>Ga0164243_10015372_pt1 | contig 10581 bp, 7 predicted proteins | sample OricompcompostOP_FD_108781 | JGI IMG/M metagenome (GOLD analysis project Ga0164243, IMG submission 108781) | Organic Plus compost microbial communities from Emeryville, California, USA - Original compost - Organic plus compost (OP) | ecosystem: Engineered > Solid waste > Mixed feedstock >...
CAACAAACTCAAGAACTGGCGCCGCATCGCAACCCGTTACGACAAGAGCAAAAGCTCCTACCTCGGCTTCGTCAGCCTCGCTTCGGCATTGCTCTGGCTGCCCTTTGTCCACGAAACCTAGTTTTCCTGCCAGAAGAAAGAAAAAGGCGCTCCGGGGAGCGCCTGAACTGAAGTGCTGTAGCATCGAAGCTTGTCGGAAGCTCTCGGCGGACCGGCCCGTCAAGTTTCACGCGACTATTGGCCCCAATCCCTAACGGGACCTTACCAATAACAATCAAATCCCAATCAAGGAGCTGTGGGTGGAGTCGGGGTAAATTTCACCGACACGCTTCGTTAACCCTTCAGCTCCGGCAGGTCGCGGTAGAGCTCGAGTGCCTCGGGGTTGGCGAGAGCCTCCTTGTTCTTCACTTCACGGCCATGTACCACGTCACGCACGGCGAGTTCCGTGATCTTGCCGGACTTGGTGCGCGGGATGTCGCTGACGGCGATTATCTTCGCGGGCACATGGCGCGGACTTGCGCCGGTCCTGATCTTGTCGCGGATTTTCTTTTGCAAGGCGTCATCGAGCGCAACGCCTTCGGCAAGACGCACAAAAAGGACAACCCGGACATCGCCTTCCCAATCCTGGCCGATGCAGATGGCCTCCAAAATCTCAGGAAGCTGCTCGACCTGATTGTAGATTTCCGCCGTGCCTATGCGCACGCCGCCGGGATTGAGCGTCGCGTCGGAGCGTCCGTGGATGATCAATCCGCCATGGGCCGTCCACTCCGCGAAATCCCCATGGCACCAGACATTCTCGAAACGGTCGAAATAGGCAGCACGGTATTTTTCCCCTGAGGGGTCGTTCCAGAAGCCGATCGGCATGCACGGAAATGCCTTGGTGCAGACCAGCTCGCCCTTGCCTCTTTCCAATGGACGTCCCTCCTCGTCCCACACGTCCACTGCCATTCCAAGGCCGGGGGCCTGGATCTCCCCTGTCCATACCGGCAGCACGGGAACACCCAGGACGAAGCAGGAGACGATATCCGTTCCTCCGGAAATCGAGGCGAGGTGCACATCCTCCTTGATGGACCGATAGACAAACTCGAAGCATTCCGGCGCAAGAGGCGAACCGGTTGAGGAGATCGTCCGCACGCTCGAAAGGTCGTGCGTGTTTTTGGGCTCCAGACCTGCCTTGCGGACCGCATCGATGAACTTCGCCGACGTTCCGAAATAGGTCATCTTCTCGGCCTGGGCGAAATCGAAGAGCATATTGCCGTCGGGATAGAAGGGAGAGCCGTCGTAAAGGATGAGCGTGGCGCCCGAAGCGAGGCCGGAGACCAGCCAATTCCACATCATCCAGCCGCAGGTGGTAAAATAGAAGAGGCGGTCGCCCTCCTCGATCCCCGCATGCAGACGATGTTCCTTCACATGCTGGATCAGCGTGCCGCCGGCCGAGTGCACGATGCACTTGGGTACGCCTGTCGTACCTGAGGAAAAGAGGATGTAGAGCGGATGCGCGAAAGGCAGGCGCTCGTAGGTGATCTCGGTCGGAGCAAAGGGCGCCAGAGCGTCGTCCAAGGCGACCGCCCTTTCCATGCCGGCGGCTGCCTCCCTGGCCTTCCCGAGATAATCGACGATCAGCCCCTTCCGAACGCCCGGCAATGCGGCCATGATTTCACGGGTTTTCTCCGCGACATCGAATGCCTTGCCGCCGTAGAAATAGCCGTCGGGCGCGATGAAGAGCACCGGCTCGATCTGACCAAAACGGTCGAGCACTCCGCGCACACCGAAATCCGGCGAGCAGGAGGACCAGATCGCTCCCAGCGAGGCGGCGGCCAGCATGGCTGCCACCGTTTCGGGCATGTTCGGCATCATCGCCGCAATGCGGTCGCCGGGTTTCACGCCCTCCGCCTTGAAGAGCTGCTGCAAGCGGGAAACCAGCGCCTTCAGCTCGTCCCAGGAGAGACGGCGCTCTATCTTGTCTTCGCCGCGGAAGACAATGGCATCCGCTGACCCCGATTTCTTGAGGAGGTTTTCCGCAAAGTTCAGCCTTGCATCGGGAAAGAAGGAAGCACCGGGCATCTTATCCCCGTTCACAAGCACCCTTTCGCCGCGCTCCCCCATCACTCCGCAGAAATCCCACACAAGCGGCCAGAACGCCTCGCGCTCCTCCACGGACCAGCGGTGCAGCGCCCGGTAATCCCCGATCGGCCTGCCTGCACGGCGTGCCGCCTCTTCCATGAAAGCGGTCAGGGACGCACGCTTGATCTGCGCGGCGCTCGGTACCCACAACGGTGTGGTTTGATGCATTCTTCTTCTCCCTCCGGTCGATCCGGTTTATGCCTGCCCGGTGGAAAAGGAGCAAGTTCCCGCTTCAATCCAACCTAACTGCGCCACAAAGGCTTGAAATAAAAGGCTTGTCGTTTAAACCCGCTGTGGGTGGTTCGATCGGACCCTCGATGCGTGGGGCGAAGCAATGCCAATTTCATTGGCGAGGAAAAGCATATCGGCCGCCGTGGTGGCAGGGATTCTTGTGATCCTGATTGTAGCCGTGCTGCCACTTGTCGCCTCCACGCAGATCGTGCGCGACAGCATCGCGTATCAAATGAGCATGTGGAGCGGCTATCGCGTCCGGCTCGACAGCACGCCGGAAATCCGCGTGTGGCCTGCTTTTCAGGCGGTGCTGCACGACGTAACATTCCTCGACTGGAACACCGAGGAGCCGCACATACTGCTGGATGCGGAGCGGGTGGACCTGGATCTTTCAGCCCTTGCCGCATTGAGCGGCAATGTGGTCTTCACCCGGATGCATCTGATCCGCCCGGTGCTTCGCCTACAGCAGGAAGACGGGAAACTCCGGATTCCGGCGCCGCGAGACTGGGGAAGGATCGCGCGCTCTGTCAATGCAGCCCGGCAACTCGTCTCGGCCGCACCCGCCGCGCCGGACACCAATGCGCTCCCAAGCTATTCCTTCGGAGTGGTGCAGGTCACGGATGGCCGAATCGTCGCCGTCGCGGGCGAAGAACAAAGCGATGTCGTCACCAGCGTTACGGGAACCCTCGACTGGCCGTCACTCAATCGGTCGGCCTCCCTCTCCGCGACCGGCATCTGGCACGGTGAAAGCGTTTCACTTACCGCTTCCAGCGCACAGCCCCTCATCCTTTTTGGCGGCGGAAATGCTTCCATCGACCTTTCCCTGCAGTCGGCACCTGCCACGCTCTCCTTTGCCGGCGCAGCCAATCTTGCGAACACGAATTTCGTGGATGGGCAACTCAGCGTTTCCGCCCCTTCCTTAAGCCGGCTGCTCGAGTGGATGCATGTGCGCTCGCTGGTCGCAGGCCGGCTCGGCGCGCTCTCGCTTCAGGCCCGGGTGGTCGGTGATACGAACCGCTTAAAGCTCGAGGATGCCACCCTCAATATGAATTCGAGCACCGGAAAAGGCCTGCTGGATATCGGTTTCAGCAACGGTCAGCCGACGATCGCAGGCACACTTGCCTTCGATACGCTCGATCTGCAGACGCTTTCCAGCGCTTTCAGCCCGCTTTCCTCGGCACTGGTGCCGCAGGATGGGGCCGGATTGAACCGCAACGGTCTGGATTTCGACCTCCGCTTCTCGGTTGCGAACGCCACTTATGGCGGCGCCGCGTTGTCGAACGTCGCCGCCGCCGCAAAGATGCGCGACGGCCTGGCCACATTCGACATTTCGGATGCAACCGCCTTCGACGGGCAAATCCAGTTCGGCGTACGTGCAGATCGCACGGGATCGGAAGAGCTCGTCGAGATTAGCATGGTGGGTGAAGACATCGATCTCGGCGGGCTTGCAAGCGCATTCGGTTATAAGGCCCTCGTACCGCAGGGACGGGGCACATTCTCGCTGATGTTGAGGGGGAAGGGGCAGGATTTCGAGTCGGTCCTGCAAAGCGCCGACGGATCCCTTTCAGCGACCCTCGGCAATGGGACCATTCCCGGCGTGACCCTGGATGCTTTTCTTGAGCGAAGCGTCAAGGGCGATTTCTTCCCCCTCGCGGATCTGGAGGGCGGCGCGCTGCCAATCGACGGCGCCGAATTGAAGGCGAGCGTCATCAAGGGGATCGTGCAGATCGACAAGGCTGAAGCGCAGTCGGGCCAGCATCGCATCAGCATCGACGGGCTCATCCCTCTGGCCGGGCGCGGGCTTGCTCTCTATGGCACGCTCTCCGCCCCCAAGGACGCGGACCCGCGCTTCACGTCGCCGCTGACGTTCTTCGTGGGTGGCTCCTGGAGTGCGCCATTCGTGGCGTCTTTCCAATCACGGACACAGAATTAGAACCGGAAACAGGGCGTTACCTAACCCAACGCCTCAATTCCCGTTGCCGCGATCTGCGCCTCCCTTTGGCGCAAGATTTCCCGCCGTTTGTTGAGCAGGGACACGGTGATCACACCCAACGTAACGATCCCGATCAGGATCGTGCAGACGGCGTTGATCTCTGGTGTCACGCCAAGGCGGACCTGGCTGTAAATCTTCATGGGAAGGGTGGTGGCGCCGGGACCGGACGTGAAGCTCGCAATCACCAGATCATCGAGCGAAAGGGTGAAGGCGAGCATCCAACCGGAGGCGACCGCGGGCATGATGATCGGCAGCGTCACCTGGAAGAACGCCCTAACCGGCGTCGCACCCAGGTCCATCGCCGCTTCCTCCAGCGACCGGTCGAACGACACGAGCCGGGACTGAACCACCACCGCCACGAAGCACATAGAGAAGGTGATGTGTGCCACGGTGACCGTAAGAAAGCCCCGATCGAACCCCACCGCCACGAACAGGAGCAGAAGTGAAAGTCCCGTGATAACTTCGGGCATGACCAGCGGTGCGAATACCATGCCGGAAAAGAGAAGCCGGCCGCGAAAGCGCGTATAGCGCGTGAGCGCAACGGCAGCCATTGTGCCGAGAACCGTGGCGACGGTGGCCGAAATGAAGGCCACGCCTGCCGTCACCCAGGCAGCGTCCATGAGCCCTTTGTTCGACCAAAGAGCCAGATACCACCGTGTCGAAAATCCGGACCAGACCGTGACCAGTCGGGATTCATTGAAGGAGAAGATCACCAACAGGATGATCGGTAGATAGAGGAACGTGAAGCCGAGAACCAGCGCCGCGATGTTGAACCGCCCCCATGTGCCCGCCATCTCACTGCTCCCGTGCGCGCGCCTGGGCACGCTGGAAGTAGACGATCGGCAAGACAAGGATAAGCAGTAGGACGACCGCCACCGCAGAGGAAACAGGCCAATCGCGGTTGGTGAAGAACTCGTCCCACACTGTCTTTCCGATCATGAGTGTTTCCGAGCCCCCAAGCAGATCCGGGATGACGAACTCGCCCACCGCAGGAATGAAGACCAGCATGGAGCCTGCAATCACGCCAGGGAGCGAGAGCGGAAAAGTGATCTTCCAGAAGGCGGCGAGCGGAGTGCAGCCGAGATCCTCTGCCGCCTCGATGAGCGCGTAATCCATCTTTTCCAAAGTGGCGTAGAGCGGCAGCACCATGAAAGGCAAGTAGGAATAGACGATGCCGATATAGACCGCCATCGTGGTGTTGAGGATGAGGAGCGGCTGGTCGATGATCCCCAGGGAAAAAAGGAACTGGTTGAGCAGACCCTCGGGCTTCAATATCCCGATCCAAGCATAGACCCGGATCAGGAAGCTCGTCCAGAAGGGCAGGATGACCGCCATCAGGAGCATCGGGCGCACCGCGTTCGGCGCGCGCGCCATGCCATAGGCGATCGGGTAGCCGACAAGCAGGGTGAGTGCGGTTGAAACGGCAGCTATGAAAAGGCTCGACAGGTAGGCCTTGACGTAGATCGGGTCGTCCAGCAGCCAGAGATAGTTGTCGAACGAAAATTCACGCAGGCCCTGCAAGAAGCCGGAAACGCCCTCTTCCAGCCCGAATACCGGCAGGTAGGGCGGTATCGCGATCGCCGTCTGCGACAGCGAAATCTTCACTACGATGAAGAATGGAACGAGAAAGAAAGCCAGCAGCCAGAGGTAGGGTATGGCGATGACGAGGCGGCTGCCAATGCTGGCGGCGAGATTTCGCATGGTGCTACCGTGTCAAAACCACGCCGGCGTCGGCGGAAAAGGAGATCCAGGCGCGGTCGTGCCAGGTGAGCGCATCCTCCAGCCGGCGAAGGCTGTTTATGATGCTGGCCTTCACGATTCGCCCGTCATCAAGCTTCACGTTGTAGACGGTCATGTCGCCAAGATAGGCGATGTCCCAAACTTCTCCTTCAAGCGCGTTTTCCGCCTCCTTCGGCCGCTCGCGCGAGACGCGCACCTTTTCCGGTCGGACGGCCAGCCAAACCGTGTCACCGGCGGAGGCGCCTCCCGCATCCGCCACGCGGAACTCGGCGCCGCTCACATCCTTGAGGCGGGCGCCATCGGGCGCTGCTTCCAGCGCCGAGCCCTCGAACATGTTGATCGAGCCCACGAAATCGGCGACGAAGCGTGAGGCGGGCGCCTCGTAGATTTCCGCTGGGGTGGCGACCTGCATCACCCTGCCCTTTTCCATGATCGCGATGCGGTCAGCCATCGTCATCGCCTCCTCCTGATCGTGGGTGACCACGATGAATGTGAGGCCGAGATCGTGCTGCAGATCCATCAATTCGAACTGGGTTTCCTCGCGCAGCTTCTTGTCGAGCGCCCCAAGGGGTTCATCGAGAAGCAGCACCTTGGGACGCTTGGCGAGCGAGCGTGCGAGCGCCACGCGCTGGCGCTGGCCGCCCGAGAGCTGATGTGGCTTGCGCTGGGCGAACTGTTCGAGCTTGACGAGCTTCAGCATCTGACGAACGCGGTCCGCGATCTCCGCCTTCGGCATCCCGTCCTGCTTCAGGCCGAAGGCGATGTTCCGCTCAACCGTCATGTGCGGAAAGAGCGCATAGGACTGGAACATCATGTTGACCGGACGGCGATAGGGCGGCACGCCTTTCAAGTCCTGCCCGTCAAGCAGGATACGGCCGTGGGTGGGCTGCTCGAAGCCTCCCAGCATACGGAGCAGTGTCGTCTTGCCGCAGCCGGAAGCGCCCAGTAGCGCGAAGAACTCCCGCTCATAGATGGTCAAGGATAAATCGTCGACCGCGACGAAGTCGCCGAAGCGCTTGGTCACGTTTTCGAACTGTATGTAGGGTTTGGCACTCGGGTCAGCCCAGGGTGCGAAACTCCTGCGCGTGCTGCCCAGCGATTGCATCTGCCGCTCCGATGTTTCGCCTCGCAATGCGAAGTGCCGGCCCGGCAACCAAGCACGGACCGGCACCGGCAATCACTGACCCGTCATCACCTTCGTCCACAGCCGCGTGACGAGACGCTGCGTGCGTGCGTCATAGGGCATGGCCGTGAAGAGTTTGCCGAGCGTCTCCTCGTCGGGATAGACGGCCGGATCATCGATGACCTCCGCGTCGAGCAGCTCCTGGGACGCCTTGTTGCCGTTGGCGTAAAAGACGTAATTTGACGCCTTCGCAATTACCTCCGGCCGCATCATGTAGTTGATGAATTCGTGCGCCTCCTCCGGGTGCGGAGCATCTGCAGGAATGGCCATCTGATCAAACCACATCTGCGCGCCTTCCTTCGGGATCACATAGGCCACTTCGACACCCTGATCCGCCTCGGCTGCACGGTCGCGGGCCTGGAAGATATCACCGGAATAGCCGATGGCGACGCATATATCCCCATTGGCAAGCGCGTTGATGTACTCGGAAGAATGGAACTTGCGCACGTGAGGACGGATGGAGAGAAGCAACTCTTCCACCTTCTCCAGGTCTGCGGGCTCCGTGGTGTTCGGGTCCAGGCCCAGATAATTGGCCGCGGCATGAACGATTTCGGATGGTGCGTTGAGCATGTGAACCCCGCAACCAGCCAGCTTCGAGATGTTCTCCGGCTTGAAGACTGCGTCCCACGAGTCGATCTCGTCGGTGCCGAGCGCCTCCTGCACCTTGGCGACGTTGTAGCCGATACCGGTGGTACCCCACATGTAATTGACGGAAAACTCGTTTCCAGGATCATATATCGCGGTGCGTTCCTCGATCACATCCCACATATTGCCGATGTTGGTGAGCTTGGACTTGTCTAGCTTCTGGAAGACGCCGGCCTGAATCTGCCTGCCGAGAAACTCGCCCGAGGGTACGACGACGTCATAGCCCGTGCCGCCTGCCAGCAGTTTCGTTTCGAGGATTTCGTTGGAGTCGAAGACGTCGTAGACGACGCGAATGCCTGTTTCCGCGGTGAACTCTTCCAGGATGGACTCGTCGATATAGTCGGACCAATTATAAACGTTTACAACACGTTCCTGTGCCATACCCGCCGAGATGAGCATCACCGCCAGGATGGATGCAGCAGCATACAGAGCAGCGTTCCGTTTCATCGACTGTCTCCCATTCGCGACCTGATACGGCCTGCCTCCCCGCCCAGGGAACGGCCGGCTTGGCGGCAAACCTATTGTCGTTTGTGCGAGCGGACAAGCGGCATTTTACGCCGGGACCGACGTTCCTTCGGTCCGGCCAAAACGCGTTCCGCGGGGTGCTCCGGCTCACACGAGGCCGACGCCAAAGTTGCGACTTCGGTATGAGGGTCTGCATCGGGGCGAATGGACCGGCGGAGTTACTGAAAATCAAAGGCGCTCAGCCCGGTAACCATCTCATCGAGCCCGAGCGGCCGGGTGACGGGAGGCTCGGCTCGAGCAAGACAACCCTCACGCTCGCAAAGCCGGCAGGCCGGGCCAATCGGCAGGGGCGCCGATACGGCCGAGACCGGCAGCGCTCCTCCATAAACCACCCGGTCCTTGTAGGCGAGGTCGCAAGCAAGCAGCAGTGCCGTCCGGCGCGGCCGCTCGTCGAACGCCGCCTGGGGGCCGTCGACTGTTCGCGACAGGGTCAGAAACGCGTCACCGTCCGGCATGATAACAGCCTCTGCCAGCAACCTTCCCGGCTGGGCAAATGCTTGATGATGGCCGAGCTTCGGGCAGGCTCCGCCGAAGCGATTTAGCGGAAAACCCTGCGCGCCGGCTCGCCGGAGACGATTTCCGGCCTGATCGATCTCAAGCAGGAAGAAAGGGATTCCCGCCGCTCCCTCGCGCCCGAGAGTTGTCAGCCGGTTCGCCGCCTGTTCGAAGGAAACGCGGAACCGGGCCGCAAGGACGTCGATATCGTAACGCGTCCGCTCCGCGGCTGAGAGAAACGCCTGGTAAGGCATCATAAGCGCATGCGCGGCATAGCGCCCGAGCTCGAAACGCGCCAGCCGCCTCGCCTCGTCGGAACTGAGCTTCAGCGCTTCCACCTCACGGGCAATCGCCACTTGCATGCGGATAAGGCATGCCTCCATGGCGATTTCCCGCAGTTGATCGGCCGCGGTGAGCCGTTCGGAGATGAACAGCCGATGCGTGTGCCTGTCATAGCGCCGCCGCCAGTTCGGCATTGTCGCCGCTGGCAGGATTCGCACTACGATCCCATGCTCGGCGCGAAGCCAGGCCTTCAGCGCGCCTGCCAGATCCTCCCCGGTCTGGAGCACACGGTGGAAAGCTTCCGCCTCCTCCTCCAGCGCAGGGAAGTGGTTCGCACACCGCTCCAGCGTTTCACGCACCTCGTCCACCGGAAGGCGCGTCGCCGAGATCGATGTAGCCCGGCCTTCGCGCGCCAGCATTTCGGACAGGTCCGAAAGCCGCTCCGCTTGTTCACGATAGGCGCGATAGAGCTTCAAGAGCGCCGCAGCCGCATTGGGTGCGGCTTCGATCACCTCCGCAAGCTCGTGCTCGCCTGGAAGCTCGCCCGCAAGCAACGGGTCTGAAAACACCTCTCTTAGGGCTGCAAGAGACGCGCCACCCTCAGCCTGCAGTTCCTCCGGATCGACCTTGTAGACGGAGGCGAGCTTCAAGATGAGCTGTACCGTCAGTGGGCGCTGGTTCCGCTCGATGAGGTTCAAATAGGAGGGGGAGATGCCAAGGCCTTCGGCCATCGCGGTCTGCGTCAGCCCTTTGGCAAGGCGTATGCGCCGAATCCTCGGGCCCGCAAAAATCTTCTGCGCAATCATCACCTTCACGGTCGCTCTTTTACTACTTTTACCAATTTACTTCTGTCGTTGTGAAAAGCAATACAGATCAACCTCGTTCTTTGGCTGAAAAGACCGATTTTCCTTTTCACTTTCGCCCTATGTCAATATTTGTCAAACGGGCTTTGCCCGTCCGTTACCCACCCTTCGGTGAGGGCAGCATTGACAACAAAGAGCAGGAAGATGACAGATGTTTACAACCTCATTCCTTCAGCACCTCAGAACCGCTATGAGGGCATCGAGCGACCCTACACGCCGGATGATGTCCGCCGGCTGCGCGGTTCGGTTTCCATCCGTCACACTCTTGCGGAGGAGGGTGCCAACCGGCTGTGGCGGCTGCTCCACGAAGAAGCCTTCGTAAACGCTCTGGGCGCACTGACCGGCGGCCAGGCCATGCAGATGGTGCGGGCCGGGCTGAAGGCGATCTATCTTTCAGGCTGGCAGGTAGCGGCAGATGCAAACACCGCTTCGGCCATGTATCCGGACCAATCGCTTTATCCCGCCAATGCCGGACCGGAACTTGCGCGGCGCATCAACCG
>Ga0164243_10015373_pt1 | contig 10580 bp, 7 predicted proteins | sample OricompcompostOP_FD_108781 | JGI IMG/M metagenome (GOLD analysis project Ga0164243, IMG submission 108781) | Organic Plus compost microbial communities from Emeryville, California, USA - Original compost - Organic plus compost (OP) | ecosystem: Engineered > Solid waste > Mixed feedstock >...
GCCTCCGGGTTCGTCTACGCCGCCTCGATCATGGGTGTGACCGGGGCGCGGGACTCGGTGTCCGGTGCCGCCCGCGAGGTCGTGCGGCGCACCCGCGCGCACACGGACCTGCCGGTCGGGGTCGGGCTCGGCGTGCGCGACGGCGAGCAGGCCGCGGAGGTGGCCCGGTTCGCCGACGGGGTCATCGTCGGCTCGGCGTTCGTGACCGCCGCCCGCGACGAGGGCAGCGACGGCGTGCGGCGGCTGGCCGCCGAGCTCGGCCGCGGCGTGCGGAGCTGATCCCGGGCTGATCCCGGCTCGAGCTCCGCGTCCGGCGTCGTCGCGAGCGCCGGTTCGCCGGGTGTGGCCGCGGTTGTCCGAAGTGGGCGCGGTGCAGGTGTGCCGCCGGGAACGCGCGGCGATCGGGCAGATACGGTGGCGCCCGTGAGTGCCCCGGTTCCCACTTCGGCGACGACCGTCCTCGCCCACATCCCCAGCCCGCCCGAAGGCGTCTGGCACCTCGGCCCCGTCCCGATCCGCGCCTACGCGCTGTGGATCGTCCTGGGCATCGTGGTCGCCATCGTCTGGGGCGACCGGCGCTGGGTCGCCCGCGGCGGCCGCAAGGGCATGGTCACCGACCTGGCCGTGTTCGCCGTCCCGTTCGGGCTCGTCGGCGGGCGGCTGTACCACGTGGCCACGGACTACCAGAAGTACTTCGGCCCCGGCCGCAACCCGCTGGACGCCCTCAAGATCTGGGAGGGCGGTCTCGGCATCTGGGGCGCGGTCGCGCTCGGCGCGGTCGGCGCCTGGATCGGCTGCCGCCGCCGCGGGGTGCCGCTGCGGGCCTTCGCCGACGCGGTCGCGCCCGGCATCGTGTTCGCCCAGGGCGTCGGCCGGCTCGGCAACTACTTCAACCAGGAGCTCTACGGCGGTCCGACGGACCTGCCGTGGGGCCTGGAGCTGTACCGCCGGGTGGACCCGAGCACCGGGCTGGTGGACCGCATCGGCGGGGTCGCGCTGGACCGGACGCCGATCGCGGTGGTGCACCCGACGTTCCTCTACGAGCTCATCTGGGACGTGCTGATCGCGTTCCTCGTGGTGTGGGCCGACCGCCGGTTCCGCCTGGGGCGCGGGCGCGCGTTCGCGCTGTACGTCGCCGGCTACACGCTCGGCCGGTTCTTCGTGGAGAACATGCGCGTGGACCCGGCCACGCACGTGCTCGGGATGCGGATCAACGTGCTCGTGTCCGCGCTGGTGTTCCTGGGCGCGGTGATCTACCTGCTCGCGGTGCGCGGCGGGCGCGAGGATCCGGCGCTGCTGCGCGGCAAACCGCTGCCCGGTGACGAGGACGACGAGGCGGTCGTGGTGCCCGCGGGGCGCGGCGAGGGCGAGCAGACGGGCGCTGCGGGAGCGCGGAGCGGGAAGACGAGCGGCGCCGACGCGTCCAGCGCTGGCACGTCCGGGACCGATGCGTCCGGGGCTTCCACGGCGGGCGGGGCCGGCAGCGCCGGCAGCTCCGATGGCGACTCGACGGCGAGCTCCGGGGAAGGTGCTGGCGCCGCGGGGACGGGTGCGCAGCGGTCCGCGACGGAGGGCGAGTCCTCCGGGACGGCGGAATCATCGGGCCGCTCGGAGTCCGACGGGAGCTCGGACGACGAGTCGGGCAGTGGTTCCGAGGGGCGGGGGCGCTCCGGGAGCTGACTCCCGAGCTGCCTGCTCCGGCGGGTGACCCGGAGGCTGACCCGGAGGTTGGTCCGACGAGTGGCTCCGACAACGGTTCGCCGACGGCGACTGGCCCGCGACTGAGGTGACGCCCGGGTTCTGGTGACTGGCCCCTGAGGATGGGGTCTCGACAGCAGAGCACCGTCCCGGCGCTGCTGCAGTGTCGTCCACAGTGGACGTACTGTGCGGCGGCGCGGGCTCCGGACGGCTGGCTCCGACGGCGGGCCCAGGCCTGGCCCCAGATGGCTGCCCGGACGACGGATCGCCTCGGTGGCAGCGCTCTCCCGGTGCGCAGTGCCCGGGGTAGTCCTGCATCCACAATGGACATTCCTTGTGCGGCGGCGGAAGCTCGCGGAGCGGTCTTCCAGCCCGCTGTGCGGATGGCCCGCACGCACCAAGAGCGTGCTTTTCCGTGCCAGCGCGGGAACTCCGCGTCCGCGGGGGCTTGCGGCGGGGCTGGCGGGAGGGCGTCTGCAGCCGGGTCAGCGCTGCGGACTGCTCTTGAGCGAGTCGCTGACCGACCGCGCGAAGTCGACCAGGCCCGGGCCCCAGCGCTCGGCCTGCTGCCCGTCCACCGCGTGCACCCGGTGGTGGCGCACCGCGGCCAGCTCGGACCAGCCCGGCCGGGCGGCCGCGCTCTCCGGGGTGACCTGGCAGCACGGGCCGTCGGCGAGGAACACCACGTCCGGCCGGTCCCGCAGCAGCCGCTCCGCGGGGATCCGCGGGTTCGGCCGCGCCTCGTCGCGGACGACGCTGCGCAGGCCGAACAGCGAGTACAGCGAGCCGAGGTAGCTCCGCGGGCTCGTGGTCGTCCCGTCCGGGCGCGCCTCGTGGTAGTAGCTGGTCGGTTCGGCCGGGCGCGGGGTGCTGGCGGCGATCTCGCCGATCTGCGCCCGCATCCGGTCGGCCAGCGCCCGCGCCTGGTTGCCGTGGCCGGTGGCGCGCCCGAGCGTCTCGACCTGCCCGTAGGCGGCCTCCAGGTCCGGCGGGACCGGCGTGCGCAGCACCGGCACGTCGCGGGCGCGCAGCTGGTCGGCCAGCGCGCCGGCGCCGTCCGGGGCGATGACCAGGTCCGGGTCCTGCGCCAGGACGGCGCCCGCGTCCGAGCCGGCGGTGAGCTCGGTGCGCGGCGCCTGCGGCGGCGCGGTCGAGTCGGCGCTGACCGCGCGCACCTGCTCGCCCGCGCCGACCGCGTACAGCGTCGAGGTGGCGCTGGGGCTCAGCGACACGATCCGCTTGGGCTGCTCGGTGATCGTCACCGGTGGCTGCCCGGCCACCTGCACCTGGGCCGGGAACCCGGAGGCCGGGTCGTCGACCGGGGCCGACGACACGTCCTCCGGCCCGCCGGGCAGTCGGGTGCTGCTGCACGCGGCGCCGCCCGCGAACAGGGCCAGCGACGCGCACGTCAGCGCGGTGAACCGGCGAAACCCCTGCATGGTCTTCCTCGTGTGGGCCGGTGGGACGTCGCGCTCGGCGGAGCGCCTGGACCGGACCGGCGCGCTCTCGGCAGCGCCCCGCCCGTTCCGGGAAGGTACCAGCTCGTGATCACCCGACGGGAGGCTTCCGGCGGGGTCAGGTGGTGGAACCGGGGCAGTTGTGCTCCACGGGACGGGCGCGGCCCGTCAGTGCTCGGGCTGGCCCGTGGCGAGCTGGTGGGCGGCCGCGCGCAGTTCGGGCAGGTGCTCGCGGAGCTCGGCGAGGGTGGTCCGGACGGTGGGGGCCGCCGTGGACAGCGCGGCGATGGCGGTGCCGCCCGGGTCGAGCACCGGCACGCCCACGGCGAGGATGCCGGCCTCGTGCTCCTCGTCGGCGCTGGCGTGCCCGTCGGCGCGGACCTGCTCGATCTCGGCGCGGAACCGCCGGCGGTCGGTGATCGACCGCGGGCCGAGCGCCGGCAGGGCGAGCTCGGACAGCAGCTGCTCGCGCTGCTGCTCCGGCGCGAAGGCGATGAGGCACTTGCCCATCGAGGTGCAGTGCAGCGGACCCAGCTGCCCGGCCTCGCCGGTGATCCGCACCTGCTGGGTCCCCTCGGCGCAGTGCACGTACCGCTGGTGGTGACCTTCGAGCACCGCCATGAGCACGGGTTCTCCGGTGTGCTGGGCGATCCGCCGCAGCACCGGGCCGGCGAGCCCGCTGAACCCGTGCGCGCGCAGCACCCGCTGGCCCAGTTCGAACAGGCGCAGCCCCAGGTGCCAGCGGCGCTGCTCGTCGCAGCCGGCCAGGCCCTCGGCGGCCAGCGAGCTCAGCAGCCGGTGGGTGGTGCTGACCGGCTGGCCGGCGCGGCGGGCCAGGTCGGACAGCGCGAGCCCGCGGGGTTCCTCGCCGAGCAGGGTGAGCAGGTGCGCGGCCTTGCCGACCATGTCGCCGCGGCGGGGGCCGTCGTCCTGGGGCGCTGCGCGCTGGGGCACTGCTCGGTTCCTCCCGGGAGGTGGTGCGGGCCGACCGTTGACGGTCCGCACGGGCGGACCTAGGCTCCCTTCCACATTACAGCAAGGTTTCCCGAATCACGGAAAACTGTGCGAGCCGCGGACTGCGAAGGTGCTGCCGTGACCTCACCCGCCACCCCGTCCCCGGAGCCGTCGGCCGAACCGGCGCCCGCGGGACCCGCCGAGATCGGCCGCCAGCGGTGGCTGCGGCTGCTGCCGGTCTCCTTCGTGACCTACTCGCTGGCCTACCTGGACCGCTCGAACTTCTCCATCGCCGCGCCCGGCATGAAGCAGGACCTCGCCCTGTCCGGCTCGACGGCGGCGCTGGTCGGGGCGGTGTTCTTCCTCGGCTACTGCGTCTTCCAGATCCCGGGCACGGTTTACGCGGAGCGGCGCAGCGTCCGCGGCCTGATCTTCTGGTGCACGCTGGCCTGGGGCGTGCTGGCCAGCGCGCAGGGCCTGCTGTCGGATCCGGCTTCGCTGCTGGTGGTGCGGTTCCTGCTCGGCTCGGTCGAGGCGGCGGTGCTGCCGGCGATGGTGGTGTTCCTGGCCCGCTGGTTCACCGCCGGCGAGCGCGGCCGCGCGAACGCGATCCTCATCCTGGGCAATCCGGTCACGGTCATGTGGCTCAACGCCGTGTCCGGCTACCTCGTCGAGGCCACCAGCTGGCGCGAGATGTTCATCATCGAGGGACTGCCGGCCGTGGTCTGGGCGTTCGTGTTCCGCGCGCTGGTCTCCGACCACCCGAGCACGGCGAAGTGGCTGCGCGACCGGGAGCGGCGGGCGCTGCTGTCGGCGCTGGAGCGCGAACCGAGCAGCGGCGCGGCGGGCTCGTTCGGCGAGGCGATGCGTTCGCGCCCGGTCGTGCTGCTGTCGCTGCAGTACCTGCTGTGGAGCATCGGCGTCTACGGCCTGGTGTTCTGGCTGCCGAGCATCGTCAAGGCCGGCACCGGCGAGGGCATCGGCGCCAGCGGGCTGCTGTCGGCGATCCCGTTCGCGGTCGCCTCGCTGATGATGGTGCTCAACTCGCGGGCCTCGGACCGGGCCGGCACGCGCCCGCGCTACGTCTGGACATGGCTGGTCGGCGGGGCGCTGGCCTTCTACGCGTCGTACCTGGTGGGCCCGCAGCACTTCTGGATCGCCTTCGCGCTGCTGGTCGTGGCCGGCGGGGCGATGTACGCGCCGTACGGGCCCTACTTCGCCCACGTGTCCGAGACGCTGCCGCGCGACCACGCCGGAGCCGGGGTGGCCTGCGTGAACACCGCCGGGTCGGTGGGCGGATTCCTCGGCTCGTACCTGGTCGGCTGGCTCAACAGCGCCACCGGCGGCAACGCGGCCTCGTTCGTCATGATGGCCGTGACGATGCTGGTCGCGGCGCTGCTCGTGCCGCTGGTGCGCGGTCGTCCGCGCAGCCCCGCGCCCGCGTAGCGCTGGACTGCACAGCACTGTGGACGGACACAGTGGACATCGCGCCGAACGGCCCGGAGCGTCCGGCGACGCCGCGCGCTCCGGGCCGGTTCCGGATCACTCCAGCGCTTCCAGGACCTCCGGCAGCTCGCCGGTGTGCACCACCCCGAGCCGCTGGGTCGCGCGGGTCAGCGCCACGTAGAGGTCGTTGAGCCCGCGCTCGGAGTCGCCGAGGATGCCGTCCGGGTCGACCACGAGCACCGAGTCGAACTCCAGGCCCTTGGCGTCCTCCACGGTCAGCAGCGCCACCGGGGACTGCAACCCGTCCGGATCGCCGCTGCCCAGGACAGCGCCCGGCACCTGCGCGGTCAGGTGCGCACCGAGCTCGTCCAGCCGCTCCGGCGGCACGAGCACCGCCGTGCGCCCGTCGCCGACGACCTCCAGCTCGCCGCGCACCAGCTCCGGCAGCCGCCGCGCCAGGTCCGGCTCGGCGACCTCCTCGTGCCACGGCTCGTGCCCGCTGCTGCGCACCGACGACGGCAGCTCCGCGTCGGTGTCCATCTCGGACAGCACGTCCGCGGCGGCCCCCATGATCTCGGCCGGGGTGCGGTAGTTGACCGTCAGCTCCGCCAACTTCCAGCGCTGGCCCACGTACGGCGACAGCACCTCGCCCCACGAGGACGTCCCGCCCAGCGCCCCCGTCTGGGCCACGTCACCGACCAGCGTCATCGACCGGCTCGGGCAGCGGCGCATGAGCACCCGCCAGGCCATCGGCGACAGCTCCTGGGCCTCGTCGACGATGACGTGCCCGAACGTCCACGTGCGGTCCTCGGCCGCTCGCTGGGCCGCGGTAAGCTCGCTGCGCTCCTGGTAGCGCTCGGCCAGCAGCTCCGCGTCCAGCACGTCCGAGACCCGCAGCCGCTCCTCGTCGGCGATCTCCTCGTCCTGCTCCATGATGTGCAGCACGCCCTGGGCGTAGGCGGCTTCCTCGCGCTCCTGCCGCGCCTTCTCCTCGCGCTCCCGCGCGTCGTCGTCGCCGAGCAGCTCCGCGAGCTCGTCGAGCAGCAGCACGTCGGCCGGGCTGAACGCGCAGCCCGGCTCGCGCAGCAGCGCGGCCCGCTCGTCCTCGTCGAGGTGCCGGCGGGTGGCGGTCTTGAGCCGCTTCGGGTCGCTGAGCAGGTCGTCGAGCAGCTGCTGCGGCGTGAGCTCCGGCCACAGGCCGTCGACGACCGCGCGCACCTCCGGGTCGGCGCGCAGCTCGCCGGTGATGTCGTCCAGGTCGCGGCTGTCCAGCAGGTCCCGGCCCAGCCGGTCGGCGACCTGCAGCGTCAGCGCCCGGTACACCTCCCGCTGGAAGATCCGCCGCGCCTGGTTGTGCGGCTTGCGGGACTTGCGGGCCTTGGTGCGCGCGGCCTGCACCGAGCCCTTGTCCAGCCGCAGCGGCTCGCGGTCGAAGGTCATCTCCACGTACTGCCGCGGCACCTGCTGGCGGTCCCGCACCGCGGTCTGCAGCGCCTTGACCATGCACTCGCGGCCCTTGACCTCCGCGGTCCGCGCCGGCTCGTCCCGCTCGGCCCGCACGCCCGGGTAGAGCTGGCCGATCGTGGACAGCAGCACGCCGGTCTCGCCGAGCGAGGGCAGCACCTGGCCGATGTAGCTCAGGAACGTCGGGTTGGGGCCGACCACCAGCACGCCGCGGCGGGTCAGCTGCTCGCGGTAGGTGTAGAGCAGGTAGGCCGCGCGGTGCAGCGCCACCGCGGTCTTGCCGGTGCCCGGCCCGCCCTGGACCACGAGCACCCCGTTCGCCCCGGCCCGGATCACCCGGTCCTGCTCGGCCTGGATCGTGGCGACGATGTCGCCCATCTGCCCGGTGCGGCGCGCGTCCAGCGCGGCCAGCAGCGTCGCCTCCCCGGCCAGGCCCAGGTCGCTGCCCTGCTCGGCCGCGTCCAGGTCGAGGACCTCGTCCTCGAAGTCGACGACGCGGCGCCAGCTGGTGCGGATGTGCCGGCGCCGCTGCACCCCGTCGCGGGCCGCGGCGGTGGCGAGGTAGAAGGGGCGCGCGGCGGGGGCGCGCCAGTCGACCAGCAGCGGCTCGTACTCGTGGTCCTCGTCGAACAGGCCGATCCGTCCGATGTGGAACCGCTCGCCGCCGTCGAGGTCCAGCCGGCCGAAGCACAGCCCCGCCTCCACCGCGCTGAGCTGGGCCAGCTTGTCGGTGTACATGCGGGTGGCGATGTCGCGCTCGGTGCGCGCCTGCGGCGTGCCCCCGGTCTGCTGCAGGGTCTCGCCGAGCCGCTTGGTCGTGTAGCGGCGCAGCTCGTCGAGCTTGTCGTACAGCGTGCTGACGTAGCGGTCCTCGGCGGCGAGGTCGTCCGCGCGGTCGGCTTCCCGGTGCCCTCGGGCGTTGGACACTTGCTCCACCTTGTCGCTCTCGCGGTCCCCTGGGGCGAGCCGGCGGCTGGGCGCGGGCCCGACCTGCCAGTATAGCCCGCCCCGGAGGGGACTCCGCCGTCGAGAGCGCGCGGTCTACGCCACGGCGCTGATCCCGAGGATGAGCGCGAAGGCGAACACCGACAGGAGCGTTTCCATGACCGACCAGCTCCGCAGGGTCTGGCCCACGGTCATGCCGAAGTACTCCTTGACCATCCAGAAGCCGGCGTCGTTGACGTGCGAGAAGAACAGCGAGCCGGCGCCGATCGCCAGCGCCACCAGCGCCCCCTGCACCGGGTCGAGCCCGGCGACCATGGGCGCGGCGATGCCGGCCGCGGTGATCGTGGAGACCGTGGCCGAGCCCGTGGCGATGCGCACGCCGACGGCGACGAGGTAGCCAAGCACGAGCGGGCCCATGTGGGCGCTGTGGGCCAGGTCGGTGATCGTGTGCTCCACGCCGCTGGCGGTCAGCACCTTCTTGAGCCCGCCGCCGGCGCCGATGATGAGGATGATGCCGGCGACCGGGGGCAGCGCCCCGCCGAGCACGTCGGAGAGCTGGTTGCGGCTGACGCGGGCGGCCCTGCCGAGCACCACCGCGGCCAGCAGCACGGTCAGCAGCAGCGCGACGACGGGGTCGCCGAGGGTGTCCAGCGCCTGGTAGGCCAGCGTGCCCTTGGTCAGGGCCAGGTCGGCCACCGACTTGCCGAGCATGAGCACGACCGGCATCAGCAGCATGAGCACCGAGATGGCGAAGCCGGGGCGGCGCCGGCCGACCGGCTCCGACCGCAGGTCGCCGAGCAGGTCGGTGCGCGGTTCCAGCGGGATCCGCCGGGAGATCAGGGCGCCGAACAGCGGGCCGGCCACGATCCCGGTGGGGATGGCCACGGCCACGCCGAGGGCCAGGGTGAGCCCGAGGTCGACGTGCAGCGTCTTGACCGCCACGAGCGGCCCGGGGTGCGGCGGCACGAGACCGTGCAGGATGGACAGTCCGGCCAGCATCGGGATGCCGAGGCGCAGCAGGGGCTGCTGGGCGCGGGAGGCGGCCATCATCACGATCGGGATCAGCAGCACGACCCCGACCTCCATGAACAGCGGCAGGCCGAGCAGCGCGGCGATGAACAGCATCGCCCACGGCATGCGGCGCCCGCTGGTGCGGGCCAGGACGGTCTCGACGATCCGGTCCGCCCCGCCGGTGTCGGTGAGCAGCTTGCCGAGCATCGAACCGAGCGCGACGAGCAGGCCCACGTCGCCGACGGTCGATCCGAGTCCGCCGGTGAACTTCTCCACCATCGTGTCCACCGGCAGCCCGGCCGCGACGCCGATCGTCGCCGAGCCGATGGCCAGCGACAGGAACGGGTGCAGCTTGAGCCAGCTGACCAGCAGCACGATGACGGCGATGCCGGCGACGGCGGCCGCCAGCAGGCGGGTGTCGTTCGCGGACCAGGTGCCGGCTGCCAGCAGCATTCCGGGCGCCTGGTGGGCGGGTTGGTACATGGTCGGCTCCTCGCTGAGCTTGGTGCGCGCATACCCTAAGAGCGGAGCCGATTAAGTATGATTTTTTAACGCTGTGTACCGATCAAGTTAATCAGTGACATGAGTCACCCTCAAGAGGGTGGGGCTCGACCGCGCAGCGTGACCTGCACGCTGGCGGGGAACGACGGAAATCGAGTGACTGGAACCGAGCGGCCGGGAGGAACCGGCCGAACCACGGGAGGACGCGCTGAGCGGAGGACTGCACGGCAAGGTCGTCGAGGTGCTCGGCGCCGAGATCAGCGCGGGTCAGCACCCGCCCGGCACCGTGCTGCGCACCGACGAGCTGGAACAGCGCTTCGGCATCTCGCGCAGCGTGGCCCGCGAGGTGGTGCGCACCCTCGCCTCGATCCGGATGGTCGTCGGCCGCAAGCGCGTCGGCGTGGTGGTGCGCCCGCGCGAGGAGTGGAACAGCTTCGACCCGGCGCTGATCCGCTGGCTGCTGGCCGCCGACTGGGTCGGAGAGGTCAAGACCCTCGTCGAGCTGCGCACCGCCGTCGAACCCCTCGCGGCCGGACTCGCCGCCCAGCGCTGCTCCGAGGACGACGCGGACCGGCTCGTCGAGCTCTCCCGCGAGATGCAGCGCCTCGCCGCGGCCGGCGACCTGGAGACCTTCCTCGACCGCGACGTCGCCTACCACGGCACGGTGCTGGCCGGCTCCGGCAACGAGATGTTCGCGCAGCTGCACGAGGTCGTCGAGGAGGTGCTGCGCTGGCGCACCACGCACGGCCTCATGCCGACCCACCCCAGCGACCTCGCCGTGCGGCTGCACCGCGAGATCGCCGAGTGCGTGCGCGCCGGCGACGCCCAGCGCGCGGAGTCGGCCATGCGTGAGCTCGTCGCCGAGGCCCTGCAGGGAACGCTGGAACACCTCGACGGGCAGGCGTGACCGGGTGAGCCGAGAAGAGCGGCGACCGGCCCTCGGGGGGCGGGCCGGCCGCCGCCGGAGATCGAGCGGTTCGCTCGAAGACTGCTCGCAGTCCGCGGATCAGTACCCCTGGTAGCTGTTCCCGGACTTGGTGGACTCGACGCCGGGGATGTTGGACACCGAGCCGTACTGCTGGATGGAGTAGCGGGTGCCGGCGA
>Ga0164243_10015374_pt1 | contig 10580 bp, 9 predicted proteins | sample OricompcompostOP_FD_108781 | JGI IMG/M metagenome (GOLD analysis project Ga0164243, IMG submission 108781) | Organic Plus compost microbial communities from Emeryville, California, USA - Original compost - Organic plus compost (OP) | ecosystem: Engineered > Solid waste > Mixed feedstock >...
CACCGCGGCGCCGGGTTTGCGTCCGCGGTCAGCACGGCGCTCTACGAACAGTCCCGTGCCACCGTCGCCAAGTTCGTCGGCGCCCGGCCGGACGACCTGACGATCTTCACCAGGAACACCACCGACGCCCTGAATCTGCTCGCCGGTGCGGTTCCCGACGGGTCGGCCGTCGTCTGTCTGGACATCGAGCATCACGCGAACCTGCTGCCCTGGCAGCGGATCGGTGCCACCGTGGTGCCGGCGGCCGACACGCTGGAACAGACCCTTGATGATCTTGAGCAGGCGGTGATCACCACGGGTGCCGTGCTGGTGGCGATCACCGGCGCCTCCAACGTGACGGGTGAGGTGCTGCCGGTCCGCCGGCTCGCGGATCTTGCGCATCGGCACGGTGCCCGGATCGCCGTGGACGGCGCCCAACTGGTCCCGCACCGCCGGATCGACATCGCAGCCTTCGAGATCGACTACCTCACCTTCTCCGGCCACAAGATCTACGCACCGTACGGAGTCGGTGCGCTGGTCGGTCGTGCCGACTGGTTGAACGCTGCCGAGCCGTATCTGGCGGGCGGCGGCGCGGTCCGCAAGGTCACGGTGGAGCACACCGACTGGGCCTCTGGTACATCCCGCCACGAGGGCGGGACACCGAACGTCCTGGGCGTCGCCGCACTGGCTGCCGCGTGCCGGGAGATCGATCGGATCGGCGATGATCACCTGCGGCGACACGAGTGGAGGCTGCGGACCCGGTTGTTGTCCCGACTGGCCGCCATCGACGAGGTCGAGGTGCTGTCGATCTGGGACGACTGCTACGACGCGGTCGGCGTGGTCGGCTTCACGGTTGACGGGTACGAGGCCGGGCTGGTCGCTGCGTACCTGTCGGCCGAGCACGGGATCGGCGTCCGGGACGGAGCGTTCTGTGCTCATCCGCTGGCGGCCCGGCTCGGTGTCCCGGGTGGCGCACTGCGGGCCAGCTTCGGTGTCGGCAGCCAGGCCTCGGACGTCGACCGACTGCTGGCGGCGTTGCGATCGCTGATCGCCGACGGGCCGCGGTGGCGCTACGAGATCATCGAAGGCCGGTACCAGCCGGTCGACGATCCGCGGCGGGCCCCGGAGTGGATCGCCGGCCTGCAGACCGCTCCCACCCCGTGCGAAAGCTGAGGGCGCACGGCTGACCCCGTCGGGTCGGAGCAGTATCGTCGCCGGTGATGAAGATCACCGGCGCGGTTCTGGAGGAGATCGGCCGACCCAGGCCCTACGCCCGGACCGGGCCGGTCACGGTGGGCGAGCTTGATCTTGACCCGCCCGGAGCCGGTGAGGTGCTGGTTCGGATCGAGGCAGCCGGTGTCTGCCACTCCGACCTGTCCGTGGTCGACGGGAACCGCCCGCGCCCGGTGCCGATGCTGCTGGGTCACGAAGCGGCCGGTGTCGTGGAACTGTGCGGCCTCGGGGTTCGGACCCCGGCGGTCGGACAGCGGGTGGTGTTGTCGTTCCTGCCGCGGTGCGGCGACTGCGCCCAGTGCCGCACCGACGGCCGACTGCCCTGCGGGCCGGGTTCACAGGCCAACGGCGCCGGAACGCTGCTCTCCGGCGACTCGCGCCTGCGCCGGCGCGGCGAGCCCGTCTTCCACCATCTCGGGGTGTCGGCCTTCGCCGATCATGCCGTCGTCGATCGCCGGTCGGTGACACCGGTCGACGACGATGTTCCGCCGGATGTCGCCGCACTGTTGGGTTGCGCGGTGCTCACCGGAGGCGGTGCCGTGATCAACACCGGCCGACCCGGACCGGGTGACGATCTGATCATCGTCGGGTTGGGCGGTGTCGGCATGGCGGCGTTGATCACCGCGCTCGCCCTCGGCAACGGACGGGTGATCGGCGTCGACACACTCCCGGCGAAACTGGAGCGGGCCCGCGCACTCGGGGCGACCGGGGCGTACCTCACCGACCAGGCGATCCAGGCGGGCATCAAGGCCCCCGTCGTCATCGAGGCCGCCGGTCATCCCCGGGCCTTCGAGGCAGCCGTCAGCCTGACGGCACCCGGCGGCACCACGGTCACCGTCGGACTGCCGGCTCCGACCGCCGAATCGATGATCAAGCCTCTCGGGCTCACCGCCGAGGCGAGGACGATCACCGGCAGTTATCTCGGTTCGGCAGTGCCGTCCCGGGACATCCCGCGATTCGTGGCGCTCTGGCGCGAGGGCCGGCTGCCGGTGCACGAGTTGATCTCCGACCGGATCGGGCTGGATGAGATCAACTCCGCCCTGGACCGGCTGGCCGACGGCGAAACCGTCCGCCAGCTGATCACTTTCTGACCCGTCGGGAGGAGATCAACCCGCTGCCGGGGACGGTCTGATCAGCGCACGCCCGCCCGTTCGGCCAGGCCCTGGACGTAGTAGGCCTGTCCCAGGTGCTGGGTGATGTCGCCGATCACGCTGACCAGTCGCACCGAGGCGGTCACCGGCGGGTCCCAGTTGGTGTCGACGACCCTCTCCAGCTCCTGTTCGGTGAGTGTGCCGACGTAGTCGCGGGTCAACGCCTGGACGTCCTTGTGGTAGCCGGCCAGCAGGTCTCCGGCGACCCGAACCTGGCCGACCTGCTCCGGAGTCTGGCTGTAGCCGGTCTCGTCGTCGTCGAACGGCAGCGCGAATCGTTCGCGCCACTGCGGCCAGACCTGGTCGACGCTCGCCAGCTCGGCGATGTGATCATCCTGGACCCGGGTCGCATGCCAGACCAGCCAGGCGATGCTGTTGGCGCCCGGATCGGGTCGATAGGTCGCCATCTCGGGGGACAGATCCGCGGTGATCTGGTCCACCAACTCCTCGACGCGGCCGAACGCGTCGGTGACCAGTGCTCGCAGTGCGTCGGTTTCACTCATGGGGACAGCCTGCCACGACCCCGGCAGGGCGCACCCGGTGAGTCGGGGATAGGGTCCGGTTCAACTGGTCGGACGCAAGATCAGCGTGCTGGTCGAGTCCTCGAGCACCGCGGCGCGGGTATAGCGGAACGGCAGTGTCTGGTTGGTCGCCCACAGCGGCAGCTGATCGTCGTAGTTTCTGGCGTAGGCGTGCCCGGAGTTGCCGCTCTGGTTGATCCAGCGGGAGTCGTCGATGTCCGCCCAGTTGATCAACATCCGCATCGTCGGGCCGTTGGTCACGGCGAAACCGTCCCGATCGTCGAAGGACATCGCATTGACCACGGCCGGCCCACCCGGCGCCGGGTAGTCACCACGGTTGAACAACCGGTCGATCAGCCCGACGTCGCCGAAGGTCTGGTGCTTCAGGGCGATCCGGTGCAGCCGTCCCCAGGACCATCCCGAGGTGTCCCGCGACTGCAACACCGTGATGTCCTTGCGTGCCTGGTAGAGCGCGCTGGTCACGATGTCGTCGCGGGTCTCCTTGACGCCCTTGGTGTGCACGTCATCCCACCACGGGTCGTCGGGCTTGTCCATCAGACCGGCAAGCACCGCGTACCAGGTGTCACCCGCCGACGGCTGCACCGTCCCCGGGAGTTGATCATCGAAGGTCTTGCGGAGCAGATCGCGGACGACGACGTTGAAATAGGCGGCGCCGGCCGAATCGGTTCCCGACCGTTGGTCCCAGGCGCGCAGTACCTGTTGGCCTTGGGCGACCCAGGGATCGCTGATCCTGACCTTGAGCATCGCCGGCAGCAGCGCTGCGGCGTAGGGCACGCGGTCGTCGTAGAAGAAGCTCTCCGCGGTCTTCGGGTCGATCTTGCCGGCCGCGGTGATCCGGTTGATCAATTCCTGACTGCGCCAACCGTACGACTCACCGTCGGCCAGCGGGTAGGGATAGCGGGGTCCGATGATCGGCTGGTTCGCTGCCACGATGTAGCCGCTGGGCGGGTTGTAGCTGTACGGCAGCGCATCGAACTTGATCATCCCCCGCCAGTCGTACCGCTTGTCCCATCCCGGTACGGGAACCGATCCGTCGCCCCGTCCGCGGATCGGGATCGCGCCGGGCAACTGGTAGCCGATGTTGCCCGATCTGTCGGCATAGAGGAGGTTCTGGGACGGCGCGGTGAGCAGCCGGGCGGCAGCCCGGAACTGCAGGAAGTCGGTCGCCCGGTCAAGCGCGAAGACAGCTTCCATCGTCCGCCCCGGGGTGAGCGCGGTCCAGGCGAGGGCGACCGCGTACGACGTCCCTCCTGCCTTGCCGACCTTGGCGAACCGGTCGTTGACGTCGGACAGCAGCGGCCCGTGCCTGGATGTCCGGATGGTGATCCGGTGCGGCTCGGACTGACCCTTGACCCGGATCTCCTCGGTCCGCACGGTCAGCGGCTGCCAGCCGTCGCCCACCCGGACCTGGTCTCCGCGGACCTGTTCCAGATAGAGGTCCTCGACGTCGACGTAGGAGGTTGTCAGCCCCCAGCTGATCTGCTGGTTGTGGCCGATGATCACGCCCGGCATGCCGGAGAACGTGTAGCCGCTGACATCGAACGGGCACCGGGCATCGACCGTTGTGCAGTGCAGTCCCATCTGTTCGAAGACCGACGGGATCGACGTGGCCAGGTGCGGGTCGTTGGACAACAGCGCCTTGCCGGTCGTTGTGCGTGATCCGGAGACGGCCCAGGAGTTCGAACCGACGCCGAGCGCGGCGCCGCCGTCACCGACGATCGCCGGAATGGAGCCGATCCGGTCGGCTGCCCGGCGCAAGGATTCGGCTGCCTTCGCTGGCACTGATCCGGTCAGCCCTGCGGATCCGGTCAGGGGGACCGGGCGGGCCGAGCCTGCCGCCGCGCCGGGCCGGAAGGCTCCGGCCTTGACGGTGCCCTCGGCGACGATCGGCCGGGCTTGGTCGACGTCGTAGCCGGGGAACAGTTCCGAGACCTGGTCGGCGCCGAAGAGGGGTGTCAACAACCCGCGCTCGATCTCCTGGTCCTTGTTGGCGCTCAGGTCCCAGGCCATCGCTTTGAGCCAGGAAACCGAGTCGACCGCGGTCCATTCCTCGGGCTGGTAGTCCAGGCCGGTCAGCCCGAGGATGTTGTACTCCAGGGAAATCGCCGAGGTCTTGTGGGTGCGCAGGTAGGCGTTGACACCGTCTGCGTAGGAATCCAGGTAGCCGCGGGTGGTCGGCGACAGCCGGTCGACCTCCTCCTCGGCCACCCGCCGCCAGCCCATCGTGCGGATCACCTCGTCGGTAGGCAGCTGGGACGGGCCGAACAGTTCGGACAGTCGTCCGGCGGTGATGTGCCGGCGGAAGTCCATCTCCCAGAACCGGTCCTGGGCGTGGACATAGCCCTGGGCGGCGAAAAGGTCGTCGGCATCGGAGGCGTAGACGTCGGCGACTCCGTAGGCGTTCCTGACCACCCGGACCTCCGCGTCCAGGCCGGGCAGGGAGATCGTGCCCGAGGTCTGCGGGTAGGACGAGCGGATCGTCGTCACGGCGAGGCTGGACAACGCGCCGACGATCAACACCAGCACGAAGATGACGAACAGCACCCAGCGATGCACCCGACGCACCGGCACAGCGTAACGACTCCCGACGCTCCCGCCGGGCAGGCGCGATGGGGCGGCCGGCTCGTCCGGCGGTCGGGCGGGAGCCGCCGAGGAATAAGAATCGGTTAGCAGTCGCTATGCTAGAGTGCCAGCCGGCCGATGTTGTGGTCGGCTTCTCGTGACCAGGTGAGTCCCGAAGAGGAATCAGATGCCGACCTATCAATACCGTTGTGCCGAATGCGGCCAGGACCTGGAAGTGGTCCAGAAGTTCAGCGATGCTGCGCTCACCGAGTGCCCCGACTGCGGCGGAAGCCTGCGCAAGGTGTACAACGCCGTCGGTGTGGTGTTCAAGGGGTCAGGTTTCTACAGCACCGACAGCCGGTCCAACGGCAGCGGCGCGAAAGCCGGCGCTTCGACGAACGGTGCGGACTCGGGTTCGTCGGGCAACGGTTCATCGGGCAACGGCTCATCAGGCAACGGTTCGTCGGGCAGCGGGTCGAGCAACGGGTCGTCGGTCGGCTCCGGTGAATCGTCCGGCTCTTCTTCCACATCGTCCACCACCTCCTCGCCGGCGCCGGCCAAGGCCGCTGCTGACTGAAGCACTCGGTCGGGTCTCGCCGGCCAGCCCCCGGGCCCGAATTTTGGCCTGACTCCTTCTGTGAAGGTGGACAACCGTGACTTGGCACCGCTGACTGTGGCAACCGTGACTGTGGCAACCGTGACTGTGGCAACCGTGACTGTGGCAACCGTGACTGTGGACAACGAAGCCTGCGGCGGTCCGAGACGTTCTAGCTTCGGCCCATGGCACGTACGGGCTCCTCGGGTTTCGCCGGTCTGATCCGGACCATCTCCTGGCACCGCCGCAAACTGGCGGTTGTCGCCGCCATGGGAGCAGCGGCCGCCGGCATCACTGCCGCCACCCCACCTGACCCACCCGCCGTCGAGACCGTAGTCGCGGCACACCAACTCGCCGGCGGCCGGAAACTCGCCGCCGACGATCTGACCAAGCGTGCGCTGCCGAAGACGGCGGTACCGGACCACGCCGTCACCGATCCGGACACGGTCATCGGCCGGACCCTGGTCGCCCCGCTCAGCCGCGGATCGGTGCTGACCACCCTCAGCGTGATCGGCAGCCGGCCCGCCGTCGCCGACGGCACGGTGATCGCACCGGTTCGCATCGCCGATGCCGCTGTCATCGGTCTGCTCCGGGTCGGAGACCGCGTGGACATCGTCGCCGCCGACCCGGAATCCGGCGGCCGCGCCCGACTGATCGCGCACCAGGTCCGGGTCGTCACCATCCCCCGCGCCGCTGCATCCGGCGGCGGGCTCGACCCCGGCGCCGACGATCCGCACACCCTGGTGCTGGTCGAGGTGACCGTCGACGAGGCGACCGCTCTGGCCGATGCCGCGGTCGGCAGCCAACTCAGCCTGCTGCTCGGCTGACCGGCACCGACCGGCTCGGTCGCGGGGCTACTCAGTGGCCGTGATGCGGCGGGACCTCGCGCAGCAGCCGCTCCTCGTCCGCGTCAGGCCTGCGGTCGCTGAGCACCGGCCGCTCCGGCTGCGGGCCGACGCCCAGCCGTCGGGCGAGGTCGCTCAGCGCGGCCAGCCATTGCGCGGCTCCCAGCTCGGTCCGCAGTTCGGCCGGGATCTGGTACGGCCACACCTCACCGGTCTCCCGCCGTTCCATGATCATCGACTGCACCGCCGACGATCCTCCGGGGATGCGGTGCTCGATCTCGGATGCGATCAGCTCAGGATCCGGCCTGCCGGACTCCGGAAGGACCCATTGCTGCCCGGTGATCGCGTAGGCCAGCGATGCGTTCCACGGCGGCGGTCGGTCGGACATGATCACCCATCCTAGGAGTTGACCTGCCCGACCTCAGATGGTCACCGCCTCGTATGGTTGTCCCGGGCCGACCCGACGCCGGGTCGCCGGATGACGCAGCGGGAGGAGAAGCCGGTGAAGGTGTCGATCTTTGTCACCTGCCTGGCCGACACCCTGTTCCCCGACGTCGGCCGCGCCACGGTGACGGTGCTGGAACGGCTCGGCTGCGAGGTCGACTTCCCGGTCGCACAGACCTGCTGCGGCCAGATGCACATGAACACCGGGTACGCCAGGCCGGCCGGCGAGATGGTACGCAGTTTCGCCGACACGTTCGCCGATGCCGATGCCGTGGTCGTACCGTCCGGTTCGTGCACCGGGATGCTGCGGCATCACGGTCGAAGCGTTGCCCCGGGTGTGCATCTGCCACCGGTCTACGAACTCAGCGAGTTCCTGGTCGACGTGCTCGGCGTCACCGATGTCGGCGCCACGTTCAACGGCACCGTGACCTATCACCCGACCTGCCATTCGCTGCGGCTGCTGGGTGTCGGTGACCGGCCCTACCGGCTGCTGCAAGCGGTCAACGGCCTGGAACTGCGGGAACTGCCGGAAGCCGAGCAATGCTGCGGATTCGGTGGCACCTTCGCATTGAAGAATGCTGAGGTCTCCTCCGCCATGGGTGAGGACAAGATCGACAACGCGCTGTCCACCGGCGCCGAGGTGATCTGCACCTCCGATTCCTCATGCATGATGCATCTCGGCGGACTGCTCAGCCGCCGCAAATCCCCTGTCCGGTCGATGCACCTGGCCGAGATCCTGGCCGGCCGGGAATGACCAGGAGCTGATCATGGCCAAGACGGATTCCACCCTGCACCCCAGGCCCGGGGTCGCCTTCCTCGGCATGCCCGCGTTCACCGAGGCGGCCCACATCGCGCTCGGCGATGATCAACTGCGGCGCAACCTCGGCCGTGCCACGAGGACGATCCGGGACAAACGCAAGCGCTCGGTCGCCGAGCTGGACGACTGGCAGGACCTGCGCACCGCCGCGGCGATGATCAAGGACCGGACCCTCGCGGATCTGGATCGTCATCTGGAACAGTTCGAGGCCGCCGCGACGGCGGCCGGAGCCATCGTGCACTGGGCCGCCGACGCCGACGAAGCGGTCCGGATCAGCCTGGACATCGTCCACGCCCACCAGGCCTCCGATGTGATCAAGGTCAAGTCGATGGCCACCCAGGAGATCGGGCTGAACGAGGCGTTCGCCGAGGAGGGCATCCATGCCTGGGAGACCGACCTCGCGGAGTTGATCGTCCAACTCGGCGGGGACACCCCCAGCCACTTCCTGGTGCCGGCGATCCATCGCAACCGCGAGGAGATCAAACAGATCTTCCTCGACCGGATGGGTGAGGTGGGCAGGCCGGCCCCGGAAGACCTCACCGACGAGCCGCGCCGACTGGCCGAGGCGGCACGGCTGCATCTGCGGGAGAAGTTCCTCAACACCTCCGTCGGGTTCTCCGGCGCCAATTTCGCGATCGCCGAGACCGGGACCCTCGTGGTGTTGGAATCGGAGGGCAACGGCCGGATGTGCCTGACCCTGCCCGACGTCCTGGTGTCGGTGGTCGGCATCGAGAAGATTCTGCCGACCTTCGCCGATCTCGAGGTCTTCATGCAGGTGCTCCCCCGGTCCTCGACCGCGGAACGGATGAATCCGTACACCACCATGTGGACCGGGGTGACCGAGGGCGACGGTCCGCAGGAGATGCACATCATCCTGCTGGACAACGGCCGGACCCGTGCGCTGGCCGACAACACCGGCCGGCAGGCGCTGCGCTGCATCCGCTGCTCGGCATGCCTCAACGTCTGCCCGGTCTACGAGCGGGTCGGCGGGCATGCGTACGGGTCGGTCTATCCGGGCCCTATCGGCGCCATCCTGAATCCCCTGCTGCACGGCGTTTCCGACGAACACGATGCGGCACTGCCGTACGCCTCGAGTCTCTGCGGCGCCTGTTACGAGGCCTGCCCGGTCAAGATCGACATCCCGACGGTGTTGATCGAGCAACGGGCCGAGGTGGTCGACGAACGCGCCGACTCGGGCCGGCCGAACGCCGAAGCACTCGCGATGCGGATCGCCGCGTGGACCTTTGCCGATCATCGTCGACTGGAGCGGGCCCAGAGGCTCGCGGGCAGGGCGGCTCCGATCGCCCGACATGTCCGCCGGCTGCCGGGACTCCTCGGCGGCTGGACCTCGAGTCGCGACCTTCCGCCGATTCCCGACGAGTCCTTCCACCAGTGGTGGGAGCGTACCCGCGGAGCCGGCCGATGACCGGGGACCCGATCATCAGGCCGATGGGCAGCAAGGAGCAGGTTCTTGCGGCCGTCCGCGGCGCGATCAAGGACGCTGTCGCGCCGCAGGTTCCGCGGACCTACACCAGCAATCTGGGGCTGGATCGTGCGGGTCTGGTGGAACTGTTCGCCGAGCGGGTCGGCGACTACCGCGCCGAGGTCCAGGTGATCGACCGCGCGGAGCTCAGCCGGGTGATCGGCAAGGTCCTCGCCGACCGCCGGATCCGCTCGGCGGTCGTACCGGATGATCTCGACCCGGGATGGCTGACCACGGTGACCAGTCGGGTGGTCCGCGATGCTCCGTACCTGACGCCGAAGGATCTCGACCAGATCGACGGGGTGATCACCGGCAGCGCGGTCGGGATCGCCCTGACCGGGACCATCGTGCTGGACGGCGGGCCACTCCAGGGCCGTCGTGCCATTACCCTGATCCCGGACACCCATCTGTGTGTCGTGGCGGCCGACGACATCGTCGGGACGGTTCCCGAGGCGGTGTCGCGGCTGGATGCCGGCCGACCGCTCACCTGGATCTCCGGGCCGAGCGCAACCAGCGACATCGAACTCGACCGGGTCGAGGGCGTCCACGGACCGCGCAATCTGGTCGTGCTGATCACCACCTGAGTCGCAGCTGAACCCGGGTTGGTGCCGGGAACACTGGGTATTGCTTGACGGTTCAAGTGATTATGACCGACACATCCCCCCTCACCGAAGCGGCCATCGACGAGTTCGAGGCGGAGTTCACCGACCAGCTCGCCCTGGCCGCCGACGCACAAGACCTGCTGTTCCGCGCAGCCCGGACGGCCAATACCTTCTCCGACGAGCCGGTCAGCGACGAGCAGATCAAGGCCATCTACGACCTGATCAAGTTCGCGCCCACCGCCGCCAACAGTCAGCCCCTACGAATCGTCTTTGTCCGCTCCCCGGAGGCCAAGGAGCGGCTGCTCCCGCTGATGAGCGACGGCAACC
>Ga0164243_10015377_pt1 | contig 10580 bp, 10 predicted proteins | sample OricompcompostOP_FD_108781 | JGI IMG/M metagenome (GOLD analysis project Ga0164243, IMG submission 108781) | Organic Plus compost microbial communities from Emeryville, California, USA - Original compost - Organic plus compost (OP) | ecosystem: Engineered > Solid waste > Mixed feedstock >...
AGTTGACTCAGGGTCGCCGAGGACGAGCGGAAGACGACCGGCATGAACCGCACGAAGTACGCCAGCGGCAGGATCCAGAACGTGCCCACGAGCACCTGGCCGAAGCTGAAGGCGCTGCCCTCGTTGAACGCCGAGATGAGGTTCACCGCGACGACCGTGCCAGGCAGCGCCCACGGCAGCATGACCGCGACGTCGATCAGCCCGCGGCCGATGAAGCGGTAGCGGCGCACGAGGTACGCCGAGAGCAAGCCGATCACGATGCTCGCGACCGTGGCGATCGCGCTCATCTGGAGCGAGTTGAGGATCGGGCGGAACGCGTCCTCGTCCGTGAAGATCGTGATGAAGTTCTCCACCGTGTACGCCGACGGGATGATCTGCGTGGTCCACGATCCCCGCTGGGAGAAGGCGACGAGCGCGATCGTGGCGACGGGGGCGAGCAGCACGATCGTCGCGAGGATCGACGCGACGATCGCGACCACGCGCAGGATCGGGGACCGCGCTTCGCGCCGGCCCTTCACGACGCCCTTCGACATCGAGCGGTAGCTGCGTCGTCCTTCGTACCAGCGCAGGCCCAGGAGGAACAGGATCGAGACGATCGCGAGCACCGAGGAGTAGGTCGCGGATGCCGGGAGGTCGCCGTTCGTGCGGTTGATCACGATCTGCATCGTCATCATCTGGTCGACGTTGAACAGCAGGGGCGCCGTGTAGGACGCCATCGACTCCATGAACACGAGCAGAGCGCCCGAGACCAGCGCCGGGGTGAGCAGCGGCAGTGTGACGGTGCGGAAGACCCGCAGCGGCCCCGATCCCAGGTTGATCGCGGCCTCCTCCGCCGACGAGTCGATGCCGGCGAGGGTCGCGGCCACTGCGAGGTAGAAGAACGGGTACATCGTGAACGTGTGCACGACCAGGACCCCGGCGATCCCGTCGGCGGCCAGCACGGGCCGCGCGGTGTCGAAGACCTCCTGCAGCCAGCGCGGCACGATGCCGATGTTGCTGTACAGCATCTGGAACGCCACGGCGCCGATCAGCGACGGCAGAGCGGCAGGGATCAGGACGAGGGCTTCGACGAGGCGTCGTCCGGGGAACTCGAAGCGCTGCAGGAGGAACGCCATCAGCGTCCCGACCACGCCGCACAGGAGGACGCTGAGCAGCGCGACGCCGGTCGTGGTCAGCAGCGACCGCAGCCCGACGCCCTCGAGCGTGAAGAACTGGCCGTAGTTGCGCAGCAGGCCCTCGCCGCCACTGCTCTCGGCGAACGTCGAGATCAGGGGCCCGACGACGTAACCGATCAGGACGAGCACGACCGGCACCGCGAGCAGGTACGGCGTGAGGCGCGTCGAGTTCATGCCACGGCTTCGCACCGGGCGCCCGCCGGGATCCAGCGGGGCGCCGGGAAGCGCCTGGACGTCGGTGAGGACCGTCATGCCCGCACCACCTGCGCCTTGCCGTCGTGCACGCGGATGCCGACGCTCTGGCCGGGCTGGGCCGGGGCGTCCCCGTCGACGATCGTCGCGCCCACTCGCGTACCGGCCAGATCGAGCTCCAGGTTCGTCGTCAGTCCGGTGAACTCGTACGATCGCACCACGGCGGTCAGCGAGCCCGGGGTGCCGGCCGGAACGACCTCGAGGTGCTCGGGCCGCACCGCGATCAGGGCCTCGCCGCCGCCGACGTGATCGGACGGCGCATTGACGGCGACATCCACGTGCTCGTCTCCGGTTCCCGTGAGCCGCACCGTCCGCGTGGTGCCGGTGCCGGCCACGATTCTCGACGACAGCACGTTGCTGTTGCCGATGAACCGCGCGACGAAGGCCGTAGCCGGGCGGTAGTAGATCTCGCGCGGCGTCCCCACCTGGTGGACGTGACCGGATTCCATCACCGCGATCCGGTCCGACACGGCCATCGCCTCGGCCTGATCGTGCGTGACGTAGAGCGCGGTCGTCTTGGCCTCGGTCTGGATCGCGCGGATCTCGCGCCTCGTGTCTTCGCGCAGCTTGGCGTCCAGGTTCGACAGGGGCTCGTCCAGCAGCAGCACGCGGGGACGGATCACGAGGGCCCGGGCCAGTGCGACCCGCTGCTGCTGCCCGCCCGACAGCTCGTCGATCCGGCGATCGGCGTAGCCCGTCAGGTGAACCTGGGCGAGGGCCTCCTCGACGCGGGTACGGCGCTGATCCTTCGGCACGTGCCGCACCTTGAGCCCGTACGCGACGTTCTCGGCGACCGACATGTGCGGGAACAAGGCGTAGTTCTGGAAGACCATCCCGGTCCCCCGTTTGTGGGCGGGGCGATTGGTCACGGCATCAGTGTCGAACCGGATCGTGCCCTCGGTCGGGAACAGGAAGCCGGCGATCATCCGCAGCGTCGTCGTCTTCCCGCAGCCGCTCGGCCCGAGGAGTGTGAAGAACTCGCCGGACTCCACCGTGAAGGTGGCGTCCTCCACGGCGGCGTGCTGGCCGTTCCCGGCATAGCGCTTGCTCACTCGGTCGAGTTCGATCCGGGTCATGGTCTTCCTTTTCGATCGGGGGTGACCGTGGTGCCGGCCTTCGGGCGACCGGCACCACAGCGAGGGCTCAGCCCTTGTTCTTGATGTTGTTCGACCAGTACTGGATCCACTCCTGCTCGTGCTGAGCGGCGATGCTCCAGTCGACATCCATCGGCGTGATGGTCAGGCCCTTCAGCCAGTCGGGCTGGTCGTTGATCTCGGTGACGGGGATCTGGTAGAACTCCTGCGCCAGCTTGGTGCGCACATCCTTGTCGTAGATGAACTCGGCGAACTTCTTCGCGCCCTCTTCGTTGGGCGCTCCCTTGACGATGCCCAGGCCGTCCACGATCACCGGCGTGCCCGACTTCGGGATGATAAAGTCGAACGGCATCTTCTCCTGGTTGATCTGGATGAGCGTGTCCTGCATGTTCCACATCGTGACCACGCCGTTCTGACGGCTCAGCTGCAGGTACAGGTTCGCCGGGTCGGCGGCGTACGTGACGGTGTTCGCGTCGAGCTTGCGCAGGTAGTCGTATCCGGGCTCGGGGTTCGAGCCGTCGGGCGACTTGCTCAGGATCATCGCGTCGAAGATCGAGCGCATGCCGCCCGAAGGAGCGACGTCGCGGATGACGATCTTGTCCTTCCATTCGGGCTTGATCAGGTCGTCCCACGTCTGCGGTGCGTCCGCGGCCTTCAGCGCGTCCTTGTTGAACACGATGGCCTGCGGCAACTGGTACTCGGCGTACCACTTGCCGTCGGCGTCCTTGTACTCGGGCTTGATCTGGTCCGCGAACGGCGCGTCCGGCCACGCCTCCAGCAGATCGTCGGCGACGCCCACCGACAGGTTCTGCTGGGTGCCGCCCCACCACAGGCTCGCCTGCGGGTTCGACTTCTCGGCGCGCACGCGGTCCGGGATGTCGCCGGCGCCCATGTTGAGGACCTCGACCTTGTCCTTGTACTCGGGGTACTTCTCCTCGAACGCCTTCACGACGTAATCCGTGATCGGCTCGGCACGGGCCGTGTAGATCACGAGGTCCTTCGCGGACGGCGAGTCTCCGTCGGCATTGTCGCCGCCGGAGCTGGAGCCGCAGCCGGCCAGCGTCATCGTCGCGGCCACGGCCAGCGCCGCGCCGGCGAGGATCTTCTTGGTTCTCATTGTGTCTCCTTCATCGGGGATCGTTCGTGTCAGGCAAGCGTCACGGCGTCATAGGCGTCGAATGCACGGCGCACGGCGCCTTCGAGGAGGGCGTCCTCTCCGAGGCGGGCCATCCGCATGGCGTTCGTCCCCGGGATGTACGCGGCGACCGTCGCGAACAGGTCGTCGCGCAGGCGCTCGGACAACCGGGTCGCGATGCCGCTGAAGAGGACGAGCTCGGGATCGAGCACGCAGATCGTCGAGACGGCGGCGGCAGCCCAGGCTTCGACGACCTGTGCGAGCAACGCCGTGACCGCGGGATCGTCGGAGCCCGCCGATTGCAGCGCGGACAGAGCCTCCACGGCGGTCGAGGCGTTCACACCCAGACCGGCCGCAGCCCGCGCGATGCCGTCACCGGACCACTGCGCCTCGAACGACCCGACGCCCTCCCGCGGCGGGCGCGGTGTGCCCAGAGGCAGGAACCCGATCTCGCCGGCGACTCCGGACGCGCCGTGGCGCACCTTGCCGTCGACCATGAGCCCGCAGCCGATACCGCTCTCCCCGACGTGGATCAGGGCTATGTCGGCGGCATCCTTCGCCGCGCCGGCCACGTGCTCGCCGACGACCATGAGGTTCACGTCGTTGTCGACGACGACAGGGACGCGCAGCCGCGAACGCAGCTGGTCGCCCAGGGGCTGCCCGTCGGCGATGCCCACCGATGGCGCCAGGCGCACCTGCCCGCCCTCCGATGCCACACCCGGGATCGCCACGCAGACGGCGCGGATCTCGACAGCCGCGCTGCGCGCGAGGGACGACACGCACGTCTCGATGTCGACGAGCGCGTCCGCCGTGAGCTCGGCGTCGGCCCGGGCCACCGACGTGCCGTACCAATCCGCCAGCACGGTGTCGATGCGACCCCGGCGCACGTCCACGACCGCGACCACCTCGGACTCCGGCCGGAACTCGAGAAGCGCCTGGGGCCGTCCCCCACTGGCCTTCACAGTCCCCGCCTCGGCGAGATGGCCCTCGTCGATGAGCCGGCGGACGACGTGCGTCACGGTGGACGGGCTCAGTCCCGTCTCCTCCGAGATCTGCATGCGCGAGAAGACGCGGGCCTGACGCGCATACTGCATGACGCGGCGGTCGGTCGCCTCTCGCGACCGCCCATTGCCCCGCGGACTCGTATGGGACGGCGTCGTCATGGGTTCTTTTTTAGACTAAAGAAAGAAGGCTCCCAAATCCTGACCCCGAGGCGATACGGGATCGTTACACGCACGGGCCCCAGGGCCGACGGCGCGGCCGCGGATGACGGCGTGCGGCGGCGCTCCGGCATCCATCCCTGCGATACTCGGCGCATGTGGATCGGATGGATCGAGTTCGACCTGATGCTGGGCGACGTCCACTCTCTGAAGGAGAAGCGCGGCATCCTCCGCCCCCTCGTCGCCGACCTCGCCCGCCTCACCGAAGCCGCGGCGGCCGAGGTGGGGGCTCACGACCTGCACCGCCGGGCAGGCATCGGAGTGGCCGTGCTCGCCGCGGACGCGGCGCACGTGCGCGATGTGCTCGACCGCGCGGAGCGGCTCGTCGCCGATGAGCACCCGGAAGTCGCGCTGCTCTCCTCCAGACGCGGCCTGCACTCCAGCGACGACTGACGCGCGCGGTCGCGGCTACAGGCCGCTGGTCCCGCGCAGCCGATGACCGATCGCGATCGCCTCGCCCGAGACCCCGGAGCTTCGCGGAGAGACCAGGAACGCGATGACGTCCGCGACCTCGGCCGGCGTGCACCCGCCGCCCGTGCCCCGCGGGATCTCCCGCGGGGGCTCGGCCGACACGGTGCCGGGATTCACGGTGTTCACGGTGACCCCCGACCCGGCGACCTGGTCAGCGAGGTTCTTGGCCGTGATCACGAGCGCGGCGTTGCGCACCGTACCGGCGATGTTCCCGGTCATGAACGCGTTCTGACCGCTGACCCCCACGATCCGCCCGTACCCGGCATCCACCATCACAGGCAGAGCCGCTTCAGCGACGCGCAGGAACGCGAGCGCCTTGGCGTCGAGCGCCTCCAGGACCTGGGCCGGGTCGGAGCTGCGGGCAGGATCGAGGGTCTGGGCGGCAGGAGCCGCGGTCACGACGAGAGCATCGAGCCGTCCGTGATCGTCGAGAACCCGGGCGATGCCGCGGCGGACGGACTCGTCGTCGCGAGCGTCGAGCACGAGGCCGTCGTGGGCGTGCCGGGATGCCACGACCACGGTCGCTCCTTCCTCGCGCAGCCGCGACGCCACCGCCCGGCCGATCCTCCCGGTCCCGCCGACGACCAGCACGACGCGTTCGTTCAGTTCGAGGTCCATGCGCCCGACCTTAGCGCCTGCCGGTCCACCGGCATCCCGCCTCTCGCCGGGCGGGTCTCGGCCCGCTCGGCGGCCCAGTCCGGCGCGCTCGCTGCGGCGGACTGCCCCCGGGCGCCGGCGCGTGCGAGCGGCGGGGAGCGCCCGCGTACGATCGAAGCACCGCCAACGGAAAGGCCTGACCGTGCTCGAACGCGCCCTCGCCCATGCCGGCGACCTCGCCGACTTCGTCGCAGCGTCCCCCTCGAGCTTCCACGCCGCGGCAGAAGCGGCCCGGCGACTGGAGAGCGCCGGTTTCGCGCGCCTCGACGAGACGGAGGCGTGGCCGGCCCCGGCGGGTGGCCGCTTCTTCGTCGTGCGCGACGGCGCGGTCATCGCATGGGCGGTGCCGGCCTCCGCGTCCGCGTCCACGGCGGTGCGGATCTTCGGCGCGCACAGCGATTCGCCCGCTTTCAAGCTCAAACCGAAGCCCACCACGGGCAGCCACGGGTGGCTGCAGGCGGGGGTCGAGATCTACGGCGGACCGCTCCTGAACTCCTGGCTCGACCGCGAGCTGACCCTCGCGGGACGACTCGTGCTCGACGACGGCGTGGAAGTCCTGGCCTCCACCGGGCCGCTTCTGCGGCTGCCGCAACTGGCAATCCACCTCGACCGCGACGCGAACGACGGTCTCGCCCTGAACAGGCAGACCCAGACCCAGCCGGTGTGGGGCCTGGGCGAATCGGAGGCCGCCGGCATCCTGGGCGAGCTGGCCGCTGCTGCGGGAGTGGATGCTGCACGCATACGGGGCTACGACGTCGTGACCGCCGACGCGCAGCGCGGACGCGTCTTCGGCAAGGATCATGCGTTCTTCGCGAGCGGCCGCCTCGACGATCTCGCGTCGGTGCACGCGGGTCTCACCGCGCTCACGGGCATTGACGAGCCCGGAGAGCACATCGCCATGCTCGCGGTGTTCGATCACGAAGAGGTCGGATCGGCGACGCGGTCGGGCGCGGCCGGTCCGTTCCTGGCGGATGTCCTGGACCGGATCTGGCTGGGCCTGGGCGCCGACCGCGAGCAGCGGCTGCGCGCCCTCGCGGCATCCTGGTGCGTGTCCAGCGATGTGGGGCACTCGGTGCATCCGAACTACGCCGACAAGCACGACCCGGTCGTGCAGCCGGTGCTCGGGTCGGGACCGATCCTGAAGATCAACGCGAACCAGCGCTACGCGACCGACGGCGCGGGAGCCGCTGCGTGGCACGGATGGTGCGCCGAGGCGGGCGTGACCCCTCAGGAGTTCGTCTCGAACAACGCGGTGCCGTGCGGCTCGACGATCGGGCCGATCACGGCGACGCGGCTCGGCATCCGCACCGTGGATGTCGGCATCCCGATCCTGTCCATGCATTCCGCGCGGGAGCTGGCCGGCGTGAGCGACCTCTACGACCTCGCGCGCGTCGCCGGTTCGATCTTCACGTCCTGACCTCGTCCCGCCCCCGGCTGACCGCGTCCCGCTCCCGGCGTCCCGCGTCTCACCCCCGGACCGTGAGGATGCATCTGTGCGGTGAGGATGTGGGTGCCACCCGTTCCCTCACCGCACAGATGCACTCTCACGGGTCGGGAAGGCACGAGCGGGAAAGGCGCGGGTCGGGAAGGCGCGAGTCGGGGCCGGGAGGGAGGGATGCGCGAGACCGGCCCCACGAAGGCGGCGCGGTGCGTACCATGGCGGGACGGGCACCGGGAGGAATCATGGTCGAGGTACGGGTCGCGGGAGTGGCCCTCGACACGTCGGGACAGCACGTGATCCTGCTGCAGCCGGTGGATGTCGTACCCGGGCGAAGCCGGTTGCTGCCGATCTGGATCGGGCCTATGGAGGCGACGGCGATCATGGTCGCGATCGAGGGCGCTGCGACTCCTCGCCCCCTCACGCACGATCTGCTGCGGACGGTGCTGGAGACACTGGGCGCGACGGTGGAGCGCGTCGAGGTCACGCGGATCGACGACGGGACCTTCTACGCCGAGATCACGGTACGCGCCGGCGGCAGCATCCAGCGCCTCGACGCGCGCCCGTCGGATGCCATCGCCCTGGCGTGCCGGACGTCGTCGCCGATCTTCGTCGCGGACGATGTGCTGGCCGAGGCCGGGGTCGAGGATGTCATCAGCGAGGCCGAAGCCGAGACCGAAGCCGAGGTCGACGTCGAGGAGTTCTCGCGGTTCATCGAGCACGTCGACCCCGAGGACTTCCGCGAATGACGCCGGTCGGCGTAGCCCGTCAGGTTCCGCCTCGGCCCGCTCCCGGACGCGGGGCCCGGCGTCGCGCGTCGAACTCCACCGCGCTCCCCGAGCGAGCACCCTGGAGCTCGCCCAGCACGCTGCGCATCTTCTCCGTGCGCGGATCGGGTGCGGCATCCAGCATGCGTGCCGTCACGATGTACGCCGCGAGGTGATGCGGCGCGAAGGACAGGTCCCGGATGCCCGGTGCCGGATCGCCCGTGCGCTCCACGACAAGACTCCCGTCGGCGCCGACGCGCGCGTCGGAGCCGCCCGCCGCGAGCGATTGGACGAGATCGTCGGTGTGGCGCAATTGGATGCTCACGGTCTCCGGGCCCACCTCCGCCTCCGTCGGCGAGCCGGCCGTGACCAGCATGCGGGGCTCGTACCCGCCTTGCACGGCGAGCCAATCCGCGATCAGGCCGCCCTGCGAATGACCGAACACGTAGAGCCGTGCACCCGGCGGGACGCCCGCCCGGTCGAGCGCCTGGACGACCGCGTCGTAGGCCGAGGCATCCAAGCCCAGATACAGGCGGGCGTCGGAGGTCAGATCCCATGGGTCCTCACCCGCATGTGGGGAGAAGTCGCGCGTCCCAGCGAGGTACACCGCGTACGCCTTCTCTCCGTCTGCGAGCGTGTAGGTCTCGACCCTCACGCGGGCCCCGTCGGGGATGCGCCTCAGCGCATCCGCGAGATCAAGCGGGGGCGCGACGACGCGCTCCTCGCTCTCCTGCCACACCTCCACCGGTGTGCCCGTACCGGAGAGGGAATCCCCGAGTGACACGCTCCCGCGCCCGAGGCGCCGGATCAGGCCTTGCAGCTCTTGTGAGGCCAGAGGCAGCGACAGCATCGCACCGCCCAAAGCGCCGGCGAGAGACGGACACGCGATCTGCCCGACGACGCCGGCGATTCCCGCCCCGCCGTTCGCCTCGGACGTGACGCCGAGTCCGACCGCGATGTCGCGGCGGCCTATCGCGGCGTCCGCCCGGCCCGCTGCATCCGGGTGGGCGCGCTCGGCACTCCATGTCGCGACCGCCGTCCCGGCGCGTGCTCCCGCACCGGTCGTCATAGCCTGCCGGGCTCGAAGCTCGACGATCTCGTACGTGTCGGCGAGCTCCCGCAGCTCACGTGCGAGCTCGCTCAGATCGTCTGCATCGGATGCCGCCGCGTACGCGGCGTGCTGCAGCGTCGCCGGGACGGACCCGCCATAGGCCGCGGCGGGACCCAGGCCCGTGATCGTGCGCGCCCGCGCCTGCAGCTCTTCAGCGACATCCCGCACATGGCCGGCGGCCCGCGCGTACCGATCGGCCGCCATGCGCAGCGAACCCGTATCGACGGCCACGACGCCGCCCTCGCGGATGTCGATGTCATCGGTCATCCCGCCCCGATCGCGGCGAGATGGGCACGCATCCCGGCCACGCCCTCCCGTGCGTCGGCGATGCCGGACGCCACGAGCCCGAGACGCTGCCCGACGGCGGCGGCATTGCGCCGGTACGCGGCGACCGCCGCGGCCTGCCAGCGCGTGTCGGCCAGGATCGCGGCGATCTCGCTCTGGCACCCGCGGATGCGCCGCTGGATGTCGTCGAGCGACACGAGGGAGGCATCCAGCACGTCGAGGGTCATGCCTCCACACTGGCGCGGTGCGGCATCCCCCGCGCTGGGCTGAGCGGGATCCGTGGAGAACCGGGCCGTGCCCCGCCTCTGTGCAGGAACCGGCGGAGACTCCACAATAGAGCCATGACCGATGCGCCACCGCCCTTCCGGGTCGTGTTCGTCTGCACCGGCAACATCTGCCGATCACCCATGGCCGAAGTGGTGTTCCGCTGGTTCGCGGAATCCGTCGGGCTGGGCGACCGGGTGGTGTCCACGAGTGCCGGCACGGGAGACTGGCATGTCGGCGAGCGCGCCGACCGCCGCACGCTCGCCGCACTGGAAAGACACGGGTTCGACGCCACGACCCATCGCTCGCGTCAGTTCGGATACCGGGACTTCGACGAGAACGACCTCGTGGTCGCTCTCGACACCGGCCACGAGCGGGTACTGCGCGAATGGGCGCGCAACGAGGATGACGAGGCCAAGATCGCGCTGCTGCTCTCGTTCGACCCGGCTGCGAACGGGACCAGAGACGTCCCCGACCCCTATTACGCCGAGCCGGCGATGTTCGACGAGGTGCTCGGTATGATCGAGAGCGCCTGTCGGGCCCTCTTCCGGCAGCTCGAACCCGCGATCCGCGCCGCCTGAGCGGCGGAATCCGCGACGAACGGGAGATGCGTGACCACTCTTGCCCCGCAGCCGCTCAGCCCCCTCGACGGACGGTACCGGGATGCCGTCGCCGGCCTGTCCGAGTACCTGTCGGAGGCGGGACTCAACC
>Ga0164243_10015378_pt1 | contig 10580 bp, 6 predicted proteins | sample OricompcompostOP_FD_108781 | JGI IMG/M metagenome (GOLD analysis project Ga0164243, IMG submission 108781) | Organic Plus compost microbial communities from Emeryville, California, USA - Original compost - Organic plus compost (OP) | ecosystem: Engineered > Solid waste > Mixed feedstock >...
CCGGCGGATTGTTGTAGAGCATGATCGGAAGCGTGCTCGCCTCCGCGATCTTGCGGAAATGCGTGCCCAGCTCGTTGGGGGTCGGAACATAGACCATGGCGGGAAGCGCCATCAGCGCGGTCATCCCGATCCGCTCGGCGTCGCGGGCATAGTGCGCCGCGTTTTCGGTGGTGAATTCGGACACGCCGGTGATCAGCGGCACGCGCCCGCCGACCGCCTCCACCGCGGCGCTCAGCACCGTGCGCTTCTCATCGGCGTTCAGCGAGTTGTTCTCGCCGCAGGTGCCGAGCACGATCAGGCCATCGACGCCATCGTCGACCAGCGCCGTCAACACATCCTGGGTCGCCTTGATATCGACCGAACCGTCCTCAGCGAACTGGGTGGTAGCGGCGGGGTAGACACCTTCCCATAAAGGTCTTTGAAATTGCACTCTAACCTCCGTTGATTCCATTTTCGTATACGATATAATATTCTGCATGCCAACAGGGAAATTCAGCAACGCGATCGTCGTCGGCGGAGGTATCGTCGGGCTGTCGTGCGCGCTCGCGCTGCAGAAACGCGGTATCGCGACGATGCTTGTAAGCGCGGATGCGCGCAAGAGCGCGTCATGGGGCAATGCAGGCCATATCGCGGTCGAGCAGGTCCAGCCGCTCGCGTCGATGGCGACGCTCCGCTCGATGCCGGCGCGGCTGTTCAGCCGGGGCGGTGCGGCGTCCTTTCCGCCCCGTGATATCGGGGCCTGGCTTCCATTCGGGCTGCGGCTGCTCGGCGCGACGCGGCCGGCGCGATTCGCGGCGGGCGAGAAGGCGCTGAGCGCGCTGCTGTTCGTCGCGATGCCGGCCTGGCGGCGGCTGACTGCGGAGGTCGGCGCGCCGCACCTGCTGCGTGAGGACGGCCACTTCGTTTTCTGGGAGACCGAGGCGAGCGCCGCGGCCGGGCGGCGGGCATGGCAGGGGCCGGCGATCGGCGCCACCCGCGTGCGCGAGGCCGACCGCCAGGAGCTCGGCGCGGCCGCGTCGTTGCTCCCCGCCCCTGCCGGGCTCATCCGTTTCGAGGGCAGCGGGCAGATCGCGGACATCGATGCCCTGCTGGGGATTATCGAACGGGCTTTCGTGACGGCGGGCGGCGTGGTGCGGCGGGCGCATGCGGTTTCGGTTTCGCCGGCGGTCCGGCTCGCGGACGGCGAGACGCTCTCCGCCGATGCCGTGGTGGTCGCGGCGGGGATCGGATCGCGCGGGCTGATGCGCGGCGCGGGGCATGCCGTCCCGATGATCGCCGAGCGCGGCTATCATATCGAGGCGCCGGCCAGCGCATGGCCGGCGGATCTGCCGCCGGTGGTTTTCGAAACCCGGTCGATGATCGTCACCCGCTTCGCGCATGCGCTCCGCGCGGCGAGCTTCGTCGAATTCGGTTCGGAGGCGAGCCCGCCCGATCCGCGCAAATGGAGGCGGCTCCGCCGTCACGCGGCCGAACTTGGGTTGCCCTTCGACGGGCCGGTCAGCGAATGGATGGGGATCCGCCCCACCCTTCCCGACTATCTGCCCGCGATCGGGCGGAGCGCGCGTGCGCCTGGGCTGTTCTATGCCTTTGGCCACCAGCATCTCGGGCTTACGCTCGGCCCCCTTACCGGCGAGATGCTGGGCGCGATCGTGGCGGGCGAGGCACCACCGGTCGACCCCGCCCCCTTCGATATCGAGCGCTTTCTATAAGGATATTGGCGTCAAATCCGCGCGATGTCGTCCAGAAGCGCGCGGGGGATGCGTACCCCCTCGGCCAGGCTGTGCCGGCGCGCCTCGTAGCGGCGCTGCGAGGGCAGCCGCGCGCCCTGGCCGGTGATCTCATCGAACAGCCGCTCGGCGCGTTCGAGATGCTCGGCCGTGCCGGCGCCCAGAAATCCGGCCGGATCGATCGCGATCAGCAACTCCCCGCCGAGCGGCGAGGCTTCTGCACCGTCATCGGCGGCGAGCGACTCGCGGCTGGTCATGTCGCCGATCAGCGGCCCGGCGATCAGCTCGACCATCGCCGCGAGCGCCGAACCCTTGTGTCCGCCGAAGGTGAGCATCGATCCAGCCAGCGCCTCGGCCGGGTCGGTCGTCGGGCGGCCTTCGGGATCGAGCCCCCAGCCTTCCGGAATTGTGCGGCCGGCGCGGCGGTGAAGCTCGATCTCGCCGCGTGCGACCGCGCTGGTCGCAAAATCGAACACGAACGGGTCTCGGCCCGGCCGCGGCCATCCGAAGGCCACCGGATTGGTGCCGAACACCGGGCGCTTGCCCCCCGCGGGCGCGACCCAGGCATGGCTGGGGGTAAAGGCGAGCCCGACCAGGCCGTCTTCGCAGACCTCCTCGATCTCGGGCCAAAGGGCGGCGAAATGGACGCAGTTGTTGATCGCAAGCGCCGCGATTCCGCAGCGGCGCGCCTTTTCGGCGAGCAGCGGCCGGCCAAGCGCGAAGGCTGGCTGCGCAAAGCCGCCCCGCGCATCGACCCGCACCAGCGCCGGCGCGAGGTCGGTCGCGACCGGCTCGGCATCGAGCACGACCTTGCCGCTTGTGATGGTGTGGGCGCTCACCAGCAGCCGGTAGAGGCCGTGCGCGGCGCAGCCGTCGCGCTCGCCGGCCACCATGGTTTCCGCCACCGCCGCGGCATTGGATGCGCTCAATCCCTGGCGCTCGAGCACGCTGCGCGCGAGCGCGCGGACTTCGTCCAGGGTCATGACGACCGAATCTTCGGTGTTCGGACCGGTCATTGGCCGAGCGTCGCGGTTGCGGGCGGCACCAGATCCTCTTCGATCATCGTCGTCGGGATCATGCCGGCATCATTGAACTTCACCATCAACTCCTTCAACTCAAAAGGCTTTCCTGCCTTGTCCTGCGCATGGGCATAGCGTGTCAGCAGCCGGTCGAAGAGCAGCTTGCCCGAGATATAGCTGGTCCCATAGCCGGGCTGGCGGAGATAGAGGAGCTGTTCGAAGGCGGTCAGCTCGTCGCGCGCGCCGGCCCAGCCGCGCGGGGTCCATTCGGCCTGAAACTGCCCGGCCTGTTCGAGCGTCCAGATATTCGCCTGGACGTAGAGCGAGGCGAGGCCGCGCGCCGCGCGGTTGGCGAGCATGATCCACACCAGCTCGCGCGCGCGCGGATTGTCGTCATAGAGCCCGGCATGCATCACCAGCTCTTCGAAACCGGTCGCGAATCCCTCCGAACGGCTGTCCCAGATGTTGGAGAGCAGCGCCTCGCGCCGGATCGGGCTGGCGTTGGGTTCATCGCGCATGCGCGCGAGATCGATCCAGTGATAATCGTGCGCGTAGAGCAGCATCGGCTCGCGGTGGGTGACGTGCGCGAAGAACTGGCGCCGTTCGGGCGGCACGAAACCGACGGTCTGCGGGACCATCGATTGCTTGAGATAGGGCTTGTCGGGGATGATCCCGTCCTTGACGAGAAAGCCGACGAAACGATCGAGCCGCTCCTTGGCGAGCGCATCGAGCGTCGCCTTGTCGTTGGCGGGTTCGAGCGGCGGCAAGTCGCGGTTGTTGTGCTCCTCGAGCCTGAGCGTCGCATGCGCACGCTCGAGCTCGCGGCGGAGCAGCGCCACCTCATCGTCCCACGAATAGGGCACGAGATGGACGTTCTTCAGATACCAGCCGTAATTCTCCTTGCCGACGCCGGAGGGGCCGGTCTTCTTGGGCGCCTCGGCCTCCAGCCAGCGCACGAGTTCCTCCGTCGCCACCCGCGCATTGCGTATCGCAGTGCGCAGCGCCTTGCCGGAACCGGTGAGGTCGGCCTGCCAATCGCCCTCCAGCGTGCTGACCCGGAGCGTTCCCTGCTCCAGCCGTGTCAGCGCGCTCGCCTGGTTGCGCAGGCTCTGCGCGCCATAGACCCACAGATCCCGGGCGTTGCTGTCGGCGAGGTTGACCTTGCCCTGCGCCAGAAAGCCGGGAACGGCGGAAAGCAGGCGCGTCAGTTCGGCCTCGTCGGCCTTGGAAAGCGGAAAGCGGTATTTGTAGAGCTCGATCTCGGGGAAGGAGACCGGACCATCGCGCGAGGGCACGTCGGTACGGTTCGGCCAGACGCTGACATAAAATGCCGGATCGCGTGCCCAGGGGCGGAGCACGCGCAGATCGAAGTCGAGCCCGTTCATCTCGGCCTCGACCAGCCGATAATCGACGAGCTGCGCCCGGGGCCACCCCGTGGTGTCGATCATCCTGAGCTTGGCGCGGAACCCCTCGAGCGCCGATGCCTTCTGCTGCATCGCGGCCGCCCCATAGTCGGGAACACCGTTCTTCATGGTCGGGCGCTCGAAGCTGCGCCAATCCTCGAACAGCGCGACCAGCGTGTCGTAGCGCGCGGGCGCCGCCGCGGCCGGCGCCGCCGCCATCACCATGCCCGCCGCGACGATCGCGTGCGACCAGAATCCCAGCCTTGCCATGTTGTTCTCCGTCTAGAGCGATTTGGAGTTCGATGAACCATCGGACGACTCGAAAATCGCGATAAAACAAATAGCTGGAGCAGGCGATCCGCCAAGGCGGATCGGCGGCTCTAGCGCCCGCCCGGCGGCAGATGTTCGATGAAATAGTCGGTCATCAGCGTCTGCAGGTGGAGTTGCGTGCCCGGCTTTTCGCGAAGCCCGTGGGTACGATCGGGATAGGCCATCATCGAGAATTGCTTGCCGTGCGCGATCAGCCTGTCGACCAGCTGCTCCAGGTTCTGATAATGCACATTGTCGTCGGCGGTGCCGTGGATGATGAGCAGATTTCCTTTCAGATTCTTCACGAAGTTGATCGGCGATCCCTTTTCGTAACCGTCCTTGTTGTCGTCGGGCAGGCCCATATAGCGTTCCTGATAAATCGCGTTGTAGAGCCGCTGATCGACCGGGGACGCGATCGCGATGCCGGTCGAATAGAGATCGGGATAGCGGAACATCGCATTGAGCGTCATCGCGCCGCCGCCGCTCCGCCCCCACACGCCGATGCGTGCCGGGTCGATATAGGACCGGGTCGCGATCATCGCGCGAATCGCTGCCGCCTGATCGGCCGATGCCTGGACGCCGATCTGGCGGTAGATGCTCTTGCGCCAGTCGCGGCCGCGCGGGGAATTGGCCCCGCGGCTGTCGATGCTCGCGACCAGATAGCCGCGCTGCGCCATCATCAGATGCCAGAGATGGCGGTCGCCGCCCCAACTGTCCTGGACGGTCTGTCCGGCGGGCTCCGAATAGACATAGATCAGCAGCGGATATTTCTTTGACGGGTCGAACGCCGGCGGCCTCATCATCCAGGCATCGAGCGTGACGCCACCACCGATATCGACCTTGAAGAATTCCGCCTCGCCCTTGTCGGCCGCATCGACGAACGATTTCATTGCGCCGTTTGCCGAGAGTATGCGCGCCGGTCGGTGCTCCGGCAGGCTCACCAGGTCGATGACCGGCGGCCGGCCGAACCCGGACACCGTATGGAGCGCCCAGCTTGCGCCGGGCGCGATATCATAGGCGTGGAAACCCGCCTCCGACACAGGAGTCAGCCGTTCGAGCCGCGGCGGTCCGCTCAACGTCGCGCGGTAGAGATAGCGCTGTGTGACGTTGGCGGGCGAGGCGATGAAATAAACATGGCCCGCCTCCGGAGCGATATGCTCGACGCTGACGACGTCGAACTGGCCCGGGGTACGCAGGTCGAGCCGCTTGCCGTCGCGCGACACCACATAGAGATGCCGCCAGCCGTCGCGCTCGCTGAGCCAGGTGAAGCCCTTTCCGCCCGCGAGCCAGCGCGGCTCGTCGTTGACGTTGACCCAGGCGCTGTCCGAATCGACGAAGATCGGCCGTACCGCGCCGGTGCGCGCATCGCCGATCAACACCTCGTTGCGGTTCTGGAGGCGGTTCTCGTGCTGGATGAGCACTTCGTCGGCGCTCGCCGCCCAGCCCATGCGCGGGATATAGGTCTGGCGGGGATCGCCAGGGACCCCGAACCAGGTGGTTTCCCCGCCATCCACCGGCACGCTGCCGACGCGGACCGCCGACAATGTGGTGCCGGGCTTGGGATATTGCTGCGGGATCACCGTCGAATAGACGTCGCCGGTGTTGCGGATCATGTGAAAGGTGCCGACCCCGCTGGTGTCGAACTGCCAATAGGCGATGCGTCGCGAATCCGGGCTCCATTGAAATGCCTTGCCGAGCCCGAATTCCTCTTCATAGGCGACGTCCGCGCGGCCGTTGAGCAGCAGCTCGGTGCCGTCCGCGGTCAGCCGCCGCGGAGTCCCGCCCGCGACCGGCTCGACATAAAGATCATTGTCGTGGACATAGGCGACCGAGCGTCCGTCGGGCGAGAATTCGGCGTAGATCAGGCTCAGCGGCTCGGCGTCGCCGCCGAGCCGCTTCAGCCCGCCGCCGGCGATGTCGAGCACCCAATAATCGCCGACCGGGTTATTGCGGCGCGCGGCGTCACCCCGGACGAAGAGCAGCAGGCGTTTCCCGTCGGGTGACCATTCGTAATCCGCCACCGCGAGTGCATGCGCCGCTCCGGATGCGGTCAGCTTTCGGGCGTCGATCAGCACCGAGCGCCGGCCCGATGCGATGCCGTAGCGCACGATATCGGTCCCGCCCTCGACCGTCGCCGAAGGCTCGAGCACGGTATAGGCGTCGCGGCCCAGCCATTTGCTGACCGGCCGGTTCTCCAGCCTGACGGCCTCGGGGCCGTAGATCGCGTCGAGCGTCAGCGTCCGCCCTGCCGCGGGGTCAGGTGCGAGCAAGGCCGAGACGATCAAGCCCAGAAATGCTGCCGGACCCCAATGTCGCATCACTGCTCCCGCCGAACAAGTATGGTATACTTTATTCTGTCGAGCGGCGCGCTTTGTCAACTCGCTTGGGCAGCTTCCTTGATGTCGAGCTGCTGGCGCAGATCGACGAGCGTCTTTTCGAGATGCTGGGCGGTGAGCAGCTTGATGCCGTCGAGATCGCGCGCCAGCCAGCATTCGAGCATCTGGTGATGCTCCTCATTGGCGCGCTCGTCGCGGCCGAGCGGCTCGAGATGCTTGCGGACATAGCGGTCGGCCAGGACGTGGAGCCGCTCCAGAATGCGCAGCGTGATCGGCTGGTCGGCGGGCCGGAGCAGCGCCAGGTGAAATGCGCGGTTGAACGCGGCAACCCCCGCCCCGCCGGCCTCGGTGACCTGATAGAGCGTTTCGAAGACATCCCGCGCGGTCTTGCGCTCGGCCTCGTCGGCGCGCGCCGCGCTCAGCACCATGATGTCGGGCTCCAGCTTCAGGCGGAGCGCGAACACCTCTTCGGCCTCGTCGGTCGACAGCGGGCGCACGAAAAAGCCGCGATTGGCGTGCGATTGCAGCAGCCCTTCCTGCTCGAGCCGCGCCAGCGCCTCGCGCAGCGGGATCTTGCTGATGCCGAGCTCGCCCGCGAGCGCATCCTGCCGGATCGGGCTGTTGGGCGGGACGGCGCCGGAGAGGATCCGATCCCTGACCACATCGACCAGTTGATCCGATAGGTTGCGGATGACGAGGCTCATATCTGCGAGACCATTTCTTCTTCTTCGCGGTTAGAAAAACTGGCGTCGTGTATTAGATATACCGCACCTCGGCAATCTGGCCGCGATCGCGGCGGGACGACGATGGTCACGTTCCGCCTCCGGCGCCGCGTTTCGCGCGGGCGATGAAGGCGTCGACATGCGCCTCCAGCACCGGCAGCGGGACCGAGCCGGTTTCGAGCACCGCATCGTGAAAGGCGCGGATGTCGAAGGCGCTGCCCAGCGCAGCTTCCGCCTTGGCGCGCGCCTTCACGATCGCCATCTCGCCCAGATAATAGGACAGCGCCTGGCCGGGGCCGGCAATATAACGATCCACTTCGGTCGAGATTTCGCGCGCGCTGAGCGAGGTGTTGTCGCGCATGTAGCCGACCGCCTGATCGCGGCTCCATCCCTTTGCGTGGATGCCGGTATCGACCACCAGCCGCGCCGCGCGCCAGATCTGGTAGTTGAGCATGCCGAAATGGTCATAAGGGGTCCGATACATCCCCATCTCGACGCCCAATTTCTCGCAATAGAGCGCCCAGCCCTCGCCATAGGCGGACATATAGACCTTTTGCCGAAAGGCGGGCTGGTCGGCATTTTCGGCGGCGAGCGGCATCTGAAAGGCATGGCCCGGTGCCGCTTCGTGCAGCGTGAGCGCGGTCAGCACGTAGAGCGGCCGGCTCGGCAGGTCGTAGGTGTTGATCAGATAATAGCCGGGGCCGCCCAGCGCATAGGTCGAAAAAGGCGCGGTCGCCGCGGGCATCGGGATGATGCCGAAGCGGCGGCGCGGCATCAGGCCGAACCATTGATGCGCGATGGCGTCGAAGCGCTTGGATATCCAGGAGGCTTCGCGCAGCAGCTCCTCCTCGCTCCTGGGATAGAAGCGCGGGTCGGTCCGCAGATATTCGAGGAAGGCCGGAAGGTCGCCGGTGAAGCCGGTTTCCTTCATCGTCGCGATCATCTCGGCTCGGAGCTTGGCGACCTCGGCCAGGCCGATCGCATGAATCTTCTCGGGCCGAAGGTCGAGCGTCACGAACTCGCGGATCTTGGAGCGATAATAGGCCTTGCCGTCGGGCAGCGCCTCGGCGGCGAGCGTGGTGCGGGCGCCCGGAATATAGACGTCGCGCATGAAGGCGAGCAGCTTGCGATAGGCCGGCACCACCGAGCCCTCGATCGCCTGTTTCGCCGCGGCCCGGAGCGCCGCCTGCCGATCCGCCGGAATCGCGGCGGGCATCGTCTTGAACGGCTCGTAAAAGGGCGTGTCCTCCGCCTGCTTGACCTCCGCGACGGCTGAGATCGGCGCATCGCGGCCGACAAGCGTGACGCGCGGCGGGGTAAAGCCGCGCGCGAGGCCGGCGCGCATATTGGCGATCTGATCGTCGAAATGCCGGGGCACCGCCTGGAGCCGCCTGACGAACGCCTCGTAATCGGCCGCGGTGCGAAAGGGTTTGCGCGCCTCGGCGGCGACGCGGTTCCAGAAGCCGCCGTTCGAACTAAGCGGTTTTTCGTAGTCGCGGAATTTCTGCCGCGCGATCAGCGCCTCGATCTGCGCGCGATACACCGCGCGGTCGATCCTGGCGGCGTCCGACAGCGACGAAGGGGCGATCGCGTCGATCGCCGCGAGCGTCCGCTCCAGGTAAAGCTGCCGCGCCTGTTGCGCAGGCACCGAAACATCGCGGAAGGTCGCGCTGATCCGTTCGGATTCGTCCTCGTCGTCCTCGACACCGATCTCGCGGAGCCGCCATTGCCACTCGGCCTCGTAGATCGCCTTGAAGGCCGCATCGCCTGCGGCCGGCACGGCAAAGGCGGGAGCCGACAGGCCGCAGAGCAGCGGCAAGGTGAAGCGGGCAGCGCGTCGGAGCATCAGGCCTCTCATAATGATTTGCATTGTTTATTATATAGTATACGATATCAGATGCGGATCAAATAGGGGAGAGAGAAATGACCGTCATATCGAGTCGGCGTCTGCTCATGGCCGGCGCCGCGGCGCTGCTTGCACTCTCGATCGGGGCGAATGCCCAGGAACTGCCCAAGACCGGCATCAGCACGGTGCTGCCCAGGCCGAGCTCGGACAAGATCGAGATCGCGGATATCTTCTACCTCCGTTCGGCGGCCGATCCCCAGATTTCACCCGATGGCCGCACGGTGCTCTACACCGTCCAGTATAGCGACCGGGTTGGCGCCCCCTATACCCGCATCTGGAGCGCCGACATCGCCAGCGGCCGCGCCACCCCCTGGGGCAGTGCCGAGGGCGTCGAGGGCGGCTCGCCGCGCTGGTCGCCCGATGGAACCAGCGTCGCCTATCGCGGTGAAGGCGGTATCATGCTCGCTGGTCGCGACGGATCGGGCGCGCGCGCCCTGGCTCCGGTCGACGACAGCAACCATCCGCTGCCCCGCGCCTCCAAGGATTTCGTCTGGTCGCCCGACGGCAGCAAGATCGCTTATGTCTCGGCGGTTCCCTCCACCGAGCCGCCGATGGAGGCGGATCCGATCGTGATCACGCGCTACTGGTATCGTCCCGCACGAGGCTGGCCGGAGCGCTTCAACGACAACAAGCGGCTGCACCTGTTCGTGGTCGACGTGGCGAGCGGCGAGGTGAGCCAGCTCACCGACGGCGATCGCTACGAGCACACGGTCGACTGGGCGCCCGACAACCGTACCTTGCTGTTCCTGCAGAATCCCGAAAAGGACCAGGATTTCACCTATAATTTCGATCTCTACACGATCGATATCCGCACCAAGGCGATCAAGCGGCTGAGCGATACCCGCGGCGTCGAATATGCCGCCAGCTTCTCGCCGGACGGCAAGACCATCGCCTTTTCCGGGCTGATGCGGCCGGTCACCTCCTCCGAAACCAATATGGAGAATCCGCACGTCTGGACGATGGACGCCGCCGGGCGCGGGCGTCGCGAGCTGGGCGCCGCGATCGACAATGTCCAGGGACGTCCGCAATGGTCGCCCGACGGGCGCTGGCTCTATTTCACCGTGCAGTCGCGCGGCGGCGTCGGGCTCTTCCGGATGCCGGCGGGCGGCGGCGCCGTCGAGCGGGTTGGCCCGTCGGCGAAAACGCGCGGCTCGGTCA
>Ga0164243_10015380_pt1 | contig 10579 bp, 8 predicted proteins | sample OricompcompostOP_FD_108781 | JGI IMG/M metagenome (GOLD analysis project Ga0164243, IMG submission 108781) | Organic Plus compost microbial communities from Emeryville, California, USA - Original compost - Organic plus compost (OP) | ecosystem: Engineered > Solid waste > Mixed feedstock >...
GTGGGAGGAGACCAACCGGCCCGAGCGCATACACTTGCATACCGATAAACCCTATTACGTTGCCGGAGACACCCTCTGGTTCAAGGTATATACCGTTATCGGCGCGGACCACGCCCTGTCCGGATGGAGCGGCGCGGTATATGTCGATCTGATTTCCGAAACCGACTCGTTGATAGCCGCCCTGAAACTGCCTCTCATCGCCGGCTTGGCCAAAGGGTCCCTCGACCTGCCTACGCAATTGAAAGCAGGCAATTATCGGCTACGCGCTTATACCCAATGGATGCGCAATATGAGCGATGTGTATTTCTTCGACCGCATTGTACCGATCGGAACGGTAGCTACTCAGCCGATTTCCGCCGCTGTTAATTACCGGTATGATGCTGAAAAAAAGGAGGTTGCTGCTTGTATCCGGTATACGGATAGCTTAGGTCGGCCACAGGCCGGAAAGCCGGTCCGATATACCGTACGTTCGTCCACTGAACAGGTGCGCGTGGGCAATGAAAAAACGGACGATGACGGCACCGTTTGTCTGCGTTTCGGCGCACGTCCGGCGTATGACAGCGTGACGATGTACCTGACCACCACCCTTACGGACGGGAAAAGCAAACAGGTTCACCGCTTCCCCGTTAAGTCGGCGTTTACAGATATCGATATGCAGTTTTTCCCGGAAGGGGGGATGCAGGTGGCAGGCTTACGTTCACGAGTCGCATTCAAAGCCATAGGTCCGGATGGATTGGGCGTGGACGTCCAGGGCGACGTGCTGGACAGGGATGGAACGGTGGTGGGAACGTTTGAAAGTGCGCATGCTGGCATGGGCGTGTTTTCCATGGTGCCGGAGGCCGGTCAGTCGTATACCGCCCGTGTACGCTTGGCAGACGGTAGTCAGCAGGAGTTCCCCATCGCGGAAGCAGCGCCTTCAGGCTATGTACTGTCTGCCTATGTGCAGCCGGAATTGCGCGAAGTGCTGGTGCGGATGCAGGCGACGGAGGACCGCTATGGTCCGGTAACCGTGATGTTGCACAGGCAGGGTCAGGTCTATTATGCGAATGATGCAGACATCTCAAGTCCACTCACGGTACTTCGGTTACCCGTTGGGCAAATTCCATCGGGCATCGCCCAGCTTACCCTTTTTGACGGCACCGGCAAGCCGGCCAACGAACGGGTGGTGTTCATTGAAAATGCCGATACGTTGCAGTTTTCCGGGACGGACTGGCCAAAAGAGGTGGACGGCCGTGCGCCCGTGACACTCGACTGGACGAGCACGGACTCCGTAGGAAATCCGGAGGCGGCGAGCTTTTCCGTGTCGGTGTATAATGAAGATCAGGTGCCGGTTCATGCCAATGAAGAGCACACGATCTTCTCCGAGCTGTTGCTACGCTCGGAGCTCCGCGGATACGTGGAACAGCCCAATTATTACTTCTCGGACATAACCGATGAAAAACGCGATCACCTGGATATATTGATGCTTACGCAGGGCTTCCGACGGTTCCGTTGGGACGACCTTGTGCCCGCGAATGGGGTGAACGAACCGGTATTCCCGGTAGAGAAAATCACAAGTTCCATACGCGGAAAGTTGCGTTTTCTACGTAACAACAGACCGGTTGCCAACGGCAAGGTGACACTGTTCTCGATTCAGGCGAACGTTACGCTGGATACCGTAACCAATTCGGAAGGCGAGTTTTCGTTTGATAACCTGATGCTCGCTGACAGCATTAAATTCACGGTGCAGGGGCGGACAGAAAAAGGCAGCGACAAGGTGGAGGTACTGTTGGACGCGGTACCCGTTGCTCCGGTATCGGCGTCTAAAAACCGCGCGGACGTCCGTTTGGATGTGCCCCGCGACCTGACTGTATATACGAGTCAAGTGAGGGCTTCTGACTCGCTCCTGCAGACCTTGGGACTGGGAAGCCGCATCATCCATTTGGAGGAAGTGACCGTCACAGCCCATGCACGTAGCGGCACCGGCGTGTCTTCCAACCTCAACGGGGCAGGAAATGCCGATCAGGTGATTTCGGGAAACGAGTTGTCCGGCTGTGCTACCCTGCGGTCGTGCCTGGAAGGACGATTGGCCGGGGTCCGCTTTGTCAATGAACAAACGGCTATCGGCCCGGTTGGGCTACCTCATAGCACACGGGGAGGAACCATGCTGGTGGTGGTGGATGGTTGGATATTGAACCCTTCCAATGAGTCCGACCTATGGGACATCGCCGGCGTTTTTGAACAGGGCATGCTTGATGCCACACAGATTGTCAGCATCGAAGTGCTGCGCACCCCATCGCTGACGACCGTTTATGGGCAGGATGGACAAAACGGCGTGATTATTATTACCACCCGGGGGTGGCAACGGGGCCAGACCCCCAACTTCAGTGCTAAATTATACACACCCAAAGGATTCAGCCAGGTCCGTGAATTTTATGTTCCGAAATATGGCGTATCCGCACTGACCGATATCCAGGCAGACCAACGGACCACCGTTTACTGGAATCCGGACGTCCGCACAGACGAAGCGGGAAAGGCCGGAATCCGCTTTCCCTCAACCGCGCGCCCCGGCACCTACCGGATCGTTATCGAAGGGATCAGCGCCAACGGCCGGTTCGGCAGGTCGGTACACCGATATATCGTTCGTGATGCCCGGTGAACTCCCAATGTTAAAATTTTGTAATTAATAGCGGAAAATTCACGTTTTTATGATTTCTGTCACTAATTTTGCGGGAATCTTAAGAGAATGGGCAAAAGAAGTAAAAAAACCGCCGATGAGGTGGATGTTATTCTTATCGGCGCGGGCATCATGAGTGCCACCTTGGGCACCTTAATCAACGAACTGCACCCCAGCGCAACCATCGAAATTTTTGAACGGTTGGATGAAGTAGCCGCTGAAAGTTCCGACGCGTGGAATAATGCAGGAACGGGTCACTCGGCGCTATGTGAACTGAATTACACGCCGCAGCGTCCGGATGGATCCGTCGATATCACCAAGGCCATCAAGATTGCCGAAGCGTTCGAACAATCGAAAGAATTTTGGTCGTATCTGGTTTCCAACGGCCTGGTGGACCGCCCCGAGCGGTTTATCCGGAGCATCCCGCACATGAGCTTTGTGTTTGGTAAGGAAAACGTAGCGTTCTTAAAGAGAAGGTACGAAACGCTGACGCAGCACCATCTGTTTCAGGGCATGGAATATACCGAGGACCACGCGCTGTTGCGGGAGTGGATTCCTCTGATGATGGAGGGTCGGAAAGAGAATGAGCGGTTGGCTGCAACGAAAATTGATATTGGGACGGACGTCAACTTCGGCGCGCTCACGCGGGCCTTGTTCCTGCACTTGATGGAAAAGGAAGGGGTGAAGCTGCGCCTGGCGCATGAGGTACGGGACATCGAGCGGGCCGCCGACGGACGTTGGGAAGTCTCCGTAAAGAACCTGACAACCGACCGCAAACGGAAGGTGACGGCCAAGTTCGTCTTCATCGGCGCGGGGGGAGGATCGCTCCTGCTGCTTGAAAAGTCGGGAATACCGGAGGCCAAAGGCTTTGGCGGTTTCCCGGTCAGTGGACAATGGCTCAAATGTACCAACCCCGACGTTATCGCGCGGCACCATGCCAAGGTATACGGAAAGGCGGCCGTAGGGTCTCCACCCATGTCAGTGCCTCACCTCGATACCCGTGTGATCGATGGCAAGCTGGCCCTTCTTTTCGGTCCGTACGCAGGCTTTTCAACGAAATTCCTGAAGAATGGTTCCTGGCTGGATTTGCCGGCGTCCATCAAGCTAAATAACATCCGTCCGATGCTGGCGGCCGGTATGGACAACATCCCGTTGACCAAATACCTGATCAATCAGGTACGTCAAAGCCCGGAAGACCGGCTCGCGGCCCTCAGGGAATATATGCCCACGGCACGCATGGAGGACTGGGAGCTCGAAATTGCCGGTCAGCGTGTGCAGGTGATCAAAAAAGACGAGAAGCACGGCGGTATTCTGGAGTTCGGTACGGAGGTGGTGAGCAGTGCCGACGGTTCCATCGCCGCCCTGCTGGGCGCTTCTCCGGGAGCATCCACATCGGTATCCATCATGATAGACCTGCTGGCCCGCTGTTTCCCGGAACGCGCCAAAACCCGGCAATACCTGGATAAACTGGAGGAAATGGTGCCGTCTTTCAACCGGTCCATTGCTGCTGATGAGCAGCTGTGCCGCGAAACCCGCGAACGGTCCGCCGCCATCCTGAAACTTGAACCCTCGCTCGAGTCCGTCTGATGGCGGAGGCGGGGACTTGGTTGGGCGACTGGTTGGCCGGATTCGGCAACGAACTCCTCCATACGCCGCTCCTTCATTGGATTGGTGTGATCTGTGGAGTCGTCCAGGTACTGCTCGCAAAAGCCAACCGGGTGCTTTTATATCCGTTCGGTATCGCCAGCATCCTGATCACGCTTTACGTCCTGCTGGGTGCCGGCCTGTATGCCGAAGTGCTCCTCAACCTCTATTACCTCGTCATGAGCATCTATGGGTGGGCCTATTGGGGGACGCGCCGCACTGAGGCGCCGGTGAAGGTGGGTTATTCCGATAGGCAGCACTGGATCATCACGCTTTTAATCGTAGCCCTGGGCTTTCCGCTGCTGTACCATACATTGCGGCACTTCACCGATTCAACGGTGCCGGCCTGGGACGCGTGGGTGAGTGCTACCGCATGGGCCGGCATGTGGCTGCTGGCTAAACGGAAAATCGAAAATTGGGTTTGGCTGAACATCAGTAACGCCATCGCTATCCCGCTGCTCGTCTACAAAGGACTTCATCTCTACGCTGCGCTGACGCTGTTTCTGTTTGTCGTGGCTATCTTTGGTTTTTTCGAATGGAAACACATTATCCAACGGGAGCGGGAACCCGCACGATCGGCGCGGACGTTGCCCGACGGCTCAGCGGCCTGTCGGCTACGGCAGAGGCGCACGGACGGCTGACGGACGGGCAGCTGGCCGTCATTTATGAACAGCGCTGGTTTAAACTTTTCGTGCCGCGTGCGTACGGTGGATTGGAGCTGTCGGTTCCTGAAGGGGTGCGGCTGGAAGAAGAGCTGGCGTGTATCGACGGCAGCCTGGGGTGGACCGTTACCCTCTGTGCCGGCGCCAACCTGTTTGTCGGGTATGTGCATCCCTCCACCGCGGGGACGGTATTTGCAGACCCCGCCGTCTGCTTCGGCGGAAGTGGCCAGGCGTCGGGAACGGCGTTGGAAGAGGACGACGGCTACCGGGTTTCGGGGAGGTGGCGTTATGCAACCGGTGCCCCCCATTTATCCCATTTTACCGCAAACTGTATCATCCAACGGCAGGGGCGAACGGTACTGGACGACCAGGGAAATCCGCTGGTCCGGTCGTTTTTCTTTGCAAAGGATGAAGTTTCGGTGTGTGAGGATTGGTCAGCTTTCGGCCTGAAGGCGACAGCCAGCCATTCTTTCGAGGTCTCCAACCTGTGGGTAGACCGGAACCGGAGCTTTCTCATCGGTCCGGAGTACGCCACGCTGGATCTGCCAATTTACCGATACCCCTTCCTTCCGTTTGCGGAAGCCACACTTGCTGTTAACACACTGGGGATGACACGCCATTTTCTGGCCTGTGCAAAGGATTTGCTAAGAGAATCGGGCGTAGAACGGACCGAAGAGGCCTCGGAGCGGGTTGCGGAAACACGGCGTTCCTTTTATCATGTGGTGGATCGTTCATGGAAAGAGTTGGTCGACAGCGGAGATGTCGGGCAAGCCACGCTGCAGGCGGTCAGCGAACAGAGCCATAGTCTGGTGCACCGGTGCCGGGAACAGGTTATGGCGTTATTTCCCCATTTGGGCCTGACAGCAGCCGACGCCTCCAGCGAGGTGAACCGCATCTGGCGCGATCTATTCACCGCTAGCCAACATAGCCTGCTCCGCTGACGGTTGGCTCAGTCGGCCGCACAGTCCACGGATTCATACATTTCCGAAAACGGACTGCTGTCGCGCGTCACCTGACGCCCCGTAGCGCTATCCACCGACAGCGGCTTTTGCACCAACCTGCCGTCACGCAAGGCGAACACCAGGCGCATGGTGTCCTGCATACCTTCCTGAGAAAATGTCCACACCACATCCAACACATCATCTTCCTTCTTGCCGAGGATGGTTCCCCGCCGGGCATCTTTTTCAGTAGGTATGAGGTTGTATACACCGCTCACGGTCTGCTTGCGGATCGTCAGCTGTATGTAGGCCGAGTCCTGCTGTGCGGAACCTTCCGTCTTTAAAAAACAGTATTTCTGCTCTTGGTCGTCATCACCGGAGTTGCGTTCTCCAGACGCAGGGGGCTGGCACGAAGAGAGCCCCGCGACATAAAGTAAAATAAAATATAAGCTATTTTTCATCGTTCATGTTCAATGGTTTGACGGGAAACAACTGAAGTGATTTTTTGTTTGTGAAGTCATCAAGTTGCGACCTGAAGCTGTATCTTTGCCTAAGCTAATTTAAGAATAATTCCCGGATGATCGCTTTTGCCAATGCCAAAATCAACATCGGTCTGCAGGTGTTCAATCGCCGTGCAGATGGTTACCATAACCTGGAAACGGTGTTTTATCCGATTAAGCTGTATGACGTGATCGAAGTGGTGGAGGGGGCCGATCTGCGGTTTATACCCTCCGGAACTCCGGTGCCGGGCTCAGGGGAGAACAACCTGTGCCTGAAAGCCTACCGGCTGCTCAACGAAACGTATGCGTTGCCGCCGGTACACATTTATCTTCACAAGCACATCCCCATCGGTGCGGGATTAGGCGGGGGGTCCGCCGACGCGGCGTTTCTGTTAACGCTGCTGAATAATCATTTCGGACTGGGGCTGAGCGAGTCGGAACTGATCGGTTTTGCCCGGCAATTGGGAGCCGATTGCCCTTTTTTTATCAAAAACAGGCCGGTAATGGCAACCGGAATCGGTGACCTCCTGGAGGATATCGACGTTAATCTTTCCGGCTATTGGATGGTGTTGGTTGCCCCGCCGGTCCACGTTTCAACCGCGGAAGCTTACGGCACGGTGGTGCCGCATGAGGCGGGGCGTCAATTGCGTACGGCGATCCGGCAGCCGGTGGATACCTGGCAGGATGCGATTGTCAACGATTTTGAAGCGGGGATCTTTGCTGTCCATCCTGAAATAGCCATCGTGAAACGTAGTCTGTATGAGGCTGGCGCAGTCTATGCATCCATGAGCGGGAGTGGATCTTCAGTGTATGGATTGTTTAGAAAACCGGTGAAATTGCCTGATTTGGAACTGGATAACCAAGTATTTTATTTAGAAATATAAGTGATGATCGAATTCAGGGCGTTAATAGAACGGTCAGGACCGGAGCATGGTGCGGCCATGGCCGGGTGGAGTTACGTGGAGGTTCCCCGAAGTATCGCCGAACAGCTGAAGCCGGGGTGCCGGCAGGCATACCGGGTGCGTGGGGAAATCGATGGACAGGCGTTCAGGGGGCTTACCCTCATGCCCAAAGGCGAAGGGGATTACTTCCTGGCCATCAACGGAACGATGCGGAGGAAGCTGGGGAAGGGTGAAGGCGATTTTCTATCCCTGAAGTTAGAGGAGGATGCCGACTTTACCATTGAGGTTCCGGCCGAACTGGAAATATGCCTGCTGGATGAAGGGGAGGAACTGCTGGAGCGGTTTATGGGATTGACCAAAGCGCACCGCAACTATTTTCTTAACTACATCCACGGGGCCAAGACCGACCCGACGCGCACCAGGCGGATTGCCATGACCGTAGAGGCAATGGCATTGGGAATGGACTTCGGGGCGATGATCCGTCTCGATAAAGCGCGGAGGGCGCAGGAGAAGCAACGATGAAGACGCTTCAGATAGGGGACCCGGTGCCCCGCTTCGTATTAAACGATCAGCATGGCCGTGCGGTGGACGTCACGGAATACATCGGCCGTAAAAAGCTGGTTATCTACTTTTATCCGAAAGACGAAAGCCCGGGCTGTACCCGGCAGGCCTGCGCCATACGCGATCATTTTGCCAAATACGCTGCTGCCGGGGCCGTGGTCATCGGGATCAACTCCGGCAGTGTGGAGCGTCACCGGGCGTTTGCGGAAAAACACGGACTGCCTTTTACGCTCTTGAGTGATCCCGGAAACCGGGTACTGAAAAGTTTCGGCGTGAAGAAGGTACTCTTTCTTACCGGGCGAGAGACGTTTGTCGTGGACTTGGATGGCAGGATTGTTTATAAGTTCCGCGCTTTTATGAACGCGGCCGTTCACAACGACCGCGTGCTGAAATTTCTGGCGACAGGAGACGGCCGTTCTTAATGCGGGCCGTGGTCATGATCGTCCTCCACGATATGTACTTCCACGTTGAGGTCTAAGTCATTTTCCCCGGAAAATCGGGTGTATTGGGGATTGTTCCAGTCGGCCTCCGAAATGCCCGCTTTGACACCCTTATTTAAGTGGCGTAAGATGACGTTGAGGACAAATGCCTCAGAGGGCTGTAAGACATGCAAATAACCCGTTACACCGACACGTTTATTGTCCGGATCGGCATACTGATACGCCCATACACCTTCCGGTGCACCGAGAAAGAAAAATTGATGTACATCGGCATCCTCCAGGAACTCCTGTTCGGCGCCTTCCCGTCCGGCAAAATCTGTGGCCGCAACGGTGAGCCGGTACGTTTTTCCGGCATGGAGATGGAGGTGTGTGCCTACCGGAGGCAGTCCTTGTTGGTCAAACGTCACTTTTTCTACCTGGCCTCCTTCCAGATCGTGCGCTTCGGTGCCGTCCCATTCGACTTCGGTGAACGTCAGCGTGGCGGACCCGATTTCTTCCTGGGGGATCTCCGGCTGAGGGTCGTCTTTGCTGCACGCCGCCAGGCTGAGCAGAGCTGCCAGTGATAAAACGGTAACCGAGTGCATGCTGATAAACTGTTTCATGGTTGCTTAAATTAAATGTTATTAACTCTTTTAAAACAAGTAGGATAAACGTATGACGAGGTCCCGGCCGCTGTTATCGGCGTAATAGCGGAACCGGTTCATATATTCCTTGTATCGGGTGTTTAATAAGTTAGTTATGGATGCGCCCGCTTCCAGGTGCCGATGGCCCAGGGTGATCCGTGTTCCGGCGTGCAGATCAAAAAGGTGATACGCAGGCGGCGGTGCGGCGTAATCCGAGTCGGGCGCATAGCGTTTCTGACGGAGCACCCATTGATGGGCGACCGAGAGGTAGGTGTTGTGGAAGGACTTGTGCCGGACCGGCGTCTGCCAGCGGAGGCGGTGATCAAGCCGGTCGGAAGGGATGTAGGGTAAATAGCGTTCGTTTCTGACGTCACGGGCACGGACGAGCGACGCATTCAGGCCGTAATCCAGATCGGAGGAAAGGGTATAGGCTACAGCGAGGTCTGCGCCGAAAAAGGTCGCGTCGGTCTGCCGGTACCGGAACATGGGAAAGGTCCCGCGGATCGTTTGCACAAAATCTCCCGGTGAGGGCTGTGCATAGATATATCCGTTTATGTACTGCGCGTACACATCGAGGTCAACCTGGAGCCCGTTGTTCGAAAAGGAGGGACTGACAACCCATTTGTACCCCTGTTCGCTGACCAGGCCGGCGTCACCCACTTCATAGACCGCCGCCCCGTGGTGGAGTCCGTTGCTGTACAGTTCATTGGCGCTGGGTGCCCGCCAGGCCAAGCCGATGTTGCTGCGCAGCTGCCAGCCCGTCGCTGGGCGCCAAATTCCGCCGAAGGAGCCGCTGAGGTTGTGGAACTCACGTTGTCCGCCGTACCGCTGCTGGTCGCGGTCAAATCCTGCCGCGTCAAACGTTTTCAGGTCGTACCGCAGCCCCCATTCCCATTCATGCTTTTCCCGGATCAGCCGCTGGATGGCGAAAAGACCGCCGGTAAAGCTGTCGTAGTTGGGGATAAGCGGCGTATTCAGGGTGCCCGGGACGTTGTTGTTCACCTGCAGTGTAAGCAGGGTCCCCATCTGGGTACGCCAGTGGTTATAAACCGGCGTCTGGTAGGTAGCATCCAGCGTCTGTGTGGTAAGCACCATATCGAGCATGGGCAGGGCATCACGCCCACCGCGGCGGATATCGTATTCCTGCCGGTGGTTGCGCTGGATGCCATACTGGACATCCGAACTCCCTCCGCTCTGATAATCGCGGTGCCATTTCAGTTTTCCCAGGTCGTGGATGACCCGTTGCCGGGGTGCCTCAATGGTGTAAGAAAACGGGTAGCTTTCCGCCGGTTTTCCTGCCCGGATACGGGCTTCTATGTCGTCTATCGTGCCGATATGGGCACCGGCGAAGATCCCCAGCGAGGTATAAAAACGGCTGTAATAGGCGTCAAACACCGACCGGGTACGACTGTAGCGCAGCGCCGCGGAGCCATTGTATTCGGCCAGGCCGGTATTACCCAAGTAGTAATCGGCGGTACGTACATTGCCACTGCGCCGGGCCGTCCCCTGCACGCGCCAGGCCAATCCGGAAATGGTTTTTACGGCGGACTGAAGCGTGCCGGAAACCACCCCGCCGCGGCCGTTAGTCCGGTAGAGGGTCGTCAGCTCGCCCGTGAGGGCCGGATCGATCGGCAACGGCGCCGGTGAGACAAC
>Ga0164243_10015382_pt1 | contig 10577 bp, 9 predicted proteins | sample OricompcompostOP_FD_108781 | JGI IMG/M metagenome (GOLD analysis project Ga0164243, IMG submission 108781) | Organic Plus compost microbial communities from Emeryville, California, USA - Original compost - Organic plus compost (OP) | ecosystem: Engineered > Solid waste > Mixed feedstock >...
GTCCTCCGGGGTGAGGTCCACCTTCCGCTTGGTCAGCACCCGGAGGATGTGCCGGCCCGGCTCGGGCAGGCCGAGGTCCGGGTCCGCGCCGAAGGACTCCTCGCCGGAGCCCCGGGTCAGCAGCCACTGCCGCAGCTTCTCCGACGGGACGTTGACCTGGGCGTGGAAGTCGTCCCAGAGCTCCTCCACCTCGGGATCGAGCCGCTGTTCGCGTGCCATCAGGCCTCCTCTCCGGGTGGCGGCCCGGACGCCTCCGGGTCGCCCTCGTCCTTCCTGCGGCTCAGGCCCTCCTTCGGTACCCGCACCCGCGCCGGGTTCGCCGTCGGCCCCGTCCGGATCCGCTCGACGTGCTCGGCGTCGTCCCGGGACGCGGCCTCCTCCCGGCCGGCCCCCTCCTCCCGGGGCTCCTCCGGCTCGGGCGCCCGCGGCCGGCTCATCGGGGGTGCGACGTGCTGGCGGCGGTGTAGCCCCGCTCGCCGGCACCCACGTCGAAGGTGAGGGCGCCGTCACGGGCGTCCACGGTGACCTTCTGCCCCGGCGAGATGGCCGACTCCAGCAGCATCCGGGACAGCTGGTTGTCCACCTCGCGCTGGATCACCCGCCGCAGCGGGCGGGCGCCGAACTCCGGCTGGTAGCCGTGCTCGGCGAGCCAGTCGATGCCGGCGGTCGTGAAGTCCACCTCGATGTCCTGGGCGTGCAGCCGGCGGCGGGTCTCCTCCAGCAGCAGCTCGGTGATCTGGCGCAGCTGCGCGGCCTCCAGCCGACGGAAGATGATCACCTCGTCGATGCGGTTGAGGAACTCCGGCCGGAAGTTCTCCTGGAGCCGGCGCATCAGCCGCTCCCGCAGCTCGTCGCTCTCCTGCGTGCTGCCCGGCTCGCCCGCGCCGAACCCGACGGCCCGCTGGGTGCCGGTGATCAGCTCCGAGCCGAGGTTGCTCGTCATGATCAGTACGGTGTTCTTGAAGTTCACCGTCCGGCCCTGCCCGTCGGTGAGCCGGCCGTCGTCGAGCACCTGGAGCAGGATGTTGAACACGTCCGGGTGGGCCTTCTCGATCTCGTCGAGCAGGATCACCGCGTACGGGCGGCGGCGCACCGCCTCGGTGAGCTGGCCGGCCTCCTCGTAGCCGACGTAGCCGGGCGGCGCGCCGACGAGCCGGCTCACGGTGTGCCGCTCCTGGAACTCGCTCATGTCCACCCGGACCATGCGGTCGGACTCGCCGAAGAGCGCCTCGGCGAGGGCCCGGGCCAGCTCGGTCTTCCCGACGCCGGTCGGGCCGAGGAACAGGAAGCTGCCCATCGGCCGCTCCGGGTCGGCCAGGCCCGTACGGGAGCGGCGGACCGCCTCCGCCACCGCGGCGACGGCGTCGTCCTGCCCCACCACCCGCTCGTGCAGGTGCCCCTCCAGGCGAAGCAGCCGGTCCCGCTCCTCCTCGGTGAGCTGGGCGACCGGGATGCCGGTGGCCCGCGACACGACCTCGGCGATCTCCTGCGGCCCGACCTCGGGGACCTGCGAGGTGTTGCCGTCCTCGCCGTGCGCCCGCCGGACCTGCTCCTCCAGCTCGGCGATCCGGTCCCGCAGGGTCGAGGCCCGCTCGTACTTCTCGTCCGCGACCGCCTGCTCCTTGTCCCGGCGCACCTCCTCCAGCTGCCGTTCCAGCTCGCGGACGTCCGCGGCGGGCGTCCGGGTCCGCAGGCGGACCCGCGCGCCGGCCTGGTCGATGAGGTCGATGGCCTTGTCGGGCAGGTAGCGGTCGGTGACGTACCGGTCGGACAGCTCGGCGGCGGCGATGAGCGCCTCGTCGGTGAAGCGGACCTGGTGGTGGGCCTCGTACCGGTCGCGCAGCCCGCGCAGGATGGCCACCGTGTCGTCCACGCTCGGCTCGGGCACCAGCACCGGCTGGAACCGGCGGGCCAGCGCGGCGTCCTTCTCGATGCTCTTGCGGTACTCGTCCAGCGTCGTCGCGCCGATCACCCGCAGCTCGCCGCGGGCCAGCGCCGGCTTGAGCATGTTGCTGGCGTCCATGCCGCCCTCGCTGCCGGCGCCGCCCGCGCCGACCAGGGTGTGGATCTCGTCCAGGAAGATGATCAGCTCGTCGCGGTGCGCCCGGATCTCGTCGATGACCTTCTTCAACCGTTCCTCGAAGTCGCCCCGGTAGCGGGTGCCGGCCACCAGACCGGCCAGGTCGAGCTGGACGACCCGCTTGCCGAGCAGCGTCTGCGGCACGTCCCCGTCGCAGATCCGCTCGGCGAGGCCCTCGACGATGGCGGTCTTGCCGACGCCCGCCTCACCGATCAGCACCGGGTTGTTCTTCGTACGCCGGGAGAGGATCTCCACGGCCTGCTCGATCTCGTCGGCGCGGCCGATCACCGGGTCGATCTGGTCGTTGTGGGCCAGGTCGGTGAGATCCTGGCCGTACTGGTCGAGGGTCGGCGTGCCGCGGTCCGGCCGCGGCCCGGTCATGGGGCCCCGCTCGGCGTTGGCCGCCTGCAACGACTCCGGTTGGATCCGCCCGGCGGCCAGCATCCGCCCGGCCGGTGACTCCGGGTTCAGCGGCAGGGCCATCAGGATGTGCTCGGGGCCGATGTAGTTGGCGCCCATCGCGCGGGAGAGCTGGTGGGCGTCGAGCAGCGCCCGTTTCGCCGCCGGGGTGAGCGACAGGTTCGGCGGCACCTCGCCGCGCGGCGCGCCGTCGCCGCGCCCCCCGAGGGCGTTGAGCAGCGTGTCCGGGTCGGCGCCGGCCCTGCGGACCAGGTCGCGCAGCGGCTCCCGTTGCAGCGCCGCCCAGAGCAGATGGTCGGTGTCGAGGTCGGTGCTGTGCTTCTGCGCCGCGCGGCGGGCCGCGTCGGCCAGCATCTCCCGCGCGTCGGCGGTCATGAGCCGGGTGATGTCGACCCGGTGCGCCGGCCGGCGCCCACCCTCGCCCCGGCCGAAGTACCGGGCCAGGAACTCGTCCCAGGGGTCGGTGCCGAAGTCGCCGGGTCCCATCATCTTTGTCCTCCGCAGTAGCGCGCGGCACGGTCGGCAGGGGCTACCCGGCGGTCGGCGCGACAAACGCCGCCACGCGCGGGGCGGCGCGCGTCGCCGGGCCGGCCGGGGGGCTGGGTGGCAGGCTGGGGGCATGGAGGGACCTCCGCTGCTGATCGTGGACGCCGCCAACGTCGTCGGGTCGCGGCCCGACGGGTGGTGGCGGGACCGGGCCGGGGCCACCGCCCGGCTGCGCGACTCGCTGGCCGGGGTGGCCGAGGCCGGACTGCCCCCGGACCTGCCGCCTCCGGTGGAGGTCGTGCTCGTCGTGGAGGGCCGCGCGCGGGACGTGCCGGCCGTGCCGGGAGTCGGGGTCGTCGCCGCGTCCGGCTCCGGCGACGACGCCGTCGTCGACCTGGTGAGCGCCGCGCCGCGGCGCCGGCGGGTCGTCGTCACCGCCGACCGTGAGCTGCGGGAACGCGTCACCGCGCGGGGCGCCGAGGTGTACGGGCCGCGCTGGCTGCGCGACGGCGCCCAGGGCCCGGACGGGGCGCCGGTGGGGTGAGCCGGGGGCGGGTGGCGGTTTGCGGCACGGTCCCACCAATCGGACTCCCGGCGCTTCCTGGTGACAAGCGGTCACCGGGGCAGGAACACTGACAGGGCGGATGTCGTCGCTCCGCACGCGTAGGCTCTAATGAAGGCCTCCCCGCCCCCAGGAGGTACCCCCGTGGCGAGCGTCGCCGAGCTCAAGGCAGCCATCGACGTTGCACTGCAACAGATCGGCGACGGCCAGAGCGCCGTGCAGGCCGCCGGCGAGAAGCTGGCCGAGGCGCAGCAGACCCTGGCCGGCGCGCTGGAGGGCAGCGGGCACGAGACGGTCGAGGCGGCCCAGGCGTCGCTGACACAGGCCAGCCAGGAGCTGGAGGAGTGCCTCGCGGCCACCCTCGTCGCCGTCGAGCAGGCACAGCTGTACGTCGCGGCTCTGTGAGGCGTACCCGTGTCCATCGTCGAGGACATCGGTGCGCAGGTGCGCGCCGCCGCCGAGGAGCTGCCGCTCGGCCTCGTCAGCCAGGCGCTGGAGAAGTTCGGCCTGGCCAGCGAGCGGCTGAGGTGGGTGCGGCAGGAGTCGGCCAACCCGATGGGGGTGCCGGAGCTGTCCGCCGCCACCGAACACGCCGAGACCGCCGGGTACGCGCTGCGGCTCGCCCAGGAGCAGTTGGCGGCGTACCTCGCCGCCATCGGCCTCGGCGTGGGCGGTGAGCCGCCCGCCCGTGCGCCCCGCCCCGAGCCCCGGCACGACGCGCCCCGCGAGGCAGCCCCGGTCGTCGTACCGGCCGAGCCGGCCGAGCAGGTGCGGATGCGGCGCTGGTGGTCGGTGCGGGTGGCGGAGCTGACCGGGGGACCGGAGGGCGCCGACGAGCCGGACGAGCGGATCAGCGACTCCACGGAGCTGCTGCGGCGGGTGGTGCGCGGCGTCCGGGCGGGCGACCGGGACCGGCTGCGTACCGAGCTGCGCCGGGCGCACGCCGACGTCGGTCTGGGGCTGGCCGCGCTGGCGCCGCCCCTGCTGCGCGACCTCGCCACCGACCTGCTCCGGCACCCGCCGCGCGCCGAGGACCTCGACCGTCTCCGCGGGGCGCTGGGCGGTCCCGTCCGCGACCTGCTGCCCGGGCTGCCGGCGCCGGTGCTGGAGACGCTGCTGACCCGGGTGTGCCGGATGCCCCCGCCCCGGCGTTCCGGCGAGCCGCCCCACGCGGCCGACTCGGCCGTCGCGGGCGGCGTGCTGACCGGCGTGCTCCTCGCCCGCCTCGGCCGGGACCTGCCGCCCGACCTCGGGCCGGCGGCCGGCGGCACGGCCGGGGCGGGCGCGGATCGGGCCGGCGGCGACCGGCCGGGCGCGGGCCGTCCCGGGGACGGCTCGCCGGCGGCCCGCGCGGGCCGGGCCGGCACCACCGGGCCCCGCGACTCCACGGCGACCGCCGGCCGTCCGGCGGCGCCGGATCCGGCCCGGGCGGCCACGGGCGGCCCACCGGCGGGCGTTCCGCGCCCCGGCCCGTGGACCGGCGCGCCGCACCGCGTCTCCCGCCGGGGTGGCGATGGCTGACCGGCGTACGCAGCTGGTCAGCCGCGTCCGGGACACGCTCGCCGACGCGCTCGGCGCGGCCCGTACCCGGCTCTTCGCCGCCCAGGCCGACCTGACCGCCGGACGGGAACGCCTCGCCCGGGTCCGCCGCGCCGCGGCGGAGGTGCCGGCGCGCGTGGGCGCGGAGCGGGACCGCCGGCTCGCCGAGATCGACGACCGGCACGCGGCCCGCATCGCCGAACTGGCCCGGCGGGCCACGGACGCCGCCCGGCGGGAGGCGCCCGGCGCGGCCTCCGAGGAGTGGCCGCGGTGGGAGGCCACGCCCGCCGGGCGGGGCGAGGCTCCCGGCCCGCTGCGGGTCGGCGCCCTCGCCATCGCGGGCGCCGAGCCGGTGCCGGCGCTCGTACCGCTGCTCGACGCCGGGCACGTCGAGCTGGCGGGAAGCGACCGGGACGGCTGCGACGCCGTGGTCTCCGCGCTGCTGCTGCGGTCCCTCGGGCGGGCCGAGCCGGGCGGCGTCCGGCTGGTCGGGTACGACCCGGAGCACCTCGGCGGCGGGCTGGCCGGGTTCGCCCCGCTCGGCACCGCGGGGCTGCTCACCTTCGTCGGCCCCGGCGGGCTGGGCCGGCTGCTCGACGACCTGGTCGAGCAGATCCGCCGGATCAACGAGACCGTCCTCGCCGGTGAGCACGGCTCGCTGCGGGACCTGGCCGCCGACACGGGCCGCCGGCCCGAGCCGTGGCGGGTGGCGGTGCTGCTCGGCGGCGACGAGCTGTCCCGGCACGAACGCGGCCAGCTCGACCGGATCGTCCGTACCGGAGCGGCCTGCGGGGTGCACCTCGTGGCGCGGGGCGTGCGGCTGCCCGACGACCCGACGGTCACCCGCGTGGTGGCCGACCCCGACGGCGTACGCGTCGCCGGCGTGCCGGTCCGGCTCGACCCGCCGCCACCGGCGGCGCTCGTGACGCGGACCTGCCGGGACGTGGCGGCCCGGGTCAACGCCGGCCCGCCGCCGGCCCCGTTCACCGACCTGCTGCCGCCGCCGGAGCGGATGTGGCGGGAGGACTCGGCCACCGGCCTCACCGCGCCGATCGGCGAGGGAGCGCACGGCCGGCAGGTGCTGCTGACGCTCGGCGACTACCCGCCGCACGCGCTGATCGGCGGCCCGTCCGGCACCGGCAAGACCAACCTGATCTTCGCGTGGATCGGGTCGCTCGCCGCCCGCTACTCCCCCGCCGAGCTGGAGTTCTACCTGCTGGACTTCAAGGAGGGCGTGTCCTTCGCCCGGTTCGCGCAGGGCCGGCGCGACCCGAGCTGGCTGCCGCACATGCGGCTGGTGGGGATCAACGTCAACACCGACCGGGAGTTCGGGCTGGCCCTGCTGCGCTTCCTCGCCGAGGAGCTGCGCCGGCGGGCCGACGCCGCCAAGAAGCACGAGGTCACCAAGCTCGCCGAGCTACGGGCGGTGGACCCGACCGGGCGGTGGCCGCGCATCGTGGCGGTCGTCGACGAGTTCCAGATGCTGCTCGCCGGCCGGGACGTGGTCGCCCGCGAGGCCGCCGACCTCCTGGAGGACCTGGCCCGCCGGGGCCGCTCGCAGGGCATCCACCTCGTGCTGGCCTCGCAGGACGTGCGGGGCATCGAGGCGCTGTGGGGGCGGCCGGCCCTGGTCGCCCAGTTCACGCTGCGGATCGCCCTGCCGAAGGCGCTGCGGATCCTCGCCGAGCGCAACGACGCCGCACAGTCGCTGCCCCGCTGGCACGCGGTGGTCAACGCCGAGTCGGGGCTGCCGGAGGGCAACGAGGTGGCCCGGATCCCGTCGGCCAGCGACTGGGAGACCTGGAGCGGCCTGCAGCACCGGTTGTGGCGGATGCGCCCGCAGGACGCCGCGCCCGCCCGGCTCTTCGACGGCGACGCGATCCCCCGGCTGGCCGACGCCCCGGACTTCCGGGCGCTGCGGCCCGACGAGGGCACCACCCGCGGGCCGGTCGCGCTCCTCGGCGAGATCATCGACGTGCAGGCCCGCTCGGCGGCCCTGCGGCTGCCGCGGGCGCCCGGCCGCAACCTCGCGGTGCTCGGGACGCGGGTCGACGAGGCGTGCGCCGTGCTCGACGCCGCGGCCCGCTCGCTGGCCCGGCAGCACCGGCCCGGGACCGCCCGCTTCTCCATCGCCTGCCTCGACCCGGACGCCGACCCGGTCGCCCGGGCCCTCTACGAGGACCTGGCCGACGACGCCGCCTGGTACGACGAGGAGACGGTGCCCGAGTTGATGGCCGAGACCGCCGACGGGCTGGCGGCCGCGGCGGACCCGCACTACCTGCTGCTGTTCGCCGTGGACGCGGCCTCCGGCGCGCTGGCCGCCCGCGCCGGCGGGCGTACGGGGTTGGAGCGGCTGCGCCGCATCCTGCACGACGGGCCGGAGCGGCGTACGCACGTGCTGGCCTGGTGGCGCGGTGTGGCCCGGATGCGCGCCGACCTGGGCGGGCCGGCGGCGCGCACCGACCAGATCGGGGCGTGGGTGGCGCTCGACACGCACGGCGGCGAGCTGGGCTCGCTCCACCCGGGCACCGGGGGCCCCGACTGGTATCCCCGCCCGTGGCGCGGGCTCTTCTTCGACCGGGCGGTGCACCGCACCGGCCAGGTCATCATCCCCTACGGACCGTCGCGATGAACCAACCGGTGCCCAGTGAGACGTACGCCGCGCAGGTGCGGCGGCTGGCCGACGTGAGCGAACGGGTGCACGCCCAGCGGGAGGAGGCGCGGGCCTGGCACGAGCGGCAGTGCGCGGCGGCCGACCGGGCCGTGGCCGAGGCCGAGGAGCGGGTCCGGCGGGCCGAGCGGGACCTGGCCGAGGCGCGGGAACTCCAGGAGCGGGTGGACGCGGAGGTGGCGCACCTGTGGCAGCAGTTGCGGGAGCGGCTCGGCGCCGCCGGTCGGCGGCTCGCCGAACCCCCGGCGCCCACGTCCGGTGTCGACGCCGACCCGGTCCTGCTGCTCGACCGGGTCCGCGAGCTGCTCGACCGGACCCGCAAGCCGGGCGAGCTGCCCGGTTCGACGAACCCGCTGCTCGCCCTCTGCGGGGTGGCCGGCGCCGTGCTCGCGTACGCCCTCGGGGCGGCCGCCCGGGCCGCCGGCGTCGGCTACGGCGGCGACCTCGCGGTCGGGATGCCGGTGCTCGCCCTCGTGGTGACGCTGTTCGGCCCGCTGGTCGGCCTGGTACCGGCGAAGGTGCTCGCCGACCGGCGGCACGCCGTGCTCGGCCCCCGCCCGATGATGGTGGTGCTGGCCGCCGGGCTGGTGACCACCGTCGTGCTGCTGGTCGCCGGCCGGTGACCAGCGTCGTGCCGCTGGGTCGCCGGCCGGTGGGCGGCGGCGTCAGGCGGGGACCAGCACGGCCTCCCGCAGCAGCCGGCGGGCCAGCGTCACCCGGTCGGCGTCGTCGTCGAGGCCCGGCAGGTCACCGACCCGGCCGACCGCGCCGGTGAGCAGCGCCCGGACGGCGGGCGCGCACTGGGCGGGCAGCGTGATGGTGCGGTCGAACAGCCGCAGCGCGACCCGGTCGTCGCCCTCGGGTTCGAGCTGCCACCGCAGCCCGGGCCGCACCGCGACCCGCGTGTCGGCGTCCAGTGTGGCGAGCACGGCGGCCTGGGCGAGCGGGCGGATCGGCGCCGGCCGGGCCGCGGGCCAGGCCCGCCTCCGCAGCCGCCCGGCCACCGCCGCGGGGTCGACGCGCAGCAGCCAGTCCCGCAGCGCCTCCACCGTCTCGGTGAGTTCCGGCTCGACGGCGTCCGGGTCGGCCACGTCGATGCCCAGCGGCAGGCTCGTCCGCAACCGGCCGTCCTCGGCGGCCAGCGCCAGCAGCTCCTCGACGAGCGCGTACCGGGTGAGGGCGCGCACGCCCACGGTCAGGTGCAGCGAGCTGTACTCCTGCGCCTGCGCGCTGTGCAGCCAGCCGCGCGGCAGGTAGAGCGCGTCGCCCGGGGCGAGGACGACGTCGAGCGTGGCCGGTCCGGCCGCGGTCGCGGCGACCTCGTCGGCCCGGCCGCCCCACGGCTGCCGTTCCAGCGGGTCGGGCAGCACCGGCGGGTGGATCCGCCAGTGCTTGCGGCCGTCGACCTGGAGCACGAAGACGTCGTGGGTGTCGTAGTGGGTGGCGAACCCCTGGTTGCCGGCCGGCGTGAGGTAGGCGTTGACCTGCAACGGCTGGCCCAGCGCGAGACCCAGGTCGCGGGCGAGGTCGATGAGCGGCGGCCAGGTGCGGTGCAGGCCCTGCAGCACGAGGGTCGCGCCGGCGGCGTACTGCTCCAGCACCCGCTCGTCGAGGACCTGGTCGCCGATCTCGGCGCCGGCGCCGCCCCCGCCGGTCCAGCGGGCCGGCGGCACCAGCTCGCCGTCCTTGGCGATCCGCAGGAACGGCGTACGCAGGCCGCGCCGGCTGAGCAGCTCGTCGGCGTCGTCGGGGCTGAACAGGTCGGTGAAGCCGGCCCGGTTCGGCAGTTCGTCCGCCCGGGACAGCAGCGGGGTCCGGCCCCAGTGCGCGGCGGCGAACTTCGCGGGCTCCACGGCCACGCAGCGGGCGAGGGCGTCCGCCGCGCCCTGCGACGGCACCGCCGGGCGGCCGTTGCCGCCCGGCGGGTCGATGTCCGTCATGGCGATCGGTCAGTTGGCCGGGCCGTCGGCGCCGCCGTCCTGCTTGCCCGGGGTGGTGCCGCCGTCCGCCGGGCCCTCGGCCGCGCCGTCGGCGCCGCCGTCCTGCTTGCCGGGAGTGGCGCCGCCGTCCGCCGGGCCCTCCGCGCCCTCGTCGGCCCCCCGGTCGAGACCGCGCTCGACACCCTCGTCGGCGCTGCCGTCCGCGCCGCCGTCGCGCTTGCCCGGCGTCGCGCCCCCGTCGGCGGGGCCCTCGCCGCCACCGGCGGCGCTGGTCGTCATGTCGTCGTCGCTGAGTGCCATCGCTGCTCCCTCATGCCGCCCCGCCTACGCCGGGGTCCGTCGTGCAGCGGGTGCTACCCCACCCTCGGTCTCCTCTAACCACACCGTAGACGGCCGGTAGGGCGCGCACGGGCGGTTCGGCCAGCGCGGCCGCACCGACGGTCCGACCCGCCGGCACCGGCCGCGCGGACGGCGGGCGGCACGCCGCGGACGGCGGTGGCAGGATGGGGCGGACGCGCAGGAGGTGTCGATGACCGAGCCCACCATGCTTCCGCTCGAACCGGTGACAGAGGACTGGCAGCGCGCGCTGGCGGTCGTGGCCCACCCCGACGACCTGGAGTTCGGCGCGGCCGCGGCCATCGCGCGCTGGACCGGCCAGGGCAAGCGGATCGCCTACTGCCTCGTCACCAGCGGGGAGGCGGGCATCGACGGGATCCCGCCCGAGCGCGCCCGGCAGATCCGGGAGCAGGAGCAGCGGGACTCGGCGGCGCTCGTCGGGGTCGACACCGTCGAGTTCCTCGGGCTGCCCGACGGCGTCCTGGAGTACGGCGTGCCACTGCGACGCGCGATCGCCGAGGTGGTGCGGCGGCACCGGCCCGA
>Ga0164243_10015383_pt1 | contig 10576 bp, 13 predicted proteins | sample OricompcompostOP_FD_108781 | JGI IMG/M metagenome (GOLD analysis project Ga0164243, IMG submission 108781) | Organic Plus compost microbial communities from Emeryville, California, USA - Original compost - Organic plus compost (OP) | ecosystem: Engineered > Solid waste > Mixed feedstock >...
CGCCGAGGTGGCCGCCGCCGTCGAGGAGCTGGACGCGCACCGCGGCGGCGTCGTCTGGCTGTCCGAGATGCTGTCCCGGGACGAGGTCGGCACGCTGCTCAGCCACGCCACCGTGTTCTGCTGCCCCTCGGTGTACGAGCCGCTCGGCATCGTCAACCTGGAGGCGATGGCCTGCGAGACCGCGGTGGTCGCCTCCGACGTGGGCGGCATCCCGGAGGTGGTGGCCGACGGCCGTACCGGCCTGCTCGCGCACTACGACCCCGACGATCCCGCCGGCTTCCAGACCCGGCTCGCGGCGGCGCTCAACACCCTGCTGACCGATCCGGTACGGGCCGCGGAGCTGGGCCGCGCCGGCCGCGCCCGCGCCGTCGCCGAGTTCGGCTGGGACCGGATCGCCGCCCGTACCGCCGAGCTGTACCGGTCGCTCGCCTGACGGGTACCGGCGCGTCGGGTGCGGACACGCCGAGCGGAAAAGTGTCGTACCTGTGTTCGATGCTGGCGGCATGTCGAGCAGCCTTCAGCACACCAGCAAGCTTCCCGCCGTCCCGCCGTTCGATCTCGGGCAGAGCCTGCGTGCGTTGTCCGGTTTCGCCCCGTGTTCCGGCGAGCAGCGCATCGCCGACGGCGCGGTGCGCAAGGCGTTCGCGTTGCCCGGCCCGGCCGACGAGGCGATCGTGGCCGAGGTCGGTCCGCGCGGCGACGGTCGGGCCGGCGTGTCGCTGGCCGTGTTCGCCGACCGGCCGTTGCGCGACGGCGAGCTGCGCTGGGTGGAGCGGCGGGTCACCGACTGGCTCGGCCTGGCCGACGACATGACCGGGTTCCTGGCCCTGGCCGCCGAGGACGCCGCACTGCGCCCGGTGCTCGACCAGCTGGCCGGGTTGCACCAGGTCCGGTTCGCCTCGCTGGCCGAGGGCGCGTGCTACTTCGTGCTGACCCAGCGCACCGCGCAGCGCGTCGCGGGTGCCCGCAAGCGCCGGTTGGCGGCGGCGCACGGGCCGGGGCTGACGGTGGACGGGCAGCGGTTCGTGGCGTTCCCGTCGTTCCACACGCTGACCGGGCTGGGGCCGGCCGATCTCGGTCGGTTCACCGGAAACAGCCGGCAGACCGACTACCTGCTGGCGGCGATCCACGCACTCGCCGACGCCGACGAGCAGTGGCTGGGCACCGCCGCGTACGACACGGTGCTCGCCGAGCTGCGGCGCATCCGTGGCATCGGCGAGTTCACCGCGTTGGCGATCATGCTGCGGGTGCTCGGCCGACCCGACCGGCTGCCGATCGGGATGCCACAGTTCGCCGACGTCGCCGCCCGGCTGTACGGGCCGGATGTCTCGATCGAGCAGGTGTCCGCGCGGTACGGGCGATTCATCGGCTGGTGGGGTTACTACGCGAAGACCGCGCTGGGTCAGCTCGGCGTGCCGACCACGCACGCCACCCGACGACGACACCGCGCCGCCTGAGCACGCCGGTCAGCCCGGGCCGTCGTCCGGGCCGACGTTGCCGGCGAGGGTGCCCAGTACCCGGGTGAAGGCGGCGAGGTCGTCCTCGGCGAGCCCGTCCCGCAGCCGCCGGTCGAACTCGGTGGCCGCCCGCCGCAGCCGGTGGAACAGCCGTTCCCCGTCGTCGGTCATGGTCACCTGGTGGACCCGGCGGTTGGCCGGGTCGCGGCGGCGGACGAGCAGGCCGGCCGACTCCATCGCGTTCAGGTGGTGGGTGAGGGTCGCGCCCTGGATGCCGATCGCGGCGGCGAGCTCGCGCTGGTTGGCGTGGGTACGGGTCTTCAGCGAGATGAGGATCAGCCAGGTCGGCAGGCTGCCGCCGGCCGACGCCAGCGCGTCGTCGAAGGCGCGGCTGACGGTCTTGGCCGTACGGCTCAGCGCCAGGCCGATCGGCATCCGGGCGGGCGGTCCCATGGCGAGAGCGTAACCCAACCGGGGGCCGAACGGTTGACGGCTAATCATTAGACATCTAATGTTCGGCATGTCGAGAGGGGGAACCATGTCCACCACCGAGATCACCGAGCTCGGCCGGCGCTGGGCCGCCGCCGAGGAACACGGCGACACCGCCACCCTGGACGAGCTGGCCGTCGACGACTTCACCCTCGTCGGCCCGCTCGGCTCCGTGCTCGACAAGACCCAGTGGCTCGACCGGTACCGGTCCGGCAACTTCGTCACCGACGAGCTGCGCTGGCACGACGTCACCATCCGCCGGTACGGGGATGCCGCGGTCGCGGTGGGCATCCAGGACCAGCGCGCCGCGTACCAGGGGCGGCGCAGCGACGGACGGTTCCGGGTCACCCAGGTACTCGTGCGCGACGACGACCGGTGGCGCCTCGCCGGGCTGCACCTGAGCCCGATCGCGCCGCCACCCGGCAGCTGACGCCGACCCCACCCCCAGCCGGGCGTCACGGGGCCATCCCGCCGGCCCGGTGTCACGGGGCCGGCGACGGGGCGCGCCGGCGGGTCGGCGGCACCGGGGGTACGGGGCGGATCAGCGGCCGGGGGCGGCGAGGCCGTGCTCGTAGGCGTACCGGACCGCCTGGGCGCGGTCCCGCAGTCCCGCCTTGGTGAACAGGTTGTTGATGTGCGTCTTGACGGTCGCCTCACTCACGTACAGTTCCGCGGCGATCTCGCGGTTCGTGCGACCGGCGGCGATCAACGCCAGTACCTCCCCTTCGCGCGGGGTCAGCCCGTCCGGCAGGACACCGCTCGGCGGGGCGGCGGCCGGTGCCGCGGTGGCGGCGACCAGGCGCTGCTGGACGTCGGCGTCCAGTACGCTCTGCCCGGCCGCGGCGGCGTGCACCGCGCGGGCGATCTCCTCCCGGCCGGCCTCCTTGGTCAGGTACCCGATCGCGCCGGCGCGCAGGCCGGCCAGCACGCTCTGGTCGTCGGCGAACGTGGTCAGCACGACCACCCGGGTACCGGGCTGCGCGGTGCGGATCTCCCGGGTCGCGGTGACCCCGTCCATCCCGGGCATGTGCAGGTCCATCAGCACCACGTCGGGACGGTGTTCGGCGACGGCGGCCACCGCCTCCGCGCCACCGGCGGCGGTCGCCACCACGGTCACGTCGGGCAGCAGGTCGAGCATGGTGGCGAGACCTTCCCGTACCGCGGTCTGGTCGTCGGCCACCACGATGCGCACCGGTTCGGTCACGAGGCCGCCCCCGACCACCGGGAGGCGCCGGGACGCACGGCCTCCGACGTACGCGGAGCCAGCACACGGGCCAGCGGAGCCAGGGCCGGTGGGGCCAGCGAACGGGTCATTCGCCAATCCTCGCGGTCACCTGCCAGCCGCCGCCAGCGGGGCCGGCGGTGAGGGTACCGCCGAGTGGTTCGAGGCGTTCCCGCATGCCGGTGAGGCCGTACCCGCCGCCGGTGGTGGCGAGCGGCGCGGGCGTGCCGTCGGGTACCGGACCGTTGGCCACCGTGAGCGCCACCTCGGCGGCGCCGAACGCGAGCTCGACCCGTACCGTCGCGCCGGCGGCGTGCTTGGCCGCGTTGGTCAACGCCTCCTGCGCGATCCGGTACAACGCGAATCCCGCCTCCGGCGACAGCTCCCGTGCGGTACCCGTGACGTCCAGCCTGGCGTCCGGCGCGACGTCGGCGAGCAGCGACGACAGCGCCTGCGGCAGCGGTACGGTGCCGCCCTCGCGCAGCGCCAGCACCGCCTGCTTGGTTTCCGCGAGCCCTTCCCGGGCCAGCCGCCGGCCGGTACGCACCACCTCCCGCGCCTGCTCGTCCCGCCCGCTGTCGAGCAGCGCGTCGGCTGCCTCCAGCTGTACCGCCAGGGCGGCGAGGGAGTGCGCGAGCACGTCGTGGATCTCCCGAGCGATGCGGCTGCGTTCGGCGAGGGTCGCGGACCGCGCCTCGGCCGCCTGGGTCCGTTCGGCCTGCGCGGCAAGCTCCGCCTGTTGCCGCATCCGTTCCTGCCGTACGTGGTCGAGCAGGCCGCCGAGGAACGTCCCGGCCAGCGCGGGCAGCATCCACCAGTCCGGGCCGTGGCCCCAGAACAGCCAGGTACCTCCCGCGTACCCCACGGCGCCGACCACCGCCACCGCGGCGGACGCCTCGATCCGCCACCGCCGCGCCGCGATCACGACCGGCGGGAACAGGAAGATCATGTCGAGCGAGGTGGGGCTGACGATCGCCAGCGCGACCGCGAGAGCCGTGGTGGGCAGCAGTATCGCCGGTACGTTGCCGCCCTGCCGTCGCAGCGGCCACAGCAGCAGCGAGCCGGTCGCGCACAGGACCAGCAGGACCACCGCGACGGCGCTGCGCGGCATCGACCAGTGCCGGAGCTCGGTGACCAGTACCGCGGTGAACATCCCGCCGAAGAGCATGACCCGCAGGCCCCGGCGTACCACCACGTCCCAGGTCAGCGGGCCGTCATCGGGCCAGCCCCACCAGGTCGGCTGCACCTCTCACCTCCGCCGGCGCGGGCTCCCCACCGGCCGGTCGCCGCCGCGTACCCCCGCCCCGTCGAGTATCCCCGTGAGCGCCGACCCGCCGCCGCGACCCTGCTGCATCGGCACCCCGGTGGCCAGCGCCCGGGGCGTCAGTACCAGCGACTCGCCGGCGAAGCCGAGGCCGGAGGTGATCAGCAGGGTACCGATCAGGGCGGGGGTGAACTCCGGCCGACCGCCGGCGGTCAGCGACGCCGCGGCGGTGGTCACGCCGCACACCGCGAGCAGGGCGCGCACCCCGAACCGGGCCACGAACGCCGCCGCCCACACCGCGAACGTGCGCAGCCGGTACCGCTGCCACAGGTACCCGCGCCGCTCGAACAGGTCGACGGTGGCACCGCGGGCGGCGCCGAGGCCGAGCGAGAGTACGCCGGTGATGGCCAGCGACAGCCATTCCCCGGCCGGGAGGCCGCCGTGGGTGGCGATCTGGTACCCGCCGATGGCGAGTTCGATCAGCGGCGCGAACAGCAGACGGCGCGCCCGCAGCGGCTCCCCGTACACCCGGCGGGCGATCATCAGCCCCACTGCCACCAGGACGACCCCGATGATCAGTACGGTCCGTTCCATCGGTACCCCCTTCGTCGGGCACCGACGCTACGAACGCGCGGGCCGGTACGGATCGGCGCGCGGGTGGAGAACCGGGTGGAGACGGCACCACCGACGGTCGGCCCCGGCACCGACCATGGACGTACCGGCGGCGGCCGGGCGACCGATGCGGCGGGGGCCGGCCGGGGCGATGCTGCCGGGCATGCCCGTACCGTTCGGATTCGTCACCTCGATCGTGGTGTTCGCGCTGCTGACCGCGCTCGCCCTCCGCCCACCTCGGCCACGGCACGCCAACCCGTGGTCACCGACCGTCGCGTTGACGTACCTGCTCAACGAGCAGCCGTTCCTCGCCGCGTACCTGCTGGCCGCCTCCACCCTGCCGGTCCTGGCCGGGGATGTCGGTACGCCCGGCTGGTGGCTCGGCGTCGCCCTGACCGCCTGCCCGGCGGCCGGGCTCGTCGCCCTCGCGGTACGGGCCCGCACCGCCCGGCCCGCGCTGACCGCCGCGCTGGACCGCGCGTTCGGGCCGGCCCCGGTGCGGCGGCACCGGCTGCCGCTGCTGCGGATCCTGCTGTTCCCGTTCGTCTCGTACCGCGTCGACGTGCGGCGGGTCCGCAACCTCCGGTACGGCGACGCCGGGCGCGGCCACCTGCTCGACGTGTACCACGGTCGGTCCCGGAGGCGGGGCTCGCCGGTACTGGTCTACCTGCACGGCGGCGGCCTCCGGATCGGCAACAAGATGATCGGCGGGCGGCCGCTGCTGTACCGGCTGGCCAGCCGGGGGTGGGTGTGCGTGAGCGCGAACTACCGGCTGGGCCACCACGCCCGGTACGCCGATCAGCTCGACGACGTCCGGCGCGCCCTGCACTGGGTACGCGAGCACGCCACCGAGTACGGCGCCGACCCGGGCACGGTGTTCCTCGCCGGCGGCTCCGCCGGTGCCCACCTGGCCACGACGGCGGCGCTCACCGACCCGGCGGTCGCCGGGGTGATCGGGCTGTACGGGTACTACGGTGCCGGTGTCTCCCCCGCGCCGGCCGACCTGCTGCACGCCGGCGCCCCGCCGTTCCTCGTCGTGCACGGCGCGCTGGACACGGCGGTACCCGCCCGCGACGCCCGTCGGTTCGCCGCCGAGCTCGGGCGGGCGTCGGCGCGCCCGGTCGCGTACGCCGAGCTGCCCGGCACGCAGCACAACTTCGACTTCTTCCACTCGCTGCGCTGCCACGCGGTCCTCGACGCGGTGGAGCGGTTCGCCGACCAGGTCCGCGGGTACCGGCCCTGACCGATGGCCCGGGGATCGGTGCGGTTACTGGGTGGCGAGGAAGCGCAGCAGGGTACGCACACCCCAACCGGTCGCGCCCTTCGACAGCTCACCGGCGGCGCTGGACGACCACGCCGGCGCGGACATGTCCAGGTGCGCCCAGCGCGGGTGCCCGGCGGTGAACTCGCGCAGGAACAGCGCGGCCATCACCGAACCGGCCTCGCCCGGTACCGGCGCGTTGTTCAGGTCGGCGACCGTCGAGGAGTGCACCAGCTCGACGTAGTCGTCCGGCAGCGGCATCCGCCAGACCGGTTCGCCGGCGCCGTCGCCCGCCTCGGCGAGGGCGGCGGCCAGCTCGTCGTCGGTCGCGTACAGGGCGGCGGTCTTCTTGCCGAGCGCCACCCGCTGCGCACCGGTCAGCGTGGCCAGGTCGATCAGGACGTCGGGGGCGAGCCGGCGCACCGCGTACGCGAGCGCGTCGCCGAGCACGATCCGCCCCTCGGCGTCGGTGTTCTGGATCTCGGTGGTGATCCCGCCGTAGTGCCGCACCACGTCGCCCGGCCGGTACGCGTCGCCGCTGACCGTGTTGTCCGCCAACGGAAGCAGCGTGGTGACACGGACCGGCAGGCGCAGCGCGGCGGCGCCGATCGTGGCGGCGGCGACCGCGGCCGCACCGCCCATGTCCTTGCGCATCAACTCCATCGCGCTGGTCGGCTTGATGTCGATGCCGCCCGTGTCGTACGTGATGCCCTTGCCGACGAGGACCACGTGTCGCCGCGCGCCGCGCGGCCGCCAGCGCAGCTCCACCAGCCGGGGCGGTCGCGGCGACCCGCCGCCCACGGCGAGTATCCCGCCGAACCGCTCGGCGGCCAGCTGGTCCGCGTCGCGTACCCGGACCTGTACCTTGACCCGCTCGGCCGCCCGCGTCACCCGGTTGGCCAGCCAGTCCGGCGACTTCTCGTTGCTGGGGGTGTTGGTCCAGTCCCGCGCGTACCGGGTGGCCTCGGCGACGGCGGTGGCCCGGGCGAGGGCGTCGGCGTACCGGTCGGCGTCGGCGGCGATGGTGACGCGGGCCAGCTCGGGCGCGCCGGAGTCGTCGGTGGCGAGGCTGAACCGGTACCCGGCCAGCAGGATGCCCTCCGCGAGCCCGGCGAGCTGCCCGTCGTCGACCCCGTCCGGTACGGCCACGGTCAGCGCCGGCCGCGCCGAACCCGCCCGTACCGCCGCGGCACCGGCCGCCCGCCAGTCGGCCTCGTCCCCGTCGCCAACCCCCACGACGAGAAGTTCCTGCGGCCGCTCCCCCGGCCGGGGCAGTACGTGCACGGCACCCGCCTTGCCGGCACCGCCGTCCCGGTCGACGTCGGCCAGGTACGCGGCCAGTACCGGCTCGGTGCCCGCCGGCAGCGGCACACCGGGCAGCACCGCGGCCGGGGTGTCACCGTCGCCGGGCGCAACCGGTACCGCCAGGACGGCCGGCCGGGTGCCGGTACCGAGTCGCAGAGTCAGGGAGGCCACCTGTAGCTCCATCCATGCCGCGAAGGCATTCGGTCAGGACACCGGCCCGGTACCGACGGATTCGGTACCGGGCCGGTGTCAGGTCGGGTCGGTCCACGCGGCGCCGCGGGCGCCCGCGCGGGGTCGGTCAGCCCGAGACGTTCTTCAGTGCCTCGCCCAGCTCGCCGGCCTCCTCTGGGGTCATCTCGACGACCAGCCGACCACCGCCTTCGAGCGGAACCCGCATGACGATGCCGCGGCCCTCCTTGGTGACCTCCAGCGGACCGTCGCCCGTCCGCGGCTTCATGGCCGCCATGTTGTCTCCCCTCGACTCGATACCGCGGGCCCTCCCGCGGTCGATTCCTTCCGCGCGTCGCGGCCGAGCCGGCCCGCCGGCCTGCGACGCACTTCCACGACGATGATTTTCCCTGATAGGCGGGCCAAGCCCCAAACCGGCCCCGGTGATATGTGACAGTTGTTGGCATCTTCGGTATCGAACTGTCACACTCGCGAGCGTGCAGGCCCGCTCCGCGCTGTTCGATCTCTACGGAGACCACCTCCGGCCGCGCGGCGGTGAGGCGCCGGTCGCGGCTCTCGTCCGGCTGCTCGCACCGCTGTCGATCGCCGCGCCCGCCGTCCGCACCGCCATTTCCCGGCTGGTACGGCAGGGCTGGCTCACCCCCGTCCGGCTCCCCGCCGGCCCCGGGTACGCGTTGACCGCCCGCGGGATGCGCCGACTGGACGAGGCCGCGGCCCGGATCTACCGGACCAACCGGCGGGACTGGGACGGCCGGTTCGACCTGCTCGTACTGGCCGGGCCGGTCGACCGGGCGGCCCGGGCCCGGCTCGCCGACACCCTCGCGTACCTCGGCTTCGGCGCGCTGTCCGGCTCCACCTGGGCGGCGCCCCGGCGCGGCACGGTACGCGCCCGGGACGCCGAGGTGACCGCGCTGCTGGAGGAGCTGGGCGTCACCGCGGACCGGTTCGTGGCTCGGCACGGCGGCGACCACGCCGGCGCCGTCGACCTGGTACGCCGGGCCTGGGATCTGCCCGCGCTGGCCGAGGCGTACCGGGAGTTCGTCGCCGAGTACACCCCGGTGGTGGCGGAGCTGCCGGCCGACGCCAGCGACGAGCAGGCGTACGCGGCCCGGTTCCGGCTGGTGCACGCCTGGCGGACGTTCCTGTTCACCGATCCACAGCTGCCGGCCGAACTGCTGCCCGCCGACTGGCCGGGCGCGCGGGCGGCGGCGTTCTTCGACCGGTACGCGGGGCGGCTGCGCCCCGCCGCCGACCGGTACGTCGATTCCTGCCTACCGCGTTGAGAGGGCCCTGCCATGACCGAACCGCTGCTGGTCGACCGCGCCGACGGTGTCGTCACGCTGACGTTCCACCGGCCCGACTCGCTGAACTCGCTGTCCGTCGCGCTGAAGGAGGCGCTCCGGGACGCGCTGCGGGACGCGACCGACGACGACGGCTGCCGGGCGGTACTGCTCGCCGGTGCCGGCCGCGGCTTCTGCGTCGGCCAGGACCTGCGCGAGCACGTCGCGACGCTGGCCGCGGACGGTGACGCGATGCGTACCGTACGGGAGCACTACACGCCGATCGCCGAACTGCTCGGCGGGATGCCGAAACCGGTCGTCGCCGCGGTACGCGGCCCGGCCGCCGGCGCCGGCGCGGCCCTCGCGTTCCTGGCCGACTTCCGGATCGGCGGGCCCGGTACCTCGTTCTCGATGAGCTTCGCCGGGGTGGGACTCGCCGGCGACACCGGCATCTCGTGGAGTCTGCCGCGGCTGGTCGGCCTGGCGAAGGCCACCGAGCTGACCCTGCTCGGTACCAAGGTGGGCGCCGCGGAGGCGCACCGGCTCGGGCTGCTCACCGAACTGGTCGACACCGACGAGGCGGTACTGCCCGCCGCGACCGCCCTCGCCACCCGACTCGCCGCCGGCCCGACGGTGGCGTACGGCCAGCTCAAGCGGGAGCTCGCCGCCGGCGCCTCGGGCAGCCTCAGCGACACGCTCGCGGTCGAGGCGGACGCGCAGCGGATTTGCGGCGGCACCGCGGACCACCGGGCCGCGACCGAGGCGTTCGTCGCCAAGCGGCGGCCCGAGTTCCACGGCCGCTGACTACTCGTCCTCCTCGGGGTCCATCTCGTGCTCGGCCCCGAGGACGTACGGCCGCATCGCGTCCTCGTCGCCGGCCGGCCACACGAACGCCGGCAGCTCCGCCGGGCCGAGCTGCCGCACGTACGTCCAGAAGATCCGTACCGCCTCGGCCGGCGAGTCGGCCTCGATCGGCAGGTCCAGGCTGACCAGCCACTCCCGCTTCGGCGCCACCGGGTTCGGCCGCGGGCCCAGCGCCGCCACCACCCGCCGGTACGCGTCCTCGCCCAGCTCCGCGGTCGCACCCACCGGCGCCGCCGGAAGGCCCAGCTCGGCAACGGGTACCGGCGCGTCCACCGCCCGCCGCAGGTACTCCAGCGTCACCACCGCCGGCCGGTCCGGCGCGTCCGTGTCGTCCGGGTCATCCGGCACCCGATCCACCGGGTACGGCGCGGTCGCCACCCGCGCCAACCCGAACACGGCCGGGACGTCAGCGGTGGTCACCAGCGCGACCGGATCACCGACCGCCATCGGCAGCACCGCCGGCAGCGGTACCTCCAGCTGGTCGTGCTGGTAGAGCCGCTCCGACTGGTACTGCTCCGGCCCGACCCCGACCATCCACTGCGCCATGACACCTCCGTACCGATAAGGCCACCCTCACCAAGGATGCCCCACCGCCGGGCCCCACCCCCTCCCCGCCCCTTGTCGCGGGGCGCC
>Ga0164243_10015384_pt1 | contig 10576 bp, 6 predicted proteins | sample OricompcompostOP_FD_108781 | JGI IMG/M metagenome (GOLD analysis project Ga0164243, IMG submission 108781) | Organic Plus compost microbial communities from Emeryville, California, USA - Original compost - Organic plus compost (OP) | ecosystem: Engineered > Solid waste > Mixed feedstock >...
GCCGACTGCTGGCCGTGGGCCTTGTGCGGGAGCTTGCGGCCGGTGGCCTGGCGGTACACGTACATGGTGTAGCCGGAGCAGTCGAAGGCGTTCGGACCGGCGGCGCCGTACTTGTACGGGCGTCCGACGTGCTTCTTCGCCTCGGCGATCACCTTGGCGCCGCTGGGCACCACGGTGACCCGCATCGTCGGCGTCCAGTAGCGGGCGTAGCCGCCACCGCCGCGGAAGACGATCCGGTACGACGTGGTGGCCGTCGGCTTGACGGCGAACCAGTTGTAGCCGTTGGAGTAGAGGCGCTTGACGGCCCGCAGTTTCCAGGTTCGCGATGCCGTGGCGTACTCCTCGAGCGACACCTCGGTGCCGGCGCCGGCGGGTTTGCCGGTCTTCGGGTCCTTGGCCGTGATGCGCAACGTCGCGGACGAGCCCCACGGCAGCTTCGGGTGGCTGTTGGATCCGGTGATCGCCGGCCGGACCGGTGCGGCCGCCACCACCGCGGCGGCGGCCCGCGCCGGCGAGGTGGCGACGAGCTGGCCCGCGCAGAGGCACGCGGCGGCCGTGGTCGCGGCGATCCGGCCGACGCGGGCGGAGAACCGCGCGCGCCGGCGTGAGCGGAGTTCGAGCACGAAAGAAGATCCCTCCGGCACGCCTGCGAGGTGAGCTGTCGGGTTCGGGCGGGAAGGTGCCCGGCCGCGTCGGCGGCTTCACCCCGAGGCCCCGCGCGCCGCTGGCCGCGGCGCGGGTGACCGTGTCGGGTCCCCCGTCCCTGCCCTGACATGCCGTTGGTGAGACAACATGGACGGCGCCGCGGGGATGGGCAGGGTTCGGCGTGTCCCGCGCGGAGCGTGGTCACGCTCGGTGCGTGACGGCCCCAGTTTGTAGCCGATCGTCCTGTTTACGCAGAGAAACGAACCAACTACGCAGCGAAGTTGGCTCCGGCCCGAACGTCCTTGTCCGCCATTCGTGTCCCGTTCGTCACCGACAGTGGGTTACCGTCCGGTACCCGCCCCGCGATGACAATCAGTGACTATGAGCACCGGACTCCCTCGGGCCGGCACGGACATATCCGGCCAAATGGCTGGCACGCGCGTCCGCCCGCTGACGGCCGCGTGCTATGTCCCTCTCCGGTAACCTCGCTCGCGTGACGGACGGGAAGATGCCCCTGCGGGCGAAGGTGGCGAGTTCGGTCTCGCGCACCGCCGCGGCCCTGTCGCGGGCCGCCGGACGCGGCGACGGCTCGGTGATCGGCGGCTGGATCGGACTCAAGATCGATCCCGACCTGCTGGCCCACCTCGCGGCCGGCCGGGCCGTGGCGCTGGTGTCGGGCACCAACGGCAAGACCACGACGACCAAGCTCACCGCGGCGGCGCTGGAGGGGCTCGGCCGGGTCGCCACCAACGCGTTCGGCGCCAACATGCCCACCGGGCACACGTCCGCGCTGGCCAAGGCCGGCCCCACGCCGTACGCGGTGCTCGAGGTCGACGAGCACTACCTGGCCCGCGTCCTCGACGAGACCCGGCCCCGCGCGGTCGCGCTGCTCAACCTCTCCCGCGACCAGCTCGACCGGGCCAAGGAGGTCGCGATGATGGCCCAGATGTGGCGGGACGCGCTGGTCGCGCATCCCGGGGTCCACGTCGTGGCCAACGCCGACGACCCGATGGTCACCTGGGCGGCCCAGGCGGCGACCTCCGTCACGTGGTTCAGCGCCGGCCAGCGCTGGCACGACGACTCCTGGGTCTGCCCGGAGTGCGGCGGCGCCATCGAGCGGTTCCAGGGCGACTGGCGGTGCGGCACCTGCCCGCTGCGCCGCCCCAAGCCGGACTGGGTCGTCGAGGACGACGGCGTCGTCGACCCCACCGGCGCGTGGCACCAGGTCAAGCTCCAGCTCCCCGGCACCGTCAACATCGGCAACGCGGCCACCGCGCTGGCGGTCGCCGCCCAGTTCGGCGTACGCCCGGCCGACGCGGTCAAGCGCCTCGGCGCGGTCACCTCGGTCGCCGGTCGGTACGCCCAGGTCGAGCGGGACGGCCGGCTGATCCGGCTGCTGCTCGCCAAGAACCCGGCCAGCTGGCTGGAGGCGTTCGACATGGCCGAGCACGCCCCGACCCTACTGTCGATCAACGCCCGCGACCCCGACGGCCTCGACACGTCGTGGCTGTTCGACGTGGACTTCTCCCCGCTGCGCGGCCGCCGGGTCCTCATCACCGGCGACCGGGCCTTCGATCTGGCCGTGCGGCTGGAGGTCAACGGGGTACCGTTCGAGCACGTCCGGACGTTCCCCGAGGCGGTCGCCGCGGTGCCGCCCGGCCGGCTGGAAGTGATCGCCAACTACACCGCGTTCCAGGACATCCGAGCGGAGCTTGACCGTGTCAACTGAGGACCTGCGGATCGTCTGGATCTACCCGGATCTGCTGTCGACGTACGGCGACCGCGGAAACATGCTGATCCTGGCCCATCGGGCCCGGGCCCGCGGCATCCCCGTGCACACGGTCGAGGTCCGCTCCGACCAGCCCCTCCCCGACTCCGCCGACCTCTACCTGCTCGGCGGCGGCGAGGACGGCCCGCAGGCCCTCGCGGCCCAACGCCTCAACGCCGACGGCGGCCTGCACCGCGCGGTGGCCCGGGGCTCGGTGGTGTTCGCGGTCTGCGCCGGCTACCAGCTCCTCGGCGGCTCGTTCTTCGCCAAGGGTGCCAGGTGCGCGGGCCTCGACCTGCTCGACCTGCACTCCGACCGCGGCCCGTCCCGCGCCGTCGGCGAGCTGGCCGGCACCGTCGACCCGCGGCTGGGGCTGCCGCCGCTGTCGGGGTTCGAGAACCACGGCGGCCGTACCCATCTCGGCCCGGGGGTGTCGCCGCTGGCGCAGGTCACGACCGGCGTCGGCAACGACGGCGTCAGCGAGGGCGCCTGGCGCGGCAACCTGCTGGGGACGTACTCGCACGGGCCGGCGCTGGCCCGCAACCCGGACCTCGCCGACCTGCTGCTGCGCTGGGCGACCGGACTGTCCACCCTGGCACCGCTCGACGACACCTGGGCACACCGGTTGCGGCACGAGCGGCAGCTCGCCGTCCAGACATGACCGGCCCGGCCGAGCCGGCCCCGCCGCGGCCGGCCGCGTCGCCGGCCCGCCGCGGCTGGCGCAGCCGCTCGGTGATCCGGTTCGCGCTGCTGGTCGCGCTGATCGGCGCGCTCGGCGTCGTGATGCTGGTGACGCCGCCCGACGTGACGGCGGTTCCCGCGATGGTGCGCGAGCTGGGCCCGATCGCGCCGCTCGCGGCCGTCGGCGTCGGCGCGCTGCTGATGGTGGCCCTCGTCCCGCGCACGGTGATCACCCTGGCCTGGGGTGCGCTGTTCGGCCCGCTGGGCGGCGCCGGCTACACGCTGGCGGCGGCGTTCGTGGCGGCCCTCCTCGGCTTCGCCGTGGGCCGCTGGCTGGGCCGCGACTTCGTCGCCGAACGGGTCCGGGGGCGCCTGGCCAGGCTGGACGGCTGGTTCACCCGCCAGTCGGTGTTCGGCGTGATCACGGTGCGGCTGCTCCCCATCGGCGGCTTCGGCCTGGTCAGCTACGGGTACGGCACGACCGGCGCGCGGCTGCTGCCGTACCTGGTGGGCAGCATCCTGGCCTCGACACCGTCCGCCTTCGGCTACGCGGCCATCGGCTCCGCGGTGGTCTCCCCCGGCGACGTGAACTGGTTCGCGGTGGCCCCCGCGACCTTCGGCCTCTTCGCCACGGCGGTCATCATCTGGCGCTGGCGCCGCTCCACCCGACCCACCCCGCGGTGACGCGCGGCCGCCGGTCCAACCGGTTGCCGATTCGATACGGACGGGGTACGCCGCCAGCGTCGCGGACCGTTATCTTCATGTCCGCGATACCCGGTGACACCCGAACGGGTGACCGGGCGGTCTGACGATGTGGAGCCGGTCGAGTGGATGGCGCAGCGACGAGCACGACGGTGTCCGAGCGGACGGACGCGGCGGCCCCGGCCGGTGAGGACGCCACCGGCACCGGCGGCGGCCTGCTGCGGCGCGCCGGCGGATGGCCGTACCGCGTCTTCCTGACCCTCGCCCTCGGGTTCGGCATCGTCGGCGTGACCCGGGTCTGGTGGGCCGCCCTCGGGATGTGGAAGGACGAGGCCGGCATCGCCAACAACCTCCGCCGCGACTACCTCGCCCTCACCGGCCACCTCAAGTACGACCAGGTCGCCCCGGTCGGCTGGCTCTGGCTCGAGAAGACCCTGGTGGAGATCATCGGCCCGGGCGACCGCGTGCTGCGGCTGCCGGCGTTCGTCGGCGCGCTCGCCGTTCTCTGCCTCGGCACCCTCGTCGCGCGCCGGGCGATCGGCCGGCTCGGCGCGGTGGCGGTCGCCGGGCTGCTCGCCGTCTCCCCGGTGCTGCTGGTCTACGCCGGCGAGCTCAAGCAGTACACCTGGGAGGCCGGCATCGCGCTGGCGTTGATCCTCCTCGGTGCCTGGGCCTACGAAGCGTTGCGGTGGCGGGGCCTGGCGCCGGTCCTCCGCCGCCCCTGGCCCGTCGTGGCGTGGGTGGCGGCGACCGGCGTCGCGGTGTTCGTCTCCTACAGCGCGATCCTCGTCGTCGCCGGCGTCACGGCAGCGCTGATGTGCCTGCACGCCCTCCGCCGGTCCTGGGCCGACGCCGGCTGGCTGGCCGCGCTGACCGCCCCCGCCGGCGCCACCGCCGCCTTCCTGGTCTACCGGCGCCACCAGTTCTCGTTCTATCCCGGACAGACCGACTACTTCCGCGGCGGCACCGCCCCCGCGGGGGCCGGCCCGGGCGAGTTCCTCTCCTGGCTCCCGTTCATGTGGAGCCGGTTCGTCATCGCGCCGATGAGCTGGGGCTGGCCGTGGCTGGTCCTGCTGCTCGCCGTCATCGGCGTGGTCGCCATGTGGCGCCGCAACCGCCTCTGGGCCGCCATGCTGCTGATGGTGTTCCTGGCCGCCCTCGGCGGCGCCGCCGTCCGCGGCTACCCCATGGTCAGCCGCCCCGCGATCTACCTGATCGCACCCACGGTGCTGCTGGTCGTCGCCGGCGTGGAGGGCCTCCTGCGGGCCACCGCCACGCTGCTCCGCCAGGCCCGCGCCACCCCTCGGCTGCGCGTGCCCGCCGTCGCCGCCGCGGTCGCGATGCTCGCCGTCCTCGTCGGCGCCGCCGCCATGGTCCGCCCGGTCGCCGGCACCGTCCGCAAGGAGGTCGCCCAGCCACTCGGCAAGGAGGCCCTGCGCGACGCGCTGGCCAACGTCGCCCCCCAACTCCGCCCCGGCGACAAGCTGCTCGTCTACTACTTCGGCAACGCCGTCACCACGTGGTACGCCCCGCTGCTCGGCATCGAGAACGAGATCTACCACGTCCGTCTCTGCCAGCCGAACAGCCCCGACACGAAGGAGACGGGCCTGTACGAGAAACTGGCCGGCGCGGAACGCGTCTTCTACGTCCAGGGCCGGCTCAACGCCACCACCCGCCGCGACAACTTCCAGGTCTCGCTGCAGGCTCTGGACGCGATGGGCACCATCCAGGAGCAGCACGACGCCCCCCGGGACCGCATCGGCCCCCACTCCTGGGCCCTCGTCGACATCGACCAGGTGCCCCCGGTCCCCCGCCCGGGCCCGGACGACCCGTGCCTGGAGCTGTACTGACCGCCACGGTCACGCCGTCTGCCGCCGGCGGACGGCACCGTGCGGGCAGAAGTCGACCAGCTCTTCCGTCGTGGACGTGGCGGCCACGCGCCGCCGAGGAACCTGCAAAGGCAGGCGCCGGGTGGCAGTCGCACCACGGCCTCGTCAGGTCCCGGACGGTTTCGCGGGTGGCCTGAGCGGCGTCACGGCCGCTTGACCTGCCGCCGACGGCGGCGGACGCCGCCCGCCGGTGGCCGTGGTCGGTCGCGGTCACCGCGGCCACCGGGGGGCGGACCCGGCCGCTATCCCTGCCGGCCGGCCAGGAGGCGGCGTGGGCTCAGGCGGAGGACCAGGTCCCGGGCCCGGGACAGCGCCGTGACCACCGACGTCGAGGCGTCGACCACCCGGCCGCGCCAGCGGGACAGGACCGAGGGCGGGAACAGGGCCGCGGTCAGGCGGGTGCGGCGGGTCGCCTGGGACGCCAGGCCGCGGCGGACCGCGCGGACCGCCGGATGCAGGTCCGAGCCGGTCAGCGGCGATCGCGCGTACCGCGCGCGCTCCTCCGCCTGCCCCAGCAAGCGGACCCCCTCGGCTGCCCCGTCCGCGTCGCCGCGCAGGTGGGCCGCGGCGACGCGTTCGGCGGTCGCCCGCGGCGTCTCCGTCGGGTCGATCGGCACCCGGTAGTCGACGAGCGTGTCCACCAGCTCGTCCCACGCCGCGTGGGCGTCCGCGCGGACCCGGCGGGCCGCGTCTCCACCCACCACCATCGTGGGTACGCCAGGCGGCGCCGACGCGGTGGCGACCGGCGCCGCGACGGCCGAGCGGCGGCGGCGCAGGGATGCCCGGCGCAACGCCGGTGTGGCGAGCAGCAGCAGGCCCACGAGCACCCCACCGGCCGTGTAGAACGGCCACGTCGGGATCGTCGTGCCCGGGTCGCTGCTGATCGGCGCCTCCGCGCCGGTGTCGTCGGAGCGGTCCGGCAGGTCGTCGGGGCCCTCGGTGCCGGTGCCCGGTGCGACGGTCGGCGCCGCGGACGGGGTGACCACCGGCGCGTCGGGATCGGGGGCGTACGCGGGGCGGACCTGGCCGGGAACCCCGGTGCGCGGCGTCGCGTCGAACGGCACCCAGCCGTACTCCGGTCCGAAGTAGACCTCGGTCCAGGCGTGCAGGTTCAGGTTGGTCAGGACCATCGCGTCGCCGTCGCGGGTGGTGCCGTTGGTGAAGCCGAACGCCACCCGGGCCGGGATGCCGGCGGCGCGCACCATCCACGCCATCGTGGCCGCGTACTGCTGGCAGTAGCCCTTCTTGTTGGTGAGGAAGTTGACGATGTCCTCGCCGCTGGTGCCGCCCTCGGTCTGCAGCTCGTACCGGAAGCCGTTCGCGGCCGAGAAGTACCGGTAGATCGCCATCACCTTGTCGTACATGGTGTCCTCGGTGGCGACCAGGTCGTTGACCCGCTGCTGGACCTGCCGGACGGCCGGCACCTGGGTGAACCGCTTCGCCTCCAGGCTGTTGGGGTCGATCGCGTCGGCCCGCCGCAGTGCCTCGGCGGTGTAGCGGCTGCGGACGAAGTCGACCGTGTAGTCGCGGTCGCGGGCCGTCGCGCGGTTGGAGAAGACGACCTGCATGCTTGGGTCGTACAGCCACTGGTTGTCCAGGCCCTCGACCCGGATCGGCTGGCCGTACGTCGGCGCCATCTGCATCTGGTAGTCCGGCGACATCTCGATCCGCGCCGAGTACTGGTCGTAGGTGACCCCGGCGCGCGGGGACTCGCGCGGGTCGTCGAGCTGGCGCAGGTTCCGCCCGCGCGGTTGCGTGCTGCGGAAGCCTTCCGAGGTGACCTCGTCGGCGACCGCGAAGCGCAGGTAGAACGGGTCCGGGTCGGTGGTGGTGACGCGGGCGAAGGTGACCAGCTGGGTCTGGCGCAGCTGGCCGGAGAGGGCGGCGAAGAGGTTGATCCGGCCGGGCCGGCCGGTGCCGTCGCCGAGGCCGGTGCCCTGGCCGCTGTTGCCGCTGAAGCGGGACATCAGCCCGCCGGTCATGCCGGGCACCGCGACCGGCAGCGCCACCGCGATGATCACACCGACGACCGCGAGGCGGCGGCCGGCGGCGGCCAGCGGCGACGGCTCCCAGACGTCGACGTCGCGGCCGTCGCCGGTGAACCGCCGGCCGAACCGGCGGACGCCGTCGACCTTGTCGGCGACGAGCACCCACAGGAAGCCCATCGCGCCGACCACGAACGGCAGGAACGAGACGCTCTCGGTGTAGACGGCGACCGGCACCGAGTAGATCGCGAGCATCGGCAGCCCGGCGAGGGCCGGGCGGCGCAGCCCCACGACGACGAGGTCGACGACGACCGCGGCGCCGCCGATGCCGAGGACGGTGACGAAGAGCAGCGGGTCGCCGTCGGGCACCGGCACCGCGAAGGTGCGCATGTCCTGCCCGGACTGCGTGACCAGCTCGGCCCAGTGGGCCAGCGTGCCGGTCCAGGGCAGCACGCCCAACAGCTCCTCGCCGCTCGGGAACATCCAGGTCAGCGCGAGGGCGAGGGCCGCGAGCATGGCGAGCAGCTGGGCCCAGACCGGCCCCCGCAGGCTGCGGGCCAGGGTGGCCGCGCCGGCGATCAGCGCGATCGCGATCACGCACTGGACCAGCCACGTCCACTGCTCGAAGATCGTGGAGAGGGGTGCCGAGGCCATCAGGGTGGCGACCGCGGCCACGAGGCCCATGTGCCGGCGGCTCCTCATCGCGCCACCCCGCCCGCCACGGTCTCGGCCATCGCCGCGCGGTACGCGAAGCCCTGCGACCCGCGGGCCGCCTGCGGCCACAGCGCCGGCAGCTTCGACCCGTGCGCGGCGCCGACCACCCGCCAGCCGGAGCTGAGCAGGCCCAGCGCCGCGGCCTCCTGCGCGGCGTCGGCCTCCGCGCGCGCCTCGGGCCCGAGGTTGAGCCAGGTCGACGTGTCGAGCAGGACGGCGATGCAGGTGGCGCCGTTGCCGCGCAGCGCCGCCAGCAGCTCGGTCTCGCCGGGTTCGAGCCCGCCGAGCACGGCGATCACCAGGCCGCCGTCGGCGCGCCGGCGGACCCGTTCGACGAGCAGCCCGACGTCGCCGCGCTGGGTGAGCTTGACGTCGGCGAGGTGGTCGAGGAGCACGCCCTCGCCGCCGGCCTCGGCCGCGTCGATGTCGATGCCGCCGTCGGTGACGAGGCGCAGCTTGTAGCCGGCGGCGCGGAGGTGGACGGCGATCGACGCCGTGGCGGAGACGGCCCACTCGAAGCTGGAGGTGGGGCCCTCGCCGCGGTGCCCGTACTGCCGGGTGTCGAGGACGACCGTGGCCCGGCTCTCCCAGGGCTGCTCCTCGCGGCGGACCATCAGCTCGCCGACCCGGGCCGTCGACTTCCAGTGCACGCGGCGCAGGTCGTCGCCGCGCCGGTATTCGCGGGTGGCGGCGTCGTCCTCGCCGTGGACGGCGACCGAGCGGGCCCGGCTCTCGCCGGTGCCGGCGTACTCGCCGACGAGGCGGACCGGCGGCAGCGGCACGACCTGCGGGATGACCGTGAGGCGGTCGACGGACGGGAAGGAGCGGGCCAGCTCGCAGAGCCCGAACGGGTCGGTGAGGCGCACGACGAGGGGGCCGACCTCGTACCTCCCGCGCACGTCGGCCCGGACGGTGTAGGCCACGGAGCTGGCCTGGTGCGCGCCGAGCCGCTCCAGCACGACCCGCGGGCGGCTGCCCAGCGCGTACGGCAGGCGGTCCTCGAGCAGCAGCGTGCCGGTGGGCAGCCGGGACAGGTTCTGCAGCCGCAGGATGACCCGCGAGCTGGCGCCGACCTGGACCCGGTGTGGCTCCAGGGAGCGGCTGCAGGCGAGCTTGTAGCGGCTGCGTCCCACGTACGCGGCGGCCAGCAGCGGCAGCACGGCGAGCAGCACCGCCACCCGCAGGAGGTCCTTCTCGCCGAGGATCAGCGCCGACAGGGCCGCCGCCGCACCCGCCGCGAGGAAGGAGCGGCCACGCGTGGTGAGCCCTTTCAGCGCCTCCCGCACGTCACATCCTCCGGTAGTCGCCGCGTCCGTCGGACTGCGGACGCGTGTCGTACGGCGAGCGGCTGCGGTCGTGCGGCAGCGGGAGCCGGTGCACGATGTCGGCGACGATCGCGTCGGTGGTGCGCCGGGCCAGCTGCGCGTCGGCCGTCGGGATGATCCGGTGCGCGAGCACCGGCACCGCCAGGGCCTGCAGGTCGTCGGGGAGCACGTAGTCGCGGCCCTCCAGCGCGGCGACCGCGCGGGCGGTGCGCAGCAGCTGGAGCGCGGCCCGGGGCGAGGCGCCGAGCCGCAGGTCGGGTGCCTCGCGGGTGGCGGTGACGAGGTCGACGGCGTACTGCTTGACGGCCTCGGCGACGTGCACGTCCCGCACGGTCGCGATGAGCCGGCGTACGGTCGCCGCGTCGGAGACCGGCGCCAGCGCGTGCAGCGGGTCGTGGGCCCCGTGCGCGTCGAGCATGGCCAGTTCCGCGCCGGGGTCGGGGTAGCCCATGGCGATCCGCGCGGTGAACCGGTCGCGCTGGGCCTCGGGCAGCGGGTAGGTGCCCTCCATCTCGATCGGGTTCTGCGTCGCGATCACCATGAACGGCGTCTGCAGCTCGTACGTGGTGCCGTCGACGGTGACCTGCCGCTCCTCCATGCACTCCAGGAGCGCGGACTGCGTCTTCGGCGAGGCGCGGTTGATCTCGTCGCCGACCACCAGGTTGGCGAACACGGCGCCGGGCCTGAACTCGAAGTCGTGGGTCTCCTGGTTGTAGACGCTGACCCCGGTGACGTCGCTGGGCAGGAGGTCCGGGGTGAACTGGATGCGCCGCACCGAGCAGTCGATCGACCGGGCCATGGCCTTGGCGAGCTTGGTCTTGCCGACACCGGGAACGTCCTCGATGAGGAGGTGACCCTCGGCCAGCA
>Ga0164243_10015385_pt1 | contig 10576 bp, 7 predicted proteins | sample OricompcompostOP_FD_108781 | JGI IMG/M metagenome (GOLD analysis project Ga0164243, IMG submission 108781) | Organic Plus compost microbial communities from Emeryville, California, USA - Original compost - Organic plus compost (OP) | ecosystem: Engineered > Solid waste > Mixed feedstock >...
CCCGAGGCGGCCCGCCGTCGTGGTGTTCACCTCCGGCACGACCGGACGCCCGAAAGGCGTCGTCCACACCGGCGAGTCGCTCGCCCGCGGCTCGGCCATGCTGCACGAGATCGTCCCGTTCGGTCCCGGCGACGTGGTCCACACCGACCAGCTCATGCTCGGCCTCCCGGCGCTCATGTCCGGAGCCACCTGGTCCCTCCCCGGCGCCCCCGCCCGCTACCTCGCCGAACTCGCCGAACGCGGCGCCACCCACGCCTTCTGCGTCCCGGTACGGCTCGCCGCCCTCCTCGACCCGGCGGACGCACGGCTCCCCGCCGGCCTCCGCTACCTGCTCCTCGGCACCGCCCCCTCCCCGCCCGCCGTACTGCGCCGGGCCGTCGAGGCCGGGCCGCACGTCAACGTGCTGTCGGTGTACGCCATGACCGAGGCCCTGCCGATCGCGGTCGCCTCGGCCGAGGAGAAGCTCGCCTGCCGCGAAGGCGACCTGCTCGGCGCGCCCCTGCCCGGCATCGGCGTACGCGTCGCCGACGACGGCGAACTGTTCGTCACCGGCCCGCACCTCGCCCGGGGCTACCTCGGCGAGCCGCCGATCACGGAGGTCGCCACCGGCGACCTGGCCCGGCTCGACGCCGACGGCCGCATCGTGCTGCTCGGCAGGAAGAAGGACATGCTGCTCCGCGACGGCTTCAACATCTACCCCGGCCTGTACGAGCCCGCGATCGCCGCCCTTCCCGGCGTCGCCGAGGCCGCGATCGTCGGCCTCCCCGACCCGCGCACCGGCGACGAGGAGGTGGTGCTCGCCGTGGTCCCCGCCTCGTCCGGCTTCGACGAGACCCGCCTGCGCAAGTCCCTCCCGGACATCGTGGACGCCGGCGCCCTGCCGGACCGGATCGTGGTCCTGGACTCCCTGCCACGAGCAGGCCGCACGGAAAAGCTCGACCGCGCCGCCCTGCGCGCCACCGTCGCGAAAAGCGCGAGGTGACCGGCATGCGCGTGGCGGTGACGGGGGCTTCGGGGTTCGTGGGCGGGGCCGTGTGCCGGGCCGCCGTGGCGCGGGGCTGGGTGACGTACGCCTTCGGGCGGCGGGCGCGCGTGGACGCGGCCCACGTGGGGGCCGCGCCGTACCGGCGGTGGGACATCACCGGCCCGCCGCCCGCCGATCTCCCCGAGGTGGACGCCGTGATCCACTGCGCGGGGAGCGTCACCGACTGGGGCCCGCCGTGGGAGATCTGGGCGGCGAACGTCACCGGCACGCGGAACGTCGCCGCCGCCTTCCCCCGGGCCCGGTTCGTGCACGTCAGCACGGCGAGCGTGTACGACCCGTTCCGCCCGACCGTGCGGGCGCGGGAGGACGAGGCGCCGGTGCGCAGATACGTCAACGCGTACGGCGCGTCGAAGGCCGCCGCGGAACTCGCGCTGGCCGGCCGGGCGATCGTGCTGCGCCCGCACGCCGTGTACGGCCCGGGCGACACCACGCTGCTGCCCCGGGTGCTCGGCGCGGTGCGCGGCCGCAGGCTGCTCGCGGTGGGCGACGGCACCCAGCTCATCAGCCTCACCTCGGTGGACAACCTGGTCCGCGCCTGCCTGCTGGCCGCGTCCGGCCCGGTCGACGCCGGCGTGTTCAACATCACCGACGCCGAACCGCTCATCCTCGACGAGGCGCTCCGGGCGATCCTGCGCGAACGCGGCATCGACGCCGAGCCGCGCTACCTGCCCGCCCGCCTGGTCGAGCCGGTCGCCGCCGTCGCCGAGACCGCCTGCCGCCTGCTGCGCCGCTCCCGGCCGCCCACGCTCACCCGGTACGCGGTCGGCCACCTCGCCGTGGAACGCACCCTCGACATCTCGGCGGCCGTCCGCGTGCTCGGCTACCGCCCGGCCCCGACCTCGTTCGCGGGCGCGGCCGCCTGGTGACCGGCGACGCGGCGGCCGACTCGGCGACGCCTAGGACGTGACCCCCGGCGGCTTGACGCTGAACGTGGGCGAAAGCCGTTCGCCGTCCTTCACCGAGATCAGCTTGCGGCTGGCCTTGCCCGCGAAGTCGAACACCTCGATCACGTCGTTGCCGGCCGCGTCCTCGCCGTCGTACCAGCAGTACAGGTGCTTGTCGTCGTACCAGCCGAGCAGCGGCGCGCAGTCGTACGGGATGCGCCGGATCTCCTTGCCGGTCTGGGTGTCGTAGACGCAGACCTTGTCCTCCGCCGCGCCCGGGCACTTCGTCGCGAACTCCCGGCCGGACGGCGAGAACATCTCATCCACCCCGGGGTCGCCGGTGTCGGAGAACTCGCGCACCTTCGCGCCGTCGACGGAGTAGAACCGCACCCCGATCTTGTCGCCGGACTTCACCTCCGCCACCACTTCGTCGCCCGAGGCCGACCAGACGTACTCGACCGCCCCGGAGACGTCGGCCGGCCGCACCACCTTGGCCTCCGGCTCGCCCACGGTCACGATCACGAAGCCGCCGCTCCCCCACTTGCCGTTCACCTTGCGCCGAAGGTCGAGCAGAATCCGCCTGCTGTCCCGCGACCACTGCTCGAAGTGGGTCTCCAGCGGGCCCTTCACCGTCTTCACCACGGTCTTCGTACCGGCCTGCAAGTCGGTTATCTCGACCGCGTCATAGCCGTCGGTGAAGTCGTCGTCCACCCGGGCGACATAGCGGCCGTTCGGCGACGTGGCCGCGGAGATGGTGCCCCCGTACTTGCTGAAGCCGCCGTCGATGTCCCGGGCGTAGCGCGTCCACTTCCCGCCCTTGGCGTCCTCCACGCCGTACGCGACCAGCCAGATCGGATCGGCCGGATGCTCATAGAGCCTGAATCCGGTCAACCCCGACAGCGTCCGGGCGGTCACACCGTCGGTGGGCACCCCGGACGGACTCGGCGTCGGAGTCGTCGTGGGACTGTCGGCCGCGGAGCTCGTGGGGGCGGCCTCCGCGGAGCTCGCCGAGCTGCCGACCGCGAGGTTCGCGGGCTCACCGCCCGACCGCTGATCCCCCTGGAGATACAAAACGACCGCCCCGACCAGGACGACCGCGACGCCGGCGGCGACCCCGGCGAGCAGCCCACGCCGCCTCCTCCCGGACGGAGGAATGGTCTGCTGCAGTCCCGGCCCGTCCAGGGTCCCAATGGAATCGCCCGCGACACTCCGCGTCGCCTGCGCGTCCGGCACCGTCTGCGGCGGAACCGGGCCGGGAGCCGACGCCGGAAGCGAACCGGGAACCTGTGGCGGGACCGAGCCGTAAGCCTGCGCCGGAACCGAACCCGGAGCCTGCGGCGGAACCGAACCCGGAGCCTGCGGCGGAACCGGACCGGAAGCCGACGACGGAACCGAGCCGTAAGCCTGCGCCGGAGCCGAACCGGGAACCTGCGGTGGAATCGGGCCGGAAGCCGACGGCGGGACAGGTCCGGAAGCCTGGGGCGGAATCGCGCCGGGAACCTGCGGCGACGACGGCCGCTGCTCCTCGGACGCGGCCGCCGCGGCCTCCCCGAGGTGCAGCGGCGCGGACGACGGATGCGCGAGCAGCCGGAGGATGACCTGCTCCGCGGAAGGACGCCGAGCCGGATCCTTGTCCAGGCAGGCCCGCACCAGTTCGAGCAACCGCCCGTCGAGCCCGGCGAGCCCGGTCAGGTCGGGCTGCGTGTTGAGCACCCGATTGATCACCGAGGGCAGCGAGTCCTCCCCGAACGGCGGCGTCCCCGTGGCCGCGTAGATCATGGTCCCGGCCCAGGCGAACATGTCCGTGGCCGGCGACGTAGCCGCCCCGTGAATCTGCTCCGGCGCCATGAACGAAGGCGTCCCCATCGGCCCCGACGAGAGCGTCATGCTCACATCCATGGCCCGCGCGACCCCGAAGTCGATGACCCGCGGCCCATCCGGCGCGAGCAGCACGTTCGCCGGCTTGAAGTCCCGATGAACGATCCCCGCCTGATGAATCGCCGCCAGCGCCGTAGCCGTCCCGATGGCCAGCCGATAAAGCGCCGCCCCACTACGCGGCCCGGACTCCTTCACCACCTTCTGCAGCGACGGCCCGTCGACGTACTCGCTGACGATGAACGGCCGATCGTGCTCCACACCCGTGCCGAGCACCTGCGCCGTACAGAACGGCGCGACCCGCTCCGCCGCCGACACCTCACGGACGAACCGCTGCACCATCACCGGATCGGCGGCCATACCAGGCCGCAACCACTTGATCGCGACGTACTCCCCCGCCGCACCGACGCCCAGGTAAACGACCCCTTGGCCGCCCTCCCCCAAACGCCCACGCAACTCATATCCACCCAGCCGGGTGGGGTCGTGCGCCCGTAACGGGACGGCAAACTGCATGTCCCGATTTTCCTAGACGACCTGCTCGAAAACCAGTACGCAGCCGTAACGTTCGTCACACATAGCAAAGACGGCGCCACGCTTCACAGCCCAACAATTTGTGAACGCGCCCTACCACCCACGCGTCGCGCCCTCTGACCACCACAGCCACGGAAGCCACCGGCCCCCACCATGTCACACACCAGGGCCGCGAGTGGGCCGAACGCCCCAGCAAGCAATCGATGCGGCAGAGACATCGGGACCCATAGGCCACCGACCGGCCCCCTGCTCGTTTGACCGGACGGCCGCCCCGGACAACGCGCCTCCGATCAGGCCGGCGACGAAAGAGAGAACCACACGACCTTGCCCTGCGGCGACGGGCGTACGCCGAAGGCGTCGGCCAGGTGCTTGACGATCCATAGTCCTCGGCCATGCACGCCGAGGTGTTCCGCCTCCCGCGCGCAGGGCAGGTCCGGGCTCGCGTCGGCCACCTCGGCGACCAGGGTGACGCGACGCTCCGAACCGCATCGTGTCACGCGCAGGCGCAGTTGGACGGGTCCACGGCCATGCGTGATCGCGTTCGCCACGAGCTCGTCGACCATCAGCACCACGTCGTGGACGTCGCCGGGATACCTCCAGCCGAGCAGCGTGGTTCGGGTCATCGCCCGCACCTTGCGTACGATCGCCGCCTCCGCGGGGAGGTCCCAGCAGACCGATCGTCCGCGGTCGTGGCCCGCGTCGCCGGGATCGGCCGCCGCGCCGGTCGGACCCCCCGCGGGGATGAGGGGAAGGTGCTCCGCTGACATGTGTCTCCGTCTCTCCTGAGGACGCGGGCTGCGCGGAACCACGCGCCTCGGTTCGTCGCGCCGTCCGCCTGCTCGGCGCGACCGCTTCCGCTCCGCCCACAAGCGGCAGGAGGCGACGACACGCACCGAACAAGCGAACTTTTCGTGTACTTCTCTTTACGGAGTGTCATCATGGGGCGGACTCGCAGGACATCCAAGGGATCCGCCGCTGGAGGACTCGTCTCCAGCGGTCGGCAGCGGACGGGAGGCACCGGTGCGCCGCATCTCCGAGTACGTGAACCCCGATCGCTCGCCCTGGCACCTCCTCGGCGCCGAACTGCGTCACTGGCGCGAGAAGGTGCTCGGGCTGAGCATGCGCGAGGTGGGCAAGCAGGCGTTCTGCGACGACGGCGATCTGTCGAAATGGGAACGAGGCCTCACCCGCCCGCAGGCCGACACCGTACGGCGGCTCGACGATATTTACGGCGCGGGTGGCCGTCTTGTAGCCCTGCACGCACTTGCGGTCGAGGTGGAGCGGCTACGTACCCTGGCCAAGAAAGGCACTTCCACAGAGGAGGGCGCCACGGAACGCCGACAGCTTCTACGCCTTGCCGCCATCGGCGCCGGAATCGGGGCCCTCGGCATCTCCAGCGAATCGGCCCGAGAATTGATCGGGACGGCCCTCGACAACGGTTTCCGCAGCATTCCGGACTGGGAACTGGCCTGCACCGACCACCTATACGCGCTCCGCACCCGCCCGCCCGCACAAGTGGCGGCCGACCTCGTCATGGACCTGTTCGCCGTCAAACGGCAAATGGACATGTCCTCCCCCGCGGAAACGCCCGACCTGCACCGCGTGACGGCCAGCCTCGCCGCCATACACGCCAACGCCCTCACCCGCCTGGGCGATCACGGCGCGGCCATCCGCTGGTGGCGAACCGCTCGTCAGGCCGCCGACGCCTCCGGAAACCTCGAACTGCGGGTGCTGGTCCGTTCTGAAGAGGCAGGTCATGGCCTCTACGGCCAACGCACCCCGGAGACCGTCCTCCGCCTGGTCCAGAACGCACAACAACTCCTGGGCGCCAAGAAGCCTTCGGTGGACTTGCTCACCACCCAGGCCAAGGCCCTCTCGGTGCTCGGCAGGCACGACCAGGCACGAGAGACTCTGAACACCATCCTCGACGCCGCCGGCAAGGGCGTCACCCCGGACTCGCTCGGCTTCTGGAAACCGGACCAGATCCATTTCGCCGAAAGCTGGGTGTACGCAGGGGCAGGCGATACCCGCAGAGCGGACACGGCGCGCGACAAGGTGCTCGACTTCGCCGCCGACTACCAATACCGAGCCAACGTTCAACTCCACGACGCGCTCTGCCTGGTCGCCAACGGAGCCGTAGACCAGGGAACGCGCCGTGCGACATCGGTGATCGACTCCCTCGCCCCGACCTACCGCAGCCACCACATCATCGAAACGGGCCACCTGGTCCTACGCGCCGTACCGATAGCCCAGCACGAGCGGCCAGCGGTCGCCGAACTCCGTGAACTACTCACCGCTCGCCCTCCGCACCTCCAGGATCCTGATAGGTGTTCCAAATAGACACCTGCCAGTTGCGGCGCGCATCTCATCTTGCTCGGCGATCTCCTCGACGCCGGGAACCGGCGCTTCTCCCAACTCGGTCCACCCTGTCGGTTTCAGAGAGTCCGCATAATCATGATGCCCATTTCGATAGACCTCCACCTTGCGAACTTCATACCCCTCGTCATCTAACTCACTATAGATCTCTATCGGATAGTCATCGGAGTCGTGACGCCAGACGACTTTCAGATAGCGCATAGTTTGATTCATTCCCCAACCCCTGAGTCTGTCACAGACATCCAGAGAGGCCGTCTATAGAAATACCAAAAAAGCAAGGAAAGGCCACGTGCAGTTCTGGCGGTCCAAGCCAGGCTGATCGCGGCGAATGAGGTGACATGTGGCACACGTCGAAAACTCTGCACCCTCAGCCATCTAGAAATCCTGTCTTGCCCATCAGAAATTCTCCCGAAGCCAGTTTCACTCCAGGCCAGGACTTCCCAATTACTCGATCACTACGCGACAGGATGCGAATTATCTACCGCAACGACATCCCTAAGGGCCGCCGCAACCTCCGGCGGCACGCGTTTTCGCTATCGCGATATCTGACTCCAGGGCACTCATTCTAATAGGCTCCCTGTCGACGTCTATAACGGTAGCGAGAAGGACCGCGCCCAGGGGCGGAAACTCGTCATGCTCACGCCATCGAGGAAGCTTGAGCTTGTCGATAAATGCAGACCGCCCCGCCAGGGCGCGGCATAGATCCTTGGCGCGCAGGCCACCGTCGGCGCGGGTGAAGACGGCGAGAATCTCCTGGTAGGCGGGCGGGAGCGGCTCGCCGGCGCCTGCGGTGCCGGGCTGGCCGGGCCCGTCCGGCCCAGCGATCTCGGCCAGTGTGGCCCGGGCGAGCTGGAGACGTTCCACCACCTGCTGGGCGTCCTGCATCCGGACCGACAACTCGGCGATCCGGTCGCGCAGCCGCTCGACCTCGGCGCGGGCGTCGTGTTCGCGTTCGTCCAGATGCCGCAGCAGCTCGGCGGGTACCAGGGGCCGGCTCGCGCCGTTGTTCATGCCGCTGTTCACGCCGCCAGGCCCAGTGGCAGGGCAGATCGCCAGGTCGGGGTGGCGGTTCCGGTCAGCCCGCGGGTCATGTTGTCGGTCATCGACCAGTGAGGCTTTTCCAACTTGATCGCGCAGGTCAGGGCAGGCGCGCAGGAGCCGAGTTCAGATGACAGAGGGCTCCCGGTAAGACAGCAGTCGACCAAGATCCGATGCCTCAACCAGGAGCCCTGGTGCTGTCATACCGCGCCGCGATCCCCCTGTCGAATCGCACCCTGACGCGCCTGGCCGAACTGCTGCGCGCCCGCCGTGCCGAACGCCGCAGCCGGTGGCGCCGCCTGGACGCGGGCCGGCAGGCACTGCTGGTCCTGGCCTGCCTGCGCAACGGCGACACCTACACCCGCCTGGCCGCCGGGTTCTCCATCGGCACCACCACCGCCTGGCGCTACGTCCGCGAAGCCGTCGACGCGGTCGCGGCACTCGCCGACGAACTGAATACCGCGGTCGCCAAAGCGTCCCGCCTGCCTTATGTGATCGTCGACGGCACGCTCATCCCCATCGACCGCCTGGCGGACGAGAAGCCCTACTATTCGGGCAAGCATCATCGTCACGGGGTCAACGTCCAGGTCCTGGCCGATCCGGCCGGCCGGCTGCTGTGGACCTCGCCCGCGCTGCCCGGGGCGGCGCACGATCTGGCCGCGGCTCGCAGCGCCGGCCTGATCGACGCGCTGACCGGCGCAGGGATACTCACCTACGCCGACAAGGGTTATCAAGGGGCCGGAGGCACGATCCGCACGCCGTTCAAGCGGCATCGGCACCGCCCGTACCTGTCGCGCAACCAGAAGACCGTCAACCGGGCGCACGCTCGCATCCGAGCGGTCGGCGAACGTGCCGTCGCGACGCTGAAAGCGTGGAAGGTGCTGGCCAAGCTGCGCTGTTGTCCTCACCGCGCCACCGCGCTGGTTCAGGCCATCTTCGTCCTGCAGACCATCGGGGAAGACCGCTACTCAGGATGAAAAGGCCTCCAAAAACTAGGATAGTATTATATCTCATCAAAATCTAGATCGTCTTCAACTCCCAACGCCACGGCCGCATGCCATCTTAGTACGTTTGGCCAATTCTCCCCCGTCATTCCCTTGAGTACCTCCCTCGAAGCATGCGTGTCGATATCGCCGAGCGCGTAAACGCATTTTATGGCCGCACTAAAATATGGAGGGCTACCTAGCGTCGACGTCATCATATAGTTCTTTATGGCAGAGATCCCGGGAGAATACCGAAGCTCGCCGAGAATCTCAACGATATCCTCTCTATTTGGACCGATCACATCCGAAGAAAGAACGCTTACGAGAATTCCCCCCAAGTCGTCAGGATGCAATTCTGCGGCCGCAATTATATATCTATTGAATCGCGCCCAATCACCTGAGTCCGCTAGATATTGGACAATATCGATGATCTTATTCGGCAGTTCCGGTATAGCACTTCTAGCAACCTCGATTTGCTCATGCCCAAGGAATCCCGTAGTCCCGATCTCCACATCGACTCGCTCAATCAGAACCTGAAGCGATTTACACACGGATCTACTCCCACGGCACTTCCGAGCAGCCAATGATCCTCGAGTTAAATACGTCTGCAGACCCCGATCGCAATCCAAAATTCAAGTCGCCACGCTCCAGCTTGACATGAATATGGGATTTACTGCTACCTATCTCCTCTAAATCTATCCCGAAGGCATCTTTGATGGCAGTGATGTTACTACCCGAACCCCGGCCAGCAGCGATAAGCGCTTCCCTTGTCCCAGCCTGCATTTCATAGCGCATCAGCCTAGTATACTTCTCCGCACTCCTTCCGCCGCGCCTAAGATTCACATTCCGAAGCCGTTCCACATAGTCGCGTGATTGTGTAACAAAATTTTCGTATTTGGGGACAATCTCTCCATTCGACCCCAAGCCCTGAAACTCCCGCTCGCTCATACCCCGATAGAAAATCTCGTTTGGATCATCGTTATGAACCAGAACAGCAGCAGGACCTGCTACCACATGGTAGGTGTGGCAGTGCAGTCCCGCAGCCTGCGTTAGCGCAGGTTAGTGCGCGCGATCACATCCATATTCGTCGCTCCGCGTCCGCCGTCGTCCACGCCCGTTGCCGTCACCGTAGCCGTCAGCACGCATGTGGTCGTCATTCCGCTGGCGCTGTTATATCGGGTCTCCGACGCCCTGGCAGCGCCGGGTTTTCGCCTTCCATCCGCAGGCCTCGGCCTGGGTGGTCATCTCCTCGTCTGGCATCCCTCGTGGTGACCGACGAGGAGATGACCACCCTTCCACGCCAGCCACGTCCCCTCATCTCCGAGGAGGGCCGGGGTACAGGGGCGGAGCCCCTGGGTTGTCAGCTCCCCGGCGTGGCCTGACGCGTCGCCCTCATGGTCCTGTTGCTGCTGCCGTTGGCAGGCCGGTTCTCTGCCGTAGCGCCCATCCAGCAATGCGCGCGTGGGCGGCGCGGCCGCGACCGGCCGGAGAGCCGCAGCGCGGCCGGCGACCGTCCGACGCGCGGCGGGCCGCCGTAGGCGGCGCGCCTTGAAGACGTACAGAAAGTCCTCATCCGATTATGGTGAGCGTGTGGTTGGCGAGGGTGGAGATCCGACGCTTGGATGGTTGGCTGGCGTTGGTGTGGGGAGTCGTGGGGTAACTCGGTGAGCCGGGGCCGTAGGCTCCGGATCGTCGATCGCCCCCAGCCCGTGTGATGGCCAGCCATGCATGGGCGATCGTCTCGGCCTGCGGGATCGGTGTGCTCGGGTTGAGGTTGAGCGGGCCGGGCTTCGAGGCCGTTGAGAAGGTGCGCGCCGTGACGTCGCGGGCGGGTTCGTCGCGAA
>Ga0164243_10015386_pt1 | contig 10575 bp, 11 predicted proteins | sample OricompcompostOP_FD_108781 | JGI IMG/M metagenome (GOLD analysis project Ga0164243, IMG submission 108781) | Organic Plus compost microbial communities from Emeryville, California, USA - Original compost - Organic plus compost (OP) | ecosystem: Engineered > Solid waste > Mixed feedstock >...
GATGAGGAGGTCCTGGGCGCGCAGCTTGTCGATGTCGTCGGCCTCGTAGCCGAGCTCGATGAGGATCGCCTCCGAGTGCTGGCCGAGTGTGCACCCGGGCAGGGCCTGCGTGGCCGAGCGTGAGAAGTGCACAAGCGGGCCGATGCGCGGGTAGGCGTCGAACACCGGGCTGATCGCCTCGTCGACGAACCCCGCCTGTTGCCCGAACTCGCCCAGGTAGATGGACTCCATGGTGTCGGTCTCCACCTTGACGCAGCCCAGGCCTCGGGCCACGAGGTCGTGTTCCCAGTCGGCAGCGTCCCGGGTGCCGAACGCCTTCGAGAGGACATCGGCGAGCTCGACGGCGTTGTTCCTTCGGGACTTGGCATCGCTGAACCGAGGGTTGCCGCCCAGCTCCGGGGCGTAGGGCGCCATCGCGATGATGAGGTCGCGCCACTCGGTCTCGGCCGGGGCCGCAAGGAAGATCCAGCCGTCGGCCGCTTCGTACAGCCGATAGAGCGGGCCGTAGCCGTAGCTCTCGGAGTCCGGTACCGGCGGGCGGAGGTCGGGACCGTAGTCGACCACGGTCTCCGACATGGCGTGAGCAGCGCTGAGCAGCATGGTGGTCAGGATGCGCTGGCCACCATGTCCGCGCTTCTTGGCGAACGCCGCGAGGGCCAGAGCCGCGCCGACGGTGACGGCGGCGATGCCGTCGGGCTGTGTGCCTCCAGAGTTGGCCGCGATGGTCAGCTGGACGGAGACCAGACGCGCCTCCTCGGTCGTCAGGCCCTGGAAGTCCTCAGGACGCAGCACCTTGCCGAAGTTGCGCATCGCCACGCCGGAGCCGGCCGAGATGGTTGGCGCGAACGCCGGACGGTGGCCGTACGGGCCGCCGATCCCGAAGCCGGGTGCGTCGAGGTACATCAGGTCCGGGTTGACGGCCAGCAAGGCTTCGGCGTCAACCCCGAGCCTTTCGGCCACCCCCGCCCGGAAGGAACGGATGGCGATGTCGGCGTGTGCCGCGAGCTCGTGGACGACCTTGCGCCCCTCGTCGGACGCCATGTCGATGGCAAGGCTCTCCTTGCCCTGGAGGACCTTGGCCGAGCCGACCTCGGGGAAGGGGAGCATCCCTCGCATCGGGTCACCCTCGAGCGGCTCGATCTTGATGACCCGGGCGCCGAGGTCCGTCAGCAGCGTCGCACCGTACGGTCCCGCGTAGAAGGTGCCGAGCTCGAGGATCGTGAGGCCTTCGAGAGGAAGACCCTGCGGGAGCTTTCCGGAGCCTGAGCCGGACGCCGACGAGCGGACGGGCGAGCTCAGGTCGCGCAGCACGTCGTCGCGGTCGGCGTCGATGACAGGAGCCGGGCCGCGGACAGACCCCGGCGTATCGCTGAACACAACGGCCGGGCCCGGCTGGCGGGTTGCTCCCAGAGTGGGATCGGTGACCACCACGACGTGCTTGTCGAACACCATCTGCGGATGGTCGAGCAGCTCGGTTCCCTGCCGGAACGTCTCGGCGAAGACGTTCGGGTTGTCATCGAAGATCTGCTGCCACTCGGCGAGCGACTTGCTGCGCACGGCCTCGAGCAGCAAGCGATTGAACTCGGTGCGCTTGTCGGCGTCCTCGAACTCAGGTGCGCTGGACCACTCGGGGTCCTCCAGCAGGGCGGTGAGCCCCGCCTCCTCGATCATGGCCGTGAACAGGCGTGGCTGGACCTGGGAGAACTGCAGCCAGTGGCCATCGGACGTCACGGCCACCAGCAGGCGCAGTGCGAAGCTGGTGTTGGGGCGCAGCTGTTCGTCGTACGACGGCTGCGCCGTGAAAGCGTCGGGATAGCGCTCGGTCATCATGTGGAGCATCTGGTTCCAGGGGTCGAGCCCGGCAGCGGCGAGGGCGACGTTCGTGTCGATGCGCTGGCCCAGTCCGCTCGACTCCCGCTCGTACAGCGCTGAGGCGATGCCGAGGACGCTGCACTGCGTCGCGCTGTAGGACCCGTAGGGAGTCGACAGGAAGGAGGGGCCGTCGCGCAGGGTCATCCGGCTGTAGGCCTCGAACACGCCGAGCTTCGCCATCACGAGAGCCTCGTACCCCTTGATGCCGGAAAGGGGACTCTTCTCCCCCCAACCGCTGATCGAGGAGTACACGAGTCTCGGATTGCGCGCGGAAAGAGCCTCGTAGCCTATTCCAAGTCGATCGGCCACGCCGGGTTGGAAGGCCTCGAGTACGACGTCGGCTCGATCGACCAGCTGATGGATGATCTCCAGATCGCCTGGCGACTGCAGGTCGAGTGCGATGCTCTGCTTGCCTCGTCCCCACATGACGTATCCGGGGCTACGACGGATCGTCGCACCTGAGGGCTGCTCGACCTGCACCACGTCAGCGCCCATGTCGGCCAGCATCTGGCCAGTCTGGGCATTCGTCATGCCGTGGCAGAACTCCACGACACGAATTCCGTCCAGCGGTCCCATTGCGGCTCCTCTTCTCTGTGCGGTCGTGTTCAGTCGGATGCCGGAAGGGGTTTCGCGGACTTCTGCTCGAGCTCGACGCCGTCGAATGTCAGTGGTCCTGCGCCGGCGCTCACACACAGCACCTCGAGCCCGAGGTCATCGGCGCAGTAGCGCTTGCCAAGGGAGATCGATGCGCCCGCGGTGATGGTCTTCACGGCGCCTTCGACCGGCTTGGGGGACATCTCTTGGCCGGCGCACATCAGCGCTCCGGGCCTCTGGGGCGCGCGAACGACGACGACCTCACACGTCGAGGCGGCGCTGCGCAGCCGTGCGCCTGGGAGAACGGACATGATGACTCCTGTTCCTTGTTCGATGGGTCGCCTGAAGCGTCTGGGCCGTGATGGCAGCAGACGGAGGGAGAACCTGCTTGCGGACTGGGCACGGTGGAGGCACAGCCCGCAAGCAGGAGTTCGGTGGCCGCGGCGGTTGGAGCCGCGGTACCTGGATCAGCTGGCTTCGGCCTCGACTTCGGCCGCCCGCTTCGCGAGCTCTTTCTGAGTCACGGGCATGGTGTGCTCCTCGGCGAGGGCCAAGCCCTCTTCCGTCGTCGCGGCGACGACGTCCCACCGGCCACACGTGCAGTGGCACGCGTAGCCCTCGTCGGTGGGAAGGATCGATTGGGCATCACAGAAGCCGACGTTGAGGAAGTTCTCCTGGAAGAACTCCATCGGCGAATCGTGCAGGACACTGTCGGACATGAGACTCCTACCTGGTCGTGGAGGACTACGGCTCTTGCGCGGTTGCCGTTAGGCCGGGACCGGCGCTGCCTCCGGGGGAGCCGTGGCGCCCGGGAACAGCTCAAGGAAGCTGCCGATGGTGACCCGGTGCTGCAGCGCCGGGTCGACCGTGTCGAACAGGTGATGCAGCGTTGCCTGCGTGTGGCCGTAGGTGCCCTCGAGGTGGGGGTAGTCGCTGCCCCACATCACGTTGTCGTAGCCCATCGAGGCCGCGGCCGCGACGGCGGAGGCATCGTGCTGGAAGGACGCATACACCTGGTCGAACATGATCTCGCGGGGGCTGCGGTTGAGCTTCGGCCGAACGGCCATCGCGTGCTGGCGGTAGCCCTCTTCCATGCGGTCGGCGATGAACGGTACCCAGGTGGCGCCGCCTTCGGAGACGAGCACCTTGAGGCGGGGATGACGATCCAGGGCCCCGCTGGCGACCATCTTCATCACGGCACGTTGGCCGCCGAAGGAGGTCTCGGTGTAGTTCAGGACGGCTCCGCCGAGCCCGCGGTAGTAGACACCCGCAGCGCCACCGGTCGACATGTCGATCGGCTCGGTTCCGATGTGGAACGCGATGACCATCTGGGCTTCCTCGGCGGCTGTCCAGAACGGCTCCCACACCTCGTCGTTGTAGTCCTTCTGCAATGGGTGCGGGATGACCGGCATGAAGATGGAGCGGAAGCCCATGGCGGCGGTGCGGTGGAGCTCGGCGATGGCGTCCTCGATGACGAGGGTCGACACCTGGGCCGTCGGCAGGAACCGCTCGGAGCGGTCCATGATCTCAGACTTCGCCCAGTCGTTGCTGACCTTCGCCGTCTCGTGCAGCAGCTCAGGCGTGCGGAACGATGCCGCCCACATGCCGAGGGACGGGAAGACGACCTCGGACCAGATGCCCTCTTCGTCGAGGTCCTTCAGGCGCAGATGTGGCTCGTTGGCGCCGGGGGCCCGCTTGCTGACCGCCTCGTGGAACTCCTTGGCGCGGATGTTGGGGAGGCGGCGGCGGAACGTCTGGCCGTCGACGTGGACGGTCTCCCAGAGTCCGTCCTTGTCCTTGACTGAGCGCGGCACGAGGTCGGCCAGCTTTTTCGGCAGGTTGCTGCTCCAGAGGTTCTCAGGCTCGACGAAGTGGGAGTCGCCGGAGTTTGCCCAGATCTTGTCCATGGTGATTCCTTCGCTTGTTGGCGTGTCGTTGGAGGTGGTCAGGCACTGAGCTTGAACCGGGGGATCGTGACGTCGTCGATGTCGTCCCAGACGACTTCGACCGCGGCGTCGATCTCTATGGCGTCGAGATCGCTGTCGACGATGTTGGCGATCATCCGCACGCCGGGGGCGCCGTCGATCGACACCACTGCGACGGCATAGGGCACGACATCGGCGAGCGCTGGCACCACGCCGTGGCGTGCGATCGTGAAGGTGTAGACGGTGCCGGTGCCTGGGACCTCGACGAGGTCGACGTCCTGATGGGTGCATTCGAAGCAGAACGCGGCGGGCGGGAACCTGAAGGTCTGGCAGTTCACGCATCGCGGAACGACCAGTCGATGGTCGCGAGCCGCCAGCCAGAACGGCTCGGTCCATGCGTCGGGGTTCAAGGTCGCGAAATCAGCGAGTCCGGATGTCATGGCGTTACCTCCGCACGATCAGTGCGCTCGTAGGAATGGGCGCGGGGCCACCGGTCGCCAGTGCGAACTCGGCCCCCTCGACCTGGTTCACGGCTTCGCCGCGGACCTGTTCGACGGCCTCGATCACGTGGGTCATGCCGATGATGTAGGCCTCTGAGAGGTTGCCGCCGTGCGTGTTGACCGGGATGCTGCCGGTCTTCCAGCGGATGTTTCCCTCTTCGACGAAATTGCCGCCGTCGCCGATGTCGCAGAAGCCGTAGTCCTCCAGCTGCATCAGGACCATTGGGGTGAAGTGGTCGTACAGCAGGGCGACGTCGATGTCTTCCGGTCCGACGCCTGCCTGCTCGTACACGCGCTTCGCGATGGGTCGGTGACCTGAGGAGGCGAAGTACTCATCGGGCATGCCCATCCAAGTGATGGACTGCCCCCAGCGGCCAGCTCCGCCATGGGCGGAGGCGACGACGTAGGCCGGCGGCTTGCGCAGGTCGCGGGCACGCTCGGCGCTGGTGGTGATCACGGCGGCCGCGCCGTCGTTCTCCTGCGTGTAGTCGAACAGGCACAGAGGGTCGGAGATCATCCGCGCGTTGAAGTAGTCGTCCACGGTGATCGCGTTCTGGAACCGGGCGGTGGGCCGGCGGATCGCGTTCTCGCGCTGCGAGATGGCGATCTCAGCGAAGGCCTCGCGCCGGGTTCCGTACTGGTGCATGTGGCGCTTGGTGAGCATCGAGAACATCTGGCCGGGAGCGAACAGGCCAGATGGTGCGACGAAATCGGTCTCGGGTGTCGTGGGGGCGCTGTACTGGCCTTTGCCCTTCGTCGCGAAGGCGGCGCCGAATCGGTTGTCCGGCACCTGCTGCAGCGTCATCAGACTGACGACGACCTCAGCCTGGCCTGAGACAATCGCAGCTGAGGCGAGACCGACACTGGCGGCCGCCCCGCCCCCGCCCCCCGTGAGGGTGGCGGTGAACTTGACCTCCGGGATGCCGAGCATCTGGGCGATGAGCGCGGTGTCGAAGCCTCCGGAGTAGTAGGCGAAGCCATCGACGTCCTTGACCGAGAGCCCGGCGTCGTCGCACGCGGCGATGATCGCCTTGCACGCGAGCTCGAGCTTGGTCTGGGGCAACGACTGACCGCGGCGGTAGTAGGGCGTGGAGCCCACTCCGACGATCGCTGTTTGGTCCCGCACGGAGACACCATCCATTCATGACGGAAATGTGGAGAACCGCGACTCCTGTTGTTTCGGGTGATGCGAGTCACAGGTTCTGTAACACAGTTATACGCCGTATAGGAAAGAGCGTCAAGGAGTCGTTCGAATGACCCGTCCGGCTGTTCGCCGAAGTGTCCGCTCTGCGGTCATCGGTGTGGGGCCTGCGCTAGATTTGGCGCATGGATGCGGAGTCGCGACCCGGCGCGACCCGCCCGGGGGCGGGGCTGACGACCGAGCGGATCGTGTCCACCGCGCTGGCTCTCGGCATGCAGAGGGGCTTTGAGGCGCTGACCATGAGGTCGCTGGCGCGGGAGCTCGACGTGACGCCCATGGCGTTCTATCACCATGTGGCAGACAAGCGTGCGCTCCTGCAGCTGGTCGTCGACGAAGTCTTCGGTGACGCCGAGGCCGTGCCGCCGGATGTCGGCGACTGGGGTGAACGCATCGCCGAGATGATGCGTCGGCACAACGAGGTGTTCGACCGGTATCCGGGTCTCGACACGGTCGTGTTCCAGCTCGAGCCGTCGCCGAAGATGTCGATGATCATCGACGGCTACGTGCAGATCCTGTGCGAGGCGGGCTTCTCCAAGCGTCAGGCGCGCCTCGGCTTCAGCGTGCTTCACGCTGCGAGCCTGGGGAGATTCGTCATGGAGCGACGAGCTTCCCGGGCCGAGGATGACGTCCAGGCGGACGCCGACCGCCTGTCGAGAGACCAGACGGTGCGTCGCGAGTTCGCCATGGACCTCCTCGTTCGCGGCCTCAGAAGCCTTCTCGAGGACACGGCACCCCGTCAGTCCAGCTGACGCAGCGACTCGACCATCACGGGCACTTCGGCGAGGGCGCGCATGGCGTCGTTGAGATGCGTGCAGCCCTCGGTGCCCGGAAGCTGTTCGAGCACGACGCTCCTTAGGTCACGCAAAGGGGTGCCGACGAGGCGACCCACATTGGCGGACGCGAGCGGGCATTCGTTGTAAGGCAGCACCCTGGGATCGGCATGGAGGGTGAGGAGCTCGCCGGTGAGTGGGTCGGCCGTTGCCTCGACGCGGTACTCGTGCACGGCGATGCGGCCCCCATCGGGCGTCGTGGAACTGTCTTGGAACATCGAGTCGATGGTGACGACCTCATCGAGGTGGACGTCGATGAGGCGTGCGCGGCGCATCGAGATCTCGGCGATGTCGTTGAGCGGATGCCATCCCTCGGGGTCGTCGGTGCGATCGAGGGGTTGGACCGGCTTGACCTGGTGGGTGAAGCGTGAGGACCCGTCTGGGGTCAGTCCACTCGATCCTGGCTGAAAGCCCGTGCAGACGCCCTCCATCCGACGCTTCGGCAAGGAGCCGTTCTTCTCCATCAACTCCAGCCGCATCTCAGGGCTCATCCACGACGAGAAGGCAAAGCCTGCGATCAGGGTCGCGCCCGGGATGTCATCGAGGAGCAGGTACAGGGGTGTGCCTGCTTCCTTCTCGCTGGCGAGAAGCTCGGCGATGCGTCCGCGGGAGCCGCTGCCGCCTCGGAGCCCGACGAGACCTGCGACGGCGGACCTCGGCGGGTTGGCGCTGATCTCCTGAATCGTTCGATCCGGTGCGACGCCGACATCGAGCTGGTCTTCGGCCAACACGATCGGCTGCCCGCCGTCTGCAGGAGTGAGCAGGTCGCGGGCCCGTCCTGTCAGGCGCAGCTGCTTGCCCCAACCGTCAGGCCAGCGCATGTCGATCGTGGAGGTTCGACGGACCGAGCCGGACTGTCGTGGAGGTGTCGCCTCCGAAGGTCCCTTGACTCTCAGTCCGATAGGCACGTCGATGGCCACGTGAACAGCCCCACTTTCGTTGGTGCAGGTGAATTCCTCCAACAGATCTGCTCTGAGGGGACTCATTCTGTTGTACAGCGTATAGATTCGATCTTCATCGAGATGTGATGCGCGTCTCATCGGAGATGTGCATCACACAATCAGACGATACCGACGCACAGGAGGACCTGATGAGGCTTCGAACAGCAGTGGTGACAGGCGCGAGTCGCGGCATCGGCCGACAGATCGCGCTCGACCTCGCGCGCCACGACATCGCCGTGGTGGCGGTCGCTCGCTCGCGCAGAGGAAACAGGCACGGAGGGTCGGCTCACGACACGGCGCGAGAGATCGTTGAGCGTGGGGGTCGTGCGGTCGCAGTCGTGGCAGATGTCAGTGATCCTGACGATGCCGACCGCATCATTGGCACGGGTTATGGGGAGTTCGGATCGATCGACATCCTGGTGAACAATGCCGCTGACACGAGCGGTGGGACGCCGGGGCTGGTCGATCTCGAGATGTCCGACTGGCTGCGGCAGTTCGAGACCAACCTGCACGCGCCCTTCCGGCTGATGCAAAGCGTCGTGCCCGACATGATCGCAGCCGGTGGCGGACTGATCCTCAATATGACCTCAGGTGCCGGCGACCTGGAACGGGTTGCCGAGGAGGCGGTGCTCGGTGGTCCGCGGCTGGCCTACTCCGCGAGCAAGGCGGCCCTGAACCGGCTCTCCGCGGCGGTGGCGGTGGAGCTTCGGCCGGCGGGCATCGCCGTCATCAGCGTGGATCCGGGCTTCACGCGCACCGAGCTCGTCGACCGCATGGCGGTGAAGGGCATCGTCGACGCCTCGTCGGCCGTGCCCATGTCCGTGCCCGCCGATGTGGTGACGTATCTCGCGACCTCGGGAAGGGCCATGGAGTACTCGGGTGAGATCGTCCGGGCTGGTGACTTTCTGACCCTTCGCTCCTCCTGAGCCGGAGGGGTCCCAGCTCGCTTGCCTCATCCATACGGGAGCTCCACTTGCCTGGACCTGCTGTTTATCGATAGATTTGTGTCGTCATTCAATGGAAGGGGGGCGCGATGGGAAGCCTGACGCTTCGCGCGCTGCGCGTCGTGCTGGTGATGGTGCTTGCCGGCTCGGTGTTCGTGCAGACGGTGATGGTGCCGCTGTTGGCCATCGACCTGAGGGAGGACTTCAGCTCGGACGTCGCGGACGTGGCCATCCCGCTCGTCGTGCTCGTCGTCCTAGGCATCGTGGTCATCGAGGTGATCGCGGTCTGCATCTGGCGCTTGCTGACGATGGTGCGCCGGGGCACGGTGTTCTCCCACGCTGCCTTTCGGCACGTGGACGTCATCATCGGGGCGATCGCGGCCGCCGTCCTGCTCACGCTGGCGCTCGGCGTCACGCTCGCACCGGGTGAGGCAGCGGCACCTGGCGTGGTTCTGCTGATCGGTGGGGGAGCGGTGGTGGTCGCAGGAATCGGTCTGGTCGTCCTCGTCATGCGGATGCTGCTCGCTCAAGCGGTCGCCCGTGACGCCGAGGCGCACCACTTGCAGACTGAGCTGGACGAGGTGATCTGATGGCGATCGTCGTCGACATCGACGTGATGCAGGCCAAGCGCAAGATGTCCGTGGCCGAGCTTGCGGACCGGGTGGGCATCACCCCGGCCAACCTGGCGGTGCTCAAGAACGGCCGCGCCAAGGCAGTGCGCTTCACGACGCTCGAGGCGCTCTGCGTGGCCCTCGACTGCCAGCCCGGCGACCTGCTGCGCTGGGAGCCCGACGCCCCGCCCCTCTGCTGAGCGGTGACCTAGCGACCTATCGAGCCGATGGATAGGTCGCTGAGCCACCGCTAACGACGGTCACGGCCGAGAGCGTAAAGATGAGAGGATCCGGCATGGGCAAGAAGACTCAGATGTCGCCGTGGGTCCACGGACCCGACCACAGCTGGAAGATGATCCACAAGAGTCGCCAGCCTGCGGATGCAGGCATCGTTGAGGAGGTCCATGTTGAACGGTCCTTTTATGTCTTTGTTCTGGGGACCGTGGCAGCTTGTATTGCCGGCTGGTGGTGGCAGGTCTCGTTAGATGGCTGGCTACGTGGAATCGTTCTTGGAGCCACGATCCTCGTGACGGTCTACATCGTCGTCATTGCCGGATGGTCAGGCGTGGCCACGTTGGTCGTGCGCTTCATACGAGGCGTCTGATGATCGACCTGCTGCGCTGGGAGCCCAACGCCCCGCCCCTCTGCTGAGCGGTGACCTAGCGACCTATCGAGCCGATGGATAGGTCGCTGAGCCACCGCTCCTGTGGCTGCGGGGGAGGTCATGACCCGCCCATTGCCGTCCGTGGTGCCCCATACGAGAGAATGACTGCGTGACTCATGTGGCGATCGTCGGTGGAGGCCCTGGCGGCTACGAAGCAGCCCTCGTGGCGGCACGGCTCGGAGCCGACGTCACGCTCGTCGAGCGCGACGGCGTCGGCGGCTCGACCGTCCTGACCGACTGCGTGCCCAGCAAGACCCTCATCGCCACATCCGACGTCCTCACCGAGGTGCAGGGTGCGGCCGAGCTCGGCGTGGCCTTGCCGCCCGAGCTGCGAGCTGACCTCGCCGTGGTCAACGCCCGAGTGCTCGCGCTCGCCGGCGCCCAGTCGGCCGATATCGCCCGGCGCCTCACCTCCAACGGCATCGAGGTCATCTCCGGCACCGCCACGCTGCTGGAGCCCGGTGTCATCGTCGCGCAGACTGCCGAGGGCTCA
>Ga0164243_10015387_pt1 | contig 10575 bp, 8 predicted proteins | sample OricompcompostOP_FD_108781 | JGI IMG/M metagenome (GOLD analysis project Ga0164243, IMG submission 108781) | Organic Plus compost microbial communities from Emeryville, California, USA - Original compost - Organic plus compost (OP) | ecosystem: Engineered > Solid waste > Mixed feedstock >...
CCACAGCGCCTCGATGTAGCCCCGGCCCGCCGCCCCCAGCCCCGAGGCGTAGTTCCAGGGGCCGATGAAGGCGACCTTCCACGGCCGGACCGGCGCCGGGCGCACGGCGGGCGCGGCGAGGAGCGGCCACCCCGGCGGGGGCGCGGGCCTCGACCGTCGCCTCGGCCGCGGCAACATCGAAGCCGCGCGCCGTCAGGAGCTCGCGCCAGCCCTCGATATCCACGGTCGGATAGGCGCCGGCCAGCACCAGGGTCTTCACGAACGGGAAGCCGTCGTCCAGCAGCGCGCGCCAGTGGAAGACGGTCTGGTTCTCGCGGTCGCGGCTTTCGAACAGGGCCGCGCATTCGAGGCCCGCCCCCTGCATCCGCGCCGCCAGGGTCAGCTCGTAGGCGCGGATCACCGCGTCCTTGTCCTTCAGGCTGCGCACCGCGCCGAAGAAGGCGTGGAAGGCCACCGCGGACAGGGCTTTGCGCTTGAAGGCCAGGAAATAGCTCTGCAGGTGCCAGCCGTGTTCCCAGCTCTGGGTCGCGCCCACCACGTCGGCGGGGCTCTCCTCGATCCGGCGGAGCACGGCCGAAAGGCTCCCCTGCCCCGCCGGGCCGATGACGCTGTCGTTCAGCAGGATCAGGGTCCTGGCCGCGAACAGGCCCGGCTCGGCGCGCATCACGTGCGCCCAGGCGGCGAAGTCGAAGCCCGCATTGTCGCGCACATAGCCGCCGGCCAGGAGCGGGGCGAGTTCCGGGTCGGGGGCGAAGGCGTGATCGCTGGCGACGATCAGCACCACCTTGACCCCGGCCTCGGCCAGCCCCTCCACCAGACGCTTCACGTTCGGCTTCAGCTTGCCGCCGGGGGCGAAGGCGACCATCAAGGCGACGGCCTCGTCCTTGACCGGCTCCAGCGCCTTGAACGCCTCCAGCCGGGCCGCCGACACCGGCTCGCCCGGCAGGTCCTCGGCCGGCGGGGCCGGCAGCCGGCCGGCCTCTCGCCCGGTCAGCAGGTAGTCGGCGAGCGGACCTAGGCCCTCGGCCGCGTCGGGGTACTGCTCCAGGTACCAGGCGGTGTCGAAATCGGGCGACGGGTCCAGCATCGCCCGGGCGCCCTCCTGGACATAGTGGTCCAGCGGGGTTGGGAAGCGCGCGGCCTCGGGATTGGCGGCCGCGTACCAGCGGGTGGCGAAGGCGGGGTTGGGGTCGCGGCCCTCGCGCGCGCCGTAGAGGACGTAGTGGGCCAAGGGCTCGATGCGCGAGTCCGCCAGGTCCGGATAGCGGCGGAGGTACCACGCCGGGTCGAACCAGGGGCTGGGCCGCTCGCCTCGCCACGAGCCTTCGCGCAGGTAGTGCTCGATCAGCGCCTCGCGGCCGGCGGGCGCATCGGGGTTGCGCACGCGATACCAGGCTTCGTCGAACAGGACGGTGCGGCCGACGGCGGCGCGGGACATCCGCGCACGGCGGAACGCCTTGAGGCGCTCCAAGAGGCCCATGGCCTTCGCATTTCCGCCTCGTCCCGACTCGACCATCACGCTCCTCGCCGCCCGCCCCTCGCCTATAGCAGAGCGGCAAGCGGGCCAACCCGCACGAGTCCACCTCGCGCCGGCGCCGACCCACATCCCCCTGGCGGCGGAGATGTGGCGGTGCTCAGACGACGCGGGAGAAGGCGTCCTCGATGCCCGAGCGCTGGTCGAAGATGCGGGCGACCACGCGCACGAAGGGGCGGCCGGTCTCGGTCAGGGCGATGCGGTCGCCGTCGAGGGTAAGGATGCCCTCCTCCGCCATCTGCCTCAGACGCGCGCGCTCGGGTTGGAGCACGGAGGGGCTGCAGCCATGGCGGGCGCAGGCGGCGGCCATGTCGAGGCGCATGTCGCACATCAGCCGCTCGATCAGCTCGGCGCGGAAGCGGTCGTCGTCGGTGAGGGCGACGCCGCGCCGGACCGGCAGCCGGCCCTGGCCGACCGCCGTGCGCCAGGCCAGCTCCTCGGGCACGTTCTGGGCGTAGCCCTGGGGCAGGCGCCCGATCGCCGAGGCGCCGAGCCCGATCAGGGTCGGGTGCGGATCGGTGGTGTAGCCTTGGAAGTTGCGGCGCAGGGTCCCGGCGGCCAAGCCCTGGGCCAGGGCGTCCTGCGGCAGGGCGTAGTGGTCGAGGCCGATACGGACATAGCCATGGGCGGCCAGCACGGCGGCGGCGGCCTCGCTCTGGGCGAGGCGGCCAGCGGCGTCGGCCAGGTCGGCCGCGTCGATCAGCTTCTGGTGGGCCTTGGCCCAGGGCACGTGGGCGTAACCGAACATGGCGATGCGGTCGGGGCGCAAGGCGAGCACTTGCTCCAGCGTGTCCTCGACGTCCTCCACCTGCTGCTTGGGCAGGCCGTACATCAGGTCGAAGTTGATCGAGCCGACGCCGGCGTCGCGCAGCCAGCCCACCGCCTGCTCCACCACCGAGAAGGGTTCGATCCGGTTCACCGCCGCCTGCACCTGGGGCGACAGGCACTGGACGCCGACGCTGGCGCGGTTCAGGCCCTGGGCCGCCGCCGCCTGCGCCCATTCCGGCGACAGCAGCGACGGGTCGAGTTCGGCGGCGATCTCGGCGCCCTTGCCGATGTCGAACACCCGGCGGAAGCCCTGGAACATCAGCTCCAGGTCGTCGGGGGAGAGCATGTTGGGCGTGCCGCCGCCCAGGTGGACCGCGCCGACCGGCAGCCGGCCGGAGAGCTTGGCCTCCACCAGCGCCAGTTCGTCCAGCAGGCGGTCGACGTATTCGCTGATCAGGGCGCGCTTGCGCACGGCGCGGGTGTTGCAGCCGCAGTACCAGCACAGCCGGTCGCAGAAGGGGATGTGGGCGTAGAGCGACACCGGCTCGGCCGGGTCGAGCGCGCCGAGCCAGCGGCCGTAGACCTCGGCGTCGACCTCGGCCGAGAACTGCAGGGCGGTGGGGTAGCTGGTGTAGCGGGGCGCGCGCCCGTCGAAGCGGGCGAGCAGGTCAAGGCGGCGGGCGGCGGCCTCGGCCGCAGGGGAATCGGCGATCACGGCGCTCATGGGCGGCACGGAACGCCCGGAGGCGGGATTGCGCCGTGATCCGGATCAATCGCGGGCGGGCGTGGCCGGCGGCCCTTCGTCCAGGTGATCTTCGAGGATGCGGGCGGCGTCGCCCTGGGGGTCTTCGTACTGGCCCGAGCGCATGGTCCAGAAGAAGGCGGCCAGCCCCATGCCGCCGAGCAGCAGCGAAAACGGGGCGAGGAAGAGGACGATGTTCATCGGACGCCTCCCTGCATCCGGCGCCGGAGCTCCGGCCGGATCGCGTTCAGCAGCACAACCATCGAGGAGCCCGACATGGCGAGCGCCGCCACGAAGGGGTTGATCAGGCCCAGCATGGCCGCCGGCGCGGCGACGGCGTTGTAGAAGGCCGAGAAGCCGAAGTTCTGGAGCGCCCTCCCCTTGGCGCCGCGGGCGGTGTCGAGCGCGTCGACGACCACGCCCAGCTGCTCGCCGGTGAACACCAGGTCGGCCGCGGTCTGGGCGGCGTCCACCGCCGCGCCCGGAGCAATCGAGGCGTGGGCCTTGGCCAGGGCGGCCGCGTCGTTCAGCCCGTCGCCGACCATCAGCACCTTGCGCCCGGCGTCCTTCAGGGCCTGCACCGCGTCGGCCTTCTCGAACGGGGTCAGCCCCGCCCTCCAGGCCTCGATCCCGGCCTGACGCGCGATCCGCTCGACCGGGCCGGACAGGTCGCCCGAAAGGATCTCGACCGACAGGCCCCGCGCGCGCAGAGCCGCGACGGCTGCGGCCGCATCGGAGCGGGCGCGGTCCTCGAAACGGAAGCGGACCTTGGTCTCGCCTTCGAAGCCGAACCACAGCTCGGTCTCGCGCCGGTCCGCGCCCTCGACGCCCACGAACTCGGCCCGGCCCAGGCGCGCAGGCCGGCCGTCGATGACGCCCGACACACCGAGGCCAGCAGCCTCGGCGACCCCGGTCGCGACCGGACCCGCCCCGGCGGCGGCGGCGAGCGCGCGGGCGAGCGGGTGGCGGGAAGCCCTGGCCAGCGGGGCGGCCATGGCGACGAGATGGGCGCGGGCGTCGATCAGCTGGGGGCGCCCTTCGGTCAGCACGCCGGTCTTGTCGAACACCAGGTGGTCGACCTCGGCCAGCCGCTCCAGCGCGGCGCCGGACTTGACCAGCACGCCCTTGCGGAACAGCCGGCCGCAGGCGGCGACCTGCACCGCGGGCACGGCCAGGCCCAGGGCGCAGGGACAGGTGACGATCAGCACCGCGGCGGCGCGCAGCAGGGCCTCGCGCGGGCCCAGGCCCACGGCCCAGCCGGCTACGAAGGTCAGGGCCGCGGCGGCGTGGACGATGGGCACGTAGAGGCCGGCGGCCTTGTCGGCGAGGCGGACATAGGCCGAGCGGCTCTGGGCGCCCGCTTCCATCAGCCGGGCGATGGCGGCGACGGTGGAATCCTCGGAGCGGGCGCTCGCCGTCATCACCAGCCGGCCGGACAGGTTCAGCGCGCCCGCGTGCAGGCGCGCGCCGGGCGCGGCGTCGGCGGGGGCGGTCTCGCCGGTGATCAGGGCGTTGTCGAGGGTGGAGGCCCCGCTCTCGACGACGCCGTCCACGGGCACGCGCTCGCCGGGCGCGACGGCGAGGCGGTCGCCGACGGCGATCTCGCCCACCGGAACGCCGTGCTCGATCCCGTCCCCCGCGAGCCGCATGGCCACGGGCGCCTGCAGGGCCAAGAGGTCCTTGGCGGCGCTGCGGGCGCGGGCGCGCAGCTTATGGTCGAGGTAGCGGCCGATCAGCAGCAGGAACAGCAGCGTGACCGCGGCGTCGAAATAGGTGTGGCGGCCGTGCTGGAGGGTCTCGGAGAAGCTGACCGCCAGCGTCAGCAGCACGCCAATCGAGATCGGCACGTCCATGTTGGCCTTGCCCCGCCGCAGCGAGGCCCAGGCGGAGCGGAAGAACGGCCTCCCGGCGAACAGGGCGCAGGGCGTGGCGACCAGCGCCGCCAGCCAATACATCAGGCTCAGGGTGGAGGGCCCCAGCTCCTGGCCGAACAGCCCGGCCCAGGCCGGGACGGTGAACATCATCACGTTGCCGGCGCCGAAGCCGGCGACGCCCAGGGCTATGGCCAGCTCGCGCCCCTCGCGGTCCTCGTTGGCGACCGCTTCGGCCGGGTCGTAGGGGGCGACGCGGTAGCCCAGCGCCTCCACGGCCTGCATCACCTGGCCAGGCTCCGCGCCGCGCTCGGCCAGCGTCACGGCCAGCTTGCCGGTGGTCAGGTTGAGCCGCGCCGCCGACACCCCCGGCAGGGCGGTCACGCCGCGTTCGATGCGGTTGATGCAGGCGGCGCAGCGCGCGCCGGAAACCAGCAGTTCCAGCCGCCCCTCCCCGCGCGCGTCGCGGCGGACGAAGGCTTCGAGGTCTCGACTGGCGACCAGATCGGTCATGGCCGCACCAGCCTCCGCTCGATCTCGAACACGGCCCCGTCAGCTCCCCTGGCCACGGCGCGCAGGTCCCAAGCGCCGTCCAACCTAGCCTCGGAGCGATACCAGCCGTCGCCTGCGGGCTTGAAGTTCAGGACCTGGCGGCCCGCCTCGGTGGCCGGGCGCTCCAGCGAGCCGGTGAGCTTGAGGGCGGGAATCGGCGCGCCGGAGCGGTCCAGCACCCGCACGGCCACCACTTCTCCGCTCTCGGCGCCGGCCTGGGCCGACCAGCCGAGCACGGCCTCGCGCCGCCGCTGCTCCAGGGTGCGGTTGAAGGCGATGCCCGCCTCGTAGGGGTTCGAGGCCACCTCCCCCGAGAAGGAGCGGTAGGCGAGCGTGACGAACACGGCGTCGACCCCGATCACCACGGCGAAGAAGGCGACGACGGCGATCAGGACGTGACGGCCGGTGATCGGGCGGACGGCTGCAGCGCTCATGGATTGGCGGCTCCCGAAAGGAACACGGTCTTGGCGTCGGCGGTCAGGGCCGGCGAGCGGACGACGAAACGGGCCGGCATGCTGGGCGCGGAGACCGCTTCGGCCGGGGCGGAGACGAACACCCGCACAGCCAGCACCTCGTCAGCGGGGACCACGACGCTCAGGCCGTCGCTCTCCTCGCCCGGCCGCCAGACGCGGGCGCGACGGACGCCGTCGAAGGTCACCTCGAAGCGCTGGTCCTCGAAACTGCGGTTGGCGATCTTGAGCGTGTAGCCGTCGCGGATGGCGCCGTCGTGCATGCGCACGAAAGTGGGGTTCCGGTCGCGGATGACGTGCAGCTCGATCTGGGAGCGGGTGACCAGGCCCCACAGGGTCAAGGCGGAGACCACCGTCAGGGCGGCGCCATAGTATACCGTCCGTGAACGGATCAATGGATAGCGGGGCCGCTCGCCGCAACTGCGCGCGGCCACCGCCGCGTCGGTGTCGTAGGCGATCAGTCCCTTGGGCCGGTCCAGCTTGCCCATGATGTCGTCGCAGGCGTCGATGCACAGGCCGCAGTTGATGCATTCCATCTGCGCGCCGTCGCGGATGTCGATGCCCATGGGGCAGACCGCCACGCACTGGCCGCAATCGACGCAGTCGCCGCGCCCGGCCCAGTCCTGGCCCTTCTTGTGGGCGCCGCGAGGCTCGCCGCGGTCCCGGCGATAGGTCACCTGCAGCGAATGCTGGTCGAGCATGGCGCCCTGGATGCGGGGCCACGGGCACATGTAGATGCACACCTGCTCGCGCATCCAGCCGGCGAACAGGTAGGTCGTGCCGGTCAGCACGGCGCAGGAGACGTAGGCGGTCATCGGCGCCTGGCCGATCCAGAAGTTGCGGATCAGCGTCGGCGCGTCGTGGAAGTAGAAGATCCAGGCGCCGCCGGTGCCGAAGGCGATGGCCAGCCAGGTCAGGTGCTTGCCCGCCTTGCGCCACAGCTTGTCGAACGACATGGGCGCGGCGTCCAGGCGCATGCGCTGGTTGCGGTCGCCCTCGAAGAAGCGCTCGACGGCGATGAACAGGTCGGTCCAGATCGTCTGGGGACAGGCGTAGCCGCACCACAGCCGCCCGAACAGCGAGGTGGTGAGGAACAGCGCCAGCGCCGCCATCACCAGGAGGCCGGTGAAGAAGTAGACCTCCTGCGGCCAGAGCTGGATGTCGAAGAAGTAGAAGCGGCGGCCGGTGAAATCGACCAGCACCGCCTGGTCCGGCAGCCGCCCCGGGCGGTCCCAGCGGATCCATGGCGTGACGTAGTAGACGCCCAGGGTCAGCAGCAGCAGCGCCCACTTGATGGAGCGCCACCGCCCGTGCGCGAGCTTCGGATAGATCGGCGCGCGCGGCTTGTAGAGGCCGCCGCCGCCGTCCTTCTTGCGGCGCATCCGCGCCGCCGCCGAGACGGGCCCGGCGGCGGAACGTTCGCTATGCGTATTATCGCCCTGGGTATTGTCGATGACTGTGACCACTGGCCCTTACCGGCGAAACGCTACCGGCCTCCGGCGTTGGTGTGGACGTAGACGGCCATGGCCTTGATGGTCTCGGGGCTGAGCCGCCCCTGCCAGGAAGGCATGACGCCGCCGCGGCCGTTGTAGATCTGGCCCTCGATGGAGGCGCGGTCGGCGCCGTAGAGCCATTCGGAGTCGGTCAGGTTGGGCGCGCCCAGCGTCTGATTGCCCTTCCCGTCCGCGCCGTGGCAGGCGGCGCATTGGGCGGCGAAGATCGGGGCCGCGCGAGCGGCGGCGGCCCTGTCGGCCTGGCGGCCGGACAGGCGCACCACGTACTCGGTCAGGTCGCGGATCTCGCCGACCTTCAGCATCTGGTCGCGGCCGAAGGCGGGCATCTGGGAGGTGCGCGCGCCCTCGTGTCCCGAACGGACGCCGACGGTGATGGTGTGCTGGATGTCCTCCAGCGTCCCGCCCCAAAGCCAGACGTCGTCGCGCAGGTTGGCGTAGCCCTTGGAGCCCACCCCGCCCTGTCCATGGCAGGTGGCGCAGTTGTCGCCGAACACCGACTGGCCGACCTGCAGGGCGTAGTTCTGCAACTCCGGATCGTGCTCGATCTGCTCCAGGCTGGCGCTCTGCAGCTTGACCGCCTCGGCCCCGCGCTGCGCGGTCAGCGCCGCAAGGTCCCTGGCCACGTCGCCGCGGTCGGACTGATGCAGCACGCCCCTGGTATAGCCGGTGATCCCCGGCCAAGCCGGCATCAGCACCCAGAGGACGACGGCGACTCCCACGCCGGCCCAGAAGCTCCACAGCCACCAGCGCGGCAGCGGATTGTCCAGTTCCTTGATCCCGTCCCACTCGTGGCCGGTGGTCTCCACGCCGGAGACCTGGTCGGTTTCCCGCTCGTGGGCCATCACAGCTCCTCCCCGTGATCGAGGGGCAGGCGCGCGGCGCGGGTGAACTCGTCCTTCTTGGAGGGGCGCAGCGCGTAGATCGCGCCCGCCAGGAAGATCGCCGCGAAGTAGATCAGGCCGCCCTGCTGGGCGAGCCTCGCGATGGTCTCATAGGTCACGGCGCTCACCGCAGGTTCTCAGGCGCGCTCGCCTGGTAGGATTTGAAGTCGACCAGGGTCCCCAGCATCTGCAGGTAGGCGATGAGGGCGTCCATTTCGGTCAGGCGGCCGGGGTCGCCGTCGAAGTCGCGGTTCACGACCCGGGCGTCGTAGCGCTTGCGCAGCGCCGTGGCGTCGGTCGAGAACGGGTCGGCCTGGGCCATCAGGTCGGCCTTGGCGTTCTTCACCTGATCGTCGGTGTAGGGCACGCCGACCGCCTGCTGCGCCCGCAGCTTGTCGGCGATGTCGCGGTAGTCGAGTTCCTTCTCGCCCAGGAACTTGTAGGGCGGCATGACGGACTCGGGCACCAGCGAGCGCGGGTCGGTCAGGTGGTCCCGGTGCCAGGCGTCGGAGTACTTGCCGCCGACCCGCGCCAGGTCCGGGCCGGTCCGCTTGGACCCCCACTGGAACGGATGGTCGTACATGCTCTCGGCGGCCAGGCTGTAGTGGCCGTAGCGCTCCACCTCGTCGCGCATCGGGCGGATCATCTGCGAATGGCAGGTGTAGCAGCCCTCGCGGACGTAGATGTCCCGCCCCTCCAGTTCGAGCGGAGTGTAGGGGCGCATGCCCTCGACCTTCTCGATGGTGTTGTCGATCCAGAACAGCGGCGCGATCTCGACCAGGCCGCCGATCGAGACGACGACCAGGATGCCGATGACGAGCAGCAGCGAGTGCCGCTCCAGCTTGCCGTGGTGCTTCCAAAGGGACATGGCGCGGCTCCTTACTCGGCCGCCAGGGCCAGGGACGCGGGCAGCGTGTCCGAGGCGGCGGACGGCAGCCGGACCGTCCGCACGAGGTTGTAGGTCATGATCACCGCGCCGCTCAGGAACATGAGGCCGCCGATCGCGCGGATCACGTTCTCGATGTGCTTGGCCGAGACCGTCTCGATGAAGCTCCAGGCCAGGAAGCCCTGCGGCGTGTATTCGCGCCACATCAGCCCCTCCATGATCCCGGAGACCCACATCGCGGCGATGTAGAGAAGGATGCCGGTGGTCGCGATCCAGAAGTGCCACTCGACCAGCTTCATCGAATACAGGCGGGGCTTCTTCCACAGCCACGGGACCATGCAGTAGATCGCGCCGAAGGTGATGAAGCCCACCCAGCCCAGGGCGCCGGAGTGCACGTGGCCGATGGTCCAGTCGGTGTAGTGGCTGAGCGCGTTGACCGCGCGGATCGACATGACGGGCCCTTCGAAGGTCGACATGCCGTAGAAGGCGATCGAGACCACCATCATCCGGACGACCGGGTCGGTGCGCAGCTTGTCCCACGCGCCGGAGAGGGTCATCAGCCCGTTGATCATGCCGCCCCAGGACGGCATCCACAGCATGATCGAGAAGGTCATGCCGAGCGTCTGCGCCCACTGCGGCAGGGCCGTGTAGTGCAGGTGGTGCGGGCCGGCCCAGATGTAGATGAAGATCAGGGCCCAGAAGTGCACGATGGACAGGCGGTAGCTGTACACCGGCCGCTCCGCCCGCTTCGGCACGTAGTAGTACATCATGGCCAGGAAGCCGGCGGTCAGGAAGAAGCCGACGGCGTTGTGGCCGTACCACCACTGGGTCAGGGCGTCCTGCACCCCGGAGAAGGCCGAATAGGAGTGGTGGTTCAGGAGCCCGACCGGCCAGGCCAGGTTGTTCACGATGTGCAGCAGCGCGATCGTGACGATGAAGGCCAGGTAGAACCAGTTGGCCACGTAGATGTGCGGCTCGCGGCGCTTCCACAGGGTGCCGAGGAAGACCAGCAGGTAGGCGACCCAGACCACGGCGAGCCACAGGTCCACGTACCACTCGGGCTCGGCGTACTCGCGGCTCTGGGTGACCCCGGCGAGGTAGCCGGTGGCGGCGAGCACGATGAAGAGCTGGTAGCCCCAGAAGACGAACCAGGGCAGCACGCCGCCGAACAACCGCGCCTTGGAGGTGCGCTGGACCACCCAGAAGGAGGTGGCCATCAGGGCGTTGCCCCCGAAGGCGAAGATCACCGCCGAGGTGTGCAGCGGCCGCAGCCGGCCGAAGTTGGTGAAGCCCCACTCCGGGAAGTAGAGCAGCCGCGGCCAGGAGAGCTGGGCGGCGATGAAGACCCCCGCGGCCA
>Ga0164243_10015388_pt1 | contig 10575 bp, 7 predicted proteins | sample OricompcompostOP_FD_108781 | JGI IMG/M metagenome (GOLD analysis project Ga0164243, IMG submission 108781) | Organic Plus compost microbial communities from Emeryville, California, USA - Original compost - Organic plus compost (OP) | ecosystem: Engineered > Solid waste > Mixed feedstock >...
CAGGAACAGCGGGTGCTGGGCACGGTGACCGAGGCCGGCCGGGCCCTGGTGATCGCCTTCAACAAGTGGGACCTGGTCGACGCCGACCGCCGGTACTACCTGGATAAGGAGATCGACCGGGAGTTGCGGCGCATCCCGTGGGCCATCCGGGTGAACCTGTCGGCGAAGACGGGACGAGCGGTCGACCGGCTCGGGCCGGCGCTGCACCGGGCGTTGGACAGCTGGGAGAAGCGGGTGCCCACCTCCCGGCTCAACCAGTTCGTGACGACGATCGCCCAGCAGCATCCGCACCCCGTGCGTGGCGGTCGGGCGCCGCGGGTGCTCTTCTGCACGCAGGCCGGCACGCGGCCCCCGAAGTTCGTGCTCTTCACCACCGGGATGCTGGACGACTCGTACGTCCGGTTCGTCGAGCGCAAGCTGCGCGAGGAGTTCGGCTTCGAGGGGTCACCGGTGGTGGTAACCGTACGGCCGCGCAAGAAGCAGGGCCGCTGAGTCGCGGTCGTCAGTTGAGTCCTAACAGGACGGTCCCGGCGATGGCCAGGCCGACGCCGCCGAACTGGCTGACGCTGAGTCGCTCGCGCAGGATCAGGGTGGCGAGCACGACCGTCGCGAGGGGATAGAGGCCGACGACCACCGCGACCACGGAGAGCGCGTCGGTGCGCAGGGCGGCCATGAGAAAGCCCTCGCCGAGGCCGAGTAGCGCGCCGGTGACGAACGCGTGCCGCAGCCCCGACCGCCAGTGCACGGGCCCGTCCGGCTCGCCCAGGCCGTAGGCCCAGCGCCGCAGCCCTCGGTGGCGCCGGGTGGCCAGCACCAGCGCGCCCAGCACGACGCTGCCCAGAATGACCTCGACGAGCACCGGTACGACTCCGGAGTCGGCCGGCGCGGCGTTCAGGGTGACGACCGACAGGCCGAGACTGAGGCCGGAGACCACGGTCAGCACCAGGGCGCGGCGGCTCAACCGCCCGCGCCGGCGGTCGCCGAGCTGGTCGTTGCCGGGTTGGTCGTCGGTGCGCTGGTTGTTGCCGGGCTGGTCGTTGCTGGGTTGGTCGTCGGCGGGTTTGCCGGCGGTGGGCTGGCCTTCGCCGCGTTGGATGCCCAGCAGTGGCGCGGCGAGCAGCGCGACGGCGACGCCGGCCCAGCCTTGAGGGCCGAGCCGTTCACCCAGCGCGGCGACGCCGATCACCACGGGTACCGCCGACTGCAGCAGCGCGACGGCCGGGGTGACGAGGCTGATCGCCCCTGCCGCCAACGCGGCGTAGAACGTCACGAAGCCCACGAGCGCGACGGCGCCGGTCACGATGCCGACCAGCACGGCGCCCGTCGACCAGACCCCGGATATGGCCGCGGCGGCGACGGCAAGTACGGCGGTGGCGGCGAAGTAGGTGACGGTCGTGACCGCCATGGTGGGGATGCGCCGGGCGGCGTAGCCACCGAAGAAGTCGGACACCCCGAAGAAGACACTCGTGGCCAGCGCCAGCAGCATGCCTCAGTGTAACCGGTATAGCGCTGTTGGTGGTTACGGCTCGGCTAGCATGGTTTCGTGAGCGATCCGGCCGATCTCCTTGTCGACTTCCTGAACTCGCTGGACGTCGAGCACGGTACGGACGCCTTCGCTCGTGCTCGCGACTACCAGGCGTGGTGCCGCGCACGCGGACAGCATCCGGGCGACTGGCAGGCGGCCCGGCGGCTGCGGGACGCGCTGCGGTCCCTGCTGTCGGGGTCGTCGCCCGCGCCTGCGGCCTCGCCGTCACCGCACGCCGTACCGGTGGAGCCTGGCGCCCTTGCCGCACCGGTGGAGTCGCCTGGCGTGCTTGCCGTACCGGTGGCGTTCGCGGCTGGTGGCGGGGTCGCGTTCGCGCCCACGGACCTGGTGGAGTCGGTGCTGGCCGCCGCCGCGACGCTCACCCTGACCGGCGACTGGGGTCGACTCAAGCTCTGCCCCGCCGACGACTGCCGGTGGGCCTTCTACGACCGGTCCCGCAACAGGTCCCGGGTGTGGTGCGACATGGCCGACTGCGGCAACCTCGCCAAGGTCCGCGGCTACCGCGCCCGCACGGCCCGGTAACCACCGGGCGCTGATTTCATGATCACGGAGTTTCGTGGTCGCGATAGCAACCACCAAGTTCCGCGGTAGCGCGGAGCCGGGGAACCAACCGGCGCCGGACGAGCAGTACTTCGCCAGCGTGCATCCAAGCTCGCGGCAGAGCTGCATCCGCCCGCACGCCGCTCGCGCTTGCTATCCGCCCGCGAGCGTGAACCGACACGGCGGACAGCGTCGGCGTGTCGGTTCACAGTGGCCGGCAGCCCCGGGGACTGTGAACAGATGATCTTGTAGCGACGCAGGTCGGCTGCCGTCCGTGCGCACAGTCGCGGACCGGCATGGCCCAGGTCCGGGACGGCCCACAGCACGCGATCCGCGAGCGGGCAAGCCGCGTGCAGGCGCCCGAGGCGATGCGCTAGTCTGTATCGGCTCGCGGTTCGCTGCGGGCAGCGGGCTGTAGCGCAGCTTGGTAGCGCACTTGACTGGGGGTCAAGGGGTCGTGGGTTCAAATCCCGCCAGCCCGACAACGCAATACCGTTCGTTCTGCCTGCTCAGGGCACACTTTTCATCCATCCGCATCTCATGTTTCACGGCTCAGTTCTGGCCGTCGAGGACCCGCCACACGGCCGCGTGGTTGCTCCAGTCGCCGAGATCGTCGTAGGCCTGGGCTGCGGAGGTGAGGTACCGCCAGGCCTCAGCTTCCTGTCCCCGTGCCTTGGCCAGTTCGCCCCTGGCCCGGTCGAGCCTGGCCCGGAGCGGAAGGAACGCAACCCGGTTGTCGGAGTTTGACTGCTCATAGCGATCAAGTTCAGCGGCGATTTCGAGGCTGAGCTGCGCGGCGGCGACGTAGTGGCCGGCGACAACGAGCGCTCGCAGCAGGAGCGTTCGTGCTCGGATCTGGCCGAGATCGTTAGCTATGGTCTCGAACTGATAGACGCTGCCGGCGGCGCACTCGATGGCCGCCTGGCTCGTCGTCGCTTTGACGTCTTCCTTCTTCTTGGACGTGGCCTCCAGCGCCTGGTCAAGCTTGAGCCGGGCCATGCGGTAGAGCACGGCGGCTCGTCCGCGGGCGTCGCCGTCGCGATTCAGAAGGTCCATCAGTGGTCGCTCGGCCGCGGTCCAGTGGCGCAGCCGGCGGGCGGCCTCCGACTCCTGGAGCCGGGACCGGAATCTACTGATGTCGAAGTCGTGGCGGCTCTGGACCCGTGCGCTGGTGGGGGTGCGCTGTGCTTCTTGACTGAGAAGGTGGATGAGATCGTAGTCGTAGAGCGTGTAGGGCTTGCCGCGCTGCTCGGTCAAGCTTTCATGGACCTTCAGGGCCTCGGTGAGCAGCTTCTCAGCCCGCTTGTAGTCGGCGGCCTGGACGTACGCCCACGACCGCACCCTCATGGCCCGCAAGCGCCGCCGTCTCACCTCGTCGTCGTCGCCGACGAGGCCGCGGTCCACCGCGTCAAGACAAGCGAGGCCCTCACCATAGGCTTCGACCGCGATCTGGAACTGCGCATACGCGAGGCGAACATCGACCTCCGCGAAGGCCTCGCCAGCGTGGTTGGCCGCCGCGATGGCGCGATGGAAAGCCGCGTCGATCTCTTGCAGTTGTTCTGGCCGGCGAAGCGGAGGAATCCGCCCGTCGAGGAGAGCCGCGACCCGCCAGATGAGCCGTGCATGGGTCTGCAGGGGAGCGGTGCGGATGACGCGGATCAGGTTGAGGTACTCGCGGCGCACGATCTCATCGAGGTGGGGTCGGATGACGCCGGCGATCGTGCTGGCCGGGGTGCGGAACCGAGGCGGCGTCCGGTCGGGACGCACGCGTGTGTAGCCCTCCCCGCACTCATGGAGAACATCATCGATGAGGTCGAGATAGGCATCGTCGAGGCGCCGCCGCGCGACCGCGATGGCTTCGTCGGTCAGCGAATCCGGCTTGTTGGCACGGGCGTACAGCCACGGCAGTGGACTCACCGTATAGCGACGTTGCCCCGTCGGGTCATCGGCGACGCGTTCGATGAGTTGGATGGCCTCGAGCGCGGCGACGAAGGTGTTTGAGGCGTGCTGGTCGAGCCGCAGCAGGGGGCGCAGCACCCACGGCACGAACGACTCGCCGTCAAGTTCGGCCAGCAGCGTGATCGCCTCACGCATCGGTCCGGGGAGGCGCTCGAACTCCGACTCGAGCTTGTCTCCGACCTTGCGGCCTCCGTAGTCCAACGCGGCGAGGCGAGTCTCCGGCGACCGGAGTCGCTGGACGACGTAACGGAGGTCCCCGCTGTCGCGAGCTTGTTCGGCGGCCGCCTTGATGGCCAGTGGGAGCCGGTCGCAGAGTTCGACCACCTCGACCGCCAGCTGGGCTGCCCTGGTCCACGGCGCGCTGCGTATAGAAGTGAACATTTCTAGACAGTCATGCATCGTCGGACGGGACAGAGGCGGCCGGGCGGGGAATCCGAGTGAGGAGCCGATCTCGCGTCGGCTAACCAGGATCACGGCGCACTTCGTCTCTGCCGGCATCACCTGCCGGACCTGGTCGTGGTCACGGACGGCGTCGAAGACGAACAGCATCGCCTGGCCACGCGTCAACGAACGCAGCGTCGAGACCCGGTCGACCGTCGTGTGCGGCATGTCCTCGGGTGTGTCCGGCCAGCCGAGCTGGATCAGCAGCTCACGCGCGATGTCGGACGCGCTACGGGCCGTGGCTCCGGTCCCGAAGGACACCGCGAACACGCCGTCGTCGTACTTGTCGGCCAGGCGCCGTGCAAGCTCCAGCGCGAAGGCGGACTTGCCGACCCCGGCTGGGCCGTGAATGGCCAGCACGACCGGCCCGGCCTGGACCTGCCCGGCGGTGCGCAGTTCCCGCAGACGGTCGTGGCTGGCCACCCACTGGTCCAACTCCTGCTGCCGGCCGGTGAACTGGGTGAAGGCGGGCGCGGAGCGTACCGGCGGTAGGGATCGCGCGAGTGCCTGGCTTGCCCGCCGAGCGTGGTGGCGCACGCTGCTGGGTTCCGAGAAGGCCACGTTGGTGGCGGCGCCGAGAGCACCGGTGAGGATGCTGAACACCGCGAGCCAGACCGGTCCGAGCCTGGGGATGTTCATGAAGTCGGGATACGCGTTGAGCAACGCCGCCGCGCCCGTCGCGACGAAGAAGGCCACGGTTACGGCGACCCTCTGCGACCGCAGCGTCTTCCAGGCTGTGCTCAGGAATGTCCGCATTGCCGTCACCTCCGCCGGCCGGCAGCGGCGCGTGGCCGCTTACGCGCCGCCTTCAGCACGGTTGTCGCTCGCTCCGTGTTCCGCCTGTCTCCAAGCGCGAGAAATGTGGTGTGCGCGAACGTGATCTCGGCGAGGGCCGTATCGACGTCCGCGCCGGACGTCAGCCGCAGCTCACCCAGCGCCAGCGCCGCCACCGCCTCCACCCACCGGTCGCCGCAGAAGAACAGGGTTTCCCGCGCTTCCTCCAGCATCGGTAAGGCCAGGGCGAGTTCGTCCTCGCGCGCGTAGGCGAGGCCGAGTTCGAACCGACTCCGCGCCACGCCGAACTTGTGTGAGCTCCCGGCAAACAAGTCCAGCGCCAGCTGCGCCCATTGCCGTGTTTCGAGCAAGAGGTTGTGGTGCTCGATCGTCGCCTTGCCGCTGACCTGGGCGGTGTGGTTGGCCACGGCGGCAGAGATTCGTGCCCGGTGATAGGCGTACCACGCCTCCCACAGCACGTAGCCCCACGGCAGGCGTCTCTTCGCCTCGTCAAGATCCTGCAACGCGTGGTTGAGCTCCCCGACCTCGGCGGCGTCGCTGCTGACGAAGTTGAGCCGTACGAGGGCCCGGGCCTCGGCGACCCGGCTTTCGAGATAGTCGTGATTGGGTGATCCGGCGGCGACCTCCTGGGCCTCGGCGAGGCGCCCAAGCACCCGGTGCAGAGAGCCCTGGACGATGCCGGTAGAAGTGGACTCCGCAATCGCGAGTTCCCGCAAGCACAGCACCTGCTCGTCAACGTCCTCGAACCGCCGGGCGGCCGCCAGGGCAGCGTCGAGTGTGGTGACGGCTTCGCGGATCAGGAGCTGGCGGCGGCGCAGGCGGCCCAGAACTCGCCACAGCCGCACCGACGCCTGGTCGGGCGGGGCCGTGTGCGGGGGCAGCCCGACGGTCATGCGGGCGGTACTCTCGGCCGTCGCGACCTCCAACGCATCAGTGAGGCCGCCCATCTCGGCGAGCACCTCGGCGAGAACGCCGTGTGCGCGTCGCTCGTCGACGCTGAACTCAGCCGTACGCGTCGGCGAGGCGGCGCTACGGGTTCGGGCCTCCTCCAAGGCGCCCCGAGCCTCGTCGATGGCCTTCGCGAGGCGACCGGTGTGCATGTAAGCCCCGGCGGCGGCGAGGATGAGACCAAGATCGTCGCCGCGCCGGTGAAGGGTGGTGGCGGCGAGCCGTTGCCGGGCGGGAGTCTCCTTGTCCTTGTCCTGACGCTGGGCCCGCAGGCGTACGTAGTCGGCGACCCGGTCGGGCATGCGCAGGTGCACCACGCCCGTGGAATCGGTCGTGATGCGCTCCAAGAGGCGCTGGTCGGCCAACCGTTCACACGCGACCCAGGCCTCGTCCTCCGAGAGGTTGCCCGCCACGGCGGCGGCCATCCACGGGACGAAGACCGGGTCGTCCAGCCACGCCAGCGCGAGCAGAACCCGTCGCTGCACCGGCGTGAGGGCATCGACGCTCAGGTCGAGCATCCGTTCTCTCGCCGCGTCGGCGTCGGTCGACTCATCGAGGTCTTTCGCAATGTCGGTGAGCGCCACCAAGCCCTGGTTGTTGATGGCGCGAGCGGCCAGATGAAGCGCGAACGGGTAACCGTGGGCGGACTTGACAATGCGTTCAAACGTTTTGTCATTCTCTTGGCCGGCGAAGAACCGGTCACCGAGCAGTGCTTTGAGTAGTTCTTTGTCAGCCGGAGGTTTCAGCGGCTCCAAACGTTCACGGTGGATGCCACTGCCGAGCCCTGACAGTTCGCTGCGAGAGGTGACCACTACTACGGACTTTCGGCCGGCCGGCATCAATGCCGTGACGGCCGCCTCGTCCTGTGCGTCGTCAAAGACGTAGAGGGTTCGCCGCCGTCGGCCGAACAGCCACCGACGCTTGCTCAGCCGTCGATACGTCTTGCGTCGCTTGTCCGGGTCCGTCGGAACCTTGTCGCCGGGGCCCTGCAGCGAATCGACAAGATCCGCAATGATCTCGTTGATGCGATTCGCGCGATCCCTTGGGTTCGCCTGTCCGACGGCGGTCAGAGACATGTAGACGACCCCGTCCCGGAACTCACCCGCCACGGCGTTGGCCACGCGGAGGACCAGACCCGACTTGCCGACGCCGGCCTCCCCGTGAATGAGCAGGATCGCCGGCCGACGGCGACCGCCCGCGGAGCGCAGGTAGCCGAGTCGGTCCCGCACCGCCTGAAACTCCTTGTCGCGTCCTTTGAAGATCGCCGGAGGCGGCGGCAACTCGCCCGGAGTGAGGTAGGGCCGTCCTTCCCGTCCCAACAGCACCGGCACGGTCCTCGCCAACGCCTCGGTGCGCCGACCTACCTCGCGAGCGCGAGTTATCAGGCCGACCAGAACTCCGATCGCCACGGTGATAGCAGCAAGAGTCCCAGCCTCCGTCAACGATCCCGACGCGCGCCAGCGAAACGTTGAGACCAATATCGTGATGACCAGTCCGACGGACATCGCTAACCAGAAACGTCGTGATCTCATTCTGGCGGGACCCTTCTCACGTTGTCGGCGGGTCTTTGCCGAGTATCGCTGGCCATGTCAACGCTCCGAGCGATGAATAGCTTCTTGCCAAGCTGCGAACGTCCGGGCAACGGTGGAAAGGTACGAATTGCCCGTCCTCATTTCTGCCGATGTTGGCGGCTTGTATCAATAAGGGCGGTGACTCGCACGGGCGGACGGACGCCATCGAGGCCGTCAAGGTAGCCATTGCCGAGGCAGCGGTCCACGTCGGCGGCATCCCACGCCAGGGTCCAAGGGCGTCCCGAAGCCACCGGGCACCCCACTGCTCTGGCTGGCGAGGCGCGGGGTGTTCGATAGGCTCGCGTGGTGGCGAGGTACCTGGACGTGCATCCGACCGACCCTCAGGCACGGCTGATCGCGCAGGTCGTGGACCTCGTCCGCGGCGGAAGTCTGATCGTGTACCCCACCGACTCGTGCTACGCGTTCGGCTGCCGCTTGGGTAACCGCAGCGGTTTGGACCGCATCCGCAAGATCCGCAATCTCGACGACAAGCACCACTTCACGTTGGTGTGCCGCGACTTCTCGCAACTCGGCCAGTTCGTCCAGATCAACAATGCGGTGTTCCGGTTGGTCAAGGCGGCGACGCCCGGCAGCTACACCTTCATCCTGCCGGCCACCCGCGAGGTGCCGCGCCAGTTGCTGCATCCCAAGAAGCGCACGGTCGGCGTACGGGTCACCTCGCACCCGGTTGCCCAGGCGCTCGTCGCGGAGCTGGGTGAGCCGCTCGTGTCCAGCACGCTTCTGCTGCCTGGCGACAGCGAGCCGATGACTCTGGGTTGGGACATCAAGGAACGACTCGACCACGTGGTCGATGCCGTTGTCGACGGCGGCGAGGGCGGGACCGTACCGACGACGGTGGTCGACCTGTCGGAGGGCGAACCCGAGATCCTGCGGGTGGGCGCCGGCGACCCTTCCCGCTTCGACTGAGAGCACGCGTTGCTGTCCCTCGTGGACTGTCGCGCCATGATGGGCGGAACCGATCGCACCCGGCTGCCGCGCCGGACTGGCGCGCGGGCAACCGGGGCCTACCCGAAGTCCGCGGCGGGCTCAGGGCTCCCACGCGTCGGCGGCCGCTCGGATCATCCCGGCCAACTCGGTGGCGAGTTCGTTCAGCGAGCCGTCGGATTCGATGGGCCCGACGGCGAGGCCCGGGCGCAGTCGCTTCGCCAGCTCGTGCAGCAGGTCGCAGACGACCCGCACGTGCGCGTGCGGGAGGACGACGCCTGTGACACTGCGGTATTCCCCCGCAGGGTCGGGGCTGGTCCACCGTGAGGGATTCACCGGGCCGGAGCGGATCGCCGCACGCCAAGCCGGTACGTGAGCATCGATCGGTACGGGCGGGTCACTGCCGTCCTCGGGCTCGTCCCCGTACAACCCGAAGGTCTGGTTCCATCGCTGTGCCATCAGGTGGCGTGCCGGGGTGAACGTCACGACGACTCCCTATTCGCCGTCCATGCTGCGGCTGCGCTGGCCGTGCAGATGCCAGGACAGCGATGCCGCCAGCTCCGCAAGAGATCGTTCGGCCTGGATGGGTCCGACTGTCAGCCCGGGGCGCAGTCGCACGGCGAGTTCGTCGAGCAGGTCGGCGATGGCTCTGGCGCGCCGGGACGAGATCACGACGACGCCGCTGCGCCAGTCGTTGTCGGTGCCGACCTCGTCGGTCCGAGCGGCGGCGATCGCCTGTTGCAGCCGGGCCGCCTCGTCATCGAGCGGGATAGGAGACCCGTCCGGATGCACGGCGCGCAGGAGGTGCCGGGCCGGATCGGCTCCTTCCGATGCTGCGTCGACCATGCCCGGCACTGTACCGTTCGCCACCCGCCGATGAGGTTGCCGTGCAAGGCGCTCGTCGGCGGCGGATGGGGTGCTCCGGCTCGCGCTACTGCGGAATCTGATGGCTGCTATCACGACCACGAACATCCGCGATCATGGGCCGGCGCCGCCTACCAGTGCCGGCGTCGGGCCAGCCAGGTCAGGGCCCGGATGGCCTGGCCGCGCTGGTGTGCGCGCAGGGACGGCGAGGTCGGCACCACGGGTCGGGAGCTGGCCTTGAGCATGATGCCGGCGAACACCCCCAGTGCCGCGTCGACGAGGTCGGTGGGCACGTCTCGCGTCGTGGGGTGGGCGGCGAGGAGGGCGTCGACGTCGGCTTCGCCGAAGGCCGTGACGAGCAGCAGGACGGTGTCCATCCAGGTCGGGCCGGGTTTGAGCCAGTTCCAGTCGACCACCACAGCCGTACGGGTGCCCGTACGGATGAGCAGGTTGTCGGGGCGAAGGTCGAAGTGCAGCAGTCCGGCAGCGTCGCGGGATGCCTCGCGCAGCAGGCTTTCGCACTCGACCAGCTCCGGGAGATGGCGGGCGGTCGGGGCGGCGAGTGACGCGGGTAGGCCGGCCATGTCGGCGTTCGACCAGGACGAACCGTGCTGGTCGAGGAACTGGGCGAACGATTCGCTGCTCGCGACGGCGCGCAGGTGGTCGGGTGGGTTGACGAGTACACGACTGATCGCCGCCCAGGAGTCCAGCGCCGCCTCGAGGTCCGGCGCCGTCCACGGATGGCCCGGCATGTGTCCGTCGATGACGTCGAGACCGACCACCGCCCAGTCATCCACAGTGGATGACCAGGCCAGCCGCGGTACGGGTAACCCCTCCGGCAGTGCGGCCAGCACCGTGGTCTCGTGGGCGATGGTGGCACCGAACTCGCTGGACAGCGGGGCGGCCTTGACGAAGAGCCGCTGCCCGGCGGCGGTCACGGTAGCGGCGAAGGCTGGCGTGAAGCCG
>Ga0164243_10015389_pt1 | contig 10574 bp, 6 predicted proteins | sample OricompcompostOP_FD_108781 | JGI IMG/M metagenome (GOLD analysis project Ga0164243, IMG submission 108781) | Organic Plus compost microbial communities from Emeryville, California, USA - Original compost - Organic plus compost (OP) | ecosystem: Engineered > Solid waste > Mixed feedstock >...
CTACAAATATTTGAATTTCCAACCTCGGGAGATTTCACACAAAACAGGCGGCAAGTCGAAGCTTTGGAGATGTAATTTTTCGAAGTGGTTTTTATCGTAAATTAATAGTCATTCAATGTCATTCAAAATGGAAAAAGTAAATATTGCTCAAAAACTATCCCTTTTCTCGGAGTTTTGGTCGCCTAAAATTGTCGGTGAACTGAACGGTCAACTCGTGAAGTTGGCCAAGTTCAAAGGAGAGTTTGTATGGCATAAGCACGAGGGGGAGGATGAAATGTTTTATGTGCTTAGCGGCGTCTTGAATATAGAATTTAGAGATCGTGTAGAAACCCTCCGGGAAAATGAGTTTATCATCGTGCCCAGGGGCGTTGAGCATAAGCCGGTTGCCACTGAAGAAGTATCGGTAATGTTATTTGAGCCTAACACAACTTTAAATACCGGGGACCAGGTCAATGAAAAAACAAGGTCCTCTTTAGATAAAATATAATTACCGGTTGCTGCTCCGCGAATATCTTCTAACCCTAGTTATTCGAAATCTATATTTGGATTTGCCGGTTCGAGCTTCCAAGATATGGATACCCGAAACCTGATCTTCTTGTATTGACATTCGAACTTTATCTTGAAATAACCTGAACGTCTCGCTAGTTCGAGCCTCCAAGCTCGGATTCCCGGCTGGAACAATGTTTTACTGGTAGGATTTCTTTTTCGGCAGCAGTAGGGATCTCGCAATTAGTTGGCCATGGTGCTAAGAGTAAGTGCCATTTCGTTTCCGGAACTATTGTAAATGTCCTAAATTGAGCGTGGGTCCGAGCTTTGAAGCTCGAACCAGCCGAGCTTTGAATTTCGAACCAGCCGAGCTTTGAATTTCGAACCAGCAAATGTTTTGGAAATGTTTTGGGCATGCAGGCCAATGCCAGCAGCCTAACAATAGCTTTGAAGCTCGAACCAGCAAATTTACTTGAAATGCCTTTCGAACTTTATCTTGAAATAACCAGAACGTCTCGCTAGTTCGAGCTTCCAAGCTCGGACTTCCGTCAGGAACAACGTTTTACAGGTAGGATTTCGTTTTCGGCAGCAGTAGGAATCCGGCAATAAGTTGGCCATGTTGCAAGGAGTAAGTACCATTTCGTTTCCGGTATGCTACAGCCCACTTTCAAAGCTATCGAACCAATTATTAAATCGTTACTTTCCTTGCCACTTTCCCGATCGTTAAACCCTGTACTAAAATGGAAAATACGACCACGAAATAAGTCATCTCCAATAATAGTTCTTTATAAGGACCGGGACCCAAGGAGAGGACCAGCGCAATAGAAATACCGCCGCGCAATCCGCCCCATACCAGCATATTTATGGCGCCCCGGCTTAGCTTTGGCTTGAATGGAACAATAAGTGCGGGTATCCATATTGAAAGGAACCTCGCCAATAGTACCAACGCGATCGCTATCACCGAAATAATCCAATATTGTTGCAGATCTTGGATCAGCAACAATTCAAATCCCATGAACAGGAATAATATCGCGTTCAGTATCTCATCGATTAACTCCCAGAATTTGCTCACGTAATCCTTGGTCCTGTCCGACATACCCTTCGTTTTTCCGTAGTTCCCGATGATTAACCCGGCAGCTACCATTGTCAACGGACCGGAAATATGCATCGCGTGAGCGACCAGGTAACCGCCCATTACAACCGAGATCGTAATCAGTACTTCCACCGTATATTCATCGATGCTTTTAATGGCCCTGGAAGCAATGTAGCCTAACACGATGCCTAGAAGTAGTCCGCCCAGGGCTTCTTTCGCTAATAACCACGATATGGATTGAAAACTTAAATCCATATCGGCAGAACTGGCCAGTTGTAATATTACGGCAAACAATACCACGGCAACACCATCATTGAAGAGGGACTCCCCGGCAATTTTTGTTTCCAAGGATTTGGGAACATTCGCCGTTTTTAAAATTCCTAGCACCGCGATGGGGTCCGTCGGGGAAATCAATGAACCGAATAATAAGCAATATATAAATGGTACTTCGAAACTAAACAGGGGCAACAGGTAATATAAAATATACCCTATGATGAATGTTGATATAATAACACTCAGTGTAGAAAATGTTAATACCGGCAATCTTTGCTGCTTGAGGTCATTAAAATTGACATGTATAGCACCGGCAAAGAGCAGGAAGTTTAACATCGCACCCATCAGTACCGCCGTGAAATCAAATCCTGAAATCAGCTCCATTAAATCCTCGGTTACATGCGGGAAGATCCGGTTACCGGCAAAGCGGATAATAATGGACGCTATGATGGCCATTAACATGATGCCAATCGTGGAGGGCAATTTCAGGAAACGGTGATTGATATAAGCAAATAAGGATGCTAATACAATTAATACTGAAAATGAGTAATAAAGTTCCATAAGTACGAATATTTTAATATGCTGCCGGGAGGATGAACCCCGGAATTTAACTAAACTGCTCTATGTTATGCTCCCGGTAAAGATACTTAGGATTAATTTAATCGCGGTAGCCAATCCGGGGCACCCATTTTTAAGGAATTTGGGGGAGCGGGGATGAGGTTTTTTGAGGGGAGGGAGTCTTAACAATTTCATAAATCCAGGCTTTCCATTTACTCGGGTATGATTTCTAACTTTGGCTTTATCTAAAGCCTATGGAACAGCAACATCCGTTTCAAATTTGGACTGCCGTAAGAAGGGGAAACCAAACCGCTTTCAAGGAGCTGTTCGATTTGTACTGGGATCAATTGTTTGCATTTGCTTACAAGGTGCTCAGGGACAAGTCGATGGCCCAGGATGTGGTGCAGTCGCTTTTTATTTATCTGTGGGAGCAGCATGCCGAGTTGCCGCCCGTTAATGCGGTGGATGCTTATTTAAAGCGTGCACTGAAACACCGTTTGTTAAATTCTATCCGGCAGGAAAATATTTACCAGAAACATGTCAACCTGTTTCAACAGGTACTGGAGGAATCCGTTTGTTCTTCCCATGATGTACTGCAAGTGAAGGAGTCTGAACAACAATTATTAAACGCCATAGAAAGCTTGCCGGATGCCATGAAGCAAGCTTTTTACCTGCATAGGGTAGAACATCTTTCTATTGCCGAGATTGCCCATTTACAAGGAACTTCCCCGCAAACCATCCGCAACCAGGTGAACATCGCGCTCAAAAAAATCAGGCTAAAATGGACCATTGCTGAAACTATAATGGTATTGTGGATGTCTTATATGTTCTTATAAGCGCCAATGTTACCAAATTATTAATTGGCTTTTGCAGATGGTTATTCTTTTTATCATACGTGTCTTGTCTTAAAGTAAATACATTTTGGATCGAAATAAATTAATGCTCCTGCTGGAGAAGTTTAAGTCGGGTGAATGCAGTGAAGGGGAACGCCTGGCATTGGAGCAGTGGTTGTCTAAAGTTGAGTTGGAAAAAGATATCGAAGATATCCAGTTATCCAAAGATGAGCTGGACACTATCAAACATGCTGCCTGGTTTCATGTAAATGCTGCTGTAAAGCCTCGCTTCAATATTCATAGAAGTATTAAATATGCAGTTGCGGCGGTGATATTTATGCTGATCGCTGCATCTGTATGGATGTGGAAGGGGATGAATCATGAAGAAACCATACAATGGGAACTGGTTGTAAATGATGAAGCCGGTATGAAGAAAGTAGAATTACCGGACCATTCCAAGATATTGATGGCAGCACGCACCAAATTATACTACGCATCATCTTTTCAGTTAAACAGGATTGTTAAAGTGGAACAGGGACGTGCTTTTTTTGATATCAAGCAAGATGCCTCGCATCCTTTTACCGTTAAAACGGGAGCGCTGCAAACGGAAGTACTGGGCACATCTTTCCTGCTGGAATATAATCCTGTACTGAATTTACACAGGGTATCCGTTGCCACGGGTAAGGTGAGGGTAGCCGGTGGAAAAGAGCGGTTTATATTAAACCCCGGTGAGCGGATATGCCTGCGAGATAACCATGTATCGGAAGATACTGTATCACCCGGCGATATTCTTTCCTTTACAAGTAACGAGTTAATACTCCGGAACGCAAGTTTATCCGAATTAATACAATTGTTGCAATTACAATACCAGGTAAAAGTGGTAACGAATCTGGATACATCGGAAGGGAATTTTACTTGCAATGTATCTACGGCACTAAGCCTGGAACAGTTTTTAGAGGTGTTGGAAAAAGTAAGCTATAAACCGAAAATACATTTTAAAATAACGGGAGATCAACTCGTCGTCTTTTAACCAGTTCAATTCATAAAACATCGTAATGAAAGGCAATCGCGTAAAAAGCAAATGGCTTAATGGGATTGCTATGCATGTACTTTAATTAATATTTATATGAAAATCAGTAAAGTATTTCACGCTACAGGGCTTCGGTTCAAATTGCTCTTGGGCTGCTTGTTGCTGGCATCGGTAACGAGCCTGGCAAAACCATCGGTAGCCCAGGTATTGAAAAAAATGATTAAAAAATTCGAGGCGCCGAAGGGCTCTTTATCCAATGCGCTTAAGAAATTGGAAAAATCGGCAGATATCAATATCGCTTATGATGAAGCCGTTATAAAAAATATAAAGGTTGATAAAGCCAGCTTTGAAGATCAAATGGTGGAAGTGATTTTAAAAGATTTATTATCTCACTCCAAGCTTTCTTACCAGGAAAAATTTAACACGGTGTTGATTTTTGAACCCGGTAAAGAAAATACGCCGAGCCTGAAAATGTTGGAGCAAGAAAAAGAAGCTACGATTTCAGGTACCGTTACTTTCAATGGCAATCCATTGATCGGGGCTACGGTTGTTATCAAAGGTACATCCAACGGTGTAGGTACAGACGCTAACGGGCACTTTAAATTGTCGGCGAAGCTAAAAGATGATGCCGTCCTGGTAGTGAGCATGATTGGTTTCAAAACGATCGAGAAAATGATTGGGGATGAAAGGACTTTCAGCTTCCAGATGGAAGAAGTTGCTATCGGCCTGAACCAACTCGTGGTAGTCGGTTACGGTTCTCAAAGAAAAGCCTTGATTTCCGGGGCAATCGCGGATGTTCCGTTGGATAAATTAAACTCCCGCTCATTAAATAATGTACAGGACGCTATCCAAGGTAAAGTACCGGGCGTATTGATTGAAAACCAAGGCGGCGATCCTACCAGCGCTTCTAAAGTATTTATCCGCGGTATGGGTGGTATCAACGGGGAATCCGTTTTATACGTTGTAGACGGGATGATTTATAAGGGCGGCCCGATTAACCCGAACGATATCGAGTCGATCAGTGTTTTGAAAGATGCTTCCGCCGCTATTTACGGTGCGCAAGCTTCCGGAGGTGTGATCCTGATCACTACCAAGAAAGGTAAGATGGGGTCGATGAGCATTAACCTCGATGCGAAGAATGGTTGGCAAACGGTTGCCAAAACCTTGAATACTTTAACTGCCAAGCAATTTGCAGATGTGGAAAACGCGGCTTACGATGCCGCCGGTATCCCGCGCTCCCCTGCTTTCGATGCCAGTGTTTACCCGGAAGGACAATTAACTTTAACGGATTGGCAAGATGAAATATTCCGTACTGCCAAAATCCAGGATTATAATGTTGAAGTGAAAGGCGGTAGTGAAAAATCTCATTATTACATGAGTTTCGGTTACCGTAAACAAGAGGGTATCTTGTTAAATACATATAACGAGAGATATGGATTCCGGTTGAATACCGATATGCAGATGAAACCCTGGTTGAAAGTGGGCGAGAACCTTTCTTTTACCTTCCAAGATGGTAACGGCGCCAACACGACGAGCCCTTACTCCGGCGTAATCTATACGGCATTGGGTTATCCGCGCAATATCACGCCTTATACTGAAGATGGCGCTTTTTCAGGAATGCCAGAAGATTATGCAGCTTCTTACGGCGACTTGGCCAACCCTGTTGCTATCTTGAAACGTCTAGATAATAAGAATCCGTATTTCAATATCTCCGTAAATCCTTATGCAGAGATCCGCTTCACGAAGGCTTTGAAGTTTTTATCAAGCTTGGCGGTTACAAAGGGGATGCGTAATAACAAAGTCTTTACGCCGAAGGTTCCGGAGATCGGTAAGATCAATAATAGCAATAACCTTTACCAGATGATGAGTAATCATACCGATATCTTGTCTGAACAAACATTGACTTATAATCATATGTTTAACGGTATCCATCACCTTACCGCAACGGCAGGTTATTCTTTCCAGAAAAATGAAAGTGAATACATGTCTGCCGAAGCTCAGAATTTTAATGATGGAAGTGAAATATACCGCTATTTCGTAAATGGAGCCGATTATCTCAAACCTAACAGCGGAAAAGATAAGTTCGCTTTAGAATCATATATCGGTCGCTTGAATTACGAGTATAAAAGTAAATACCTGCTCGGTTTATTAGGCCGTATCGATGGTACCTCGAAAGTGCCCCGTAAGAACCGTTATCAAAAATATTACGCGATCACGGGTGGATGGATCGCTTCCGAGGAAAGTTTCCTGAAGGATAACGTGGAGTGGTTGAATTTCTTAAAAGTAAGGGGTAGTTACGGCTTGATCGGTAACTTGGCAAGCTTGCCGGGTAACGCTTATAACGCCACCTTGTCAACCTATAATATTTACATCGGCCAAGATGGGAAACAACAATCCGGCTACGCTGAAAACACTATCTCTAACCCCGACCTTACCTGGGCGCGTAGCAAGCAGCTCGACTTCGGTTTAGACCTCGGTTTCATGAATAACCGCTTATCATTGGTAGTGGATTATTTCGATAAAACGATCGAAGATATGATTTTGGCGGTCGATTTACCGAGTACTTCAGGTGTTTCCAACCAGATGTATCAGAACGTGGGTAAAGTAAAAGATAAAGGCTGGGAAATTGGCTTAACCTATAGGAGCGAGCAAGATAAAGATTTTACTTGGGAAGTAACCGGTTCAATGTCTACCCTGGATAACCGGTTAATCAGCTTGGGCGATCGTACTTCTATCTCTACATCCGGTATCAATATCCGCAGTTCATTAACCCCTGTCAGGATCGAAACGGGGCATCCCTTGTATAGCTATTGGGTGGTAGAATCGGCAGGATTATTCCAATCCGATAAAGAAGCACAGGATTATAAAAGCTCTGATGGTACGGTAATTCAGCCGAATGCCAAAGCGGGCGATCGCAAATTTGTGGATAGGAATGATGATGGACAGATCAATGATGAAGATAAATATTTTGCAGGTACACCGTTCCCTAAAGTGAATTATGGCTTGAGCTTCAACGCGGGCTATAAGGGTTTTGACCTGAATATATTCGCGCAAGGCGTAGCGGGGGTGAAACTTTTTAATGCCCTGAAATACACCAACATCAACCCTAGCATCGGTACTAACTACAATATGCTGACCGGCATCTTGGATGCATGGACGCCGGAAAATACCAGTACCGATATTCCCAGGTTGAATACCAAGGATCCCAATGGTAACTACGGAACCGTTTCCGACTGGTACCTCGAAGATGGCGGCTATTTCCGTATTAAGAACGTGACCCTAGGATACACTTTCCCACGTACTTTCCTCAGCAAGGCGGGTTTAAACAACTTGAGGGTATATGCAACGGGTAGTAACCTGTTCACTTTTACCAAGTACGACGGATTTGATCCGGAGATCGGTATGGATCAAGTGGGAATTGATAAGGGCCGTTATCCTTTGGCGCGCACCGTATTAGTGGGACTGAACGTGAATTTCTAATCTGAAAAATTGATTGTATGAAACTGAATTTCAAAAATATTTTCGTTGCTATCGCTTCTGTCGGAATGCTTAGCGCTTGTAGCAACCAACTAGATATCGTTCCGGAAGGAGCGCCCGGAAGCGGAAACTTCTGGAAAAATGAAAATGATGCCGTGACCGCCGTAAATGCCCTTTATGAAAGGTTTGATGATGAGAATTTCTACGGGCGCGGTTTCTGGTGGTTTATCAACGCCAGTGACGATATGGTTACCGGTAGGGTAAAAGCCGAAGGCGATAATATCAAGAACTTTAACCGTGATTTCATGGGGAAAGATTATACCGAAGGTCAATGGAAGATGCGCTATATCGTTATCAAGCGGGCCAATGATATCATTAAGAATGTTCCCGGTATCAAGATGGATGAAAAGTTGAAGAACCGCATCATGGGAGAAGCTTATTTTTTCAGCGGTTTGATGTATTTCGAATTAGGTTCAACTTACGGTGATGCCCGTGCCGGTGTTCCGATTATCAACCGCGACAGCGTGGTTGCCGATAAACCGATCCCGAGATCTGCGAATGTCAATGTTGTGTATGATTATGTTGAAGCAGAACTATTACAAGCAGCAGCGCATTTACCCTATTTTTCTGAATATACACCGGATGAATACGGTCGCCCGCATAAAACAGCAGCATATGCTTGGTTGAGTAAAATGTTTTTATATAAGAAAGATTATGCTAAAGCAGAACAATTTGCAGATTCTGTAATCCTGAGCGGCCAGCATAAATTGCTGGATAACTTCGCGGATGTTTTCACGATTGCTAATAATTACAGCAAGGAATATGTGTGGTCGGTAGCATCATTCGCCAAGGGCAACGGTAATGGCTTCGGCAGCATTTTGCCCGGTGTAATGCTCGAAAACAAAGGTTGGGGTTTGTACAATGGTTGGGGCTATTATATGCCCACGAAAGAGCTGTATGATGAATATGAAGCGAAGGATATCCGCCGGGAGGCGACTATCTTGAAGCCGGGAGATGCGTTTACGTATTTCGGTGAAGAAAAGGTATATGAATCGAGCAATAGTTTATCCGGTTACCAATTCCGTAAATACATGGAGCCGTTTTCTTATGCCGGCGGTATCCATGCAAGTACGAACCCGGATCACCCTACAACGGATTTGGCTTTGCCTTTAATCCGTTATGCAGAAGTGATATTGATCAAGGCCGAAGCAAAATTGATGCAAGGTAAAAATGCCGATGCCGAGATCAACATGATCAGGGAAAGAGCTAAACTCGATCCTATTGAGAATGCCACCATGGAAGATTTGAAGCACGAACGCCGTTGCGAATTGGCGGGGGAGTGGGCTAACCGTCATGCTGACTTGGTACGCTGGGGAGATGCTAAAGCCGCTTATGCACAACCATTACATCATTACGATGGTTCAGTGGCATGGCCGGCAAGAAATTTCGATCCCGCTGTAAACCATGTTTGGCCCGTGCCGATCAGTGAAGTAGAAAATAGTGCAGGTGTTGTAAAACAAAATGAAGGTTGGTAAGGAAGATTAGTAAAAATGTTTTTATTAAATTCGAAAGGTCACATTAGTTTGACCTTTCTTTTTTTCAATCAATAAATGGTGCCATGAGAAAATGGATGATACAATGCTGCCTCTTATTACAATGTTTATACGCGGTAGCTTCCCGGCCGGGAGAGAAGGTGTATACCACCGCCAATGCACATTCGCATAATGATTACGAACAAGAAGTGCCGTTCTATACAGCATATCAGCAAGGCTTCGGTTCGATCGAAGCCGATGTATTCGTGAAGAACGGTGTTTTATACGTAGCCCATGAACAGCAATATATCAAGCAGGGAAATACTTTGGAAGCCCTTTATTTGCAGCCATTACAAAGGATGATTCAAAACCACGATGGCAAAGTGTATGCTAACTCGGATCAATCCCTTACCTTATTAATTGATCTGAAAACTGCTGCCGAACCTACTTTGGATGCTTTGATCCGGGTATTGAACAAATACCCGCAGCTAAGGGATCACCCGCATTTAAAATGGATTGTTTCCGGAAACCAACCTCCGTTGAACAAATGGAGTCAGTACCCGGGTTTTATAGAGTTTGACGGCAAAAAGGGGTGGAAGTACGATCAGCAGCAGTCTGGCAAAATTTCCTTGGTAAGTTGTGATATTAAGAGGTTTACCAATTGGAATGGAAAAGGAATCATCATCCAGGAAGAAAGGGAGCCTTTGCAGGCTTGGATCGATAGTGTTCACCAGGCTGGCAAAGAAGTGCGTTTTTACGGCGCACCGGATAATGTTAACACCTGGCAAACATTGATGAATATGGGCGTGGACCTGATCGGGACGGATAAACCGGTACAACTGGGCGCTTATCTTAAAAACAGGGACGCGGCTATTTATAAAGTTGAGAATAATACCCACCCGGTTTACCCGGCGCGTTTCGTGAATAATGATTCCTTATCCGGTATCAAGAATGTTATTTTGTTGATTGGTGATGGGATGGGCTTAGCGCAGGTATATGCCGGTTTAACAGCCAATAAAGGAAAGTTAAACCTGTTGCAGATGATAAATATCGGTTTTTCTAAAACCTACTCCGAAGATAGTTATATCACCGATTCTGCCGCTGGAGGCACCGCCATGGCAACCGGGCATAAAACTAATAACAGGCATATCAGCGTGGACGCTACCGGCGTAAATAAATTAATACCAATCCCTGGAATCATAGCATCAAAAAATATAAAATCCGCTTTGATCAGCGTCGGTGATATCACGGATGCTACCCCTGCCGCATTTTATGCGCATTGTAAGGATCGA
>Ga0164243_10015390_pt1 | contig 10574 bp, 9 predicted proteins | sample OricompcompostOP_FD_108781 | JGI IMG/M metagenome (GOLD analysis project Ga0164243, IMG submission 108781) | Organic Plus compost microbial communities from Emeryville, California, USA - Original compost - Organic plus compost (OP) | ecosystem: Engineered > Solid waste > Mixed feedstock >...
GCTGAACGCCGATGTTCGCGCCGGCACGCTCAACCTGACGCGGCCCATCAACATCGTGGTGACCGCAGCCGCCAACCAGTCCTTCCTCGCCGAGATGATCAGGCTCATGGAGGCGGCTGAGGGCGGCCGGGCACGCTACCGGCGCATCGCCGACCGCGCATCGGCGCTCTACGCGCCGGTCGTGCATCTCACCGCCCTCGTTACCTTCCTCGGTTGGATGTCGGCTTCCGGCGACTGGCACCGCTCCGTAACCATTGCCATCGCCGTTCTCATCATCACCTGCCCCTGCGCACTGGGCTTGGCCGTGCCGATCGTCCAGGTCGTCGCCGCTCGCCGCCTGTTCGAAGCCGGCATCATGGTCAAGGACGGCTCCGCCATGGAGCGCCTGGCCGAAATCGACGCCGCCGTCTTTGACAAGACGGGCACCCTGACGCTCGGTCGCCTCGAGCCCAAGAACCTCGAGTTCATCGATCAGCGCACGCTGGCCATAGCCGCCGCGCTGGCGGCCCATTCTCGGCACCCGTTGTCGCTCGCGATTGTGGAGGCGGCGGCAAAGCGTGGCGCCGGCGCAGTGGCGGTCAGTCGAGTCGAAGAGATCCCCGGCCACGGCATCGAGGCCAGGATTGGTGGGGCAAGCTATCGTATAGGCCGTACCGACTGGGCCTGCCCTGGCGCCAACAACGTGGAAGGCACCGTGCTGGCGCGCGACGGCGAGCTCGTCGTGCCGTTCGTCTTCGAGGACCGTTTGCGCCGCGATGCCTCCGCCGCCGTCGCGTATCTGAAATCCTCTGGCCTCGCCGTCGAGATTCTGTCGGGCGACCGCGCCGAGGCCGTCGCCAGTGTCGGTAGCCTGCTCGCAATCGAGCGCACTGGGGCGCGCGTCACGCCCGGCGACAAGACCGCGCGTCTTGCCGCGCTCGCCGCCGAGGGCCACAAGGCGCTGATGGTCGGCGACGGCCTCAACGACGCTCCCGCGCTCGCTGCCTCCCACGTCGCCATGGCGCCGGCCACCGCCGCCGACATCGGCCGCAACGCAGCCGACTTCGTGTTCCTGCGCGAAAGCCTGTTGGCGGTCCCCCTCGCCTTGGATGTCTCCAAGACATCGGGCCGGCTGATCCGCCAGAACTTCTGGATCGCCATCGGCTACAACGCCATTGCCGTGCCGATTGCCATTCTCGGCCACGTGACGCCGCTCGTCGCCGCGGTCGCCATGCCGCTGTCCTCGCTCATCGTCATCGGCAACGCCATGCGCCTGCGCGCGCCTCGGCTCGAGGCGGTGCCGGCAACTAAGAAGGACGACCGCAGCGCTGCGCGCAGCATCCCTGCAAAGCTCGTGGAGGCACGATGACCAACCTCGTCCTTCTCATTCCCGCCGCCCTGTTCCTCGGCGGCCTCGGCCTTGTGGCCTTTCTCTGGGCGGTGCGCACGGGCCAGTACGAGGATCTCGACGGTGCTGCCGAGCGCATCCTTTACGAGCCCAATGAGCTGGCGCAAAAGGATCGCGGCCCGCGCTGAGGAGCGCGAGCCGACACCCGCCGAAGCGGGGTTCCTGATTTTCCTAATAGACGAGTGCGACGGCTAGGCGTCGGCCTAGGTGGCGACTAGTAGCGCTGCCTAGGCACATAGCTCCCGCAGCGCGCCGACATTGGTGATGTAGACGGCGCGCGCGTTGGGCAGCCGAATGTGTCCGCACTCCTTGAACCGCGAGAACGTCCGCGACACGGTCTCGACCGTCAGCCCGAGATAATCGGCGATGTCGGCGCGCGTCATGGCGAGCTCGATCTGCGGGCCGTTGCCCTGCCGCGCCATCATGTCGATGAGAAAGGCGGCGACGCGTTCTGTGGCGCACTGCCGGCCGATCACCAGGAGGTGCTCCTGCGCCCGCACCAGCGCCTTCAGCGCCAGCGGCAGAACGATGCGCGCCAGATCCGATTCCATCGGCCGCGGGATCTCGCGGACGCCGGTGCGCGAGACAGCCTCGGCGAAGAAGTGATGCGTGCTGTCCGCTTCGAAGCCGAAGAACTCGCCGGCGACGTGGAAGGCGCTGATCTGGCGGCGTCCGTCTGTCAACAGCCGGTAGATGCGCACGGTGCCGTACTCCACCCTATAAATCGAGTCGGCGGGGCTGCCCTGCGCGTAGATCTCCGAGTTGGCGCTGAAGATTGTCGTCGGCAGCGGCGGGGCGGAGGTGGAGCGCTTCGGGGAGGCATCGCCACGCAGAGCTGCGGGACGGGGCATTTCGAGGGCGGCTTCGGCGAACATTGCGAGTCTCCGGCTTGGCGTCGATGAAGCTTCAATGCTCCTGCCCGGACTTCGCGGGTATTCGGTTGTTCCCTAAGGGATTCTACGTAGCCGGCTCGGAGATTTGTCCGCGCTCTCAGCCCAGGACGGCGCGAACCGCCTCGATCAGCGCCGCGCCGTGGATCGGCTTCTCGACCATCCGCACACCGCTGGCGAAGTCCCCGTCCTTGCAGCGGTCCGTCAGCAAGACCGCCGGCCGCGTCAGCCCGTCCCATGCGCGCAGTCCGTTGGCGCCCCTGGCAAATGCCGCTTCGTCCACGACCGCGCAGTCGAATGGCGCCGTGGCCGCGCCGGCCGTAGGCAGCGCCACGAGCTGGCGCACGCGGCAGCCCTCCGCCTCCAGGAGGAAGGCGACGGATTCCCGTAGGAGCCGGTCCGGTGCAACGACGAGGACGGTGGCAGTGATGGTCACGATGCTAGGCCGTTGGGTTGCGCGACGGCAATTTGCCGCAAGCATCAAACCTGACGGAAGACCGGACCTGGAGCCTTGCGCTGGATCAACCTGGCAATCAGCTTGCCGTGTTCGTCGCCAGCACCATGCGCACGAGGTCAGGCAGGCTCTTGGCCTGCATCTTGGTCATTACGTTGGCGCGGTGCACCTCGACGGTGCGCGGGCTGATGTTGAGATTGTAGGCGATCGTTTTGTTCGGCAGCCCGCTGACGATCCCCTCCATCACCTGACGCTCGCGCTCGCTAAGAAGCCCGAGCTTGGCGCGGACAGCTGCGAGGGTCTCCTCTTCCCGCGGCCGCTTTTCGAGTTCGGCGACGGCGCAGCGGATGGCTTCCAGCATCACCTCCTCCTGGAACGGCTTCTCGATGAAGTCGAGCGCCCCGGTCTTCATGGCCTCGACAGCCATCGGCACGTCACCGTGGCCGGTGATGACGATCGTCGGCAGCATTGCGCCGGAATCCCGCAGGCGCCGCAGGAGGTCGACGCCGCTCATGTCCGGCATGCGCAGGTCGGTGATGAGGCAGGCGTTCGCAAGGCGCCCCGCCAGTGCATTGTCGAGGAACGCTGTCGCCGATTCGTGCACGCGCACGGTGTGCCCGGCCGTCGTCAGCAGAAAAGCCAGTGATTGGCGCACCGGCTCCTCATCGTCGACGATGTGGATCACGACCTCAGACTGCTCCATCGTGCAGCTCCTGTTCCTTCATAGCGGGCAGGGTGAAGCGGAAGGTGGCCCCACCGCTCTCGTTCCGGTGCATGCTGATCTCGCCGCCGTGCGCTTCGACGATCCGTTTCGAGATCGACAGTCCAACGCCCATACCGCCAGGCTTGTTGGTGGTGAACGGCTTGAAGAGTTGTGCGGCGATGTCCTCGGCGACGCCCGGACCGGTGTCGGCGACCTCGACCGTCACCATGCCCGCCGGCGCCGCCGCGACAGTCACCGTAAGCTCCCGCCGCACCCCGTCTCGCATGGCTTCGATCGAATTGCGCATCAGGTTGATGAGCACCTGCTGGATCTGCACCCGATCGGCGACCACAAGCTTGCTGTCGGCCGCGAACTCAAACACGGTGCGCACGCCCATCTGCCGCGAGCCGACGAGCGCCAGGGCGCCAGCTTCCTCGACCAGCTTATGGATCAGCTCCGGCTGCCGGTCGGTTTCTCCCCGCGTCACGAACTCGCGCAAATGCCGGATGATCTGGCCGGCCCGCAGCGACTGCCGCACCGCTTCGCCGAGCGCCTCCTGGATGCGCGCGGATTGCGCGCCCTCCATGTTCTTGAGCAGCCGCACCGAGCCTTGCACGTAGTTGGCGATCGCCGACAGCGGCTGGTTGAGCTCGTGCGCTAGTGTAGACGCCATCTCGCCAAGCTCGCTGAGGCGGGCGAGGCGGGCGAGCTCGCCCTGCACCTCCTGCAACCGCGAGCGCGACTCGGCGATCTCAGTGAGGTCGCGGATGAAGCCGGTGAAGTAGACGCCGTCTCCGTTCCGCATCTCGCCGACGGCCAACATCATCGGGAACGTGGAGCCGTCCCGGCGCCGCCCGACGATCACGCGGTTGATGCCGATGATGCGCCGCTCGCCGGTCTCCATGTAGCGCCCGACGTAGTCGTCGTGCTTGCTGGCATAGGGCTCGGGCATGAGGATGCTCACGTTCTTGCCGACGACTTCGGCTTCCTCGTAGCCGAACTGGCGCACCGCCGCCCGGTTGAACGAGACGATGATGCCGCGCGCGTCGATGACGATGGTGGCGTCAGGAACGGTGTTGAGGATCGACTGCAGGTGGGCATCGCGCCCGCGCAGGTCTTGGGTCAGCGTCTCCGCCTTGGACTGCGCATTTCGGTAGGCCGTCCCGGCAAAGGCCATCAGCGCTCCTAGGGCGAGCGCCGCAGCGCTCTCGGCTGCCGAAAGCCCGCTCGCCCATCCGAGCGCGCCAGCCGTGGCAAGAGCAATGACTGCCAGTACGAGCCCGGCGATCGCGGCCAAGCCTCCTCCGGCGGCCGCCGCAGCGAACAATGCGGGTGGCAGCAGCATGAGGATGAAGGCATCGCCGGCAGGGTTCAGCGCGAGCTGCGCGCCGAGCACGGCCGCAACGCTCAACGCGGCCGCGGCGAGCGCGAAGCCTATGGCACCGATACGAAATTTGCTCATGCGCCTTGAGATAGACCGGCTGCTGGCGGGTGTCCGTGGAAATTCAGTCGCATACCACTATCGAGGTTCATGCAACGCGGCAGACTTCCGGGCCGCAGTCTCAGGCATGCGTCAAAACGCTTGGTCTCCGAAGGCGTTAGGCGCCCCTTTGACACCGCTCTCGGCGGTGCCGCAACGTCATCATACTCCCGACGCAAATCATGGCGTATTTGATTAATTTGTATGAGGAGCGTCGCGGCGCTGACAAAAGACACGCGTGTGCGCGCAACTTCCAAGGCCCGGTGGAATTCTATGTTGTGAACCTGCCGGGTTCAGCCGCCTAGGAGAGAAACAGACATGGACATCATCGATTGGTCACTGGTGAATTGGGCTGACGTCGGCGTTTACGCGGCGATAGCTTTCCTGTCCTCGCTCATCGCGTTCCTGCTCAACAGGGCGTTCGGCGACAGTGCCATCCTTGCGGCGATCCTGACGACGATCCTCTTCTCGGTGGCCTATCTCGGCTGGAACTACTACCCGCACGGCATCGACGTCGGACAGAGCCGCCCCACCGGCGGCGCCGTCGCTCCGGCCTCCACGCCTGCTGCGCCGTCCCCGACGGGTGACCCGACCGCTGAGCCCGCGCCGAAGCAGTAACGTTTCGGCCTGAGCGGCTGAGAGCTCTGCGAGCACGAGTTTAGAGTTTGAAATACTGGCGTGCGCCCGCTGCCGGTCACGGGCCGGCGGCGCGGGCGCGCGCCCATTCAGTCGCGCTCTCCCTTTACCATGCGCTCGCGGTGGACGAGGTAGATCCCAGATCCCACCACCACGCACGAGCCCAAGGCCGTCCAGATGTCCGGCAGGTCGCCGAACACCAGATAGCCGAGCGCCGCCATGGACAGGATTTGCAGGTAGAGAAACGGCGTGATGCGCCCGGCCGGCGCAAGCTTGTAGGCCAGGATGAACAGGTAGTGGCCGACCCCGCCGAATACGCCAAGCGACAACAGCATCAGCCAGACTTCGGGCCCCTGCGGCCACTGCCAGTCGGCAACCGCCAGCGGCGCTCCGAGGAACACGCCGACGAACATCGAATAGAACAGCGTCACGATCGGAGGATCGTCGGCGGCGATGTGCCGGGTCACCAGCATGAACAAGGCGTAGATGAACATGCTGGCCAGCGAGAACCCGACCGCCGGATGGATCTCGGCCATGCCCGGTCGCACGACGATGAGAATCCCGCCAAACCCGACGACGATGGCGACAAGCCGCCGCCATCCGACCCATTCGCCCAGCAAGGGGCCCGCCAGCAGCGCCACCACCAAGGGCGCCAGGAAGGTGATGGTCACCGTCTGGTCGAGCCGCAGGTACTTTAGCGCCAGAAAGTTGAGCGCCGTCACCGACGCCATCAGGGCCGAGCGTACGAGCTGCCACTTGAGCCGCCGCGTCTTGAACATACTCCGCCAGTCCATGAGGCCGAGCATCGGCACCAGGACCAGCATCAGCACGAACTGATCGACGAAGCGCAGCCAGATGATCTGCGTCATCGGCACGCCAAGCTTGCCGGCGAGATACTTGGCGGTGGCGTCGAGGCACGAGAACAGGACGAGCGCCACCACCATCATGGCGATGGCCTTGCCGAAATCCCTGACGCGCGCCGGCGCGATTTCGACGGGGGGTGGCAGTTCGGTCATCGGGCCCACGCTCGCGCTGGCTGTCCCGGCGCGCGGCGGCGCTCGGCGCTGAGGGGCGGCCTAACCTTGATGGGGCTGCCGGCCTTATCCATGTCTCGGGGAAGCGTCACGTTAGACGTTGATCCTGTGGCGCTGTTGGGATAATCAGGCGTCGAGGGCCCCGAGGGGCCCGTTTTGTTTGGTTCGGACGGGTAGCTCAGTGGTAGAGCATTCGACTTTTAATCGAATGGTCGCGGGTTCGATCCCCGCCCCGTCTACCATGATTTTCCCTCGTCTTTCCGGCGGTTGTTGATCGTGCGCGGCGCGCGGCGGCGACTCGCCACGCGCTGAGCGTGCCGAACGCCTCTCCTAGCTGGCCCGGATACAACTATCAATCCCGATCGGTCCCTCAGGTCCTCCGCCCGCGGCAGACCAGCCATGCATTTGGCGGTGGTCGGACGACGCTCACGGCGTACTCGGCGCATCATCGGCTGAGCGCGCCGGCATCGTCCTCGCGCTTCTCCGAAAGCAGCGCCGCCACCAGCCGCAGGCCCCCGGCGAGATAGACCGTGGCGCCCGCGATCAGCATCATTGTCGCGCCGACCACCTGGTCCTCCTCACCGCTCAGTCCGCAGATGTTGGCGGCGGCAGGCACGCCAGAAAAAAGTTCATGCGGCGCGAACACGATGAGTGCGCCGAGCAGTGTCATGTGCATGGAGGTGAATAGCAGCGCGACGACGCTCGCCCCCATGCTGCGCCGGTCGTCGGAGAGCAGGGCGGCAAACGCCGGCGCCCACAATAGAAAGCTCACGGTCAAGAACATCGCCTGCTCGAGTAGGAACGCCCACGGGGCTTCCCGCGCCAGCGCGTGCAACTGCGGTGTGTGCCAGCCCCACAGCACGACGAACTCGACGAACGAGGCGACGAGTGGCGCCGACATCCACGGGAAGATCCGGCTCAACCGCGCAAACCGGGGTGCCAGGGCCATCGCAAGCAGCGGCGCGGCCACCGCGATGTTGGTGACGTGCACCGCCATGTGCCCGGCAAAGCCTGCTCGCGGCCCACCTATCAGCAGCCACGCGGCCGAGATGGCCATGAGCGGCGCCAATCCTGCCGATGCCAGCGCCACGCTTCTCATTGGCACCCCGGAGACAACAGCGCCGGCAGCCCGCTGAAGATCACCGCAACGGCGCTGAGCACAGACAGCATCAGCGTCACTCGCGTCAGGAAGCGGCTGGTCGCGTCGCGCTTGAGCCGCGGCGCGATACGCCAAGCCATCCAGGCGATCAGCAACAGCGCCACCAGCGTGGCGATAAGCGTCGACCACTGCCCAAGCGTCAGCGCCTTGAGCGCCGGGAGCTTCTGGCACGCCGTGCCGGCCACCGCGTAGACGATGATGAAATGTGCCGCCCACACCATCGGCGCCGCCACCATGACGATCAAAGGCAGCCGCTCGGATTCATATCTCTCCATCAGCCGCCTCCTTCGATGGCGATGGGGGCGAGCCACACCGTGGCGATCGTTATGACGCCCGTCATCAGCATGAAGTGCCAGTAGAGCGTCGTGTTCCAGATGTCGCTCGAATAGACGCCGGTCATGTGTCCGGCGAGGCTGCGCGCCAAGCAATAGAGCTGTGCAATGATGCCGACGCCGAAGTGCAGCGCCGCCCACAGCATCATGGTCCACACGATGGCTTGGTAGGCGTGCTGGGTGGGATCGAGCCCGGCCTCGCGCGGCGCCATCAGCAGCGCCGCGATCGCGCCTGCCGCCATCACCGCGCCGAGTAGAAGAAGCAGCCGCGCCGCCGCCAGGCGGTTGCGCCCGTTGGCCCAGCGTGCCGCGAGAGTCGCGCCCCATGCGGCGACAACGGCGATGAGCGCCGACGTCAGGATCGAAGGGCTCAGGGGCGCTGCATCCGCCGGCGGGAACACCTGGTTCACCGTCCACAAATAGAAATACGAATAGACGAGGCTCAGGAACGCGGCGGCGTCGGCGAGCAGCGTGATGAGCATGGCCCACCAACCGGCCGCCGGAGGGCCCGCCCGGTAAAGTGGTAGGGTAAGGCCGAGCCCGACGTCCTTCTCGGGCTTCTCCGGGATGCGCGCGGTCCCGGTCCACAGCCAGTAGATGATCGTGCCGGTGAAGAGCACGGCCGCGACCACGGTGCCGCCGTACATCTGGAACACGGGCAGGATGAACACCGCCGACAGGAACACCGCCGCCACGAGCGTCACCGATGTCGGTCCCGCCACGCGCAGGCACTCGACCGGCTCGGCATCGATGACGGTGGTGACGAGCGTCTCGCGCAGGCCCTCGGGCGCATCGGCGAGATAGAACTCGCCGCGGTCGATCTTGGCGACGAGCTCGGGATCGTCCCACAGGGGATAGCGGGTATTGACAATGGGGATGCTGCGTATTCCCCACACCGCCTGCCGGTGGTCGCCCACCCACTCGAGCGTGCCAGCATTCCACGGATTGCGCGGGGCGTTGGGCTCCCAACGCCGGCGCCACACGACGTCGTAGACGACGATCGCGACGCCCGCCGCCAACACGTATGCGCCGACCGTCGAGACGAGATTGAGAATGTTCCAGCCGAGCTCGTCGGGATACGTCGCGACCCTGCGCGGCATGCCCCGTAGGCCGGTGAAATGCATCGGCAGGAAGGTGACGTTGAAGCCGATGAACATCAGCCAGAACGCCCACCGCCCGAGCCGCTCCGACAGCATCTTCCCGCCGAGCAGGGGGTAGTAATAGTAGATGCCGGCGAACACCGGAAACAGCATGCCGCCGATCAGCGTGTAGTGCAGGTGGGCGACGACGAAGTAGGTGTCGTGCGCTTGCCAGTCGAACGGCGCCATCGCCACCATCACGCCCGTGAGCCCGCCGAACAGGAAGATGGCGAGCGCTCCGGCCACGAACAGCATGGCCGTCGAGACGACGACGCGCCCGATGAGCACCGTGGCGACAAGGCAGGAGATCTGGATGCCGGTCGGAATGGCGACTGCGGCGGAGGCGGCCGAGAAGAAGCCGAGCGAGATCGCCGGCAGGCCGACCGCGTACATGTGGTGCGCCCAGAGGCCGAAGCTCAGGAAGCCCGTACCCACGGCCGACAGCACGATCCACGAGTAGCCGAACACCGGCGTGCGCGCGAACGTGGGCACGATCATCGCCACGATGGCGATCGCCGGCAGGAAGATGATGTAGACCTCGGGGTGCCCGAAGATCCAGAACAGGTGCTGCCACAGCAGCGGATCGCCGCCGCGCCGCGCGTCGAAGAACGGAAAGTCGAGGGCGCGCGCCAGCTCGAACAGGATGTCGCCGGTGATGAGCGGTGGAAACGCGAACACGATCATGGCGCCGACCACCAGGATGTACCAGGCGTAGAGCGGCATGATGCCGAGCCGCATGCCCGGTGCCCGGCACTTCAAAACGCCGACGATCAGCTCCACCGCCGCCGCGATCGAGGCGACCTCGATGAACGACAGCCCTAGGAGCCAGATGTCGGCGCCGATGCCTGATTGGCGTGTGTCGGTCGAGAGCGGCGCGTACATGAACCAGCCGCCCTGGGGCGCCGCGTTGAACAGGATCGAGCCCAGGACGAACACGCCGCCGATCAGGAAGCACCAGTAGCCGAAGGCGGAGAGGCGCGGGAACGGCAGGTCACGCGCGCCGACGAGCTGCGGCAGCAGCGAGATGGCGACAGCCTCGACGATCGGCACCGCGAACAGGAACATCATCGCCGAGCCGTGCAGCGTCATCGCCTGGTTGTAGAATTCCGGAGTCAGCAGGTTGTTGTTCGGCACAGCGAGCTGCGCTCGCATCAGCAGCGCCAGAATCCCGGCTGCCAGAAAGAAGGCGAACGAGGTCGCCGTGTACCAGGTGCCGACGTGCGTGTTGTTGACCGACTTCCAGTGATGCCAGCCCGCGGGCGTCTCCCAGGCCTTCTTCAGGCGCTGCGCTGCGGGATCGGAGGCGAGCGGCGGCAGCTCGTGCGGCTCGGTGCGCAGCTCTGGAATGTCTCTGTCGTGA
>Ga0164243_10015393_pt1 | contig 10573 bp, 8 predicted proteins | sample OricompcompostOP_FD_108781 | JGI IMG/M metagenome (GOLD analysis project Ga0164243, IMG submission 108781) | Organic Plus compost microbial communities from Emeryville, California, USA - Original compost - Organic plus compost (OP) | ecosystem: Engineered > Solid waste > Mixed feedstock >...
GATGCGCTTGATCCAGCGGCGGCCGAACTCTCCGGCGAAGAAGTCCCCGTCGTACTCCTGCGGGAACTTCACGTCCGAGGAGGATGCGGCGTCGTAGCGGTAGACGGGGCCGCCCATGGGGGACTCGGAGCCGTTGCCGAACTCCGGCACCGAGTTGCCGTCGTAGGGGATCCAGGCGGGCTGCGCGGGCGGCAGTTCGGTCAGGCCCGTGTTGCGCGGCGAGGTGTTCCTCGGCGCCGAGCAGTCGAACCGGGCCCCGGACGTGCCGGTGGCGAAGTCGAAGTCCACGTAGGCGTCGTTCTTGCCGGTGCAGTACGGCCAGCCGAAGTTCCCGGCCTTGGTGACGCGGTTGAACTCGACCTGCCCTGCGGGGCCTCGGGAGGGGCTGGCGGTGCCGGAGTCGGGGCCGTAGTCACCGACGTAGACGATGCCCGTGGCCCGGTCGACGCTCATGCGGAACGGAAACCCATCGCGTAGATCTCGGGCCGGGTCTTCGCGGTACCCGGCGCGAACAGGTTCCCGGACGGGATCGTGTACGAGCCGTCGGCGTTCACCTTGATCCGCAGGATCTTGCCGCGCAGATCGTTGGTGTTGCCGGCGGAACGCTGGGCGTCGTACGCCGGGTTGCGGGAGGCGCGCTCGTCGATCGGTGTGAAGCCGTCGGAGGCGAACGGGTTGGAGTCGTCACCGGTCGACAGGTACAGGTTGCCCGCCGCGTCGAAGTCGATGTCCCCGCCGACGTGACAGCACAGGCCACGGGAGGCGGGCACGTCCAGGATCTTCTTCTCGCTGGCCAGGTCGAGGGTGTTGTCGCTCCTCAGGACGAACCGTGACAGCCGGTTCACGCCGTCGAACGGCGTGAAGTCCGACGCGCTCCCGTCCGACGGGGCGTCGCCGCCCGGTGTGCCGAGTTTCGGGGCGTAGTACAGGTAGACGAACCGGTTCGACGCGAAGCCGGGGTCGGCGGCGACGCCTTGCAGTCCCTCCTCGTCGTGGCTGTAGACGTCGAGCCTGCCGGCCACGGTGGTGGTGCCGGCCGCGTCGGTGCGGCGCAGCGTGCCGTCGCGCGCGGTGTGCAGGACCGAGCGGTCGGGCAGCACCGTCATCGTCATGGGTTCGCCGGTCTCGGCGACCCCCTTGGCCAGGGTGACCTGCTGGAAGTCCTCGGCCGCCGCCACGGGGGCCGCGGGTTCGCCGCCGGGGGCCGCCGCGGCCGGGCCCAGCGGCACGGCCAGGGCCAGCGCGCACACCAGGGCCGGCAGCGCCGTACGGACACGTCTGAGCGAGGGCGATCTCGTGCGCATGGAGTACTCCATGGGAGACGGGGTGGCGGCGGTCGCCGGAGGAACACCGGACGGCCGCCGGTGGGGGGTTGCGGGCGCGCGCCGTCGCGCCATCGAGCACAGGCCCGTGGATTCCGCCGGGCCTCATGAACGCTTCAATTCCCGGAAGTTAGCGGGCTTCGTCCGCGCTCGTAACCCCTTCCGCACAAGATCTCACCACTTTTCTCATGCCGGAGACAAAGTGGTGGAGCCGGGCCCCGCCCTCCTGGGGGTGCCCGGCTCCGTCCTCGTCGCGGCTGCGGCTCAGCGCACGCGCGCCACGCCCGCGTAGATGCCGCTCGGCTCCGCCTCGGCGGCGGGGGAGGACGGCGCCCACTCGGTCGCCGTCACCAGACCCGGCGCCACGAGGTCCAGCCCGTCGAAGAACCGCTCCACCTCCGGGCGCGGCCGGAACGCGAGCCGGATGCCGCCCTTCGCGTACTCGGCGACCACCTGGTCCGAGAGCTCCGGGAACAGGTCGGACGAGGCGTGCGACAGGATCAGATGGCTGCCCGAGGGCAGGGTGTCGACCAGCGCGCGGACGATGCCGTGGGCGTCCTGCTCGTCGCTGATGAAGTGCATCAGCGCGATCAGCGAAAGCGCCACGGGCCGGTCGAAGTCCAGGACGCGCCGGGCGTGCCGGACGATCGACTCCGGGTCGCGCACGTCCGCCTGGATGTAGTCGGTCGCCCCCTCCGGCGAGCTGACCAGCAGCGCCTCGGCGTGCCGCAGCACGATCGGGTCGTTGTCGGCGTAGACGACCTTGGCGGACGGGACGACGTTCTGCACGACCTGGTGGAGGTTCGGCTCCGTGGGGATGCCGGTGCCTATGTCCAGGAACTGGTCGGTGCCCTGGGAGGCGAGCCAGGCGGCGGCCCGGTGCATGAACTGCCGGTTCTGCCGGGCGCCGTCCCGCGCCTCCGGAGGCAGCCGCTCACCCACCGCCTCGTCCACGGGGTAGTTGTCCTTGCCGCCGAGCAGCCAGTCGTACACGCGGGCGGGATGGGCCCTGCTGGTGTCGATCTGCACGGACGGCTGGGAATCGGTCGTCATGTCAGCTCCATCGCGCCGGTGGGGGAGAACGGGCCGCGTACGCGAACGATCTTACGTCGCTCAGTCATCTCCCGTGAGGGGAGCGGGATTTGAGGGATTCCGGTCGTCTCGCCTCCACCCGGCGAGGAGCGGAGCGGTGACGTTGCGGCGGAGAGCACACGGGCGGATCCGGCTTCCCCTAACCTGCCGTCATGACCGACCTCGGACCCGTCACCTGGCCGCCCGCACCGATCAGGACCGAACGGCTCGTGCTGCGCGCCGCCGAGGCGCGGGACCGGGCGACCTTCATCGAGCTGCTGGCGTCGCCGGAGGTGCACACCTACCTCGGAGGCCCCCGGGGACGTGACGAACTGGAGCGGGAGGTGCCCGAGGTGCCCGAGCCGTGGCCCGGGAGCTTCGTCGTCGAGCTCGACGGGCGGATGATCGGGCAGGTCCTGGTCCGCAGGGTCACCGAGCACCGCGTGGCGACAGCCGTCGGGCAGGTCGACCTGGGCTACCTGTTCCTGCCGCGGGTGTGGGGACGCGGATACGCCGCCGAGGCGTGCGCGGCGGCCCTCGACTGGATCGACGCCTCCCTGCCCGGTGAGCCGGTGGTGCTCTCCACCCAGACGGCCAACGCCCGCTCCCTGCGCCTCGCGGCGAAGCTCGGCTTCACCGAGGTGGAGGTGTTCCGGGCGTGGGGGGCCGAACAGTGGCTCGGCAGGCGGGCGGCCCCGGCCACGGGACAGGTCGCGGCCCCGGCGCCGAAGTGACCGCCCGCTCGGCCGCGTTCAGCGGGACGCCGACGACGCCAGCATCGGAAGCGACACGATGTCCGCGAGGGCCCGCTGACCGGCGATGTTGGCGTGCACGCCGTCCCCGGTGTCGTACGGCGGGTTGATGCTGTTCGGCTTCACCGGGTCCCTCAGCACCTGGTCGAAGGGCAGCACGCCGTCACAGGTACCGGCGCAGGTGTTCCACGTCGAGACGAACGTGCCGACCGTGTGCCGGTCCCGGTTGTTCTGGTCCGTGTAGCCGGGGCGCGGGGTGATGGGCGTGACGTACACCTTGACGCCCGCGGCCCGCAGCCGCCGGAAGACGTCCCGGTAGCTGTCCAGGATCGGCTCGGCCTCGCAGCCGGCCGCGAGGTCGTTCGTGCCGTAGTAGTAGAGGACGCCGGTGACCCCGTGGAGGGCGAGGACATCGCGTTCCAGGCGGGACACGGCGTCCAGGCCGCGCAGCGACGGATCCATGCGGGGGCAGGAGACGGCGCTGGTCGTGCCGCCGATCCCGGCGTTGGCGACGGTGAACTGCCGGTCGGCGGGCAGCTCTTCGGTGATGCGCCGCGCCACCCCGTCCGTCCACCGCAGGTTCTCGCCCGGACGCTGACAGCCCGGCCCGCAATCGGTGGACCCGGTGCCGTCGACGACCGAACTGCCGTACGCGACGAGCGTGCCGCGCAGCCGCGGATTGTGCACGTCGACGGCGCTGACCAGGTAGGTGGCGCCGGTCGTCCGCGTGTACGCGGCACCCGAGGCGTCGGCGGTGTGGTCGCCGGAGCCGGGCGGGGTCAGGTAGTTGGTGCGGAAGGCGCTGTCGTGGATCCCCGCGTCCACGGTTCCGGACACGGAGACGGACACCGCGACGTCGTCCTGAGCGGCGGTGCCGAGCCGGGCCGGATCGCTCCACACCTCGCCCCCGGCCGGCACGACGACCGTGCGGCTTCCGGCGAAGGTGACGGGGACCGGGGCGCCGTCCGTCGCCGCGCTGTCACCGTCGCTGTGCGCGACGGTCGCCGCCGTCACCGTCAGCGGTGTCTTCCCGAAGGTGTTCTGGAGACGGACCCGCAGCGCGTCGCCGCCCTGACTCAGATGGCTGATCATGCGCACCGACTGGTCGTCCAACTTTTCGCTCGCCAGCCCCTGTTGGGAGCTCGACCAGGAGGTGAACCAGCCCTTCGGCGCCGACGGCCGCTGCGTACCGGCGGCGGTGGGAGCGGAGGCGGCTGCCACTGACGCCGTCACGGCCAGCGCGAGGGCGGCGGCGAGGCGGCCCGCCCGCAGACGGCGGAGGCGGCTGAGGCGGCGGAGGCGGTGGGGGCGTGGGGGAGAAGAGAGCTCACTGGTTCCTGTCCTTCCCGTGGGACGGGTGTCACGAGCGTGAAGAGCCTTTCCCCGCCCCGGTGCGGGCAACCCCCGCTGGATGACGGGTGCGGGCGGGCGCGCCCCGCGTTCGTCGGGGGCGAAGTCCCGTGCGCCGTAGGTTCGTTGCTGCCACGGTGGGACGATGACGACGACCACGACACCGGACGGCCGGCCCGTACCGCCCCCGCACGCCGGCGAACGCGCCATGCTGGAGGCGTGGCTGGACTTCCACCGCGCCACCCTCGCCCTGAAGTGCGCGGGCCTCGACGACGGCCGGCTGCGGCAGGCGGCGGTGCCCCCGTCCTCGATGACGCTGCTCGGTCTCGTACAGCACATGGCCGAAGTGGAACGCAACTGGTTCCAGCGGATCTTCGCGTCCCTGGACGTCCCTCCCGTGTTCGGCGACGGCAACGTCGACGGTTTCGCGCTCGATCCGGACCGCGGGCTCGACGAGGCGACGGCCGCCTGGCGGGCCCAGATCGTCCGGGGACGTGAACTGACCGCCGGAGCCTCGCTCGACGACGCCGGGCGCCTGTCCGAGGCCGATGCCGGACTCGTCGGGGACGCGGGCGTCTCCCTGCGCTGGATCCTGGTGCACCTGATCGAGGAGTACGCCCGTCACAACGGCCACGCCGACCTGATCCGCGAACGGCTCGACGGGGTCACCGGAACCTAGAGCCTGTCCTTTTGTGCGTCGGCGTGATGTTTCCGTCCTGCTTCGTGGGAACGCGAGGGGGTGCGCTTCCCGCGCATCGCCTCCTGCGCTGGTGCTGTCTCGGTGCGCGTGACCCCACACCCGGAACACTTGACGTCTGGCGAGCAGCGGGCACATGCTTGACGCGTCAAGTAAATCGGTGTCTACGGGCACCGACTGCTACGTCTTTCAGGAGTGCTCAGTGTTCTTCAGCAAGACCCGTGAGGCCGCATCCGCCCCTGCCGGTCCTTCGGCGTCGCGGCGACGCCGGAAGAAGGTCGGCGTCATGGTCGGCGTCGCCGCGGTGGCCATGACCGCGCTGGCCGTCCCGGCCTCGGCGCAGGGCCAGGGAACGCACCACGGCTCGACCGGCCGGCCCCATCACCACTACCTGTCGCCGCTGCAGGTGACCTCGGCGTACTACGCCAGCTACAACGGCGACCTGGCGGCGGGTTTCGACCGCTACATCTCCAAGGACCTCGTCCTGCACGGATTCAACGGGCCGGAGAACCGCGAGGACTGGCTCAAGGGCGACCTCGACATCAAGGCCGGGTTGACCGGCTTCAAGATGACCGTCCTGGACCAGATCGTGGAGGGCGACAAGGTCGTCACCCGCTGGAGCTTCGCCGGCCGTCACACCGGAACGGTCTTCGGCATCCCGGCGTCCGGCCGAGACGTGCAGCTCAGTGGTATCTCCATCGACCGCGTCATACACGGTCAGTCCGTGGAGCACTGGTCGGAGGGGAACTTCGGCGTGTTCCTGGACGAGCTCCGCGGTGAGACGCCCCCCGGCACGGTCCACCCCACCACCAAGTGACACCGCGCCGGCCGCCCTGCCCTGGCGCAGGGCTCTGACCTGAGCGCAGTGTCAGACGCCCCGGGTGCGCTGCGTGCGCGCTGCACCCGGGGCGTCCACGCCGGGAAGTGGACGCGCGAAGTCATCCACCCGACGCGATGTCGATGACGACGCCCGCCTCCGGTGCCCGTGACCAGGCGACCTTGCCGTCGAGGAGGGATGCCGTGAGGCCGGCGGCCGTGACCTCGGCGATGCCCAGGCGATGCGAGACGCGACTATCGGCACAACCCTCCTCAAGCGCTTCGCCGGCCCCGAGGAGATCGTCGTATTCGCCGCGTTTCCCGCTTCCGGCCAAGCCTCCTGCGTCGCCGGCGCCAACTACGCCATGGACGATGGCGGAAGCGCCTGATGATCCGGGCTCTCCCGGCCATCTGCGGTGCGGCTGAACACGAGCAGGACCTCGCAGCGTGCCGGAACCGCACCGCCGCGCCGCGCCACTCCCGAGGCCGAAATCCCGCGCACGCCGCGCCGATTTGCCCGACTTGCATGGTCAATTCAAGCCGTCACGTTGGCGGTCACATGACAAAAGCAAGGGTCCGGTGTCACCCTTCTGCTCAAGTTCACCGTTCGTCCACATGGTCACCATGCGGCGGACGTTCCCACCCCCCACCTCCTTCCACCCGCATGCCGTGCAGCGCTAGGGACCGGCCCACCCCGCCGGTCCTCTCGTCCACGGCCCCCACACGGGCCGACCGTCGTCCTGAAGGAGTCACCTTGTCCCTGCGACACCGCGCCCTCGTCCGGCGCAGACGCGCAACCGGCGCAGCCCTCACGGCAGTCGGGGCCCTGCTGGCCCTGGCCGCCCCCGGCCTCGCCACCGCCGCACCGGCCGACCCGGGCCCCGCGAAGATCACCGCCACACCCCGGGCGGGCGCCGCCCCGGCCTCCCTGACCCCCGCCCGACGCACGGCCCTCATCAAGAGCGCCCAGTCGCAGGCGGCCGGCACCGCACAGCGGATCGGCCTCGGCGGCAAGGAGAAACTCCTCGTCAAGGACGTCGTCCAGGACGCCGACGGCACCACGCACACCCGCTACGAACGCACCTACGCCGGACTGCCCGTCCTCGGCGGCGACCTCGTCGTCCACGACAAGGGCGGTCGTACGACCGTGACCAAGGCCAGCAAGGCGACGCTCGCGCTGTCCTCGCTCAGCCCGAAGGTCACGGCGTCCGGCGCGGCCACCAAGGCCCTCGGCGCCTCGAAGAAGGCCGACGTCAAGAGCCCCGAGACCGAGCGGGCGCCCCGCCTGGTCGTCTGGGCCGGCAGCGGCAGGCCCGTGCTCGCCTGGGAGACCGTCGTCGAGGGCGTCCAGAAGGACGGCACGCCCAGCGAACTCCAGGTCGTCACCGACGCCGCCACCGGCAAGCAGCTCCTGGCCGCCGAGAAGGTGCACACCGGCTCCGGCACGGGCCAGTTCGTCGGCGAGGTCGAGATCGGCACCACCCTGTCGGGATCGACGTACCAGCTCATCGACCCGGACCGAGCGAACCAGAAGACGTACGACCTGAACCAGGGCACCTCGGGCACCGGCACCCTCTTCACGGACGACAACGATGTCTGGGGCAACGGGCAGCCCTCGAACCGCCAGACCGCGGGCGTGGACGTGGCCTTCGGCGCCGCGGCGACCTGGGACTACTACAAGGACACCTACGGCCGCAACGGCATCCGCAACGACGGCGTCGCCGCCTACAGCCGCGCCCACTACGGCAACAACTACGTCAACGCCTTCTGGCAGGACTCCTGCTTCTGCATGACGTACGGCGACGGCTCGGGCAACAACAACCCGCTGACCGCACTCGACGTGGCCGCCCACGAGATGAGCCACGGCGTCACCGCCGCCACCGCGGGACTGGTGTACTCCGGCGAGTCCGGCGGCCTCAACGAGGCCACCTCCGACATCTTCGCCGCGGCCGTCGAGTTCTACGAGAACCTGCCCGCCGACCCCGGGGACTACTTCGTCGGCGAGAAGATCGACATCAACGGTGACGGCACCCCGCTGCGTTACATGGACAAGCCGTCCAAGGACGGCGCCTCGAAGGACAACTGGAGCTCCACGCTGGGCGGCATAGACGTCCACTACTCCTCCGGTCCCGCGAACCACTTCTTCTACCTGCTGTCCGAGGGCAGCGGCGCGAAGACCGTCAACGGCGTCGACTACGACAGCCCGACCTACGACGGGCAGCCCGTCACCGGCATCGGCATCGAGAACGCCGCCGCCATCTGGTACCGCGCGCTGACGACGTACATGACGTCGACGACCAACTACGCCGGGGCCCGCACCGCCACCCTGTCCGCCGCCGCGGACCTCTTCGGCGCCTACAGCCCGACCTACCTCGCCGTCGCCGACGCCTGGGCCGGCATCAACGTCGGCAACCGGATCGCGCTCGGTGTGAACCTCGCCCCGGTCGCCGACCAGATCAGCGGCGTCAACCAGGAGGTCAACCTCCAGCTCGACGCCTACACCACCAACTCCGGGGCGAGCCTCACCTACGAGGCCGAGGGCCTGCCGGAGGGCCTGAGCATCAGCCCGACCGGACTGATCAGCGGCACCCCGGCCACACTCGGCACCAGTGACGTCACCGTCACCGTCACCGACAGCACGGGAGCGACCGCCTCGGACACCTTCACCTGGCAGATCGCCTACGTCTACGCGAACACCACCCGCGTGGACATCCCGGACAACGGGCCGGCCGTCCAGTCCCCGGTGACCATCACCGGCCGTGAGGGCAACGCCTCCGCGACCACCTCGGTGTACGTCAACATCGTCCACACCTACCGCGGTGACCTGATCGTCGACCTCGTCGGCCCCGACGGCACCGTCTACCCGCTGCTCAACCGCAGCGGCGGCTCCGCCGACAACGTCGACCAGACCTTCACCGTCGACGCCTCGGCTCAGCCGCTCAACGGCACCTGGGCGCTGCGCGTCCAGGACAAGGCGTCCATCGACGTCGGCCACATCGCCCGCTGGACCCTCACCCCCTGACCAGGTCACCGCGCGCCGCCGTCCGGACCCTTCGAGGGGGCCGGGCGGCGGTGCCGTCACCAGGCGGGCCGAGGCGTCCGATGCGCTGCGGATGACCAGCGGAAAACGCCCTCCGGCGCCCGGATACCATGTGCGCACCGACGGCGGTCCCGCCCAGGAGGGCCCGCCGGTCGACGCGAAAGGTGGCTTGGTTGCCCATGACACATCGGGCCCGAAGGTGACTTCCATATCGCCGCGGACGTCTCCGGGTGAAACGGACACGGTCGAACGCCCCGCGCTGTGGCGCCGTCCCCGCGCGATGTTCTGGACCGCGGCCGGTCTGGCGGTCCTCGGCTTCCTGGTCGCGCTGGAGATCGCCGCGCGCCGCATCGGCGTCGAGGGGCCGATGACCAGTCAGGTCAAGGACCTCTGGTACGCCCCGAAGCCGGGGCCGCTCTACGCCGGTCTGGCCCTGATGATGGTGGTGCTCACCTGGCGGGAACGCCTCCTCGCCGCAGGCGTCGCGATCGGCATCGACGTCCTGTTCGCCCTGATACGCGGGGCATTCGGCATCGACGCCCCCAGCGAGTACTTCCTCGGCAGCGGAGCGCTCTGGGTGATCCTGGCGTTCACGGTCATCGCCGTGACCCGCCGCACCGGCGCCGAACGCACCCTGCTGCTCAAGGGTGTCGGACTGGCCTTCCTGCTCATAGCGGGCCGCAAGACCGGTGACACCTGGCTGATCATCACGGCCAAGACCCGCACGATGGTGCTCGATCCCTACGTGGCCACCGCCGACCGCGCCCTCGGCGACCCGTCGTGGCTCGTCGGCCGGATGCTCGAGGCCACCGGGCCGGTCGGCAACACCATCGTCCAGCTCGTCTACGCCCAGCTCGCCGTGGCCGCCGTCGTCGTCGCCCTGTACCAGCTGCGCGGCGTGGCCGCCGAACGCCGCTTCCCACGCCACCACCTGGTGCGCACGTTCCTGGTCATCGGCCTGCTCGGCCCCGCCTTCTACATGATCTTCCCGGTGGTCGGCCCCGTCTTCGCCTACGGCCCCGGCGCGTCCGGAACCGGCGGCGTGGAGTGGGCGCTGGCCAACGTGTGGCCCCACACCCCGCCGCCCCTCGGCACCCCGCACCCGATGCCGTACGACGGGCTCACCCCCCGCAACTGCATGCCGAGCCTGCACACGGCCTGGAGCATCGCGATCTTCATCCACACCCGCAGGGCCCCGCGCCTGCTGCGCTACGCCGGCACCTTCTGGCTCGTCGCCACCCTGACCGCGACCCTCGGCTTCGGCTACCACTACGGCGTGGACCTGCTGGCCGGCGTGGTGTTCGCGCTGACGATCGAGGGGGCGCTGCGCGCACAGGAGCGAGGCTGGGACAGGGCGGCGACCGCGCTGGTCTCGTACGGCACGACGGTGTTCGCGGCCCTCCTGCTGAGCTACCGCCACCTGCCCGTGGAGATGGCCCAGCACCCGCGGATCTGGGGACCGCTGCTGGTCCTGGCGACGGCCTCGATGGTCTGCCTCTATCTCCGCACGACCAGGCTCTGGGAC
>Ga0164243_10015394_pt1 | contig 10572 bp, 6 predicted proteins | sample OricompcompostOP_FD_108781 | JGI IMG/M metagenome (GOLD analysis project Ga0164243, IMG submission 108781) | Organic Plus compost microbial communities from Emeryville, California, USA - Original compost - Organic plus compost (OP) | ecosystem: Engineered > Solid waste > Mixed feedstock >...
CGTCGGCTCCGGGTTCAACGGGCCGGCCGGCCTCGGCGACCACGACCACGAGGGCCACTCCGGCTGGCGGATCGACCAGCTCGACGCCAACATCGTGGGCTGGCTACAGGCGTACACCCCGCGCACGATCCTCCTGCACATCGGCACGAACGACGTCAACCAGAACTACGACGTCGCCAACGCGCCGGCGCGGCTGTCGGCCCTGATCGACAAGATCCGCGCGACCGCGCCCGACGTCGAGCTCTTCGTCGCCCAGATCACGCCGGAGACCGACCCGACGCGCGAGCAGCGGGTGCAGGCGTACAACGCGACGATCCCCGGCATCGTGGCGTCGAAGGGCCCGAGGACCCACCTCGTGGACATGCACTCGGCGATCACCACGGCCGACCTCGCCGACGGCGTCCATCCCAACCAGGCGGGGTACGACAAGATGGGCGCCACGTGGTTCGCGGCGCTCCAGTCGGTGCCCGGCAGCCTCCAGCCGGTGGGCGCGGTGGGGCCGCCGGTCGGCGTACCCGTGTCGCTCGTCAACCCGCAGTCGGGCCGCTGCCTGGACGTCTCCGGCGTCTCGACGACGCCCGGCGCCCAGATCCACATCTGGGACTGCCACGGCGGCACCAACCAGCGCTGGACCCGCACGGCGACCGGCGAGCTCCGCGTCTACGGCAACCGCTGCCTGGACGTGAACGGCAACGGCACGGCCAACGGCACGAAGATCCAGATCTGGGACTGCAACGGTACGGGCGCCCAGAAGTTCACCTTCCAGGCCAACGGCTCGATCGTCGTACCGGCGTCGGGGAAGTGCGTCGACGTGGCGGCGAGCGGCCTGACCAACGGCACGAAGGTCCAGCTCTACACCTGCAACGGCACGGGCGCCCAACGCTGGTCGGCGGCGGCGTAGCGGCCTGACCACGGTCAGCTCCCGCGGTCGCCTCGGGAGCTGACCACCGGCTCATTTCATGGCGGCCCCGCGAGCCTTGTCCGAACCGGCCGTCGCAGTCGGGCCGGGCGTCGCGGTTGGGGCGGGCGCGGGCGTCGCGGCCAGCCACAGCGTCGACAACGCCGCGAAGCCCGCCGCGGCCAGGAACACGAGACCCGGCAGCTCGTAGGTCAAGGACCAGGCGAACACCGCCGTGGCCGCGACCGGCACGACCGTTTCCGCGACGGCGCCGAGGCCGGTCACCGCGCCGTGGACCGTACCCTGCTCGTCGGCCCCGGCCGCGCGCGACAGCCACGACTGCGCCGCCGCCCCGCCGATCGACGCGACCACACCGACCGACTGCAGCGCGTAGACCTCCCAGGGTGCGGACGCGAGTGCGGTGCCGCCGAGCGCGACCGCGCCGAGCGCGCCGCCGAGCACGGCGGCCCGCTTGTCGCCGAGCCACCGCACGCCCGGCCCGACCAGGCAGGCCTGGAACACCGCGCCCGCGAGCGCGCCGGCGGCCAGCGCGAAGCCGACCCACGCCGTGCTCCAGGCGAACTGGTAGGTGACGAAGAAGGTCCAGCTCACCTGGTGGGTCATCCGGGCGACGTCGGCGAAGAACCGCGCACACGCGAGCCGACCGAGCAGCGGCCGGCGCAGCACGCCGACCACCGAGCCGAGCGGGCTCGCGAGCCGCAGGCCGAGCGGTGTCGTCCGGTCGCCACGCCGCGACTCGGGCAACACGAGGAGCCCGTAGGCGACGTTGGCGAACGCGAGCCCGGCCGCGGCGTAGAACGGCAACCGCACGTCGACCGCACCGAGCAGCCCGCCGACGATCGGCCCGGCGACGAACCCGAGGCCGAACGCGGCCCCGACGAGCCCGTACGCGCGGGCACGCCGCTCGGGCTCCGTGACGTCCGCGATGTAGGCGTTGACGACGGTGTTCGTCCCCGCGCACGCACCGGCGAGCCCGTGGAAGAGCAGCAGCAGCCACGCCGTGGTCGAGACCGCGTGCCCCAGGTAGTCGACGCCGAGGCAGGCCAGCGACGCGAGGAGGACGGGCCGCCGCCCGTACCGGTCGGAGAGCCGCCCGAGCAGAGGCGAGACGAGAAACTGGAGAAGCCCGAAGCTCGACCCGATCACCCCGGACCACCGCGCACCGTCGGCGACGTCTCCGGTGACAGCGGTCATCAGGGCGGGCAGGATCGGCACGACCAGGCCGAGGCCGAGCATGTCGACGAAGACGGTGACGAGCAGGAAGGACAGGGCGGGCGACCGGGGCATCGTGGCTCCTGGGTGTCGAGAGGGCGGTGGCCCCCTCGAACTCGCGGTCCACACCAGATCCGGCCGGCCGAAGGTACGGAGGATTAACGTATCCCGGCTGTCAACCGGTTTCCGGGTCCCGACCGCCGAACGCCCAGCGATGCACCTCGATCTCGGCGTACCGGCCGGGTGCCAGGAGCCCGCGCGCGGCGTCGCTGTCCGCGGCCCGGACCAGCGCGGCGGTCCCGAGCCAGGCGTCTCCGTCATCGGACAGCAACGGCCCGTAGGCGATCAGCCCGTCCCGGTCGACCGGCACGGCGAGGTCGGCGACCTGGCGTCCCGCACCGAGCCCGAGCACGAGATAGCGGTCACCGTCGTCGCCGCGGCCACCGGGAAAGTCCCACATGGTGCGCCCGAGGGCGTTGCGCCACCGCCGCAGCATCACGTCCCGGTAGACACCGGCCTGGTAGTTGGGCTCGTCGAACGCGAACGCCCGGGCGGCGGCAGGACCGGGCAGGTCGAGGATGTGCACACTGCCGGTCGGAGTCTCACCGTCATCGGCGAAGGTCGGCCCACGGGCGATCATCTCGGCCGCGTACCGGTCCATGTAGGACCAGTGCTCTTCGAGCAGCTCCTCCCGCAACGCCAGGGAGCCATGCCGGTCACGGTGATAGCAGAAGAACTCCATCCGATCGCGCCCCTCCGTCACCAACCACACCCTACCTACGCCCGGCGGCTGGGGCGGGTCAGGCCTCGCTGGAGCGGGACCACATGTTGATGTCCGCGTCCGTGGCGTGGCGGTCGATCTCGGACAGTTCGTCGGCCTCGAAGTCGGTGTTGGCTAGGGCGCCCAGCGTGTCGTCGAGCTGCTCCACGCTGCTCGCCCCGATCAGGGTCGTCGTGACGCGCGGGTCGCGCAGCGTCCACGCCACCGCCAGCTGGGGCAGGGTCTGGCCGCGGCGCGCCGCGATGTCGCGTAGCGCGCGGATCTTCGCCAGGTTGGCCTCGTTGAGCCAGCGCGACTGCAGGCTGCCCTGGCGGGCCGCGCGCGAGTCGGGTGGCACGCCGTCGAGGTAGCGGTCGGTCAGCATGCCCTGGGCCAGGGCCGAGAAGGCCACGCAGCCCATTCCCTCACGGGACAGCACGTCGAGCAGGCCGTCCTCGATCCAGCGGTTGAGCAGCGAGTAGCTCGGCTGGTGGACGAGCGGCGGCGTGCCTAGGTCGCGGAGGATGCGGGCCGCCTCGGTCGTGTGGGTCGCCGAGTATGACGAGATGCCCGCGTAGAGCGCCTTGCCCTGGCGTACCGCCGTGTCCAGCGCGCCCATCGTCTCTTCGAGCGGCGTCTCCGGGTCGTAGCGGTGGGAGTAGAAGATGTCGACGTAGTCGACGCCTAAGCGGCGCAGGCTCTGGTCGAGGCTCGCGAGGAGGTACTTGCGGGAACCGTCCACGCCGTACGGGCCGGGCCACATGTCGTAGCCCGCCTTCGTCGAGACGACGAGCTCGTCGCGGTGGCCGCGCAGGTCGGTCGCCAGGATGCGGCCGAAGGTCTCCTCGGCGGCGCCGGGCGGCGGGCCGTAGTTGTTGGCCAGGTCGAAGTGGGTGATCCCCCGGTCGAACGCCCGGCGGACGATGGCGCGGTGGGTCTCGAACGGGCGCGCCTCGCCGAAGTTCTGCCAGAGCCCGAGCGAGACGGCCGGCAGGCGAAGACCACTGCGACCACAGCGGCGGTACGCCATCGCCTCGTAACGGTCGCCGGCCGCGACGTAGCCCATGCGCTCGACCGTAACGCCTGTCCCCTGGCCACGTGACGCGTTCGGGGCGAGCGGCTCAAGCGGCGGCGCCGGGGCCCGGCAGGACGTCGAGGTCTCCGGCGTGCATCGGCTGACCGCACCCGGCGCAGCGGAGGTCGACGTGGCTGATCTCGCCGCACGCGTGGTGGCGGTAGAGCACCGGCGGCCCGGCCTCCCCGGCCGTCCAGCGGTCGCCCCACCGGACCATCACCAGCAACAGGTCGCAGAGGTCGAGGCCCTTGGCGGTCAGCACGTAGTCGTGGCGGGGCGGCCGCGCGGAGTATTCCCGCCGCTCGACGATCCCCTGGGTGACCAGCCAGTTGAGCCGCTCGGTCAGCACCTTGCGCGAGATGCCGAGGTCGGCCTGGATCTGGTCGAACCGGGCGATCCCCACGAAGATGTCGCGCAGGATGAGCGGCGACCAGGGCTCGCCGATCACGTCGAGGGTGCGGGCGATCGAGCATGCCATGTCGCCGAAGCTGGTCCGCTGCATGCCACCCACTCTAGGTGAATGGGTTCCCTTAGGGAACTCAGTGGGCTAACGTCAGGGGCATGACCTATCCCCAGGGAGACATCCGCCTTCTCGACACCGACCTCGCCGGGCAGCTCCTCGCGGCGCCCATCCCCGCCCGGATGGCCTACGTCGCGCGCGACGGCACGCCGCGCGTCGTGCCGTCGTGGTTCCACTGGACCGGGCGCGAGGTCGTCATGGCCACCTACGTCGCCGGTCCGGCGATCGGCATCCGCCACCCGGCGGCCCGGGTCGCCGCGCTCCGCGCCAGGCCCGCGGTGGCGATCACGATCGACACCGACGACTCACCGCCGCGGTGCCTGACCATCCGCGGCAAGGCGGAGGTCGACGAGGTCGAGGGCGTGGCGCCGGAGTACGCCGCCGCGGCCCACCGCTATCTCGGCTCCGACGCGGCCGTCGCGATGCTCGCCGGCGTCGACCGGCCCGGCACCCGCCAGGCCCGCATCGCCGTGCGACCCACCTGGGTCGGCCTGCTCGACTTCGTCACCCGCCTTCCCAGCCCGCAAGGCGGCGTCATCGGCTAGTGCTCGGGCGCGACCAGATCCGCGCCGATGCGGGTGATCCGCTCCCGGCCCCACGCGGTCAGCGGCGCGAGAGCGGCGTTGAGCGACTCGCCCTCCGGCGTGAGGGAGTACTCGACCTTCGGCGGCACCTCGGCGTAGACCTCGCGGTGGACGAGGCCGTCGGCCTCCATCTCGCGCAGGTGTTGGACCAGCATCTTCTCGCTGACGCCGGGCAGGTTGCGCCGCAGCTCACCGAACCGGCGCGTGCCGTGCAGGTCGAGCTCCCAGAGGATCAGCGACTTCCATTTGCCGGTGACGACGTCCATCGCGGCGTCGATGCCGCAGATGTAGGGGCCCCGCCGCGCCGATGCCATGATCATGCCTCCCACTTACAGAAAGGTAAGTACCTAGCAGCATAGTGGGTACGTGCCGCACCGGATGTGCCACGAACACGATGAGGGCATGACCACGAGCGCGCCGACGACCTCGTCGCCGACGGGATCACGGGAACCTACGGCGGCGCCGAAGACGCCGTCGACGCACGCGCCGCCACGCTGGCTAGAGCGGCAGGTCAATGTGGGTGGCGAGGCCCTCGGCCAGGGCCGCGAGCGTCGGGTGCTGCCAGACGAAGTTGCCGGCGAGCTTGATCCCGAGCCCGGTCTCCAGCCGGGAGCGCAGCTCCATCGCCAGCAGCGAGTCGAAGCCGAGCGCCCGCAACGGCGTCTGCGGGTCGAGGGCCCGGTCGCCCAGCCGCATCACCGCCCGCACATGACCGGCCACATAGGACTCCAGCGCGTCGCGCCGGGCCGGGCCGGGCGGCAGGTCGGCCAGCGACGCGCGGACGTCGACCCGCACCTCGGCGGACGGCGAGGCATGCGGCGAGGCATGCGGCGAGGCATGCGGCGAGGCGGCCGACGGGGCGGCCAGGACGGCGGAGAAGAACGGCGACGACGGCGCCGGGACCCACGTCGCGGGCGCTCCCGGGATCACGCCGGTACGCACCCGCCCGTGGGCCAGCAGCGTCGACAGCGCCCGGAAGCCGGCCGAGGTCGGGATCGTCTCGTAGCCCCGCGACGCGAAGTCGACGGCCGCCCCGGTCTCGCCCCACGGTCCCCAGTCGACCGCGAGCGTCCGCAGCCCCTGCGCCGACCGCCACTCCGCGAAGCCGTCCAGCCACGCGTTCGCGGCGGCGTAGACGCTCTGCCCGGCGTTGCCCAGCAGCGACGCCATCGACGAGAACACCACGAACCAGTCGAGCTGGTGCCCCGCGACCGCCGCGTGCAGGGCCCGCGCCCCGGCCACCTTCGGCCGCCACACGGCGTCGACCTGCGAGGGCGTCACGTTGACCAGCGCCGCGTCGTCGAGCACCATCGCCGCGTGCAGCACTCCCCGCAGCGGGCGCCCGTAGGACGTCGCGGCCGTCACGAGCGCGGACGCCGTACCCGGTGAGGCGATGTCGCCCCGGACGACCGTGACCCGGGTCCCGCCGGCGCGCAGCGCGGCGATGGCCGACGCGGCCTCGGGCGACGGCGACCGCCGGCCGTTGAGGACGACGTGGCCGGCGCCCCGCGACGCGAGCCACGAAGCCGCCGCGAGCCCCACCCCGGTCAGCCCGCCGGTCACGACGTAGCTGCCGTCGGAGCGGATCGGCGGGGCGGTGGGCCGGGCCGCGACCGTCGAGCCCGACGCCGGGACGGTCAGCACGAGCTTGCCCTGGTGCTCGGCCGCCGCCATGGTCCGGAACGCGGAGGTCGCCGACGACAGCGGCACCGAGCGCACCGGCAGCGGCGGCAGCGAGCCGTCGACGAGCCCGGCCAGGACCTCGCGCAGGACGGTCGCGAAGAGCGCCGGCCGCCGCCGCTGGAGCTCGATCAGGTCGACGGTGGTGAACGTGATGTTGTGGCGCAGCGGCGCGAGCCCGAGCGGGTTGTCGGCCATGATGTCGCGCACGCCGAGCTCGACGAACCGCCCGAACGGCCGCAGCGTCGACAGGCCCGCCCGGATCGCCGGCCCGGACAGCGAGTTGAGCACCACGTCGACGCCCTCGCCGCCGGTCGCCGAAAGGGTCTCGGCGGCGAAGTCGAGCGACCGCGAGTCCATCACGGTCTCGATGCCCATCTCCCGCAGCCGCGCCCGCTTGGCGTCGGAGCCGGCGGTCGCGAGCACGGTCGCGCCGAGCTTGCGCGCCACCGCGATCGCGGCGAGGCCGGTCCCGCCGGTGGCGCTGTGGACCAGCACGCGCTCGCCGGACGAGAGGCCCGCGAGGTGGCGCAGGGCATACCAGGCGGTGAGGTAGGCGGTCAGCTGACCGGCGGCCACGACCGGGTCGAGCGCGGCGGGGACCGGCGCCACCGCGAGGGCGGGGGCCGTCAGGTAGGTCCCGAAGGCGCCGCCCCGCAGGTCGACGGCGATCACCGGGTCGCCGACAGCGACGTGCGACACCCCGGCGCCGACCGCGCTCACCACACCCGCGCACTCGAACCCGATCCGCGACCGCATCTCCGGCCCGTCGCCCAGCAGCCCGAGGACCGTGAGAACGTCGCGGAAGTTGAGCCCGGCGGCCGTGACCTGGATCTCCACCTCGCCCGGCCCGGGCCGGCCCCGGTCGAACGCCGCCAGCTCCAGCGCGTCGAGGTCGCCGAGCCGACCGGCCCGCAGCCGGAACCCGTCGGTGCCGAACCGCACCGGCACCGGTGCCCGCTCCTCGTCGCGGATCGGCGCGTAGGCGAGCCGGGCGACCTCGCGGGCGCCGTCGCGGTGGCGCACCTCGTCGTCGGCGCCGTCGGCGAGCAGCTCGTCGGCGAGCATGTCCACATCGGACGGCTCGACGCGGGTCGCGCGCAGCTCCGGGTGCTCGATGGCGAGCACCCGCACGACCCCGCGCAGCGCCGCGTCGTCGAGACCGCCGCCGGCGACCACGACCAGCCGCGGCGGCGCGGCCTCCGCGCACAACCCCTGAGCCACACCGACGACCCGACGGGTACGCCGCAGCGCCGCGTCACCGTCGTCCGGCGTGCCGGAGACAAGCACCACGGCCCGGGGCGGGACACCGCCCAGCAGCCCGTGCAGCTCCTCCCCCAGCCCGACGTCGACCACGTCGACGGTGGCGCCGCGGGCCCGCAGCGCGTCGGCGACCGGCCGCACCGACCCGTCGCCCTCGCCGACCAGCAGCAACCGGCCCGGCCCGGCCGGCGCCGGCAGCGGCGCCCGCTCCCAGCGCGGCTCCAGCAGCCACTCGTCGACCCGCTCGGCGACGGCCGGCCGCTGGCGCACACACCGCAGCCCCGAGACCGCCAGCACGGTGGCGCCGGCATCGTCGAGCAGCCGCACGTCGCCCCGGAACCCGTCGCCCTCGTCGGCGACGAGGCTCGCCCTGGCGTACGCGACGCGGCGCAGGTCACCGGGCACGGCCACCCGGTCGATCGCGACCGGGAGCACGGTGCCCTCCCCGGACACGGTCGCGACCAGCAACTGCGCGCACATGTCGAGCAGCACCGGGTGGATCGCCAGCCCGTCCGGCGCCGCGCCCGGATCGGCGACCCGCGCCCGCGCCGCCGTCCCGCCGGACGAGCGCCACAGCTCGCGGAGCCCCGCGAACGCCGGCCCGTGGTGGATGCCGCGCGCCCGCATGCCGGCGTAGAGGTCGTCGGCCGAGCCGGCGACGTCGAACGCCGGCGGGTCGTCGTCGGCCAGGGCGGGCGAGGCGTGCCGCAGCGTCGCCGACGCGTGCCGCACCCACTCCCCGCCGTCGCCGCGGGCGAAGATCTCGCAGGTGGCCCGGTCCGGCGCCGTCAGCCGCACGCTGGTGCCGACCTCGGTCCGCGCGTCGAGCCGCAGCAGTTCCTGGAACGCCAGGTCCTCGACGACGACGTCCGCCGCCGGCGCGCCGAACACGGCACGGGCGGCCGTGAGCGCGAGGGCGTGGAAGCCGGCCCCGGGAAACACCGGATCGCCGTGTACGCGGTGGTCGGCGAGCCACGGCAGCGCGTCGAGGCCCGCGTCGCCGCGCCAGGTGTGGCACACGGGATCGCCGGCGACCTCGGTGCGGACGCCCGGCAGCCCGCCGGCCGGCGCGACCGTGGCCGCGGGATCGAGGTCGACCCAGTGGCGCCGCCGGTCGTACGTGACGGTGGGCGCGTCGGTCAGCTCGTCGTCGCCGTAGAGGGCGGCCCAGGCGACCGGCACGCCCGCGCAGTGCAGGGCGGCCAGCGACGTCCGGAACGCCAGCCGCTCGTCCTCGTCGCGGCGCAGCGTCCCGACGACGACCGCGTCGGCGGTGTGTGCGCTCAGGCTGTCGCGGACCGCGGCCGTCACGACCGGGTGCGGCGAGACCTCCAGGAACACCCGGTGCCGGTCGGCGGCCGCGGCCCCGACGGCGGCGGCGAACCGCACCGGCTGGCGCAGGTTGCGGCACCAGTAGTCGGCGTCGAACGCCGGCTCCTCCGCCCGCGGGTCCAGCACCGTCGAGTAGAACCGCACCGACGGGTCGCGCGGCCGCAGGTCCTTGAGGCCCGCGGTCAGGTCTTCGAGCAGCGGGTCGACCTGCGGCGAGTGCGACGCGACGTCGACGGCGATGAGCCGGGCCGGCACGCCCTCGGCCTCCCAGGCGTCGACGAGCAGACGTACCCACTCGTCGTCGCCGGCGACGACGGTGGTGCCCGGGGCGGCGACGACGGCGACGGAGACCTCGCCGAGCGCGCCCGCCGCCGCCAGGTCGGCCTCGACCTGCGAGCGGCCGAGCCCGACGCTGGCCATCGCGCCCGCGCCGGCGATCCGTTCGAGCAGCGCCGAGCGCCGGCAGATCACGGCGACGCCGTCGGCGAGGGACAGCCCGCCGGCGACGACCGCGGCGGCGATCTCGCCCATCGAGTGGCCGATCACGCCGGCCGGCGCCACGCCGTGGGAGCGCCACAGGTCGGCGAGCGCGATCTGCATGGCGAAGAGCACGGGCTGCACGAAGCCGCAGCCGGTGATCGGCTCGCCGGAGCGGACGACGTCGAGGACGGAGAAGCCGGCCTCCGAGGAGATGAGCGCGTCGGTCCGGGTCAGGCTGGCCGCGAACGCCGGCTCGGTCGCGAGCAGCTCGCGGCCCATGCCGGCCCACTGCGAGCCCTGGCCGGAGAAGACCCAGACGGCGCCGCGGGTGACGCCGGCACCGACCGAGCCGTCGACCACGGCCGGGTCGACACGGCGGGCGGCGTACGCCCGGAGCCGGTCGTAGAGCTCGTCGCCGTCGCGGGCGACCACGCCCAGCCGCCCGGTGCCGGCGCCGCGCCGCAAAGCGAACGTGTGGGCGATGTCGCGCAGCGGGACCTCGCGGCCGTCGCCGTCGAGCCAGTCGGCGACCCGGGCGGCGGCGGCCGGCAGCGCCTCGCGCGACCCGGCCGGGATCACGACCACCTCGGGCACGTCGTCGTCGCGGACGCTGCGATGGGCCCGCTCGGGGCCCTGTTCGAGCACGACGTGCGCGTTGGTCCCCGAGAAGCCGAACGACGAGACCGCCGCCCGGCGGACGGCCGCGCCGCCGGGCCAGCGGACGGTCCCGGTCGGCACGAAGAGCCC
>Ga0164243_10015395_pt1 | contig 10572 bp, 11 predicted proteins | sample OricompcompostOP_FD_108781 | JGI IMG/M metagenome (GOLD analysis project Ga0164243, IMG submission 108781) | Organic Plus compost microbial communities from Emeryville, California, USA - Original compost - Organic plus compost (OP) | ecosystem: Engineered > Solid waste > Mixed feedstock >...
GGGGCCGTCAGATAGGGGCTGAACTGCGACTGCCCGCCCTGGCGCTGGGCGACCACGACCAGCCGCTTGGCGACCTTGAGCGCCATCTCCGCGCCGTGCCTCTGCCCGACCAGCGCCAGGCCCAGGTCTATCCCCGCAGTCACGCCGGCGGCGGTGATCAGCCGCCCGTCGCGGACATAGATCAGGTCCGGCTCGACCTTCGCCTTCGGGAACCTGGCGGCCAGCGCCTGTGCGTCCTGCCAGTGGGTCGTGACGCGCCTGCCATCCAGAAGACCGGCGTAGCCGAGGACGAACGCGCCGGTGCAGATCGATCCATAAACGCTCGAGCGCCACGGCAACTCGCGGACCCACTGGACCAGGTGCGGCTCGGGCTCGGCTTCGGGCGGCTGCGGCGCGCCGGCCACCAGGATGATGTCGAAGCCGCCCTCCGCCTCCTCGAAGGTCAGGTCGGCCACCAGTCGCATGCCGTTGGACGCGCGCAGCGGATTGCGATGCGCGGCGACCAGGACGGTTTCATAGCGGTCGGCGCCGTCGAGAAACGTGTTCGCCTCGCTGAACACGTCCATCGGCCCCGCCACGTCCAGGGCCTGGACGCCCTCGTAGACGACGATCGCAACAGCTTGTACCGGCACCGCTCGCCGCCCCTCCAGTCTGGCCCCGTATTATGCAGGCGGTCCGCGGGCGGGGAAGCGACAGGCGTGGGCGGGGGTGTTGCGGCGCTATCGCGGTCCCGCCGGCGCCGGGTCTGGCGTGGTCAAGGGACCGTCGTTGGAATCGACGACGAAGACCGCCAACAGGCTGGCCGGCTCCTTGTCGCTCGCGTTCTCGCTGACCCTGTGGTGCGCACCGGGCGTTTCGAAGAAGCCTTCGCCCGCGCGGTAGACCTTGGCGGGTTCATCCCCCACTTGGCTGCGGATGGCGCCGGACAGCACATAGGCGTAGATGAAGGCCGATCCAGCGTGACGATGGGCGGACGATTTGCCGCCGGGCGGGTAACTCACCCTCACGGCCACCATTCTCTTTCCGTCGACGTTCGGCAGCGCGTGCTCGAAGACGACGTTGGCTTGGTCGCCGCTCTGCGCGAGCGAAGGCGAAGCTCCCAGCACCGCCCCTGCCGCCAACAAAGGGACGGCGATCCGATAGGCGAATCCATTGATCGACATCATCGCACCTACCCTCCTAACGGGCGCTTTGGGGTGAATCCGGGAAAGGAGACGCCGCGATCAGGTCGCATGCGTTGGGGCTCTTGAACCCTGGGATGAAACGTTCGCAAACGCCGGCGTTGACGGTGCCGTAGGTGGTCGCCGGCTTGTGGGCGAAACCGGCGAAATACTCCCGAATGAAGCCTTCCTTGAAATTCACGCGAGGGTACTTGGAGACGATCTCCTCCCGAATCCCGACGGGGAACTGGTCGAACCCTACGCCCAGCACGTCGAGAAGAACGCCTGAATTCAGCAGCGCCACTTGGGGCCGCATATACTTGGGGATGCCAGGGGTGGTGTGTAGCGCGATCGCCTCCCAGACGGCCTGGACCTGATCTTCGGCGATATTGTGCGCCTCGAGAAACTGCCGAGCGGCATTGGCGCCGTCGACTTCGAAGCGCTCGTCTTCGCTCGAGAACGTCCTGATAAGGCCGATGTCGTGAAAGGCGGCGGCCACGTACAGGAGTTCGGGGTCGAAACGCAGCTTCCTCTGGCGTCCCTGCTCGGCCGCGAACAGGTAGACGCACATCGAATGATTGAAGAGCAGGTCGGTGGAATGCTCGCGCAGGATGCCCGTGGCCTCCTTCGCGAGCAACGAATCCGGGATGACGAGAGCATCGGCGAGATTTGCCGCGGTCATTCGCTGTGCGCCTTCAAGAGCAACGGTGGAAGCTCGATCGATCAACCGGCCCCGACAGCGAGCACGATCTTTCCTTTCGGCTGAGGCCGCACGCGCTCCAGCATGAGATGAGCCTCGCGTGCATCGGCGAGGGGCAAGACCACGCCCACGTTCGTCCTCAGTTTTCCGGCGTCGAGGAGACGAGCGATCTCCGCCAGATACCGGCTCGTGACATCCACCAGGAAGAACGCGGCTTCGACGCCGTGGGTCTCCGCAAGGTGCTGGTCCGGAGGCGACACCGCCGAAATCAGCTTGCCGCCTCGACGAAGGACCTGGAACGAGCGGACTTGCGTTTCCCCGCCGACCAGGTCGACGACGGCGTCGACGTCGCGGGCTTCTTCCTCGAAACGCTGGGTCCGATAGTCGATCACCGTGTCCGCGCCGAGGTCGCGCACCAGAGGAACATCGCCCGTCGCCGCCGTTGCGATCGTCCGCAGGCCCGCGTGACGGGCCAGTTGGACCGCATACGACCCCACGTTTCCCGCCGCCCCGTGGATCAGCACGGTTTGACCGGCCTTGAGCTGGGCGCGGTCGAACAACGCCTGCCATGCCGTCACCGAAACCACGGGCGCCGACGCCGCTTCGACGTGGCTCAGCGAGGCGGGCTTGTTCGAGACCATTCCGGCGGAGGCCAGCGCGTACTCCGCGTACGCCCCGACAAACCGCGGATTGGTGACGCCATAGACCTGGTCTCCCGTCCGCAGTCCGGAAACGCCCGCCCCTATGGCGACGATCTCGCCGGACAGGTCCGAGCCCAGAGTGAGGGGCAGCGGCTGCGGCAAGGCGCTCTTGCCCGCCCTGATCCAACCGTCCCAGGGGCCGACGCCGGCGGCTTCGACCTTGACCAGGACGTCGCCGGGGCCAGGCTCGGGTCGCGGCACGCGCTCGAACTTCATGACCTCGGGCGGTCCGAACTCGTTCACGCGCCAAGCCATCATTGTCGGCCGAGGCCGCTCTTGGCCGGCTTCAGGAACGATGCTGCTGGAGGTCATCTCAGGCTCCTGGGCGAAGTTTGGGCCCGCCCTCATTTCGCAGGGAGCCCTCATCCGGGCAACGAACGCGACCCTGCGGATCAGGACAGCCGCACGTCGTTTCCCGACAATGGCGCGCCGTCGCCCCATGGGGGGCGAGAGGCAGCCCGCAAACCCAGGCGGCTACAGCATGGACCTGTGTGTCGGGACCGACCAGCCGATCGAACCGGACGACCGGCAGATGAAGGCCGGCGTGATCCCCGGCGGACGCTGCGCGGTGCTCCGCTATCCCGGCAACACCCACAATCTCGAGCCCGCAGCCCTCTACCTCTACCGCGACTGGCTTCCGGCCAGCGGCGAGGAAGCGGGCGAGTTCCCGATCTATTGCCGACGCCGCCTCGCACTGATCCCGGAGACGCCGGCGCATGAAGTCGTCGTGGAGCTGTTCCTGCCGCTGAAATAGCGCTTTGCGATGGCTGGCCTGTCCATTCCAACGGCTGGAACGAACCTAAGCTGTCGCCGCCGCTTGCATCCTCATTCCCACTCGATGGTGCCGGGCGGCTTGGAGGTGATGTCGTAGACGACCCGGTTGATGCCCTTCACCTCGTTGACGATGCGGGTGGCGGCGCGGCCCAGGACCTCCCAGGGGAATTCGAAGATGTCGGCGGTCATGCCGTCGACCGAGGTGACGGCGCGCAGGGCGCAGACCTCGTCGTAGGTGCGGGCGTCGCCCATCACGCCCACGGTGCGCACCGGCAAGAGCACGGCGAAGGCCTGCCAGATCACGTCGTAGAGGCCGGCCTTGCGGATTTCCTCCAGCCAGATCTTGTCCGCCTGCTGCAGCACCGCGACCTTTTCGGGTGTGACCGCGCCGGGAATGCGGATGGCCAGGCCCGGCCCCGGGAAGGGGTGGCGGCCGACGAAGGCGGGAGGCAGGCCCAGCTCGCGGCCGAGCGCGCGCACCTCGTCCTTGAACAGCTCGCGCAGCGGCTCGACCAGTTTCAGCTTCATGAAATCGGGCAGGCCGCCGACGTTGTGATGGCTCTTGATCACATGGCTCGGGCCGCCTTTGGTCGACGGGCTTTCGATCACGTCGGGATAGAGGGTGCCCTGCGCCAGGAACTCGGCGCCTTCGATCTTGGCGGCCTCGCGGTCGAAGATCTCGATGAACACCCGGCCGATGGTCTTGCGCTTGGTCTCCGGGTCGGAGACGCCGGCGAGCTGGCCCAGGAACTCCTCGCGCGCGTCCACGTGGATCAGCGGGATGTTGTAGTGGCCGCGGAACAGCGAGACGACCTCGTCCGCCTCGCCCGAGCGCATCAGGCCGGTGTCGACGAAGACGCAGGTCAGCCGGTCGCCGATGGCCTCGTGGATCAGCACCGCGGCGACCGAGGAATCCACCCCGCCGGACAGGCCGCAGATCACCCGCCCCTCGCCCACCTGGGCGCGGATCCTGGCCACCTGCTCGTCCTTGAACGCCCCCATCGACCAGTCGCCGGAGAAGCCGGCGATCTTGCGGGTGAAGTTGCGCAGCATCAGCGCGCCGCGCGGGGTGTGGTGGACCTCCGGATGGAACTGCACGCCGTAGATGCGCCGGCCCTCGTCGCCGATGGCGGCGAAGGGCGCACCTTCCGAGACGGCGATGGGACTGAAGCCCTCGGGAATGGCGGTGATCGCATCGCCGTGGCTCATCCAAACCGTCTCGCGATGGCCGACGGGGCCGAAGCCCTCCAGCAGCGGCGAGTCGCGCACGATCTCGATCTCGGCCCGCCCGAACTCGGCCGTGCCCGGCGGACCCGCCTCCACCGCCCCGCCGAGCTGGTGGCAAAGGGTCTGCTCGCCGTAGCAGATGCCCAGGATCGGCAGCTCCATGTCGAACAGGGCCTGCGGCGCGCGGGGGCTGCCCTCGGCCGTCACGCTCTCGGGACCGCCGGACAGGATCACCGCCTTGGGGCGGAAGGCGCGGATGAAGGCCTCGTCCACCTTGTCGAACGGATGGATCTCGCAATAGACCCCGTCCTCGCGCACCCGCCGGGCGATGAGCTGGGTGACCTGGCTGCCGTAGTCGACGATCAGCAGTCGCTCGTGGTGGGGCTCGGTCATGCGGCGGGCGGCCTCTCGAAAAGGGCCCTCTCGAAAAGGGCTATGAAGAATCCGTCGGTGTCGGTGCGGCGGGGCGTCAGTTGCACCGTATGGCCAGGGCCCGCCAGCTCCGCAAGGCGCGCCCGGGCCGCATCGGTCAGGTCCGGGGTGCGCGCAGCCTCAACGACCGGTAGCGGGCGGAAATCGGGGTGGGCGGCGGCGAAGGCTTCGGCGACGGCGCCGTTCTCCTCGGCCAGGATCGAGCAGGTGACATAGACCAGGCGACCGCCCGGCTTCACCAGGCGCGCGGCGCGGGCGACCACCGCCTGCTGCAGCTCGGAAAGCCTGCCGATGTCCTCGGGCTTCACGCGCCAGGCGCCCTCCGGGCGGCGACGCCAGGTGCCGGCGCCCGAACAGGGCGCGTCGGCGAAGACGAGGTCGGCCTGGCCGTCCAGGTCCCCGGTCCCCTGCCCCTCCGGACCGATGCGGCGGATCTCGGCCTTGGCGCGGGCGCGCTCCAGCCGCTCGGGGACGGCGTCGAGGCGGCGCTGGTTCACGTCGCAAGCGATGAGCCTGCCCCGCTTTCCCCGCATCTGCGCCGCCAGCGCCAGGGTTTTCCCGCCGCCGCCCGCGCAGTAGTCGACCACCGTCCAACCCGGCTGCGCCCCGGCCAGGGCGGCGGCGATCTGGCTGCCTTCGTCCTGCACCTCGATCCAGCCGGTGGTGAAGGCGCGGGTCTTCTGGATGTCGGAGGCGAATTCGGGCGGCAGCCGCAGCCCCCACGCGGAAAAGGGCGAGCGCTCGGCCTCGATCCCTTCGTGGGCCAACAGCTTCAGCGCCCCTTCCACCGAACCGGCGAGCGCGTTGACCCGCAGGTCGACCGGGGCGCGCGGCTGCACCAGCGCCTTCGCCTCGGCGATCCAGTCCGCGCCGAAGGTCCTCTGCAAGGCCTCTGCGATGAAGGCCGGCACGCCCGCCGCCACCTCGGGCGGCGGATCGGCCAGCGTCGCCTCGATGCGCGCCCGTTCTTCGAACGACAGCGGAAACGGCGCGTGCAGGTCGCCGGAGAACAGGGCCGCGATCTCGTCGGGTGGGAGATGGTCGAGGTGCGCCAGAGCCCCTAGCACCAGCGCCCGCCCGTCGTCCCCGCCCATGGCCCAGGCGAGCAGCGCACGGGCGCGCAGGCATTGATAGACCCGCTCGGCGATGACGCGCCGGTCCTTGGAGCCGGCGAAACGGTGGGCCTTGCCCCAGGCCTTGAGCGTCTGGTCGGCCGGCGCGGCGGACGCGGCGATGGCGTCGAGCACTTCGATGGCGGCGGCGAGCCGCGCGGCGGGAGTCACGAGGCCCCGAGCAGCGCCGCCAGGATCATCACCAGACCCGCGAACGATACCAGCCACACGAACGAACGCAGGTAGGGGACGCCGAAGGCGTAGAGAGGCACGTAGACGACCCGCGCCCAGAAATAGAGCTGCACGCCGATGGCGGTCGGCGTCCCTTCCCGGCCCGCGACGTGGGCGGCCAGCACGGCGGCGGCGAACACCGGCAGGGTCTCGAACAGGTTCTTCTGCGCGCGGTCCAGGCGTGCAGTGATCTTGCCCGGGGCGGGCATGGTCTCGTCCCGGGGCCCGGCGTTCCAGCGGCCGCCGTATTGGCGGGTCTTGCCGATGATCGGCAGGAAGACCTGCACCAGGGCCAGGATCAGCGTCCAGGCGAGGAAGGTGAGTTCGGTGTTCATGGCGCGCTCCCGCCGACCAGGCTTGCCGTCCCGGACAGCCCGCAGGACGACCCGGGACCGAGCATGGCACGGTCTGGTCCCGGGGTCCTAAACCTCCGGTCCGGCAATCGCGTCAGCCTGTGGTCGGGTAATTGGGCGCCTCGCGGGTGATCATCACGTCGTGCACGTGGCTTTCGCGCAGGCCCGCGCCGGTGATGCGCACGAACCTGGCGTTCTTCTGGAAGGTGTCGATGTCGGCCGCGCCGACATAGCCCATGGCCGCGCGCAGGCCGCCGACGAGCTGGTGCAGGATCGCCCCGATCGGCCCCTTGAACGGCACCTGGCCCTCGATGCCCTCGGGCACCAGCTTCAGGGTGTCGGCCACTTCCTTCTGGAAGTAGCGGTCGGCGGAGCCCTGGGCCATGGCGCCCACCGAGCCCATGCCGCGGTAGGCCTTGTAGGAGCGCCCCTGGTAGAGGAACACCTCGCCCGGCGCCTCTTCGGTGCCGGCGAACATCGAGCCCAGCATGGCGACCGAGGCGCCCGCGGCGATGGCCTTGGCCAGGTCGCCCGAGAACTTGATGCCTCCGTCCGCGATCACCGGCACGCCGGAGTCGCGGGTGGCGCGCACGGCGTCGGCGATGGCGGTCAGTTGGGGCACGCCCACGCCCGCGACGATGCGGGTGGTGCAGATCGAGCCCGGGCCGATGCCCACCTTCACCGCGTCGGCCCCGGCGTCCACCAGGGCGCGCGCGGCCTCGTAGGTGGCGACGTTGCCGGCGATGACCTGGACACGGTTGCTCTCGCGCTTGATCCGCTCGACCGCCCGGGTGACGTGGACCGAATGGCCGTGGGCGGTGTCGATCACCACCACGTCGACCCCGGCGTCCACCAGCGCCATCGAACGCTCGAAGCCCGCGTCGCCGACGGTGGAGGCCGCGCCGACGCGCAGGCGGCCCTGCTCGTCCTTGGCGGCGTTGGGATAGGCCTCGGCCTTCTCCATGTCCTTGACGGTGACGAGGCCGACGGCGCGGTACTGCTCGTCGACCACGATCAGCCGCTCGAGCCGGCGGCGCTGCAGCAAGGCCCGCGCCTCGGCTTGGCTGGCGCCTTCGCGCACGGTGGCCAGGTTCTCATGGGTCATCAGAGCCGAAGCGGGCGTGTTCGGGTCCGTCTCGAAGCGGACGTCCCGGTTGGTCAGGATGCCGACCAGCTTGCCCGTGCCGCGCTCCACTACCGGAAAGCCGGAGACCCTGCGCTGGGCCTTGATCTGACGGACCTCGGACAGCGGCGTGTCGGGGTAGATGGTGATCGGGTTGATCACCATGCCGCTCTCGTAACGCTTCACCTCCCGCACCTGGTCGGCCTGCTCGGCCACGCTCAGGTTGCGGTGCACAACGCCGAGGCCGCCGGCCTGGGCCAGCGCGATCGCCAGTCGGCTTTCGGTGACCGTGTCCATGGCCGAAGACAGGATCGGCATGTTGAGCCGAATGGCCTTGGTCAGCCGCGTCGAGGTGTCGACCTGGGTCGGCATCACCTCGGACGCGCCCGGTTCGAGCAAAACGTCGTCGAAGGTGAGCCCTTCGCGAATCTCCATCGGGAGCCTCCGTTTTGCGGGGGCGATATAGCGGCTCCGCCGCCGTCGCGCCAGCGCATGCGCAGCAAAAATCGCACCAATCGATCTTGAAAGATCGAAAGCTCGGCTCTATTTTGCGAATCGTTCGCAAGTATGGAGGCGACGATGCGCGTTGCGATGAAGGCCGCGACCTATGCGACCATGCACCTGACGGTGGCGGTGGCGGTGGCCTTCGCCCTCACCCGCAATTGGCACGCAGCGCTGGCCATCGGCCTGATCGAGCCGATGGTGCAGACGGTGTTCTTCACCATCCACGACCGGCTCTGGGCGCGGGCCGACCGCCGGCGCGCTGTGCGAGCGGACGAGCCGGTCGGCCTGGCCGCGGCGGTCAGTTGAACCGGGGCTTGCGCAGCAGGGCGGCGCGGTCGACCGAACGGATCGCCACGTCGAACACGTCGCCGCCCCGCCACAAGGTCAGCGGAACGGTCACGCCCGGCGGGCCGAGCGCCCACAGCCGCCGATAGAAGTCGGCCAGCCCTTCCACGGGCGCCCCATCGACGGCCAACACCACGTCGCCGCGGCGAAGCTCGGCACGGGCGGCCGGCCCGCCCTTGGCCGCGCCGAGGACCACCACCTTCTCCTCCACCTCCTGGGCGAACATCCCCAGCCACGGCCGCGGCGCACGAGGCGGCAGGCCCTTGGCGAGGTCGTCGAGCAGCGGAGGCAGAAGCTCGGCCGGCACGCACATGTTCAGCGGCGTGGTCTTGCCGCCGGCGCCCTCCTGTTCGAGCTGCAGCGAACCGACGCCGATCAGCCGGCCGTCCGGCCCGATCAGGGCCGCGCCGCTCCAGTGCGGGTGCGCGGGCCCGGTGAACAGGGCCTCGTCCAGCAGGTATTCCCAGTAGCCGGCGAAGGGCTCGCGCGCGACGATGCGCGCCGCGACCGTGTGCGCCCGCCCGCCCGCGCCCGCCAGCAGGACCGGCTCCTCCGCACCCACCCGCCGGGAATCGCCCAGCGCCAGGGCCGGAAGCCCGAGCGGCTCCAGCGCATGGACCAGCCCGAAGCCGGTCGCCTGGTCGTAGCCCAGCACGTGGGCGGGGATCCGCCGGCCGTCGTTGGTGGTGAGGGTCACCTCCTCGGCCTCGGTGAGCAGATAGCCGATGGTGAGCACCAGCCCGTTCTCGCCGATCACCACCCCGTTGCCGATGCGCTCGGTGCCCAGGGTCTCGGCGGTGAAGGCGTCCTCCGGGATCTCCGCCTCGAGGGCGACAACCGAGGAGAGGGCCCGGTCGAGGTCGAAGGCGAACGCCTTGTCCGACGGCCGCTGCGACTCTCTCACCTCGTACCCGTCGAACGGCGAAGTCATGAGATCGACCCTTCCGGCTGAATGTACACGCATTCTAGCATCTGGGGTGCGACGGCTGTGCGGCAAGGGCTCCCGAGGCGCGCAGGGCGCGCAAAGTCAGTCCCGGCCGCGGAATCCGGTGGCCACGAGGAACAGCTCCGAGGAATCCGCCCGGCTGGCCTTGGGCTTGACGTGACGGACGTGGTCGAAACTGGCCTTGAGCCGCTTCACCACCTCGGCGGTCTCGCCGCCCTGGAAGGCCTTTGCGACGAAGGCGCCGCCGGGTTTGAGGCTGCCGATGGCGAAGTCCGCCGCCATTTCGATCAGGCCCACGATGCGCAGGTGGTCGGTCTGGCGGTGGCCCGAGGTGTTGGGCGCCATGTCCGACATCACCAGGTCCGGCGGGCCGCCGAGCATGGCCAGCAACCGCTCTCCCATGCCGGGCTCGGTGAAGTCGCCCTGCACGATCTGGGCGCCGGGGACCGGATCGACGGGCAGCAGGTCCACGCCGACCACGGCGCCGGCGCCGCGCTCCAGCGCCACCTGCAGCCAACCGCCGGGAGCGCAGCCGAGGTCGATCACGCGGGCGCCGCCCCGGATCAGGTGGTGGCGGTCGTCGATCTCGGTCAGCTTGAAAGCCGCGCGGCTGCGGTAGCCCTTGGCCTTGGCCGCCTTGACGAAGGGGTCGTTGAGCTGGCGTTCGAGCCACTGCTGCGAGGACAGGGTGCGCTGCTCGGCCGTCTTCAGCCGCTGGTGGCCCATGCCGCGCCCGGCCGCGTCGCCGCGGGTCGGCGCCCGCACCAGCCGCCGACGCTCCTCGGGTTTGTCTCCGCTCATTCGGCTGCGTGCCGCTCGGAGGCCAGGAGCGAACGGCCCGCCCCGCCGCGGCGGCGCCGGCGGCCGCCGCGTGCGGACCGCTCGCCGATCAGGCTGAGCAGCAGCCCTTCGCGCAGGCCGCGGTCGGCCACCCGGACCCGGTCGCAGGGCCAGAGCTCCTGCA
>Ga0164243_10015397_pt1 | contig 10572 bp, 5 predicted proteins | sample OricompcompostOP_FD_108781 | JGI IMG/M metagenome (GOLD analysis project Ga0164243, IMG submission 108781) | Organic Plus compost microbial communities from Emeryville, California, USA - Original compost - Organic plus compost (OP) | ecosystem: Engineered > Solid waste > Mixed feedstock >...
GCCCCTCTAATAGCCGTTTATGGGATGGGATTGCAAGGCTGGGATGCGTCATTTTCTTTCGCTACGGACATCCCGCGGTTTTCGTCTCTGCTGCAATCGGAGGGCCACGGAGTATATAACGCTACGAGTCCTCTGCATATTGGGTTGTACCCCGCCCTCGCACGGATGGTGTATCGGCATGACATTACCGAAGGGCCAGTGCTGGCTACCCGAAACGTGCATGTTCCTTCTCTTGCCGACGGGAAATTGGGATTCAACGAATGGGTAGATCAAGGCTACGACGACAAGCAATTTTCGGGTACAATTCCGGCAGAAATGCTTGCCATTGGCCGTTTCCCGATAGCGTTTACCAACGAGTTTACCGCGACCGATTCAGTTGATGTATCGACATACTGGAACCGCAAGTCGATGTTTATCACATCCGCGACCGGCGAGTTGTCCTGGAGTTATGGCGAAAAAAAATATGTCGCTATAAATACCGATGGTACGAAAGGCATTATCGGCTTTGCACCTAATGAAGGCGTCTCTTTAGGGGTTTGGAAAGTAAAGGTGGAGAATCCCTTCGCCGTTGTCTTGATTACCGATATCTCCAAAAACGGGAATCTCCAACAAGCAGATAGTATATTAATAACTACCGTGGCAAGAGCCCGAAATACGGATATGGAATATTCTTATCACGCGGGCTCCACAATGCTGAATGCAATTGGTCGGGAGCCGCTATTGCTGGAGCCTGTCGTCGCAACCATCGAAACGGATTTCCCCCCAGGAACGGAAATCATTGCGCTTGATCACAGTGGGGCACCAACTTCGGTACGGCTGCCGATAATAGATGGACACGTGCGACTGGAAGGAGAAAAGTACAAGACAATGTATTACCTGGTTATTCAGAAAAAAAATAAATTTTGACTACCCGGGCACGTAAGTGGACCGTATTACCTATAAACATGTTGCGCACCACTTGCTATTTGTTACATGGAGAAAAGTAGGTTACAGAAGCTGGTTTTGAAGTATACCTCAGGGTACATTAATAGGTCCGAACTGACGGAATTGTTTGAATATGTGGCAGCCAATGGTGATAGCCCAGAAATGCAGTCCCTGTTAGAGGAACTGTTGGAAACGACCATTCCTGATGACCGCCTGCAGCTGGACGCACAGTCCTTGTACCAACGTATCACGCAAACGTATGAATCGACTCAACAACGGAAGCCGCCATTCAGGACTTCGTGGTGGACGTATGGTGCAGCCGCGGCCCTATTGGTTGCCTTCAGTGTGTGGCTATTCAACAGGCTGCTGTCGGGTGGTGATGCCAGTGAGGCCGTGGAAATACGGACGGTAACGACAGCACCTACCGATAAACCGCTGCTCCGTTTGGCCGATGGCCGGACCATCTACCTAGACAGCGTATCAAACGGGGTACTAGCCTCTGAAGATGGTATGCAGATCCGGTTTCAAGACGATGCAATTTATTACGTCGATACCTCTGAAACCAATAAAAGTGGCAACGAACCATTGGAAAACACAATTATCACCCCGAAGGGGAGGCAGTATCAGGTTGTGTTACCTGATGGTAGCAGACTGTGGCTCAATGCGGCTTCCATGGTGCGCTATCCGGTACGTTTCGATAGTGGACAACGGGAAATATCTATCAGCGGTGAAGTTTATTTAGAGGTTGAACGTGCAAAGGATTGGCCTTTTGTAGTACATACAGAGGCACAGCGCATCGAAGTGTTGGGTACTAAATTTAATATTTCAGCCTATCCTGATGACCTAACGACAAAAACTACGCTAGTGGAGGGGCGGTTGAGAGTGTCATTGGCCGGAGGCTCGGATGACGATGTCCAACGAAGTTTGGTATTGAGCCCGGGACAGCAGGTGGTAAGTTCCGATGGCGATGTATTCCTTCGAATGAACAGGGTTGACCCTGAAGAAATAGTATCTTGGAAAGACAACCTGTTTGTTTTTTCCAATGAAGAAATCAGTGAGGTGATGAAAAAAGTGAGTCGGTGGTACGATGTAGAGGTTGAATATAAAGACGGAATGGCTGGAAAGCGCATCGGCGGTGATATTCCCCGGTTCGGCAACATTAGGGACTTGATGGAGGCACTGGAATTTACAGGGCTTTTACGGTATGAACAGAAAGGAGGTGTGATCGTGATTATGAAATAACCTTACCCATTATCATGTCAGTAATGGCGACAAGTGTTCCAGCACCTGCCGCCATGGAGTGACCGACTTGGTCGGCGCTCGACGTTCAATAATCGTTATCCAATAATTATTAAACCTAGTACAAATGTATAAAAAATTTGCAGCTAACCAGCGTATTGGTGGGCTATGCCCGATACGCATTAAACCCTTGCTCATGCGATTGTTTATAGTGTTATTTACTATCTGCATGCATATAAGCGTATTTGCGCTTGGCCAGAAGGTTTCCCTCTCCCGGAAAGATGTATCCTTGTCGACAGTCATTAAAGAAATTAAACGGCAAAGCGGATATAATTTTTTATATGACGCGGGGGCATTGTTCAATACACCAAAGATCAGTGTCGATGCGAAAAATGCGGACGTGGCCGAAGTTCTGGATCAATGTTTTGCCGGGCTCTCACTTAACTACGTGATTCGTGATAAGTACGTCATTATTTCCAAAAAGGTATTACCCTTGGAGGACCAGCCTGCGATGCAGCAACGTACCCTAATTGGCCGTGTGGTCGACGAAAAGCGCGAGCCGCTCGAAGGCGTTACCGTTCGGATGGTTCAATCCACCGTCATGACCACCACAGATGCGAGTGGTGATTTCCGCCTCCAGGTTCCGTCCACACCGGTCACGCTTGCGTTTTCACTGTTAGGATTTCAGCCTCAGGAAGTTTCGGCTGGCGCCGACCAAGAGCAACTCTCCGTCGTGATGGTTCCTACCGTCAGCAACCTGGACGAAGTGGTGGTAGTGGGTTTCGGAGAACGGCGAAAAGGCGATTTGACCGGTTCGATTTCTACGGTAACGGCCGCCGATATCGGACGGATTCCGCAAGCGTCACCTCAGTTTGCTCTCCAAGGACATACCACGGGTGTACGGGTGGCTCCGGTAAGCGGGAATCCGAATGAGGCTCCTCAAATTTTTGTCCGTGGCGTCGGTACCTGGAACGGTACATCGCAACCGCTGTATGTGGTGGATGGGCAGATTTTTGAACCGCCCAGAGACGGAAATGAAGACGTGATTAGCTCCGGATCGCTCCGTACACCACCGAATATCTTTAATCTGATCAATGCGAACGATATAGAATCGATTTCGGTGCTTAAAGATGCATCTGCGGCAGCTATATACGGCAGCAGGGCAGCCAACGGTGTGGTACTGATCACCACCAAGCGAGGAAAATCGGAACGGCCTATTATTGAGTTCGATGCCAACATGGCTGTTCAGAATACGCCAAAGTTGAGCATGCTGAATACCGACCAGTATGTCAGTTTGATACATGAAATGTACGAAAATAGCCTGAATCCGGATGTAAACGTTGAGAGAAACCTTTACGGACGGGAAGAGGCACAGGAATTTGTGAAGCTGACGACATATAATCCTCAATTTGATCCGCAAAGTCCGTATTATATATCGGACCGGACTACATATAACTGGCAGGATGAGTTGGTGGATGACAATGCGCTGAATCAGAATTATTCGCTGCGGGTATCCGGTGCTACGTCAAGGGTAGACTATTACGTTTCGGGAGGGTACTTTGATCAGTATGGGGGCATCAACCAAAATCGCCTGAAACGGTATACGGGGGCTATCAATCTGAATGTGAAAGCAACGGACTGGGCAAAAGTGGGCGTGAACTATAAGTACACTAATCAGACTTCCACCAATTACGGAGGCGATCTGGAAGCATTGGCGTATGCACCGCCTTGGCAACCGATCTATAACCCGAATCACCCAACCGGATTCGAAACGGTAATTGACCCATACTTATTGGGTGACACATGGCAGGGACTCAAAAAATATGGCCAGGGAACGATTCAGAACCATGCTGCTCTGGCGGAATTCAACACACCGTATTTCGATTTGAATAGGAATTTCGGACAGTTTTTCGTGGAGTTTACGCCCTTGAAGGGACTTGTCTTACGGGGAAGTCTTAACCTGGATTACACCAAGCAGGACAGGTGGGGACTGGATCAAATGGTTATTACGAGTTATTTTTTGCCGACCGGCCAGAATCCTCGGACACAATATCCTAACGCTCCCAACAGCGTGGCACGGTTAGAACACCGAATTAACAACTCCTTCAACTATCAAAGTGATTTCACGGCAAGTTATACAAAAACGTTTGCCGAAAAACATAATCTGAATGTTGTGGTTGGCGTACAGGATCAACGTCACCGGAGAGAAACGGTCAACCTAAACACCGATAATCTAAATAATATTCCTGAAAATCCCAGATATACGGGATGGGGTGGAGATTTGGCAAATAACAACTCTTTTTACAGTTGGAACCATCGTTTCTGGTTCGGAATGGTAGGAAGGGCAAGTTACAATTATGATTCGAAATACTACTTCGATATTTCCATGCGCAGAGACGCCAGCAACGGTTTTGCTAGAGAGTACCGCTGGGGGAACTTCTATGCGTTTGCTGGAGCCTGGCGGATCAGCAGTGAGCCGTTCTTTGACGTTGACTGGGTGGACGATCTGAAACTACATGGCGGCTGGGGAGAAGCAGGAAACGACGAAGCGGCGGTAGGTAGATACGCATTCCTTTCGCGGGTCAATACCGGCCTGACCACGTATCGTTGGGGATCCGGAGACGGGGATCCGATAGGTGTATTGAATAACGGAGCTACGGTTGCGGACTTCCCGAATCCGTCGCTTTCATGGGAAGTGGCAAAGACTGTGAATATTGGTGTAGACGCAACATTGTTAAAAAACCGCTTAAACGTGAGTGCCGAATGGTATAGAAGAATTACCAGCGGCATCCTTCAAACGGTATCCCTGCCACTTTCGGTTGGTACAAGTAACCCCCTCTTTAACATCGGCGAGCTGGAAAATAAAGGCGTTGATCTCATGATCGGCTTTAAAGACAGGGCCGGTGCTTTTAACTACGGTGTTTCAGGCAACATCAGCTTCGTTACGAATAAGGTTACGAAGCTGTATAATGACCAACCCTTATTGATTGCCGGTCTTCACAGAAGACACGCCGATAACGTGGTACGGATTGAAGAAGGACGATCCATCGGTACCATTTGGGGCTACAAAGTGGGAGGGATATTTCAGTCGCGCGAAGAAATTGAGGCATATTATGCAGCTCATCCGGATAATAACGTCACCAATACTAATCTCGTTGCTCCGGGAGATATGTATTTTCTGGATGTGCAGGGTAACCCTACCGACGAGGAGCCTTTTTATAGCAAAACACCGGATGGCCAGATAAACGACTTTGATCGCACGGAAATCGGAAATGTGCTGCCGGGGTATACGTATGGATTGAACCTGAATGTAGGATGGAAGGGTTTCGACTTAGTGGCAAATTTCTACGGCGAAGGGGACGTGGATCGGGTGAATTCGACAAGACGCCGTTTCGAGAGCATGACCGGTGTGCACAACCACCTGACAACGACCCTTGACCGGTGGACACCCTCCCATACGAATACCAGTGTCCCTAGGGCAGTGGTAGGCGACCCGGCAGGCAACAACCGGATCTCTGACAGGTGGGTTGAGGATGCTTCCTTCTTTCGGTTAAATACCTGGCAACTGGGGTACTCCCTTCAGAATTCAGCATTAGCGAGTCTGAGGAATACCGTCAGCTCGTTGCGGATTTATATTGGCGGGAATAACAATATCTACCTGCACAGATGGAGTACAGTGGATCCCGTAAATGACCAGTTTCCATTGCCGAAAACTTTTACGGTAGGACTGAATGCGAGATTTTAGTCAGTGGTAGTTGATGTGTTACACGCATAAAAATTATTGTAATGAAAAAATATATTTTTCTGGTTTTGTGTTCAATTGGAAGTATACTGAGCAGCTGCGACCCCTCCTTGGTTGATCAGGCTCCGTTTTCTCCCACTGAGTTGAGTTATTTTTCGTCCGTCAAAGATTTTCGCGGACCATTGGTGGCGGTATATGCTACCATTTATGACGATTATCATTTTTCAGCGGTGGGATACAACGGCTGGATTTCCGGTATCTGGCTGCTGCCCGGCGATGACTTAACTGAAAGTCGGGGCGCGAATACGTTCTTTGAACTTTTCGATGGGTCGCTTAACCCAAATAACTCCAGGTTGCAGTTTGCATTCAGTTCGGCTTATAAAGGAATAGCGAGAGCCAATGTAATGATAGACCGAATTAATAACGTGGATTACGCCGGGTTTGACGGGGCGGAAGAGATTGCTATGATGGAAGGTGAAGTGTTGTTTCTGCGGGCATATCAGTACTTTAAGTTGTTTAATATTTTTGGATCCGTTCCTATTGTAACGACGCGACTGCAGACTGCGGAGGAAACCAATACACCTAAAAGTGCTCCCCTTGAAGTGCTTACTCAAGCAATAACGGACCTCCAAAATGCGCTCTCTAAGGTCCCCGAAAATTGGTCGGCGGAAAATAGGGGGCGGATTACAAAAAACGCAGTACGCGGGTTGCTGGCGAAAGCATTGGTCTTCCGGGGTAATTACAGCAACAGCACTGCTGATTACCAAGAGGCTCTTACGACCGCTAATGCGATCACGGCGTCATTGGTGCCTGATTTCCTTCATAATTTTATGGCTACTACCGAAAACAACGATGAATCATTGTATGAACTTCAGGCGGCCATGCCGAGCAGTGGCAACAACAACCTGAATCTCGCCCATGACGGTGCTTGGCGTGGCGTGGAAAATATGAGTGTGTTTAGAGGACACTCCATGGAAGTTCGGGGTGCGGGCGATTTCAACGACGCTACCAATACCAAATACCTGATCACCGAAAAACTCTTAAACGCATACGGTACGGATCCCCGGATTAGTGTGTTCTTGAATCCGGCGGACGGGTTGTCAGGCAGAATTTTTCAAAAGTATAACAAACCGGATGGTTCGAATGATTTAAGAGGGGGCTCAGGAGGGTCGGCTAACAACGAGCGTATACTTCGATACGCCGATGTAAAGCTGCTTGCAGCCGAGGCAGCATTGAAAACGGGTAATCCGGGCGCAGCAATCGGTCATATTAACGACGTCCGTTCCCGTGCCCGAGCGTGGGCACAATCTTCCGGATTTGGTGACGGCAGTGTACCGGCGGCTTATCCGACCACAGAAACCAGCACGGGCACCATCATGCAGTGGATCATGGACGAGCGGTTGATTGAGCTCGCAGGGGAGGGTCACCGTTGGTGGGACCTGAAACGGTGGCATGTGGCCGGTGATATCAGCTTAGCAGGCTGGACAGGGGATATCAGCGGCTTCAGTACCTACCTCTCCTCGCCTGTACAATTTGATGTAGCCAAACATTTGTTGTTCCCATTGCCCCAAGCTGAAATTGAACGGAATAGTGGCATCACAGAAAACAATCCGGGCTATTAAACGATAGGCCGGTTATGAAGGGGTGGCTTTTATGGGTCTTCGCTTTGGGCGTGTGTTTCTCACACGCCCAAGAGCGGCCCAATGTGCTGGTATTGACAGATATCGGTGGCGATACGGACGATCAGCAAAGTTTGGTGCGACTGCTTTTGTATTCCGAGGTGTTGAATATCACCGGTATCGTTGCTACAAGTACCATGGGGCATGGATTGAAAACCTATCCAAACATCGTACAAGAAGCCATCTCCCGATATGAACAGGTATATCCCGCGCTCCGGTTCTATGAACCTAGCTACCCGGAGCCGGGCTTTTTGTACAGTATGGTCAAGTCCGGATTGCCGGATTATCAATCCGTGGGCCGGGGATGGGAATCGGAAGGCACAAACCATATTAATGAAATCATAAGGCAGGCTAATACACCGGTTTACGTGCTTGTCTGGGGTGGGCACCGCGAGTTAGCGCAGGCGCTTTGGGAAGCCAGAGAAAGCAGTTCTGCCGATGAATTTCGCCTTTTTTGTTCGAAAATCCGCGTATACGGAATCGGTGATCAAGATGGACATAGGGATTCCATTCTACAGGAATATCCCGATCTGCATTACGTGGCCAGCGGCTATTTCTTCCCTGGTAAGTCGGGCGAACCGATGACATCGGTGTTCCGGGGTATGTATCAAACCGGACAGACAGACTGTCTGGATAGGAATTGGGTGCGCACACACGTTCACGGACATGGGGCACTTGCCGACTTTTATCCACTGGATGGACATGGTACGGCCGGTATGAAGGAAGGCGACACGCCTTCGTTCCTGGCACTTATTCCCAACGGACTTAACGTTGCAGAGAGGCCGGAATGGGGCGGATGGGGCGGAAGGTTCCGTAAGCTCCGTAACCAGTTGTTCATCGATGCACCTGACTTTCTTGACGGTACGCTTAATGAGCGGCACACCGTGTCCAGGTGGCGATCCGCGTTTCAATCGGATTTCATGGCTAGGCTCGACCGATGTATCCGGCCGGCAGGAGGTGCCAACCGGGCGCCGGTAGCGGTATTGAATGGGGAGTCGGGGGTGGGGCCGGTAAAAAGAAAGGTGAAGCCCGGCGAAGTGATCGAGCTGGTAGCGGCGGGATCATTTGATCCGGACGGCGACTCACTAACGTTTCGATGGTTTAACTATTGGGAAGCAGGGACCTATCCGGGAAGGATACCCGTGGCACATCATATGTATGATAAAGCATTGTTCAATGTACCCAAGGATGCAGAAATCGGTACGGAATTCCACCTCATTCTAGAGGTGCACGACCGGGGATCACCTTCGTTGGTTGCGTATAGAAGGATGTTATTGGAAGTTACACAATAAGGGAATTATGAAAAAACTGTATCTTTTATTCTTACTTTTTTTGACGGGTTTCCGGCCGATGGCACAGGAAGCACCCATCAATATATTGGTTCGCGCCGATGATATGGGCGCTGCCCGATCGGTCAATATGGCGGCAATCGAATCCTATGAAAAGGGAATCGTCCAGTCTGTTGAAGTCATTGTTCCCGGGCCGTGGTTCGAGGAAGCGGCATCGCTCCTACGTGATCGTCCGGATTTGGATGTAGGCATCCACCTGACCCTGACCAGCGAATGGTCCGGCATAAAGTGGCGTCCACTGACACACTGTCCGAGCATCACAGATGCCAACGGCTACTTTTTCCCTTTTATCTGGAAAAACAATCATTCACCGGAGTCGCCCTATCTTACGGGTGTTTCGTGGGATATTAAGGAAATCGAGCAAGAACTACGGGCGCAAATCGAGCTCGGGATGAAACGAATACCGCAGGTGACGCACCTCTCGGAACATATGGGGTGTTTAGGTTTCTCGGAAGAGGCCAAACAACTGTTGGATAGACTGGCGGCCGAATATAACCTTTCGGTAGACCTTTCTCAGGTGTCTCGCTTTCCGCCGTGGAGTGGAAATGAAATGACCGCCTCCATGAAAATTGAAAATTTGCGTGCACAACTCGAACAGCTTCCTGCCGGCGACCATCTATTGGTGGAACACCCTTCGTATAACGACCTGGAAACGCAGGGTTTGGGACACGTGGGGTATGAGAACGTTGCGGAAGACCGCGCTGGTGTTCTGCAGGCGTTTACAGACCCAAAGGTGAAGGAGATCATCGTCAAGCGGGGTATCCACCTGAAGTCGTACCGTGATTTCGCAAGAAGACCACAGGCAAACGAGCGCCCGCCGGTGTCGTGGGTCAATCCCGGTATTCCACAAATGGACGGACTTAGTCATCATATTTTGCATAGCAAGGCGATGGGACATGATGTTGGGTTTGTTGTTTGGACTCCCGTCGCGTATCGAAAAGGGGCGGACCAGCGGTTTCCGGTCGTCTACTTTCTGCATGGCATGGGAGGAAATGAAGTTTCAGACGCCGCTGGCTTTTCTTCACGGGTGTCCCAGGCGATCGAGCGGGGAGACATCCCGCCGGTAATTTGTGTTTTCCCAAATGGAGGACGGAGTGGCTACCGCGGAAATGTAGAACAGATGATCGTGAGCGAACTAATCCCGCACATCGATGCAGAATACCGTACGATTTCGAACGCGCAATCTCGGGCGTTGGTGGGGTTCTCAATGGGTGGCGCGGGAGCTGTTTATTTGGCGACGGTATACCCGGAACGGTTTAAGGTTGCAGCTAGTTTGGGTGGTGGTATACGATTGGAGAACGAGGAATTGAAAGACCGGGTTGCCACGGCACTGCCTGTATGGAAAGAACGCAGCTTCGGCTTTTACCTGGTAAACGGAGATAAAGACCGTCCCCAGGCCTTTAGTGAGTTTGCGAAGATGTTAGCATCGGCTGGCGTGGACCATCAGGTTCGGATCTTAGATGATACGGGTCATAACCTGGGCCATTATTTCGACCGTTCCCTGGCGGAACTATTAGTATATGTTGCCGGTAGCCTCGATTTCTGAATTAAGAAGCGGATCGTGACGGTGCAGGATGATCCGAAAACGGAAAAGCTATATTTTAGACCTTTCATACCAATTACACGCTTTATGTTGAAA
>Ga0164243_10015398_pt1 | contig 10571 bp, 9 predicted proteins | sample OricompcompostOP_FD_108781 | JGI IMG/M metagenome (GOLD analysis project Ga0164243, IMG submission 108781) | Organic Plus compost microbial communities from Emeryville, California, USA - Original compost - Organic plus compost (OP) | ecosystem: Engineered > Solid waste > Mixed feedstock >...
CCGGTGAACTTGCCGGTGTTGACGTCGACGACGGTCATCGCCTCGGTGCGGTCGATGATCAGCGAGCCGCCGGAGGGCAACCAGACCTTGCGGTCGAGCGCCTTGGCGATCTGCTCGTCGATGCGGTACGTCGCGAACACGTCCGGTCGGTCGTCACCGGGCCGGTACTCCTCGACCCGGTCGACCAGGTCGGGCGCGACGTGGGCGACGTAGTCGTGCACGGTGCTCCAGGCGTCGTCGCCCTGGATCACCATCTTGGAGAAGTCCTCGGTGAAGAGGTCGCGGACCACCTTGAGCGTCAGGTCGGGCTCGCCGTACAGCAGCTGCGGGGCGCTGCCCTTGGCCTTCTTCTCGATGTCCGCCCAGCGCGCCTTGAGCCGCTCCACGTCGCGGGTGAGCTCCTCCTCCGAGGCGCCCTCCGCCGCGGTGCGCACGATCACGCCGGCACCCTCGGGGACGATCTCCTTGAGCAGCGTCTTGAGCCGGTTGCGCTCGGTGTCGGGCAGCTTGCGCGAGATGCCGCTCGTGGTGCCGTCGGGCACGTAGACCAGGAACCGCCCGGCCAGGCTGATCTGGCTGGTCAGCCGGGCGCCCTTGTGGCCGACCGGGTCCTTGGTGACCTGGACCAGCACGGTCTGCCCGGAGGTGAGGACGTCCTCGATCTTGCGCGGGGTGCCCTCCTTGTGACCGAGCGCCGACCAGTTGACCTCGCCGGCGTAGAGCACCGCGTTGCGGCCCTTGCCGATGTCGATGAAGGCGGCCTCCATCGACGGGAGCACGTTCTGCACCTTGCCGAGGTAGACGTTGCCGATCAGCGAGGTCTGCGACTCCCGGGCCACGTAGTGCTCCACGAGCACCTTGTCCTCGAGGACGCCGATCTGGGTGAGGTCGGCCTTCTGCCGGATCACCATCACCCGGTCGACGGACTCGCGGCGGGCGAGGAACTCGGCCTCGCTGACGATCGGGGCGCGGCGCCGGCCGGCCTCGCGACCCTCGCGGCGGCGCTGCTTCTTGGCCTCGAGCCGGGTCGAGCCGGAGACCGCGGTGATCTCGTCCTCCGCGGAGCGCGGCTTGCGCACCTTGGTGACGGTGTTCTTGGGGTCGTCGTCGCCGGTGTCGCCGTCGTCGCCCTCGCGGCGGCGCCGGCGCCGGCGGCGGCTGGTGGACTCGCCGGTCGACTCCGCGGCCCCGTCGTCGACCCGCTCCTCGCCGGCGTCCTGGTCGGCCTGCTCCTCGGCGGACTCGCCCTCGCCGCTCTTGCGGCGGCGCCGGCCACCACGGCGCCGACGTCGGCGCGGGGTGCCCTCCTCGGCGGGCTCGCCGTCCTTGGCCTCGGCCGGGGCCTCCCAGCCCTCCGCGGCCTCCTTGCCCTCCGTGGCCTCGGCGGGTGCCTCGGCGGGGGCGTCGTCCTTCTTCTGCTTCGGATCCTTCTGCGTCTGATCGGGCTCCGGCTCGGCCGCGGCCGCCTTCTTGCTGGCCCGCTTGCGCGGCGTGGCGGCGCTGGGGTCGGGCGGCTGGAAGAGCACCGCCGCGGCGGTCGGCGCGGGGGACTCGGGCTGCTGCCCGGTCTGCTCCTGGGCCTGGTCCGAGGCCTGCTCGCCCTGGTCGGGCTGCTCCTCGGCCACCTTCTTGGTGGTGGTCTTCCTGGTCGCCGCCTTCTTGGCGGCGGTCTTCTTGGTCGCCGCCTTCTTGGCGGCGGTCTTCTTCGCCGCTGCCTTCTTCGCGGGGGCCTTCTTGGCCGCCGTCTTCGCGGGAGCCTCGGTGGTGTCGGAGGTCTCGGGGGTGTCGGGAGAGCCGGTGTCGGTCGTCTCGGGGGTGGTCGTGGTCTCGCCGGCCGGCGCGTCCGCGCCGGCGTGGTCGTCAGCCATGTGCTGCTCCTCGACCCGGCGCGCCGTGGGCGGCCGGGCGTGTCGGACGCCGCCGACCCGTGTGTTCAGGGCCGCCGACGCGATAAGCCTTCGTGTCTCGCTCGGCACCAGCCGCGGGTCAGCGGGTTGCCCCACGTCGCGGTCCAGCGTCGACCGTGGCGAGTATCGCACACGGCCCGCGTCAACCCCTTATCGCGAGCCGACCAGCGGGTCGCCGACGGTGCCGTCGTCGTGCAGCGGCCCCTGGGCCAGCCGGGTCAGCAGGAGTGCCGGACCGGGGTCGAGCCCGGCGACGCTGCGCAGCCCGGTGAGCACGTCGTCGGTCCGCACGGCCGGCACCGCGTGCCGCAGCACCAGGTCGAGCCGGGACCCCGGCCCGGCCTCGGTCGCCGTCAGGGAGACCACCGGCGCCCGGGCGTCGAGCTCGCGCAGGCCCTTCTTGGTCATCCGCTCCACGGGCACCGACTCGGCGGCCAGGAACTCGCCGACCGCCCGCCGCGCCTCCTCGACCGGGGTCTGGGGCAGGTCGACCACCCAGTGGCTGGCCTCGAGCAGGTCGGCCAGGGCGCCCCCGTCGGACTCGACGACGGCGACCACGTCGAGCCCGTCGGGCAGCGCGCGGTCGAGGGCCGCGTGCACGTCGGCCGGCTCGACCCGCTCGGCGAGGCCGATCTCGAGGTACTCCGCCTCGCTCGCCGACCCGGTCGGCGCTGCGCCGGCGTAGGAGATCCGCGGGTGCGGGTTGAATCCCGACGAGTAGGCCATCGGCAGCCGGGCGCGGACCAGCGCCCGCTCGAAGGCCCGGCTGAAGTCGCGGTGGCTGGTGAACCGCAGCCGGCCCCGCTTGGCGTACCGGACCCGCAGCCGCTGCACCGGCGGGGCCTGCTGCTCGGGCTGCTCACGTGGGCTCACAGGAAGAGTCCCTTCATCTGCTGCGACTGGTAGACGTTGACGACCCGCACGCCGTCGAGCCACTCGGTGAGCCGCGCGGCCTCGGCCTCGAGCGCGGCCCGGGCCTCCGCACCCGGGTCCTGGCGCGGGAGCACGTGCACGACGCCGTCCTCGTCCTGGGCCCACGCGCCGACCACCCGGCCGTCCCACCAGGCGGTGTTGCCGGCGTTGCCGTTGGTGTCGAAGAGGTACGGCGTGTCGTCCGGGTCGAGGTAGAAGTCGCGGTCGCGCCAGCCCATCACCGTCGGGTCGAGGGTCGGCAGCAGCGCCGCCCAGGGCTCGACCGGCTCCACCGGGTCGAGGTCGTCGGGCAGCAGCCAGCCGGTGCCGCCGCGCTCGAGCTCGACCTCGACCGCCCCGACCTGCTCGAGAGCCCGCCGCACGATGGTCTTGGTGGCGCCCAGCCACCAGACCAGGTCGGCCTCGGTCCCGGGGCCGAACGTGCGCAGCCAGGAGCGCACCAGCTCGGCGTACCCCTCGGCCTCTGGCAGCGGCTCCGGCACCGGGTCGAGCCAGTGCTCGGTGCGCACCCAGGTCGGCTTGTTGAGCCGCCAGTGGCCGGCGTTGGTCGCGCGGAGCAGCCGGCCCTGGGCCGCGAGCGTGCCGATGACCCACCGCCCGATGGGGAACGAGCCGCCCCACTTCTTGCCGGGCGTGCCCATCTGGAACCGGCCGTCGAGCACCGGCACCAGCTCCCGCAGCTCCGCGGTGGTGCGCGGCACGCCGTCGTCGAGCGCGGCGAGCGTCGCCTCGTAGGCCTTCTCGACCCAGCTCTCGGGATCGCCCGAGAGACCGCCCTGGGCGACGTACTTGAGCAGGTTCTTGTGCTGCTGGACCGCCACCCGCGCCGACGCGCTCCCCCACGTGGCCGGCAGCAGCTCGGACGGGAACGCGAAGAGGGTGCGCCGCATCGCGAGCTGCTTGACCAGCGCACGGTCGTCGTAGAGCGCGCGGTCGACGTCGGCCACGCTGACCGTCCCGACCCGCGCCCACAGTGCGAGGTGGACGGTCGCCGCCTCGGTCGCGTGCAGGGCGGTCATCGCCCGGGTGGCGGAGAGCACGTCGGGGTGTCGACATGCCGGCGCCAGCCCGTGGCGGCGGGCCAGCCGGGCACGACGTTCGGAGTCGGGGACCAGTCGCACGCGTCCATCCTGACCGAGACCACCCCCGGTCACGCGATCCGGGCCGGGCTCTCCTCCGCCAGCGTCTCGACGATCGCCGCGAACGCGATCGCGTGGCCGCGCGCGTTGGCGTGGACGCGGTCCGCGGCGAAGATCCCCGGGTCCGCCGCGGCCGGGTGGTGGTGGGTGTCGACGTGGACGCCGCCGAGCTCGCGCACGAGGTCGGCGGTCACCCGGTCGAGCTCGTCGAAGCGGCGGGCCAGCGCCGCCGCCGAGGACGGCCGGACCAGGCCGGAGCGGGCCAGGTCGAACAGGCCGATGGTCACCGGCAGGATCCCGCTCGCCACGAGCGGCCGCAGCAGCTGCTCCAGCCCTCGGCGGATGCCGGCGGCGTCGAGCCCCTCGAAGGCGTCGTTGCCGCCGGCGCTGACGAGCGCGACGTCCGGCGCGAACGCGATCGCCGGCCCGAGCTGCCGGTCCCTGATCTCGGCGATGCGGAGGAAGGGGTGGGCCAGGTTGCGGGACTCGAAGTCCGGGCGGGTGGCCGCCAGCGCGTCGCTCAGCCGGTCGGCGAAGGACCGCGTCGCGTAGCCGGGGAGCGGGTCCATGACGCCCGCGGTGACGCTGTCGCCCAGCACGACCAGCCGCTGCCAGGGCAGGGACGCCAGCAGGTCGGCCGCCAGCCCGGCGTCGATGCACAGCGGGTCGTCGGCCTCGGTGCGCATCAGCGCTCCCCCGCCAGCGAGGGCTCCGCGGACCGCTGCACCGGCGCGACCGGGCGGGAGCGGACCAGCGCGCCGACGGCCGCGGAGAGCACGGCGACCCCGGTGGCGAACCAGTACACCGCGGCGTACGGACCGGCGGGCCCTCCGGAGTGGACCTCGGTGAGCAGCACGGCGAGCACCGCGATGCCCAGCGCGCCGCCGAGCTGACGGGCCGCCATCACCAGGCCGGTGGCCGCGGCAAAGTGCTGCGGGCCGACCGCGGCCGCGGCGGCGCTCGAGATCCCCACCGTGGTCAGCCCGACGCCGACGCCCATGACCAGTCCCGTCGGCAGCCACAGCGACCAGAAGGCCGGCTCGGCGTCGACCAGCGCCGCGATCACCGTCGTGGTCGCGGCGACGACGAGGGAGCCGGTGACGACCATGGCCCGGGCGGTGACCCGGTCCGACAGCCGGCTCACCCCCACCCCGACCACCGCGGTGGTCAGCGCGGCCGGGGTCATCGCGAGCCCGGCCTCGAGGCTCGAGTAGCCCCAGACGTCGACCAGGAAGAGGACGCCGAGCAGCATCGTGGTGAAGAGGCCGGCGCCGTACCCGACCGAGGTCAACGTGGTCGCCCGCAGCGCGCGTCCCCCCAGCAGGTCGAGGCGGAGCGCCGGGCGGTCGTGGGTCGCCGAGCGCGCCCACGTCGCGGCGCCGGCGACGACGGCCAGCACGGCGGCGACCAGCACCCGGGCCGAGGTCCAGCCGGCCCCGGGCCCCTCGGTCAGCGCGTAGACCGCGGCCGCCACCGCGCCCCCCAGCAGTGCGCTGCCGACCAGGTCGGGCGCCCGCCCGCCGCGCAGGTCGCCGCCCGGGAGCCCGCGCCCGGCAACCAGCACCCACGCACCGATCGGCAGGTTGAGGCAGAAGAGGACGCGCCAGTCGGTGACCTCGACCGCGAGGCCGCCGAGCGACGGACCCACCGCCGCGGCCAGCGCCCCGGCCGCGCTCCACAGTCCGATCGCGGCGCGGGCCCGGGCCGGCGGCACCGACGTCAGCACGAGGCTCAGCGAGGCGGGCACCATGAGCGCGGCGCCGAGCCCCTGCACGGCCCGGGCCGCGACCAGCACCCCGAACGTCGGTGCCACCGCGATCGCGAGCGAGGCCAGCGTGAACGTCGCGACGCCGCCGAGGAACAGGCGAGCCCGGCCGACGGCGTCGGCGAGCGCGCCCGCCGGCGCCAGCAGGGCGGCGAACGCGATGACGTAGGCGGTCGCCACCCACGAGACGTCGGTGACGCCGACGTCGAAGGTGTCCGCGACGGACGGGATCGCCAGGTTGGTGACGGTCGTGTCGAGGAAGGCGAGGAAGGTGCCCGCGCTGGCCAGCGCCAGTGTCGGGGTCCGGCTGGAGGTCCGGCTGGGGGTCCGGGACAGGAGGCTCATGCCACCCAAGTTTGGCGAACGATCGTTCGTTCGTCAACAGCGAATGGTCGTGCGGTAACATCGACCCATGCCCGGAAGAGCGTCGGCCCAGGCGGCCCTCGGCACGCGTCGGTCGATCCTGAGAGCGGCGGCCGACGTCGCCTCCGCGGAGGGGCTGGACAGCGTGACGATCGGCCGGCTCGCCGACCGGCTGGGGATGAGCAAGTCCGGCGTCGTCGGGCAGTTCGGCAGCAAGGAGCAGCTGCAGCTCGAGACCGTGCGCCTGGTCGTCGAGGAGTTCCGCGCCCGGGTCTGGGAGCCGGTGCAGCGGTTCTCCCCCGGCCTGCCCCGACTGCTCGCGGCGTGCGAGGCCTGGGTGGAGTACGGCGTTTCCCCCGGGTTCGAGGGCGGCTGCCTGCTCACCCAGGCGACCTTCGACTACGACGGCCGCTCGGGGCCCGTGCACGACTTCATCGCCGAGCACCGGGAGCGCTGGCGCGAGGTGCTCCGCCGCGACCTTCGCGAGGCGGTCGACTCCGGGGACCTGCCGTCCGGGTCCGACGTCGAGCAGCTCGTCTACGGGCTCGAGGCGCTGGCCGCCGGGATCACCCCGGCGCGGTTGTTCCACGGCGACGACCGGGCCGGCGAGGTCGCGCTGGGAGCGATGCGGCGGCTTCTCGGTGTCGCTCCCGACCCGGAGGCGGGCGACCGCTAGAGTCCTCGGGTCCCGGTCCCAGTCAGGAGCCTCGCGTGAGCACACCCCCGCCGCCCAGCGGCCCGGAGTACCCCTACGGCGGCCAGCCCCCGAGCGGCCAGGACCCCTCCGGCCAGGACCCCTACGGTCAGCAGCCTTACGGCCAGAGTCCCTACGGCCAGAGTCCCTACGGCCAGAGCCCCTACGGCCAGGACCCCTCCGGGCAGGGCCCGTACGGCCCGCCGTACCAGGGCGGCGGCGAGGCGCTCCCGCCGAAGACCGACGGCGTCTCGATCGCGTCGTTCGTCACCGGCCTGATCTGCTGCGCGCCGATCAGCATCATCCTCGGGATCATCGGCGTGCGCCGGACCAAGGACGACCAGCGCAAGGGCCGCTGGGCCGCGATCCTCGGCATCGTGCTCGGCGTCCTCGGCCTCCTGGCGTGGGCCGGCATCATCGCCGGCGGCGTGTGGATCTTCAACAACGCGGTCACGCCGGGCAACGCCGAGGTCGGGCAGTGCGTCAACATCGACACCGACGACAACGAGGTCTCGATGCTGAAGAAGGACTGCGACAAGGAGCACGACGGCGAGATCGTCGCGGTCGAGAAGGTCGACGACGGCAACATCGACGAGATCAAGGGCGCGGTCGCCGGCTACTGCCAGCAGATCCTGTCCCAGGACGACCTCGACGCCATCAATGCGGTGAGCAACCTGGAGCTCAAGGCCGTCATCGAGGACCCGGACGACGTCACCAAGGGCGACCACCTGGTCTGCTACGTCGAGTCCGACGACAAGCTGAAGGAGAAGGTCCTCGACTAGGCGGCCCGGCCGGGGACGTCGGGGACGGCCTCGCGCGGGTTGCCGCCCGCCGCGGCGATCCGCGCGATGAACGCGGTCGCCTCCTCGGCCTGCCGGGCCGCGGCGAGCCCGCCGACCACCAGGCTGCGGCCGCCCAGCGCCCCGACGGCGCGGCCCACCACGTCGAGCGCGGCCGGGTCGTCGCCGCAGACGGGCACGGTGCGCCGCGCGTCCGGGTCGTCCAGCCACGTCCGTCCTGCGTAGGACTGCAGCGCCTTCACCACCGCCGCCCCCGGGGCCCAGGCGGCGACCTGCTCGGCGAAGGAGCCGTCATCGAGCAGGTGCCGGCCGGTGCCCCAGTCGACCGCGTTGGTGGTGTCGACCAGCGGCACTCCGGTCAGCGCACCCTCCGGCGCACCCACGAGCGCCAGCGCGTTCCGCACCCCCTCGGGAGCCACGGCGAGAACGACGAGATCGTGACCGGCGATCTCCTCCGCAGCGGCCGTCCGGGCGCCGATCCCGGCCGCCACCGCGGCCGCGCGGTCCGGGGAGCGGCCGAAGACCGACACCCGCTCTCCCGCTCGGGCCCAGGCCGCGCCGAGGGTGGAGGCGAGGTCACCGGTGCCGATGATGGCGATGCTCAGGTTCTGTTCCATGGCGGTCACGCTAGGGATCCGGTTCCTACCGATCCGTAGGTCCGCCGGGAGGCAGACTGGTGTCATGAGAGCCGACGACTGCGTCCCGTTCGGCGCCGACTGTCACGTGCGGCTGGGCGCCGGTCTGATCTCCCACCGGTGGGACCCGGTGGTGCTCGCCGTGCTGCGCGCCGGGCCCGCCCGGCGTCGGGACCTGTTGCGCAGCATCGGCGGTGTCAGCGACAAGTCGCTCCACGAGTCGCTCGGACGGCTCGGAGGACTGGGCCTCGTCGCGCGCGGGGACGGCGCGGAGCCGGCGTACGAGCTGACCGAGCTGGGCCGGTCGTTCGCCACCGGTCCGCTACTCGCGCTCGCGCAGTGGGCGGAGGAGCACGCGGCCGAGCTGGCCGGCGCCGCCTGACGTCAGCCCCGGTGGACCAGCGTCCAGTCCTGGAAGCGGAAGGACAGCCTCCCCGCGGTCGCGTCGAGGTTCGCCGGCGCCCACCGCCCCGGCCCGAGGCCGGCGAGGAACGCGCGGACGTGGGCGTTGCCGCCGGCCCGGACGGCGGGTGGGACCTCGAGCATCCCGACCGTCGCCCGGGGGTTCCCGTCGAGGCCGTAGCGGCGCGGCCCCTGCCGGATGTTGTCGACGGTGTGCAGCCGGAGCGTGAAGCGCTCACCGGTGCTCAGACGGATCCGGACCCGCGCAGGTGAGCAGTAGGTGTTGTAGTCCGGGATCGTGATCCGGGCGCCCGGGACCCAGCCGACGTACCGCCGGTCGGTGCTCGCGCCCAGGCCGACCGCCGAGGTGTTCCGCTGCGGGTTGTCGAGGACCCGGCCGTGGAGCCGGCCCCCGGTGGCCACGAAGCGCCACCGCTTCGCGCGGAGGTCCTTCTGCCAGTACCCGACCTTCCCGCCGCGACGGCCCTCCACCCGCAGCGTGCGGTGCACCGTGCCGGTGCCGCGCTTGGCGATCGAGATCCGGTCGGTGATCGTCCCCGGGATCTTGGGCTGCCGGGCCCAGGGCTCGGCGGGCAGCTGGATCCGGGGGTTCGCGCGGCCGCGCTGGTCGGAGTACGAGTACTTGAAGAACAGCGAGTCGTCGCCGGAGATGTCGAAGTCGAACAGCCGGGTGAACATGTCGCCGTGCCGGCCGATGACGAACAGCGTCGAGCCGGACGCGTTCATGTTCGCGACCTTGAACCGGTCGCGGTGCGGCAGGCAGGTCGCGTAGCTGTTGTCGACCGGCAGCCAAGGGTCGCGGAAGACCAGTCGCCGGCCGTCGTTGCTGAGCAGCCAGATGTGCGAGACCTTCCCCGCCCCGACGCGCGGCTTGTTGCCGGCCGGGTCGGTCCAGGTGACGTCCTCGAGGGGCGAGACCACCGACCACGCCCACGTCCGGAAGCCGCGCGGCATCTGCATGCCCGGCCCGGTCCAGAACGGCGGCCCCCAGCGCAGCGACCAGCTGAAGTGCTTCGGGGTGCGCAGGATGCCGTCGACGTCGTAGATCCACCGGTCCCGGTCGACCACGATCATCTCGTCGTCGTCCGCCGAGATCTCGGTGACCTTGCCGTCGACGCAGGGCGAGACCTTCATCCGCGCCCACGGCTCGCGGATGCCGGTCACCGCGGTGTTGGACTTGTACCAGATGGTGCCGCGGGCCACCGCGAACTGGTAGCGCCGGTTGTAGGTCTGGGTGGTCGTCCGGAAGACCACCTGGTCCGGCAGCCACCGTGGGGCCCGGCTCCGGTCGCCGGCCTTCAGCGGGTTGCCGAGGTCGGGCCCGGTCCGGCCCGGCTCGTCCCGGGACTCGCGGTTGCCGATCGTCCCGCCGGCCAGGGTCGGGCAGCGGAGCATGTCGAGCCGGTGGTCGAGCAGCGCCTTCACGACGTCCGGGAGCAGCTTGACGACGTCCGTGGGGTCCAGCCCGACGACGTCGCCGGAGGTGTCGTCCGGCGCACCGGCGGTCTGACCACCCGACGCCGGGACCGGGGCCAGCGCCAGGGTCAGACCCAGCGCGAGACCCAGGACGGCGACGCCGGCGGCGCGGGCGGCGGGAACTCGCATGACGCGTATTCAACGACGAGGTGCCGCGCGCGAGACGTGGAGGTTCCCACAAGTTTCGGTCAGCTCGGGCCGTGGCTCGCCACAAGCGCCGCCCACAGCTCGGCCCGGGCGCGCGGCTCGCGCCAGCCGGGCAGCAGCCGGTCCACGCGGGCCAGCCGGTTGCGCACCGTGTTCGGGTGCACGCCCAGCTCCCGCGCCACCTCGTCGACCTGCCCGTGCTGCTGCCAGCAGCGCACCGTGCGGACCAGGTCGTGGCGCGGCTCGGCGCGCAGCGGCTCGACCCAGCGGCGCACCAGCCGCGCCATCA
>Ga0164243_10015399_pt1 | contig 10571 bp, 11 predicted proteins | sample OricompcompostOP_FD_108781 | JGI IMG/M metagenome (GOLD analysis project Ga0164243, IMG submission 108781) | Organic Plus compost microbial communities from Emeryville, California, USA - Original compost - Organic plus compost (OP) | ecosystem: Engineered > Solid waste > Mixed feedstock >...
CGTGCGCAGCACTTCGAAGCCGTCCGGCGCGGGGATGCCGATGTCGAGGATGATCGCGTCGTACGGGTTGACCGACGCGTTGAAGATCGCGTCTTTCCCGTTGTTCACGACATCCACGGCGTACGCCTGTTCGCGCAGCCATCGTTCGATGACGTGCGCGAGGCGGGCCTCGTCTTCGACTACCAGAATCCGCATCGTCCGGCCTCCAAAGTACTGCTCCGTGGAGGTATACCCCGCTTCACTCGAAGCGCAGCGCCTCGATCGGCGCGAGCCGCGCCGCGCGCCGTGCCGGCCACAGGCCGAAGAAGATGCCGACCAGCGCCGAAAAGCCGAACGCGAGGACGACCGCTTCCGGCGCCGCCGCCGCCGGACAGGCAGAGGACCACCGCCTCGATCAGGAACTGCAGCAGCACATCGCGCCCTTTGGCGCCGAGCGCCTTCCGCAGACCGATTTCCTTCGTCCGCTCGTACGGACACGAGCATGATGTTTATGATGCCGATGCCGCCGACGACCAGCGAAATGAAGGCGATGCCCGCGAGCAGGAACGTGAACGTCTGCGCCGTCTCCTGCATGGTCTCGAGCAGCCAACATCACGGTTTCCCCCGCTTGTGGTACGGACCGGATCATAGGAAAGGAGAGATAAACGGAGGGTAAACGTGCAGCGATTGCGTTGTTGGCTGCATCTTACGGGGCGAAACTCGGAAAACGGGGTTGAACCGATTGCCTGCACGAGACATTTCGATCCTTCATGCCCCTTCTCCGCTGGGGCTGAAGCCGCCGGCCGACGGCGTTGTGCCGGGTGTACGGAGGATGCCGGCCGTGCTGCGGGAACTGGGGCTGCACGACGCGCTGGACGCGACGTTTGCGGGAGAGGTCGCGCCGCCGCCGTACGTGCCGGACCGCGATCGCGCATTGCGGGTGCGCAATGCGGGCGGGATCGCGCGGTATTCGCGTGAACTGGCGGATGCGCTGGCGCCGCTGCTTGCGGGCGATCGTTTTCCGATCGTGCTGGGCGGCGATTGCAGCATCGCGCTCGGTGTGGGTCTGGCCCTGTCGCGTGCCGGGCGATTCGGCCTCATCTACATCGACGCACATTCTGATTGCCAGACACCCGCGATCTCGGGGACGGGCGGCGTGGCCGGCATGCCCCTCGCCATGAACGGCACCCACATACGCGTGCGGGATCTGGAGGAGATCCGTCGAGCCGGCGCGGCGGACATTGCCGCTGCCATGCTCGACGATTTTTCAGCCCGTGGCGTGGAAAGGTCATGGATCCACCTCGACGTCGACGTGCTGAATCCGGAGATCATGCCGGCGGTCGATTCGCCGGACCCGGGCGGGCTGTACGAGGCGGAACTGCTCGAGCTGCTCCGGCCGCTGCTCGCGTCGGGGCGTGTGGCCGGAATGCACGTGACGATCTACGATCCGGACCGCGATCCGGATGGTTCGGCGGGCAGGCTCCTCGTCCGGCTGCTGACCGCGGCGTTCGCGTAACAACAAACATTCGAGCAATCGTGTCGACCAGCGAAGCAAAACAGACGCACGCCTACGACCCGGAAGGCCTGAACACCGGCGGCTTGCCGCGGATCGAGGCCGATGCGCTGATAACGCCGATCGCGCAGTTCTTTACGAGGAGCCACGCCGCGCCGCCGTCGATCGATGCGCAGGCGTGGCGTCTCGAAGTGGACGGCCTGGTCGAGCGGCCGGCGCGCTACTCGCTGGCCGAACTCATCGACAGGTTTCCGCACCGCGAGGTGGCCGCCACCCTGGTGTGTGCGGGGATGCGCCGCGCGGAGCTGCTCCAGGTCGCGCCGCTGCCCGGCGAACTGCCCTGGCAGGCCGACGCCGCCGGTACCGGTGTGTGGAGCGGCATTCCCCTCGCCGATGTTTTGCACGCGGCCGGACTGCGGCCCGGCGCCGCGCACGTCGAGTTCATCGGCCTCGATCGGGTCGAGAGGCACGGCCACGAGTTCGGCTTTGGCGGCTCCATCGACCTCGAGAAGGCCCTCAGCCCCGAAGTCCTGCTGGCCACTCACCTGAACGGCCAGCCGCTGCCGATCGAACACGGCTTCCCGATGCGCGTCGTCGTGCCCGGCTGGATCGGCGCACGCCAGGTCAAATGGCTCGGCCGCATCAGGGTGAAAGCGGAGCCGTCCGACAACTACTTCCAGACAAAGGCGTATCGCGTTCAGCGCGAACTGAATCCAGCCGATCCACGGGATGTCACGAAGGGCATCGCCATGACCACCGTGCCGCTCAACGCGGTCATCCTCGATCCCCGGCCGGGCGCGGTTGTGCCCGCCGGCGCGGTCACGGTGCGGGGCTGGGCGATGGGGACCGGCGGCAGCGCGCTGCGTACAATCGAAGTCGCGACGGATCCCGCCGGCGAGTGGGTGCAGGCGCGCGTGATCGGAAACGCCGGAGAATGGACGTGGAGCTTCTGGGAGGCCATGCTCGACCTTCCGCCCGGCGAGCACACGTTGTGGGTGCGCGCAGCCGACGACACGGGCACCATGCCCCGGTCACTGGCCGAAACCTGGAACGTAAAAGGCTACGGCAACAACGCCTGGCACAGGGTGCCCGTAACGGTGCGATCATGAACGCGATCCGTCGCGCATTGACTCCGTCCAAGGACACCGCCGGACCGGAGTTCCTCCACGTAGCCGGCCAGCCGCTCCAGCGTCTCGCGGCCGCCTCGAACATCTCAACCTCAACGCGGTACGGGGCCCCGATCCTGGCCAACATCGGTCGCTCCCGCTCGGTATACGCCCGGAGGGTAGCGGGAGCCAGATAAACGGAGGGTAAACGGCTCGGTTGGAACTACCGGGTGGCGGTGCGCTGCTCGACGCGGTCGATGCGGATGCTGTTCGCGATCTGCCGAACGAGTTCGCTGTCGACGTCATCCGGCGCGAGGTTCGTCGGCGGGCGGATGATCAGCGCCGCGGCCGGCGCGTTCGCCGAAAGCTGGAACACGAAGAACGGGCCGCGGCCGCTGACCGAGTCGATCGCGCCCGATGCGATGTCCACCGTCTCATGCTTCAGGTAGAAAACCTCGCCGGTTAGGCCGGTCGCCGTCGTGAACGGCGTGCGCTGTTCGACGTCCGTGCAGCGCATCGACGTGCGCGGGCCGTCCGCCGCACACAGCGTCCGCGCGCGATCGACCACGAAATCGTCGAACGCGACAGCGGAATCGCCATCGGCCGTGAACACGCCCGCCTCGACCACCGCGTCGAAGCCGTCCTCCACCTGCCGTCGCCCCAGCGCGACGTGCTCCGGCGTGTATTCCTGGACATCGAGCGAGTCCGGATACACGAACGAGTAGCCGTACGTCTCGCTCGTGTACGTCGCCTGGCCGCCGGTCGGCGGCGCCGCGCCGTCGCACCCGGCCAGCAGCGCTGCAATCGCGAGAAGGCGGATCGCCGCGGTTCGGACGGTCATCAATCCACTGCCTTCAAGGTGTGGTCGGAACGGGTCCGGTCGTAGGAGTCGATGAGCTGGGCTTCGCGGTACACGAACGTGCGGATCAGGCCGGTCAGGTTCCGGTGGTTCCGCGCAATCGATTCGGTCCCGCCCCGGTAGATCTCCTGGTAGAGAAGCTGCCCGATGCTGCGGCCCTGCTCGGCGTACCGCTCCTGCTGCGCGTACAGATTCGACAGGCGCAGCACCGTGTGGTAATCCATGTGGGACAGCGCCCCCGTTTCGGAGGCCGACACCCACGCGGTGTGCGAAAGCTGCGCGGGTGCCACGAAGCCGGAAGGGAAGGTCTGGACGGTCGGCGTCCGCGCGTCTCGCGCGTACGCGATCAGTGTATCGACCAGCGACGAATGGTACCGCAGCGCCTCGTCGACCAGCGCCCGGTTGGACCGCAGCTCTTCCAGGATCGCGGATTCCGCCTGCGCCGCCTGCTCCCGGTTCGACCGGGCCTCCCGCCACTCATCCACCGCGAGCGCGACCAGCACGCTGAAGATGATGAACACCGACTCGACCAGAACGCGCGGCAGCCACGAACGCCAGCCGTGAACCGGCGGAGTCGGCGGCGCTTCCCGGCTGGCTGGCGTCATCGCTTCGGTCGTGGTCATGGCAATTTCCGTCGAGAATCTACGCGATCACTCGATCGCCTGCACGTTCTCCGCCCGCGGACCCTTCGGGTCCTGCCGGATCTCGTACTCCACCCGCGTCCCCGGCCTCAACGTCTTGAAGCCCGTGCCCTGGATCGCCGAATGATGGACGAACACGTCCTTGCCGCCACCATCGGGCTTGATGAATCCGAAGCCCTTCTCATCCATGAACCGCTCGACTGTGCCTGTTTCTCTCGCCATGTCCGTCCATTCTTTCAATGCGGCCTGCGATGTTACTCGCGGCCAGGAACGATGGCGCGCCACGAGGCAAGATTCGAACCGCCCGGATGCGCGTGCGGCGCAGCGATCGACTAAAGCTCAGGCGTGTGCCCCCAGGTCTTCGACGACGGCCGCCAGCCGCTCCAGCGTCTCGTGGCCGCCTTCAACGGCGCGGTAATGCTCCGCCACGTAATCCCGCTGCGCCTTCGTCTTGAACACCGTGCGGAGCGTGACCTCCGTCCCGCCCGCGTGTTCCGCAAACGTCACAGTCGTCTCGAACGCGTCCGGATCGTCCGCGACTGCACCCTGCCGGTACACGATCCGCTCCGGCCGCACGATCGCCTGCCACTCGATGTAGTTCGGGTACACCGTCCCGTCCGGACCCACCATGTCGAAGTCCCACACGCTGCCCGGCCGGAATTCGAAGACCCGCGTCGTCGTCGTGAACCCGTGCGGACCGAACCACCGCGCCAGGTGCCGCGTCTCCGTCCACGCCCTGAAGACGAGATCCCGCCGCCCGGCAATCACCCGCGTCACCACGATCTGCCGGTCCTTCACCCGCTCCATCCCCTCAGTCGCCTGCATCGTCGTCCTCCGTCTGTTCGAGTTCCCTGACGTACGCCTCGAGCCGGTCGAAGCTCTCGCTCCAGAACCGCTCGAACCCTCCGGTCCATTCGTGCACTTCGCGCAGCCCGCTCGCGTCCAGCGCGTAGTAGCGCTGCCGACCCTCCTCCCGGACCCGCACCAGCCCGACCTCCCGCAGCACCCGCAGGTGCTTCGACGCCGCCGATGCCGAGAGGTCCAGCGTCCCGGCGATGTCCGTAGCTGGCCGTTCGCCGGTCTGCAGCAGCATCAGGATCCGCCGCCGCTGCGGTTCGGCGATCGCGTTGAAGGCGTCGGAAGTCGTGGTCGCGCGTGCCATGGTCGGAAGTTTATTTGCCCATATAGGAAAATGTCAAGGAAGGGCCCTCTTCTTGCCGCCGCGGCCAGCCACCGGAGAACGACCAGGACAACTTGGAGGCGAGGATGGCGGTGCGCGTTCGGCACGGCGCGGTCGAGCAGTCCGCAGCGCGTTCAGCGGCGGCGCTGGCGCAAGAGCTGGGGCGGAAACTTCGCGGCGAGGTTCGGTTCGATGAGGGGAGCCGGGCGTTGTACGCGACGGATCTTTCCGTGTATCGGCAGGTTCCGATCGGCGTCGTTGTCCCGCGGGACGTCGACGACGTGATCGAGACGGTGGCAGCGTGCCGCGAGCACGGGGTCCCGATCCTGGGCCGCGGCTGCGGCACCAGCCTGGCAGGCCAGTGCTGCAACGTTGCGGTCGTCATCGACTTTTCCAAGTACGTGAACCGGATCATCGAGCTGGATCCGGACGCCCGATCGGCCTGGGTCGAGCCGGGCGTGATCTGCGACCAGCTGCGCGATGCGGCCGAGGTACACCACCTCACGTTTGCGCCCGATCCTGCAACGCACGAGTACTGCACGATCGGTGGCATGATCGGCAACAATTCGTGCGGCGCGCACTCGGTGATGGGCGGGAAGACGGTCGACAACGTCGAGGAACTGGACATCCTCACCTATGACGGGCACCGGATGCGTGTCGGCCGGACGGACGACATCGCGCTGGAGCAGATGATCCGCGCGGGCGGTCGCACCGGTCAGATCGTCGCGAAACTGAAGGAAATCCGCGATCGCCACGCCGCCGCGATCCGCGAGCAGTTTCCGAAGATTCCGCGCCGCGTCTCCGGCTACAACCTCGACGAGCTGCTCCCCGAGAATCACATCCACCTCGCCCGTGCGCTTGTGGGTTCCGAGAGCACGTGCGTGCTGGTTCTCGGAGCGCGCCTTCGCCTGGTCCCGAGTCCGCGCGGGCGCGCCCTTCTCGTCATCGGCTATCCCGATCTTCCTTCCGCGGCCGACCAGGTGCCGCGGATCATGGAGCAGCAGCCCATCGCGCTGGAGGCAGTCGACGCGCATGTGCTCGAAAACATGCGGCGCAAGGGCAAGCCGCTGGCCGGCGGCGAATTTCTCCCGCCCGGGCACTCGTGGCTGCTGGTCGAATTTGGTGGCGACACGGCCAGAGAAGCCGGCGATCGTGCGCGTGAGGTCATGGCGATGCTCGAGCGGAGCTCGAACGGACGCAGCGAGATGGCGGTGATCGAGAATCCCGCTCGGGAGGCGGCCGTCTGGGAGGTCCGCGAGATGGGCGTCGGCTCCAGTCGCGTTCCCGGCATCGAGGATTCCTGGCCGTCGTGGGAGGACTCGGCGGTCGCGCCGGAGAAACTCGGCCCGTACCTCCGCGACCTGATCGCGCTGCTGAACCGGTTCGAGTACGCCTACACGATTTACGGGCATTTCGGCCAGGGCTGCGTGCACATGCGATGCGCCTTCGACCTAAAGACGGTCGAGGGCGTCGCCAATTACCGGGCGTTCATGGAGGAGGCCGCCGACCTCGTCGTTTCATACGGCGGCTCCCTTTCCGGCGAGCACGGCGACGGCCAGGCGCGAGGAGAGCTGCTGCCGAAGATGTACGGGCCGGACCTGATGCAGGCGTTCCGCGATTTCAAATCCGCGTGGGATCCGGACTGGCGGATGAATCCCGGCAAATTGATCGACGCCAATCCGCTCGATGCGAACCTGCGCACCGGGCCCGACTATCGTCCGCTGCCGGTGATGACGCACTTCAAATTTCCCGACGATCACGGCAGCTTCGCGGAAGCGACGCAGCGGTGCTTCGGTGTCGGCAAGTGCCGCCACCTGCACGGCGGCACCATGTGCCCGAGCTTCATGGTGACGCGCGAGGAAAAGCATACCACGCGCGGCCGCGCGCACCTTCTTTTCGAGATGATGCGCGGCGAGGTGCTGCCGGATGTCTGGCGTGATGAAAGCGTCAAGGAAGCGCTCGACCTCTGCCTCGCCTGCAAAGGCTGCAAGCGCGACTGTCCGGTGGGCGTCGATGTCGCGACGTACAAGGCGGAATTCCTGGCGCACTACTACGAGGGGCGGCGCCGCCCGCGCAACGCCTACGCTTTCGGGCTGGTTTTCCGCTGGGCGCAGCTCGCGGCGCTCATGCCGCGAGTCGCAAACTTCTTTTCGCAGACGCCGATCCTGCGCAGCCTGTTCAAGACAGCGATCGGCATGGCACCGCAGCGGCAGGTCCCGGCCTTCGCGCCGCAGACGTTCCAGGCGTGGTTCCGGCAGCGCAACCCGCGCAACGAGGGCGGGCCGCGCGTGCTGCTGTGGCCGGACACCTTCAACGACCACTTTTATCCGGAAACCGCGAAGGCCGCGGTCGGCGTGCTGGAATCGGCGGGCTACCAGGTCGTGGTACCACCGCAATCACTTTGCTGCGGGCGGCCGCTGTACGATTACGGCATGCTGGACCAGGCCGAGCGGCAGCTCCGGCACATCCTGGACACGCTGCGGCCGGAGATCGAGGCAGGAACGCCCATCATCGGCCTCGAGCCGACCTGCGTCGCGGTCTTCCGCGATGAATTGCACGGCCTGATGCCGGATGATGACCTGGCGAACCGGCTCGGCCATCAGACATTGCTGCTGAGCGAGTTCCTGGCGCAGAACGCATCGAATGATCAGCGCGAGCCGCCGCGGCTGCGGCGCCGGGCACTGGTGCACGGGCACTGCCATCACAAGTCCATCCTCGACTTCGACGCCGAAACGAAACTGTTGTCCCGCTACGGATTGGATCTCGATGTGCTCGACTCCGGCTGCTGCGGCATGGCCGGCTCGTTCGGATTCGAGAAGGGCGATCGTTACGATGTCTCGATCGCGGCCGGCGAGCGGGTGCTGCTGCCGGCCGTGCGCAACGCGCCGCCCGATACGCTCATCATCGCCGACGGCTTCAGCTGCCGCGAGCAGATCGCGCAGTGCACCGATCGTCGCGCGCTGCACCTGGCCGAGGTGCTGTACGCGGCGGAGCAGCTCGGTGGGATGCCGGAAGCGTATCCCGAGCGGATCATGCCCCAGCCACGCGCGTGAAACCGCCGGCCACCGATGTCCTTGACGTGCGGTTCGTGCGGATCGAAACTCGTTCTTCACGGTTCCGATTCGGGGAGATCGATCATTTCCTTCGAAGGAGACGCCCGTGCAGCGACGCAGCGGTGAAGTGAAGGCACTTGCAGTCGTGATTGCGGTGGTACTCGTTGCTGCGCAGGCGTGCTCCGGTGGTTCGTCACCCGCGCCTGCAGCGACGGAAACCGCGGAAACGCGTGCGGCGCAGCCGGACAGCCTGCCGCAGGCGGAAGTCGAACGTGTGCTGCAGGAACTGGCGAGGCGGCAGGGTGTGGAGGTCGCGTGGCAGGGCGGGCCGTACAAGTACAGTTACGAGTGGGGCGGCGGAACCGCTGCGGACCCGACCGGCGATGAGCTTGCGCGCAACGCGGCGCCGATCGCGCGCGAGCTGCTCCAATATCCGGATGGGTTCCTGCGTCAGGCGGGGCTGAACGGCGTCGTACTCGTTCGGGACCTGTTCGTGAGTGAAGACGGCGGCGCGCGTGGTGTCGCGGCGTACATCTTCGAGGACCGGCTTTTCCTCGACGTGCCGTCGGCCGAACGCGCGGTGCGCGCGGGCACACGCGTGAAGTTCATCCATCACATCATCTGGCACCGCCTGGACGAACGCGCCGGCACGATGTGGCAGGACCCGGAGTGGGTCGCGCTCAACCCGCCCGGCTTCGAGTACGGCGTCTACTCGCGCGGCGGCGTGCACGAGACGCGTTCCAACTCGGGCAAACTGACGGCGGAGTATCCCGGCTTCCTGAACCTCTACAGCACCGGCAACCTTCCGGACGACAAGGCCGAGGTTTTCTCCTACCTGATGGTGATTCACGCTTCGATGCGGGAGCGCAGCCGGCAGGATCCGTATCTCGCGCGCAAGATCGCGCTGATCAAGCAGCGGTTCGCCGCGGTCGCGCCGACGTTCGATGGTGACTTCTGGGCGCGGATCGACGCCGACTCCGACGACCCGTCGCGGTACTAGTGGCAACGCGGCATGAACATCCGAACTGTCACTTCCGCCGATCGGTCCGAATGGCTCCGCATGCTGCTCGAGCTGTATCCCGACACGACCGAGGCCGACCACGTTCCCGCGATGGACGCATACTTCAAGGGTGAGTCGACCGGCGAACTCCTTCCCGCCGTCGTCTTCGTTGCCGATTGCGGCGACGGACGCCTCGGCGGGCTCCTGGAGCTGTCAGTGCGGGAGTACGCGGAAGGCTGCACCGGTCGCACGCCGTATGTCGAAAGCTGGTACGTGGACGCCGAGCTGCGCGGGAAGGGCGTGGGCGCCGCGTTGATCGCCGCGGCGGAGCAGTGGGCGCGCGACCGGCAGTACACCGAACTCGCATCCGACGCGCTGCTCGACAACACCGTCAGCTACGCGGCGCATCGCGCGCTCGGGTTCGAGGAAGTCGAGCGCGTGGTTCATTTTCGCAAGCCGCTCTGAGACGACGGCGCCGGATGCAACCATCCGGCGCCGTCGCTCATCCGCGACTAATTCGTCGCGCTCGCGCTCCGGAGCGCGTTCGCCCCGCCAACCACCGGCAGTGACACCGATGTGCCGTCGAGATCGATGGTCAGCTCCGTGCCCGGATTCGGGTGCAGCGTGAAGTCGGCATCGCTCGAGAAGATCATGAGCGCCAGCTGCTGCCCGGGCAGGATGTGCTGGTCGTCCGGCTGCAGGTCGAACGTCAGCGTGTAGAAGCGACCGGGTACGAGCGGCTCGCCGCGCTCCTTCGATGCGTAGTTGCCGCCGCGCGTGAGCGACTTGTAGTTCTGCGGATCCGCCCAGCCACGCGTGACAACACCCACACGACTTTCCGAGCCGATGCGCGTCGAATCGTACGGCAGCGTGACCAGGTAGACCGACAGGTTCGCCGCCGGCTTGCTCGATGCCAGCCGCACCGTGACCCGGGCAGTGCCGGAGAGGTGCACCGTGTCGCGGAACGCCGGCAGCGCGTAAAGCAGTCGGTTGCTGCTCTGCGCGGCGAGGGCCATCGCGTCCGGCGTGACACGATAGTCGTCGACAAGCTTCTCCGTGCCCTGCCCCGACGGCTTCGTCAGCGACAGCGAGCCGATCGCGTTGCCGCCCTTGCCGAGGTGCAGCGTCACGGGCTGGCTGCCCGGCACCGGGTAATCATCGTAGCTGATCGCCGGTGCCGCCGGTGCGCCGCGACCCGCGGACTGCGCATACGACGGCACGATCATCGCCCGCGGCGAAC
>Ga0164243_10015400_pt1 | contig 10570 bp, 10 predicted proteins | sample OricompcompostOP_FD_108781 | JGI IMG/M metagenome (GOLD analysis project Ga0164243, IMG submission 108781) | Organic Plus compost microbial communities from Emeryville, California, USA - Original compost - Organic plus compost (OP) | ecosystem: Engineered > Solid waste > Mixed feedstock >...
AGTTGGCCGACCGCCCCGGCGCTCTCTCACGACGTCGCAAGATCAGAGTTGCCCACGGATCACCGCCGGACCACCTCTGAGGCCCCGATTCGCACCTAAGCGTGAGGACAAGTCGATAAACCCCTTTCACCACCTTTCTCGCCCTCTTCTTCCCCCAGGCACCGGCAAGCGATCGGTCGCCCCAAGCGCCACCAGGGGTGAACCGTTTCCCCAGCAGTCGTCCGACCGGGCGACCGCACCCCCGCCCCCGGGGCGCACCGCCCGTGCGCCCCCACCCGGCGCTCGAACAGTCACACGTCCCGGACCGCCCTCTCCCGGACGCGAAAACCACCGGCTGCACTCCGGGGCGGCGCCAGGCGCACACGCATCCTCGTGCGGCGCCGTCACTGATACACGCTCACCACCACTGCCCGGGAAGGGCAGTCGAGCAGGAGACGACGCGACGACGACTGCCTGCGACGGACCGGCCGGACGCCGACCGGAACAGACCGCGCTCTCCGCCCCCCGGCATCGAGGCTCACGCACCGTCATTCGTCCCGGGCGACAATGCCCGCGAACGCGAGGATCGCGATGCGGTTCCACCACACCGGGACAGGACGCTGTACACGGCCATCCAGGTCCGTGCCTCTGGCCACGAGGACGCCGATGCCATGAGGCATCTGAACGAGACCTGCACGGACGCCGTCGAGAAGGCGCAGTGCGGTGAGCCCGGTGGCCCCGTGCGGATGAGTGCTGGAGGCATCACGCGGACCGGCGGCCGGCCCCGCCCCGCCCGGCACGGCCCGCGCATGCCGACGGCCCCCGGCCCTCACCCCGGGCCGGGGGCCGTGCTGCTGCTCGGTGCTGCGGAGGCGGTGGGATTTGAACCCACGGTGACATCGCTGCCACGACGGTTTTCAAGACCGTTCCCTTAGGCCGCTCGGGCAACCCACCTCGGCCCCGTCCCACCTGGGGCGGAGCGCCTACAGACTACCGGCCTCGGGCCTCGCGCGGGGCTCGTGGTCCACACGGGGTCCACTGACTCCGTTTCGGGGCACTTCCCGATCTGGAGCACTCCACACGGGGCACGCGGCGTCGGTACCGTCAAGGGTAGAAGCCCCGACGGATGGAGCACGATGCCTCGCCGCCTGCTGGACCGCCGGCGCCTCGCCTATAGGGGGGCGCGCTGATGCTGGAAGAAGCCGAAGAGATCGGCAATCGCGTACGCCGCGCCCGGCTCCGCCTGGGCATGACTCAGGCTGACCTCGCTGCCGCCCTGGGCAAGACGCAGGGCTGGGTGTCCAAGATGGAACGCGGCCTCATCGAACTGGATCGCGTCGGCCTGCTCAACCTGATCGCCTCGGAGCTGCACGTACACCCGAACGACTTGATCGGACGGCCATACAACAGCTCTCCGGCCGAGAATCAGTGGCAGGTCTCTGCCGCAGCGATCATGCGCGAACTGCGCCGCTACGACCTCGCTCCCGTCTTCGACGGGACACCCCGGCCAGCTCGTCAGCTGTGGCAGGAAACCACTCGACTGCACCGCCTGCGCGATGCTGCGGCCAACACGGCCATCATGGAGGTACTCCCCGACCTCTTCCGTGAGACGCGCGCCCTGGCCGAAGTCGCCACGGGCCACGAGCGGGAAGAGGCGTACGCGATCTATGCGGTGTGCTGCAAGTTCGCTCACACGTCCGCGCACGCCCTGGGGCACCCTGAGCTGGTCGCCATGGCATGTGAACGGGCCGCTTGGTCCGCGCGGCTGTCGGGCGACCCGGTCATGCCTGCTGTCGCCGACTGGATGCGCGTGTGGGACATGTGGGCCACGGCGGACTGGGATGACGCCATTGCCCTGTCTGACCGCGCGCTCCGAAGCGTGCAGCAGGAATACGACCGTGGTGAGCCGCTGGCCGTGAGGGCGTGGGGGTCTCTGCAACTGCGTGCGGCTGTCTCGGCTGCGCGGGGTGGTCGCAAGGCCGAAGCGAAAGACCGGATCAAGCACGCGCGGGCTGCCGCCAAGCGGATGGTGGAGACCGTCGGCCCTCCGGTCTACGACCGCCACAGCCTCACCTTCTCGCCGGGCAACGTGCAGATCCACGCGATCAGCGTCGCCCTGGAGATGCACGAGCAACGCGAGGCGCTGTCGATCAACCGGCGCACGAGCAAGGAGGTGATCGAGTCGCTTCCCAACTCCCGGCAGGGTCACCACCACATGGACCTGGCACGGGCCTGGCTGTGGGACGGGAACCGCGACAAGGCGCTGAAGGAACTGGAGAAGGCCGAGCGCATCGCCCCCCAGCTCGTACGCAATCACCCCATCGCCCGGTCAACACTGCGCAGCATCGTGTACGCCGAGCGGGCGAGCACCCGCGAGAAGCTGCGCCGCATGTCAGACCGCTTCCACCTCGACGGGTGAGGGTCGTATTCCTACGGTTCATATTCGGCCCCGGAAATATTCCTAGCTTCGGGGCATGGCCGAACGAACCGCGAAGCAACTTCCCGCTCGTGGCGCTGAGTTAAGCGCTGGCGCCCCGTTCCACCCCCGCCTCGGCGACCTGGCGCTCGACCTCGCCAAGGGCGGGAAGATCGGCGTATGCGTCGCCCTGCCGAGCGACACCTCGGCGTCGTACCACCTGCGCCCGCCGGGCGGGGGAGAAGACTGGCGTGCCAAGTCGGACGGGACCACCCTGCGCCCCGTGCCGGTCCCGGTCACGCACGTCACGCCAATGCGGCTAGACGCCATCTACGACCACCGCGCCCAGCAGGCCGCGCTGCCCGTAACCGTCCACTACGAAGACGGCGGCACCTGCGAGACGGTGCTCGTGCTCACCCCGGCGCAGGTTGAGCTGTACTCCATCCAGTTCACCCAGCTCATCGCCGCGAGGGAATCGGCACGGGAGCACACGCGGTGAGCCCGGCCGTGCTGACGCTCGCCCCGCCGGCCTCTGCACGTGCCCCGATGCGGTCGCCCATAGCCTTCCGCTGTGAGGCGACCGCCCACGACCTCAGCGGCTCTCGCGAGGTCCTGCTCGCCACCTACCGTGGCCGCTCCCCGCGCCTCGCTGCCCGCTGGCTCCGCGCGGAAGCTCACCGCCTCGCCCGGCTGCTGTCCCCGGCCCCTGACGCTCTGTTCCTCCGAGACGCACCCCTCACGGCCGCTGGCCCGGACGTTCCTCGCCCTGACGCAGCCCTGCGTGCGTGGGCAGAAGACGACCGCGCCTACGAGCACACGTTGCGCTCTTTCGCCACGGGCCGGGCGTTCATATTCACCGTGACGGACTCCGACGCCCGGTACTCCCTCCGCGTGTATCCGCTGCCCACCCGCCGACCAGCGCCCCCACAAGCTCCCGTCCCCGCCCGGTGCCCACCCCACTCCCCGGCGGGGACGGGCCGCCACCGAAGACCGCGAGGGCGGCGCACCTTCCGATGACTCCCGCCCCCGCGCTTTTCCTGGTTCCCCCCAGCGCGGGGGCGGGTCCACCACCCGACCGCTGAAGCACACCCGCCGCTCTGCGGCGCTGTCCTGCCCATCTACCGAGGGGAAGACGCGGTGACCACCTATCCCGTATCGCCGAACACCGTGCTCGCCAACGCGCTCACGAGTGCGGAAGACCTGCTCAGGCCGCACATCGTAAACGCGGAACCCGAGCGGATCGTGTTCGTGGTGGGAACGCAGATCAACGGTGCCCCGCACATCGGAACGTCCCTGGTCCAGTCGCTCACCTTCGCCGCGGCGGCCCGCATCCGCGACCGGTTCGGCGTCCCGGCCGTAGTGCAGTTCAGCGCACTGGACAACGCCCCGTACGCCATCGTCACCGACAAGGAGAGCGGTCACCACTACCAGCGCGCCTACGCCCACGCCCTCGGCGCGGCCGGCATCGCCGAGCAGATCGACAAGCTCTACCGGCCGCTGTTCACCGCGCTCTCCGAGCGGCTGAAGGTGCCGTTCTCGGTCGAGACGTACACCCAGCAGCAAGCGGCCCCGCACTTCCGGCGCACCTGGCTGCGCGTGCTGCCGCGCATGGACGCCGCCCGCTGGTACTTGTCCCCGTCGTCCGGCGTGCCGCACGTCCGTGTCCCCTGCCCGCGTCCCGGCTGCGGGTGGGCCGAGAAGTACGCCGAGCGCACCCGCGTACGTGACGACGGCTTCGAGCGGGCAACCGTCTCGGCCGTGTGCCTGCACCACGGTGAGTACGAGGTGGTCATCGAACCGGCGGACGGCGGCTACCTGGACCTGGCCACGCTCTACCGCAATCTGGTCAAGGAACTGATGATCAGCGGGGCAGTCGGCACGCTGTACGTCATGGTGAAGGGCAGCGACTGGATGCCCGGATGCATCCTCGTCGACGGTGCCCTACAGGCGGTCGGCCTCACCCGCGGGCAATTGCCCGCCCGGCTGTTCTGCCCCCAGGTCGTCACGGACACGGGCGCGAAGCTGTCCAAGTCCCTGATCCGCGAGGGGCGCGCACCCTTGCCTGACGGTGCGGCCCCCTGGATGCTCGACACCCGAGAGTGGCCCGGCTCGTTGGGTGAGTACGTCGACCGCTTGCTCGGTCTGACGGACGTGTTACTCGCCGACCCCCGCCACTTCTTCCGCTCGTACTCGGCCGGTGAACTCGGCCGGCTCATGTCCACTGCAACTGCTAGGAGCGTTCCCGCCCGATGACGGAAACTGCCGCCGCGCGCGTCCACGAACTGAACCTCTACCGCCGGTACTTCGACCTTGTCGCCGCTGGTCAGAAGACAATCGAGGTGCGGGTGAAGTATCCCCACCTCGAAGACCTGGCCGCCGGAGACGTCATCCGCTTCCGCATCAAGGGCACGGACGAGACCTGTGACGTCCTGGTCAAGCGGGTCACGGAGTACAAGACGTTCGAGGAACTGCTCGACAGGGAGGGGCCTGCGAACGTCAACCCGGTCTCCTCCCGCGAGCAGCAGCTCGCCAACATCCGCGAGATCTACCCGGCGGAGAAGGAAGCGCTCGGCGCGCTCGCCATCGAGATCGAGCTGCTGCCGAAGTAAGCCCGCCGTGCCGCCCTCGGTCCCCCGAGAGGGCGTACGGCTTCCCTGGCGCCCGCCGCTCGCCGCCCGTGCCGCGATCGGCGGGCGCCCACAGAAGAGACCGGACCACCCCTCAGCCTGGACAGCGTGCCGGGTGGTCCGGTCGGGGGAATCCCTGATCAGGACCCCGGTGCCGATGGTACCGGGGTGGTCGGCGTGCCCGAACTCGGGTGCGACTGCAACCCCCGCGCCTCAACGCGAAGTTAGAGAGGGTCACTGTTGCAGCTCGGTCGGACGCATCCCAGTTCTGACCTGCACCACCGAAAGTCAGCCACGGCGGCGGGTCCGCCGAACGAGCACCCGTCACGTGTGTCTCCAGCAACCCCCCGCCGGCCCCAGCCACGCTTCTTCCATTCGTCACGGCCCTCGCCCCGGTCCCGGACTGGGCGTTGCCGACGCGGCTGCCTGACATATGGGCCTGCCTGCGGCTGTGAAGTCCAGTGGTTGCGAAGTGCGGACTGGTCGGGTGGCTGGGCCTCGCTTGGTCGGTGTCGGCCTGGTCCTGGTGCTCGGACTGGTCGGGTTGCTTCCTGCTCAGGCTGTCCGCCTCGGCGTTGCTGCGCGCTGAGCGGGTGGGGGCCGCCGGAGCGGGGCGGCAGACAGGAGCGGCGGCGGCCCGTGGCCGCCAGCGCGCGCGGCCCGCCGAAGGCGGGCCGCCTTGATCCAGTAAAGAAACTCTGAACAGCTCCGCTGCGCTGGGCCCGTGGCCGGTCATGCGGCCATGCGCTGTCCCCGCCTCGCAATCCGTTCCGCAACTTTCGCGACGCTTTGGACGCTTATGGCCGTATTGCTGCCCCTTTGTTCTAGCGGTCGGCGGAAACTATCCACAGGTCGGCCGATGCATGGTTGTGGCCTGTGGAAAAGCCAGCGACTTACCACAGCCCTCGTTATGCATTCGTGACCCTGGAGGCGCCTTGGTGGTAAGCGGTCTGGTCGGTTCGACGTGCTGGCCATTCGGTGGTGAGTCGGGCCGTTATGCGCTTGTGACCTTGGTCGCCCCTCCGTGGTAGGCGGCATGGTCAGGGGCGAGTGATGAGCTGGCAGTGCAGATGCCCGATGATCTGTGATGCGGGTCACGGAGGGGCGGCGTCACACCGGAGCGGATTTTCGAACCTGTCTGTAAGTGAGGGCAGGTGATCGCTCGTCGCGGTGGAGGTGTCCGCTCCGGCGGAGCTAGCGACGAAAGAGGTGAAAGGAGTGGTCGGCGTCACATCTGTTCAGGGTCACACGCGACCCGAAAAACCGACCTCTATGGGCGTCCGCTCGAAACGGGCGGCGCAACATAGCCGACGATCCCCGGTTAGCCAAACCGGCGTTTCTCCAGACCATTGATGCACTGCCCGGACGACTGGAAGGACCGGCCCCGGCTTCCGAGACGGCCCCAGAACCCGCCCCGGCCCCCGTTGCCGCGACGGAACCCGCCCGAGAGCACACCCCGGCCCCCGTAGCCGAGACGGAACCCGCCCCGACGCCCGCACCCCCCCGTCACGCCGGAACCCGCGCCGGTCGCCGCGCCCAGCGCCCCGGCCCCCGCCATGCCTGTGCCTGCGGTCAAGGTCCCTGAGCCGCTGCTCGCCGAAGCACGCTCCATCGCCGCATCCCACCAAGCCGAGCACGGCGAACCCATCACAGCGGCCCAGCTCAAGAGGCGACTCGGCATCGGCCTGCCCATGGCCACCGCCCTCCACGCCGCCCTGTAGAGCCGCGCTCTCCCCGCCGGCCTCCCGGCATCTCCCACCCTCGCCCGTCTCTGGGCCCAGTCCGTCATGCCTGCGGGCAGCAGCCCGAGCGCACTGTTCGCTGCTGCCCGCAGGTCCCACCCTCGCGCCAGAGAGGAGACCCCGCCACTCATGCGCCGCCCCCTCGACCTGCGGCACGTCATCAGCCCCGGCCTGCGGGACCTGATCGAACTGGCCAACACTCACGACTTCGACCGCGTACAGCAGCAGGTCCGCAACCTGCGCGGCTGCTCCCGCCCGGTCAACCTCCACGGCTGGACGATCACCACCGATGCGGCCACCAAGGAAGTGATCCGCTCCTACCGCTCCGAAGACGAACCCACCGGACGCCTGCTGACCACCTGCGGCAACCGCCGCGCCTCCCGCTGCCCCGCCTGCTCCCGCGTCTACGCCGCCGACACCTACCACCTGATCAGGGCCGGACTCTCCGGCGGCAAGAACGTCGCCGAAACCGTCCGCGACCACCCCCGCGCCTTCGTCACCCTCACCGCCCCCTCCTTCGGCCCCGTCCACCGCAACACCGACAGCGCGGGCAAGCCCCGCCGCTGCCGCTGCGGCACCCAGCACGCCGACGACGACCCGGCCCTGAGCACCCCGCTCAACCCGGCCACCTACGACTACACCGGGGCCGTGCTCTGGAACGCGCACGCCGGACAGCTCTGGGCACGCTTCACCACCTACCTGCGCCGCGCCCTGGCCAAGCACTTCGGCATGACGCAGAAGGCGCTGAACGCCGCCCTGCGCGTCTCCTTCGCCAAGGTCGCCGAGTACCAAAAGCGCGGCCTGGTCCACTTCCACGCCGTGATCCGCTTCGACGGACCCGACGGCCACACCACCCCGCCCCCGGCCTGGGCCACCTTCGACGCCCTCAAGGCCGCCGTGGGCCTGGCCGTCGAACGCGCCCGGCTCACCATCGAATCCGACTCCATCGGCGAACGCGTCATCGCCTGGGGCCGCCGGTTCAAGGTGGACCCCATCACCGCCCTGGGCGACGGCGAACTCACAGACTCCAAGGTCGCCGGATACGTCGCCAAGTACGCGACCAAGAACGCTGAGGGCGCGGGCACCGTGGACCGCACCCTGATGTGCCGACCGTGCGCCGGACGCGGCTACCTGCGCGGCCCCGATGGCTTCCACGACCGGTGCCCCGACTGCGACGGCACCGGACAGGCCGAACCCATCAAGGCCCTGCCCATACAGCAGCACGTACGGCAGATGATCCGTACCGCCTGGGACCTCGGCCACCTGCCGGAGTTCGCCCACCTCAAGCTCTGGAAGTGGGCTCACATGCTCGGCTTCCGCGGCCACTTCTCCAGCAAATCCCGCGCCTACTCCACCACCCTCGGCGCCCTCCGCGACGTGCGCCGGGCCTGGCGCCTTGCCCAGGTCGAAGCAGCCCGCGCCCGCGCCGGCCACCCCACCACCGACGAGACCACCCTCGTCACCGCCTCCTCCTGGACGTACCTGAGCAGCGGCTACCGCCCCGGCGAAGAACTCCTCGCCGCTCAGGTCCGCCACGACCTCAACGAAGCCGACCGCATCAAGACCGAAGGAGAGCCCTGGCTGTGACCACTCCGACCAAGGCCGACAGGCAAACGCTGAAGCTGGAGGAAGCGCTGGCTGAGATCGGGGTGTCCCGTGCCGCCTTCTACCGCATGCGTGCTCGGGGCCAGGCTCCGAGGCACCTGAAGCTTCCCAACGGGCAGATCCGCATACGCCGGGCCGACCTCGACGCCTGGTTCGACTCCTGCGAGGTGCGGGAAGCGTGCTGACCTACGACGTGCAGATTTGGGGTATCCGCAAGCGGCCCGACCGCGTGGCGGCCTATCAGCTCCGCTGGCGGGTGGGGCACCGGCCCTTCTCCAAGAGTTACAAGATCAAGGCTCAGGCTGACGGTCGGCGCTCGGAGCTGCTGGCCGCTCTGCGCAACCGTGAACAGTTCGACACGGAAACCGGCCTGCCCACCTCGGAGGTCCAGGCGCTCAACTCCACCACGTGGTACGCCCATACGCGCGCGTACTCGGAGATGAAGTGGCCCGGCGCCTCGGCCAAGCACCGTGCGAGCATCGCTGACACGCTGGCCACCATCACGCCGAAGCTGGTCAAGGACAACCGGGGGCCCCGGACCCCAAGGTGCTCCGTATCGCCCTCTACTCGTGGGTCTACCGCTTCGTCCTCGGCGACGACGGGACGCTGAAGCCTCGTATCGACGTGGAAGAGCCACCTGCCGAGATCGTGACGGCGCTGGACTGGATCAGCCGCAAGTCCGTGGACATCACTGACTTGGACACCCCTTCTGTGGTGCGTACGGCGCTCGACGCGCTGAAGCTGAAGCAGAACGGCACTCCTGCTGCCGAGAACACCGTGAACCGCAAGCGGACGGTCTTCAGTAACTGCCTGCGGTACGCCGTGGAGCGGGAGTTGCTGAAGACACTGCCCCTCGACAAGGTCGACTGGACCCCACCCGAGACCGATGATGAGATCGGCTTCCGGTTCGTGCCCGGCCCCAAGCTGGCGAAGGCGCTAATCGACGCGGTCGGGGAGCAGGGCGAGCGCGGGCGCCACCTGAAGGCGTTCTTCGGCTGTCTCTACTACGCGGCAAACCGCCCCGGTGAGGCCGCTGGGCTCCGTGAGGAGGACTTCACCCTTCCCGAAGAAGGCTGGGGGGAAGTGCTCCTGTCCACGAGCATGCCCCGCGTCGGCTCCGGCTGGACCGACACGGGCGAGTCATTCGACACGCGCGGCCTGAAGAAGCGGGCCCGCAAGGCGACCCGGCCTGTGCCGATTCCCCCCGTCCTCGTGCGCCTGATCCGCGAGCACATCAAGGAATTCGGTACCGCCGAAGATGGCCGGCTGTTCCGCGCGGCCCAAGGCGGCCACCTACTGTCCAAGGAGTACGGGGAGGTATGGAAGGCAGCTCGACTCGCCGTGCTGACCGAGACCGAAGCGGCCTCACCCCTGGCTGACGTGCCGTATTCCCTGCGGCATGCGGGCGTCTCGCTCTGGCTTGAGTCCGGCGTCTCTCCGGCAGAAGTCGCGCGCCGAGCGGGCCACAGCATCGCTGTCCTGTTCCGCTTCTATGCCAAGGCCATCCACCGCAACCAGCAACGCGCGAACCAGCAGATCGAGCGGGCGTTGGAAGCGGCTGACTGATCACGCCAGACCGTACAGAGTCCCGCTCACCTCCTATCGGGTGAGCGGGACTTCGTCATGTTCGTCGCGTGGCATCCCAACCGTTGATAGGGGCGTGTCCTAGGCATCCCTCGATTCGTTGGTAGGCCGACACGGTCCCACTCCATCGTGTCGGCGGTTCCACCTCCGTACCGGCGTCGGGCCGGGAACCGCACCGTTGGACGGGCGGGGCCTCCCTGGGCTGTCATGGCCTCTAACAAGCGCAGGGCCCCCGCCCGCCGGCCTCCACCTGTCGGATCGTGGACCGGAAACCGGCCTGGTCCCGAATGCACGCTGAGCTGCAGCTTTCCCCTCGCTCTTGGTCCACGCCTGGTCCACACGCACTGATCCACAACGCAACAGGGCCGGATCAAGGTGAGACAGACCCCATGCAGAAGGGGCGCCCCTCATCAAGGGACACCCCTTCTGACCAGCATGTCTCTGACCTGCGGAGGCGGTGGGATTCGAACCCACGGTGACGCTCTCACGTCACTACGGTTTTCAAGACCGTTCCCTTAGGCCGCTCGGGCACACCTCCCCGCGCCGCCCGTGATCGGCGGCGCGGGGACAAGAGTAACGGGTCGTCCCGCTCCTGTGCCGGTCAGTCGCTGTCGCCG
>Ga0164243_10015401_pt1 | contig 10570 bp, 8 predicted proteins | sample OricompcompostOP_FD_108781 | JGI IMG/M metagenome (GOLD analysis project Ga0164243, IMG submission 108781) | Organic Plus compost microbial communities from Emeryville, California, USA - Original compost - Organic plus compost (OP) | ecosystem: Engineered > Solid waste > Mixed feedstock >...
AGCACGCGCACGTCGCCGCTGTCGACGAGGTCGAGCAGGTCGGGACCGCCCGCCGCGACCTGACTGTTGCCGCCGAGCAGCGAGGCCGCGTTCTCGTCGCCCGTGAGGGGCACGTAGGCGAGCTGGCTGAAGTCGATCCCGATCGCCTCAGCGAGCTCGGCGATCACGATGTTGTCCGCGCTGCCGAGGGAGGCGCCGCTGATGACGACGCCGCCGGGGTTCGCCTCGAGCGCGGCGACGAGGTCGTCGAGGGTCTGGAACGGCGAGCCCTTCGGAACGTAGAGGTAGGTGTACTCCGCGTACAGGCCGCCGAGCGGGGTCATCTGGTCGAGCCCGACGTTGGAGGGGTTCTGGATGCTCGCGGCGAGCGTGCTCACGCTCGTGAGCAGGAGCGTGGAGTCGTCGCCGTCGTTGTCGGAGGCGAGCTGGGCGGTCGCGACCAGGCCCGAGCCGCCCGGGATGTTGCTGAGCCGCATGCTCGCGTCGGAGATCCCGGTGTCGTTCAGGGTCTTGGTGAGGGTATTGATCGCGAGGTCGATGCCCCCGCCCGGATCGAAGGGCGAGTTGATCGTGATCTGGCCGGTCGGATAGTCGGGCGCGTCCGCGCCGTCGCCCCCCGGGCCGGAGGAACTGCAGGCCGCGAGGCCGACCGCAAGGGTCGCCGCGAGCCCGCCGAGCACCACTTTGTGCATCTTGCTGCTCCTTCTTGTCATCGTTGACGAGTGCCGGAAGCCAGTAGCACGCTACCGAGCGAGTAGCACGTTACATGCCACTGACCCGGGCGTCAACAGCCCACGGAAACGCATCACGGGATGCGCGGAGCTGGAGCGCGGACGGGCGCTGGAGGCTCAGCGCGCGCGGAGCGCGGCCTCGTAGAGGGCGCGGCGGGAGGCGCCGGTCTCCGCCGCGACACGGGAGGCCGCGTCGCGCAGGCCGACTCCCTCGGCGGTGAGCGCGAGCACCTCGGCGAGGGCGTCGTCGAGGGACGGCGGGGTCGCCGGGGCGCCCGCGACGACGAGCACGATCTCGCCCCGCGCGCCCTCCGCGAAACGCTCCGCGAGCTCGCCGAGCGGGCCGCGCGCGACCTCCTCGTGCAGCTTCGTGAGCTCCCGGCACACCGCGGCGGGACGGTCAGCGCCGAAGGCCGCCGCGGCGTCCGCGAGCGAGTCGGCGAGCCGGTGCGGCGACTCGAAGAACACCAGGGTGCGCGGGTCCGCGGCGACCGCGGCTAAGGCGGCCCGGCGCCCCTTGCGCGGCACGAAGCCCTCGAAGGCGAACCGATCGGTGGGCAGCCCGCTCACCGCGAGGGCCGCGAGCACGGCGCTCGGGCCGGGGATCACCGTGACCTCGACCCCGGTCGCGACCGCCGCTCGCACGAGCACGAAGCCCGGATCGCTCACGGTCGGCATGCCCGCGTCGGTCAGCACGAGCAGGTCCGCCTCGCGCGCCTCCTCGACGAGCCGCGCGGAGCGCTCCACCTCATTGTGCTCGTGCAGCGGAACGAGCCGGGGGCGGTTCACGACACCGAGCGCGCGCATGAGCTGCGCCGCGACGCGAGTGTCCTCCGCGGCGACGGTGCCCGCGGCCTCGAGCGCGGCGACGAGCCTCGGCGAGGCGTCGCCGAGGTTTCCGATGGGCGTCGCCGCGAGGATGATCACCCTGCCATTGTGACGGCTCTCCTCCGCCGCGCCGGTCGGCCGCGCTCAGCGTGCGGCGACGTCCACGGCGTCGACCACCTCCCGTCCCGCGAGGGCGTCGAGCAGTGCCCGCGCCGCGAGCACGCCCGCGCGACGCTGCGCCTCCTCCGTGCGGCCCGCGCGGTGCGGGATCGCGACGACCCGGTCGACGTGCAGCAGCGGGTTGTCGGGCCGGGGCACCTTGTCCGCCCAGACGTCCACCCCGGCGCCGCCCGGTCGCCCGGTTGCGACCGCTGCGGCGAGCGCCGCCTCGTCGACGACGCCGCCGCGCGAGACGTTGACGAACACGCTTCCCGGCCGCATCGCGGCGAACTCGGCGGCTCCGAACATGCCACGCGTCTCCGCGCTAAGCGGCACGTGCACCGAGACGACGTCGCTCCACGCGAGCAGGTCGTGCAGGCTCTCCATCGGCTCGTAGCCGGACGCACGCAGCTGCTCCGGCGTGCGGCGGGGGTGGTAGGCGGCGAGGTCCATGAGGAAGCCGTCCCGCCCGATCCGGCCGACCTCTCCGCCGATCTGCCCCACGCCGACGAGGCCGAGCCGCTTGCCGGAGAGCTCGAGGGAGAGGTCGCCCTCGCGCAACTCGAACAGGTCGTCGCGGCCGCTGCGCGCCATGCGGTCCCAGTGCGGGATGTTCCGCACGACGGCGAGGGCGAGGGCGAAGACGTGCTCCGCGACGCTACGCGCGTTGACGCCGGAGGGCACGAGCACTGGGATGCCGCGCTCGCGCGCCGCGTCGAGCGGGATGCTCTCGTAGCCGGCCCCCGCGCGTGAGATCGCGCGCAGCCGCGGCGCGGTCGCGACGGTCTCCGCGTCGATCCCCCTGAACCGCAGCAGGAGCCCCTCGACCTCGTCCCGCACCGCGGCGATCGGCACGCCGTCCTCGCCGTAGCCGCGCACGACGCGGGCGCCCTCCTCGAGGATCGCGAGCCCGTCCTCGTGGATCGGCTGCGGGAGGTAGACGAGGGGCAGATCGGTCATCGGGGAGTCTCCTTTGCGTCTCCGACCCCCGTGATCCGGCGGTCGGGGGTGAGCTGGAACGGGTCGGTGCGCAGTTCGACGAGCGCCGGGCCGTCGTATGCGAGGGCCGCGTCGAGGGCGGCCGGGAACTCGTCGGTCGTCGTCACGCGCAGCCCGAGCGCGCCGAAGGCCTCCGCATAGCGCACGAAGTCCGGGTCGAGCAGGTCGGTCGCGACCTGGCGGCCGGGATAATGGTTCTCCTGGTGCATCCGGATCGTGCCGAGCACGCCGTTGTTGAGCACGAGGATCACGACGTTCAGTCGCTCCTTGACCGCGGTCGCGAGCTCGGATCCCGCCATCAGGAAGCAGCCGTCCCCCGCGAAGGCGATCACCGGGGAGTCGGGGCGCAGCGCGGCCGCCGCGAGCGCCGCGGGGAAGCCGTAGCCCATCGCGCCGTTGTGCGGGGCGAGCTGGGTGCCCCAGCTGCGGAACTGGAAGAAGCGCTGCAGCCAGATCGTGTAGTTGCCCGCACCGTTCGTGAGGATCGCATCGTCACCGACCCGCTCGCGCAGCATCCCGACCACCCGGCCGAGGTCGATCGGCCCCTCGACGGGCGGCGGCACGACGAAGCGCTCCTGGATGCCCCGGAGCCGGCCGAGCCACTCGGAGCGCGACGCGGAGGGCGCGAGCTCCACCCCCGCGAGCCCCTCCGCGAGGGACTCGCTCGTGCACAGCACCGCCTCGTCCGGGATGAGCGCGGCCGTGACCTCGAGGGCGTCCTCCGTCACGACGACGATGCGGTGGTCGGTGCGGCCGACCGGGGTGAGCGCGAAGCCGTCCGTGGTCGGGTCGTCGAGCCGGCAGCCGAGGGCCACGATGAGGTCGGCCTCCTGAGCACGGGCGCGTAGTTCGGGCGAGCAGCTCAGCCCGAGGTAGCCGACGTAGCTCTCGCTGCGGTTGTCGATCGCGTCCTGGTAGCGGAACGCGGCCGCGACCGGCACGTCGTTGCGCTCCGCGAAGGCGCGCACCCGCTCCCCCGCCTCCCCGCTCCACTTGGGCCCGCCGACGAGGAGCAGCGGACGCTCGGCGGCCGCGATCACCTCGGCGATGTGCGCGACGTCCGCGGGCGAGGCGGTGTGCCCGAATCGCGCGGGGGAGCGCACCGGTCGCGCCTCCGACTGCTCGAACAGCATGTCCTCGGGCAGCGCGAGCACGACCGGTCCGGGTCGGCCGGCGGTCGCGACGTCGACGGCGTGCGCGACGATCTCGGGGATCCGGTCTACGTCCGTGATCTCCACGACGAGCTTCGCCTGCGATCCGAGCAGCGCCCCGTAGTCGACCTCCTGGAACGCCTGCCTGCCCTTCATGTCCCGGGCGATCTGACCGACCGCGAGGATCATGGGCGTGCCGTCCTGGAAAGCGGTGTGCACGGCGATGCTCGCGTGCGTCGCCCCCGGGCCGCGGGTCACGAGGCATACGGAGGGCCGGCCCGTGAGCTTGCCCGCCGCCTCGACCATGTTGGCCGCGGCCGCCTCGTGCCGCGTCGTGATGAGGCGCACGCCCCCCTCCCCCCGGGTCGCGTCGTAGAGCGCGTCGAGCACGGGGAGGAAGCTCTCGCCGGGCACGCAGGTGAAGAAGTCGACGCCGTTCTCGATCAGGCAGTCGACGAAGAGCTCTCCGCCGGTTCTCATGGGGCAGGGGTTCCTTCCGTGGGGTCAGCGGGGCACGTCGACGGAGCGATTCTCCGCCGCGGCCGGCACGAGCCGGGGACGACGACGACGCGCCTTGAGGAGCACGACCGCGACGACCGCGATCGCGAGGATCGTCGCCGAGATCGGTCGCGACACGAAGACGAGCGGGTCGTTGTGGCCGAGGATGAGCGCCTGCCGGAAGGTCGACTCGATCTGGTGGCCGAGCACGAAGGCGAGCACGGCGGGCGGCAGAGGGAAGTCGAGCAGCTTGAGCAGGCAGCCGAGCAGCGCGAAGATCCCGAGCAGCGCGACGTCGAAGACGCTGTTGTTCACGCTGTAGATGCCCACCACGCTGATGCCGATCACGAGCACCCCGAGCACGTCCTGCGGGATCTTGAGGATCTGCACCCAGATCCGCACGAGCGGGAAGTTGAGCACGAGCAGAATCACGTTGCCGACCACCATGCTCGCGATGACGCCCCACGCGACGTCGGGCGCCTGGGTGAACATCGTTGGGCCGGGGGTCACGCCCTGGATCGTGAAGGCGCTCAGCAGGATCGCGAGCGCGGCGGAACCGGGGATGCCGAGCGTGAAGAGCGGCACGAAGCTCGCGATCTCGAAGGACTTGTTCGCCGTCTCCGGCCCCACGACGCCCTGGATCGCGCCGCGCCCGAACTGCTCCGGGTGTTTGGAGACCCGCTTCTCGGTCACGTAGGTCGCGAAGGTCGACACCGCAGCGACCATCCCGGGGATGAGCCCGAACAGGAAGCCGATCACGGTGCCGCGCGCGGTGGGCCCGACGGAGGCGCGCAGGTCCTCCTTGCTCGGGCTGAGCCGCTCGATGCGCGCGACGAGCTGCGGGCCGTGCCGCTTGCCCGCCGAGAGGAGCACGTCGGAGATGCCGAAGAAGCCCATGATGACCGCGAGCAGCGGCACCCCGCTGAACAGGTCGATCTGGCCGAAGGTGAACCGCGCGCTGCCCTGCACGGGGTCGGAGCCGATCTCGGCGATGAAGAGGCCGAGGGCGAGGGAGATGAGTCCCTTGAGCAGCGACTTGTCGACGAGGGCGACGACGAGGCACAGCCCGAGCATCATGAGCGCGAAGTACTCGGGCGGGCCGAGGTGCACCGCGAGCTGGCTGAGCGGCAGCGAGGCGAAGGCGAGGATCACGACCGACACGACCGCGCCGCAGAACGACGCGATCGCGGAAGTGCTCAGCGCGACCCCCGCTCGGCCCATCCGCGCCATCGGATAGCCGTCGAGGGCCGTGACGACCGACTCCGACTCGCCGGGCACGTTCATGAGGATGCTCGTGATGCGCCCGCCGTAGGCCGCGCCGTAGAAGATGCTCGCGAGCATGATGATCGCGCCGGCCGGCGGCAGGAAGTAGCTGAGCGGGATGAGCAGCGCCATCCCCGCGCTCTGGCCGATGCCGGGCAGCACGCCGACGAGCATGCCGACGAGGCAGCCGACGATCGCGAACAGGAGGTTCTCCGGCAGCAGCGCGACGCTGAAGCCGTGCAGGAGTCCGAGGAGGGAGCTCATGGGTTCATCCAGCTGAGGAAGGGGGCGGTCGGCCCGGGCAGCACGACGCCGAGGAACACGCCGAATCCGAAGTAGATCGCGGCCGCGGTGGCGACCGCGACGATGAGCGACACCCACCACGAGCGGCGGGCGACGAGCAGCATCATGGCGAGCATGAAGAGCGAGAGGGAGATCACGAAGCCGAGGTAGCCCATCACGAGCACGAAGGCGAACACCAGGGCGGCCGCGATCGCGAGCCGACCCCACTTGACCGTCGTGAAGGTCTCGGCCTCGCTCGGTGGGGGCTCCTCCTCGGTGATGACGGCGGCGTCTGGCTCCGACTCGACCGCGGGGTCCGGCTGCGCCGCGAGGGCGCCGCGCAGCCGGATCGCGCGGCTGACGACTCCGATGAGCCCGAGCAGGAGCAGGGCGGCCCCCGAGGCGAGCGGGAACATGCCCGGCCCAATGCCGAGGGAGGTCTGCAGGCCCAGTCCCACCGAGGTGACGACGACCCATAGCCCGAGCGCCGCGATGAGCGCCATGGTCACGAGATCGACGACCGCGGAGATCCTCCGCTCACCGAACCGCGGGCGCGGCTCCTCGATGGACGAGGTCATGGCATCCTCCCTCGGCGGCCCGCTCAGCCGTTCGCGCGGAACGCGGTGACGAGCGGGGCGATGGTCGTGTCGAACGACTCGAACAGATCGGCGACGTCGGAGGGGCCGAGGTAGTTGAGCGCGAGCTTCCGCTTCTGCGCCTCCGCCTGATAGTCCGCGTCCTGCTCGGACTTCTCGATCGCGCCCGCGAGCGTGTCGATGACCGACTGCGGCAGTCCGGCCGGGCCCATCAGGATCCGGTTGGTCGCCATGATGCCGTCCGGGTAGCCGAGCTCGACCAGGGTCGGCACGTCGGGGAAGCCGTCGAGCCGCTCCTCGGACATCACGGCGAGCACGCGCAGCGAGCCGTCCGAGGCCGCGGCCGTGAACTCCGACACAGGCTGCACTTCGAGGTCGACGCTTCCGCCGAGCACGCTCGTGCGCAGCTGGCCGCCGTCGTCGAAGGTCGACCAGGTGAGCTGGATGTCCGCCGACTTCTCGAGCTGGAGCAGGCCCAGGTGGCCGGCCGCGAGCACGCCGTTGCTGCCCGCGGTCACCTGGCCCGGGTCCGCCTTCGCGGCCGCGATGAGCTCCTCCATGGACTGGTAGGGGCTGTCCTTGCCCACCGCGAACGCGACGACGTCCGTGTCGTGGTTCGCGATCGGCACGAAGTCGTCCGCCGTGAACGGTGCGCCGCGCTCCTCGTCGAGGTACATCGTGTTGAGCGCGGGCAATGGCTGGAAGGCGAGCGTGTATCCGTCCGGTGCCGCCTGCGAGAGCTGCGTGATCGCCTGGATGCCGCTTCCGGCCGGGTTGTTCTCGATGACGACCTTCGCTCCGAGGTTCTCCTCCAAGCCGGAGGCGAGCAGACGGCCCGCGAGGTCCGTGCCGCCGCCCGCGCCATACGGGATGAGGAGGGTGATGGCCTTGTTGGGGTTGGGGTAGGCGGCGTCGTCGCCGCCCGCTCCGTCGCCGCCCGTCGAGCAGGCGCTGAGCGCGAGGACCGCGGCGGCACCCACCGCGAGGGCTTTCAGCTGTGGCTTCATTGCTACTCCTTACTCACTGTTCCATATCCGGGCGAGTCGCGGACCGGATCGACCCGCCGCCGGCTCTCACACGGTGTGCGTCGCGGCGCCCACCGCCTCCGCGAAGGCGCGGGTTCCCGCGGTCCCTCCGAGGTCGCCCGTCCGGGTGCCCGCGAGCAGCGTCGCGTCGATCGCGCGCTCGATCCGCCCGGCCGCGTCGATGAGCCGCGCGTCGTCGCGCCTCTTGCCCATCCAGTCGAGCAGCATCGCGGAGGAGAGCATCATGCCGATCGGGTTCGCGATGTCCCGGCCCGCGATGTCGGGGGCTGAGCCGTGCGCGGCCTGCGCCATGGCGTGCTCGTCGCTCGCGTTGAGCGCGGGCGACATGCCGAGCCCACCCACGAGCTCACCCGCGAGGTCGGAGAGCGTGTCGCCGAACATGTTCTCCGTCACGACGACATCGAACCGCTGCGGGTGCCGCACGAGGTGAGCCGTGAAGGCGTCGAACAGGTAGTCGTCCACCTCGACGTCCGGGTACTCCCGGCCGACCTCGCGGCACACGTCGATGAAGAGGCCGAAGGCCATCGGGATCACGTTCGACTTGTGGATGATCGAGACGTGCTTGCGGCGCTCGCGCGCGGTCTCGAAGGCGACGCGGGCGATCTTCGCGATCCGCTCCCGCGTGAAGACGCCGACCACGAGCGCGATGTCGGGCGTGGGCATGAACTCGCCGTTGCCGAGGGTCATGTTGCGGTCGACGTAGAAGCCCTCGAGGTTCTCGCGCACCGTGATGAGGTCGACGCCCTGCGCGACGCTCGGCACGCCGGGCCGGTTCCGGCTCGGGCGGAGATTCGCGTAGAGCTGGAAGTAGTGCCGCAGCTCGCCTCCCGGCGGCCGCTCGTGACGGTCGTGCCACTCCTTGGGGTAGGAGGCGCTGTCGTGCGGGCCGAGCAGCCAGCCGTCGCACTCCGCGAGCACCTTCTTGTTGCTCTCTGGCTGGGGGGATCCGTACTCCGCGAGCGCGGTAGCCCCCATCGGGAGGTCGACCCACTCGATCGCGGGCGCGCCCGCGGCCGAGACGGCCTCGTCGACGACGACGCGCGCGGCGGGGACGATCTCGGGGCCGATGCCGTCCCCCAGGAGGGAGCCGAGCCGGTAGGAGGTGACCATGAACTGCCTTTCTGTGTCGGGAGGCGGCCGTCAGGCGGCGCGCGAGACGAGCTCCTCGACCTCCGCGAGCTCTGCGGGGGCGAGGTCGACGAGCGGGAGGCGCGTGGGGCCGGCCGAGCGGCCGACGGCCGTCATGCCCGCCTTGATGATCGAGATCGCGTAGCCGGGGCGGCGGTCCCGGATCGCGAGGAACGGCACGACGAAGTCCCGCAGCCGGCGGTGCACTTCGGCCTGGTCGCCGCGACGGGCGGCGGCGAAGAAGTCGACGGCCCAGCCGGGCAGGAAGTTGAAGATCGCCGAGGAGTAGGTGTGACATCCCGCGCCGAGGTAGGCCGCCGCGTTGATCTCGGCCGTGGGCATCCCGTCGACGAGGGAGAGCCGGTCGCCGAGCCGAGCGGCGAGCTTGGACATCAGGTCGATGTCGCCGATGCCGTCCTTGAAAGCGATGAAGTTGGGGCAGGAGTCCGCGAGCTCCTCGACGCTCTCGACGGTGAAGCGCGCCCGGTCGCGGTGGTAGACGAGCACGCCGAGCGAGGTCGCGGCGCACACGCGCTTGACGTGCTCGACGAGGCCGCGCTGGTCGAGTTCGGTGAGGTAGGGCGGCAGCAGGAAGAGCCCGTCAGCGCCGGCCGCCTCCGCGTCGCGGGCCATGGCGATCGCGGTCGCGGTGCCGTAGCCGGCCGAACCGAGCACTGCGCTGTGCGCGGGGGCGACGGCGACCGCGGTACGCAGCACCTCGGCGACCTCGTCGAGGCGGAGGGAGAAGAACTCGCCCGTGCCGCCGGGGGCGGTCATGGCCGCGGGCCGGTACTCGGCGAGCAGCTCGAGGTGGGCGGCATAGCCGGCCGCGTCGAACTCGAGATCGTCGGTCGCGTGCGTCACGGGGAAGCACGTCAGGTTCGTGGCGAACTGCTGCTTGAGCTGCTCGGGTTCGTAGCGCGACATGTGCCCTCTTCGTCGAAGGAGTCCGGCACGCCGGTTCCGGCGCGCCCCGGCTGCGACGCTAGGGGGGCGAGACGTCGGACGTCCAACATCGCATTAGCATCGATCTATACCCAGGACGCATGAAAGGGCGACGACGCCGTGTACACCTTCGAGCAGCTCCAGGGTTTCGTCGCGGTCGCCGAGGAGCGCAGCTTCAGCCGGGCGGCCGAGCGCCTGCACATGACCCAGCCCCCGCTTAGCCGGCAGATCCAGCACCTCGAGCAGGGCGTCGGATTCGAGCTGTTCGTGCGCACAACGCGCTCGCTGCGCCTCACCCCGGCGGGGCTGCTGTTCCTCGACGAGGCGCGCCGCATCCTCATGCTCGCGGAGGCCGCCCCGCTGCACGCGCAGCGCGTCGCGCGTGGCACCGCCGGGCGCATCCGGGTGGGCTTCACGGCCGTCTCGGCACTCAACGTGTTCGGCGAGTGGATCAGCGCGGCGCACGAACGACTGCCGGGCGTCGACTTCGTGCTCACCGAGATGGTGACCTCCGCCCAGCTCGACGCCCTGTTCGCGGGCGAGCTCGACGTAGGCTTCCTGCGCGGGTCCCCGCGCTCGACCGTGCTGCGCACGCGGCTCGTGTTCAGCGAGCAATTCGTCGCGGCGGTGCCGGCCGGGCATCCCCTCACGCGCATCGGGCGCAACCCGACGCTGCACGACCTCGCCGACTACGGCGTCATCACCTACACGCCGACCGCCGCGCGCTACCACCACGAGCTCGTCGTCGCCCTGTTCCAGGACGCGGGCGTGAGCCCCGACTACGTGCAGTACGTCGCCCAGGTGAACAGCCAGCTCGTGCTCGTGGGCGCGGGGCTCGGCGTGGCGCTCGTGCCGCGCTCGGCCGAGCGGCTGCGACCGCCGACCGTGGAGATCCTCGAGATCGACGAGCTGCCCGACCGCGACGTCAAGCTGCACTGCGCCTG
>Ga0164243_10015402_pt1 | contig 10570 bp, 9 predicted proteins | sample OricompcompostOP_FD_108781 | JGI IMG/M metagenome (GOLD analysis project Ga0164243, IMG submission 108781) | Organic Plus compost microbial communities from Emeryville, California, USA - Original compost - Organic plus compost (OP) | ecosystem: Engineered > Solid waste > Mixed feedstock >...
CGAGCACGCCGCCCGCGAGGAACACACCCCACGACACGGCGACGGACTCCCACCAGTTGGGCAACTGGGTGAGGACGCGATCGCCCGGCTCGACGCCTCGTTCCCGCAGACCGGCGGCGATCCGCTCGGCGGACGAAAGGAGTTCGGCGAACGTGAGCGCCCTGTCGCCCTCGACCACCGCGAGCGCATCGGGGTGGGCGCGTGCGGAACGCATCAGGCGGTCGGCGAAGGTCTCCTGCGGCAGGTCGTAGTCCACGATGTGGCGCCGGGTCGCGGTCAGCATGCGGCCACCTCATGGACCGCCCGCACGATGTCGGCCGGTCCGGCCTTCCATTGCCGCTCCAGCACCGGTGCGTACGGGGCCGGGGAGTAGGCCGCGCCGACGCGTGCGACCGGAGCGTCGAGCGTCCAGAAGCCCTCCTTCACGGCCAGGGCCGCCAGCTCGGCCCCCACCCCGAAATCCACGACCGCCTCATGCGCGATCACCAGGCGATTCGTGCGCTGTAGCGATCTCAGCACGGTCTCGCGGTCGAGCGGGACGATCGTGCGCAGGTCGATCACCTCCACCTCGATGCCCTCCGCGCTCAGCGTCTCGGCGGCCTCCAGCGCGTCGAAGACCATGCGCGACCACGACACCAGCGTGACGTCCCGACCCGGGCGGACGATCTTGGCCTGGCCGAGCGGAACGCGGTGATCCGGCGGCGGCATAGGGGATTTCTTCTCGTACAGCAGGCGGTTCTCGATGAACACGACCGGGTTGTCGTCCTCGATGGCCGATCGCAGCAGGCCGTAGGCGTCCGCCCCGGAACTCGGCATGACCACCGTCAGCCCGGGCACGTGCGCCATCAGCGTTTCGAGGCTCTGCGAGTGCTGGCTGCCCGACGAGCGTCCCGAGCCGAACTGGGTGCGGATGACGAGGGGGACGGTCACCGCGCCGCCGGTCATGAACCGCAGCTTGGCGGCCTGATTGAGGATCTGGTCGAAGCACACCCCGAGAAAGTCGAGGTACATGAGCTCGACGACCGGTCGCAGCCCGGCCATGGCCGCGCCGACGCCCAGGCCCATGATCGCCGTCTCGGCGATGGGGGTGTCGAGCACCCGATCGGGGAACTTCTCGTGGAGCCCGCGGGTGACCCCGAAGACGTTGCCGCCCGCCACGTCGATGCCGGCGAGGAACACGGCGGGCTCGTCGGCGAGGGCGTCATGAAGTGCCTGCCGGAGAATGCGCGTACCTGAGGACGGTTTGCCGCCGGCCGATCCGGCGCGGGCCACCGGAGTCGTCGTGCGACGCCGTACGTAGACGTAATCGCCGGCACTCGCCGGATCCGGCTCCGCGGAGTTGCGCGCGAAGTCCTCGGCGTCGGCGACGACCGAGTGGGCGGCGCGGTCGATCTCGTCGAGCTCGGTCTCGGTGACACCCAGTTCCGCGAGGCGTGCGCGGGCGAGGCGGAGCGGGTCGATGGTGGACGCCTCGGCCAGTTCCGCGGGCTCGCGGTAACGCTGTTCGTCGCCCTCGTAGTGCCCGCGTACCCGGAGTGTCACGGCCTCGACGAGGTATGGTCCCCCGCCCGCGCGGACCTTGCCGAGCACCTCCGCCATGCCGTCGGCCACCGCCGCCACGTCGTTTCCCGGAAACTGGGCGAACGGAATGCCGTAGGCGAGGGCGCGTTGCGCGACAGGCACCGGATGCTGGTCGGCGGCACGCGAGAACTCTGAGTAGCGGTTGTTCTCGCAGAAGAACACGATGGGCAGGCCGCGCAGGGCGGCGATGTTGAGCGATTCGTGGAAGGCGCCTGTGGCGACGGCACCGTCACCGAAGAACGCGACGGCCACCGCGCCCTGACCGCGACCGGCCAGCGCGTGCGCGGCGCCGACCGCGATGGGCAGCCCCGCACCGACGATGCCATTGGCGCCGAATATCCCGATGCTCGGGTCGGCGACGTGCATTGAGCCGCCGCGACCGCGACAGGACCCGGTCTCCTTGCCCATCAGCTCGGCCATCATGCGCCGTGGCTCCAGGCCCTTGGCGAGAACGTGTCCGTGACCGCGGTGGGTCGAAGTGATCACGTCGTCGGGCCGGGCGTGGAACAGGGCGCCTACCGCACAGCCCTCCTGGCCGACCGACGTGTGCACGAAACCGGGGATCAGTCCGTCGCGATACAGGGTCGAGATGAGCTCCTCCATACGACGGATGACAGCCATCCGCCCGTAGGCGTCGAGCAGTTGCGTGCGATCCATGAGGGCTCTCCCGTCAGCGCGCACCGTGGTACCGATCGCGCTCTCTGGGGCGTCAATGTAACCAGCGGACGCAGGCATGTCCAGTGTCACTTGACAGCCGACCAACCGGATCACCGTCCTCGGCATCAGAAATCGGCGTGGCCGAAACCGTCAAGTGACACTTGACAAGCGTGTTCCACGGATCCACGATGGTGCGCACCTCGTCACCTGGCCTGATCAGCCGCCGCGGGGCCCCACTGTCCGTCCGTGCCGTCGCGGCGCGCCGCGAGCCGGGACGGCCGATGGCCATTCCGCTTACTCCACGTTCCGAGAGGCCACGATGCGCCGAGAAGACATCGAGTTCACCAGCGAGGGCAGCCTTGTCAGGGGGTGGCTCTATCGTCCGGATGACGCGACCGGGGACGTTCCCGCAGTCGTACTCGCGGGTGGATGGTGCTACGTCCGCGAGCTCGTCATGCCGTACTACGCCGAGGCGTTCGCGTCACTGGGCATGGCCGCGCTGATCTTCGACTACCGCAATCTCGGCTCCTCCGAGGGGGAGCCCCGCCAGCACCTCGACCCATGGGCGCAGATCCGCGACTACCAGAACGCGCTGAGCTTCCTCGAACGGGCCGATGGGATCGACCCGGACCGCCTGGGCGCGTGGGGGATCTCGTACTCAGGGGGTCATGTCCTGATCCTCGCGGCGACCGATCCCCGTGTGAAGGCGATCGTCAGCCAGATCCCGGTGGTCGACGGCTACCGCAACATGCGCCGCGTCCACGGCACGCTCGGATACCGCCGGCTGTGGGAGGCGGTCCTCGAGGATCGCCGGCTCCGCTACGAGAACCCTCACAACCGGCTCTACTTGCCGCACGCCAGCGCGACTCCCGAGGAAGAGCTGTCCGCGTGGCCGTTCCCGGAGACGTTCACGACGTTCGCGCAGCTACAGGCGACCGAGGCTCCTCTGTATCAGAACTCCAGCACGATGGAGTCCGTCGATCTGCTGCTGAACTACGACGTCAACCCGTTCGTCACCCGCATCTACGACACGCCGACGCTCATGATCGTCGCGGAGGGCGACGATCTGACGCTCTGGGATCTGGAGATCGAGAGCTACAACAGGATCCCCACGGAGAAGAAGAAGCTGGTCGTCCTCCCGCACACGTCGCATATGACCCTGTACAGCGATCGGGCGAAGCTGGCCGTCGCCGCCGAGGAGGCGTCGCGCTGGTTCGCCGATCATCTCGTCGCGAAGGCGATGACACCACAGCGGTGAGGACATCGCGGCCACGAGCGTGCGCCACGGCCACCCCACCCCCCAACCGGCGCGTCAGCGTCCACAACCGCGGCCCATCGGGGCCGTGGCGGGTTCTCGTATCTCAAAGGAGATGACGGAATTGGCTTCCATCGAGTCACGGATCGTCGATATGGCGGTCCACGGTCAGTTCCCCAACCCCGTTTCCCGGCGCGCGTTCCTGTCCGCGGTCGGTGCCGCCGGCATCGTTCTCGGGACCGGCGCGTGCGGAGGTTCATCGAGCTCGGACCAGCCGGCCGCCGCCGGCGGCAAGCTCAAGAAGGACAAGACCTGGTGCCAGGTGACGACGCTGTCCAATGACTACTTCGTCGCGTTCAACGAGGGGGCCAAGCAGGCGATGGCCGCGCTGGGCGTCCCCATGGCCACCCTCGAGGACCAGGGCAACGCCAGCACCGCGATCGGCCAGGTGGGCAACGTGCGCACCGCGACCGGCAAGTCCATCTTCGGCACGCCCGCGACCGAGGCCCAGGCCGCCGCGGTGACGAAGGCATGCCAGGCCTCCGGCATCCTGTACGCGAGCTCGTACACCGCTCCGCCCTGGTACACGCCCGCGGACGCCGACAAGTGGGCGCGCTTCATCACGCCGCCGTCGACGAAGATCGCGGCGGCCACCGCGAAGGCCCTGTTCGACAAGGTCGGTGGCACCGGCACGATCATCCACGTCCCCGGTCAGAAGGGCTCGTCCGCGGACGACCAGCGGACCGCCGGACTGAACATGGCGCTCAAGGACTACCCGGGAATCAAGATCGTCACCGCGGCGCCGGGGAACTGGACCTCGGAGGACGCGCGCAAGTCGCTCACGAACATCCTCCCGTCCGTCAAGGACTTCGTCGGGGTGTTCGCTCAGAACGACAGCGAGGCCGCGGGAGTGATCGCGGCACTCGACGCGCAGGGCATCAAGGACAAGGTCGTCACGGGTTTCGACGGCAACAAGCAGAACATCGAGTACATCGCGGCCGGCAAGCAGTACCTGACCAGTGCCACGATCGGCGGTCTGACCGCCGGGCTGCTGGGCATCACGGTGTTCGACGTTCTCAACGGGGTGGAGCTCTCGCTGCCGGAGAGATTCCTTTCGCAGGGCGCGCTGCTCGTCACGCCCGACATCGCCCAGAAGGTTCTGGACACCGTCTACGCCGGCAAGCTGCCGTTCAACTGGACGAAGATGAGCAAGGCGCTCCATCCGAACGACTGGGATCCGCAGACGCTGCTCAACCCGATCGATCCCAAGGAGTTCTACGCCGGCGTTCCCCAGGATCAGTACAAGCTCAACCCGGCGTGGGCGTCCGCCGACATCGGCAAGGTCCGGGCCGACTACGCGGCCGCGTTCAAGTCCGGCCCCCTGTTCGAGTTCAAGAGCAAGCTCGTCGCCTGAGCGCGGCGGCATCCCACCACAGTCCATTCAAGAGCGGGGCGGCCCGACGTGCCTTCTACATCGACGGTGAAGCTCACCGGCATCTCCAAGAGCTACGGCATCGTGCACGCGTTGCGCGACGTGTCGCTCGACGTCAGTACCGGTGAGGTGCTCGGCCTCATCGGTGAGAACGGCGCGGGGAAGTCGACGCTGATCGGTGTGCTGAGCGGTACGGTCCGGCCGGACGAAGGCACGATGACCGTCGACGGCACCCACGCGCCGCTCGGCGACCCCCGCAGGCTGTCCGCGATGGGCATCTCCGTCGTCGCGCAGGAGCAGGCGCTCGTCGAGCCGCTGCGGGTGTACGAGAACATCTACCTCGGCCGCGAGGCCCTCGTGCCCGGCCGCGGGTGGTCACGAGCGCGCCGGTTGCGTGCCGCGGCGAGCGCCCTGCTGCACGACCTGCATCTGGACGAGATCCCGGCCGACGCGATCGTCGCCGACCTGAGCTACCCGCAGCGGCAGCTCGTCGAGATCGCCAAGGCGTTCGCCCTGGCACGGCTCACCGACCGTCCGCCGGTGATCCTGCTCGACGAGCCGACGAGCGCGCTCAGCGAGCACGAGGTCGATCTGCTGTTCTCGCTCATCGAGCGATGGCGCTCGCGGGTGGCGTTCATCTATGTGTCGCACATCCTGCAGGACGTGCTCCGGCTGAGCTCGCGGCTGCTGGTCCTCCGGGACGGCAAGGTGATCGACACGGTGCCCAATGACGGCATCACGGACTCGCGGCTGCACGAACTGATGGTCGGCCGCGAGCGCAGCGTCGACTACTACCGCGAGGACGAGCAACGAGGCGCCTCGTCGGCCGAGCCGATCATGCGCGTCATCGGCGGCACCAAGTCGGGCGCGTTCACCGACGTCGACGTGGCGGTGCGCCCCGGCGAGATCGTCGGTCTCGCCGGGGTGATCGGTTCGGGCAAGTCCGAGCTCGCGGCCGTGTGCGCCGGCGCGGAAGGGCTCGACTCGGGGTCGATCGTCGTCGACGGCACCCGCCGTTCCCGGTGGACGGTGGCGCAGGCCATGCGGAACGGCGTCCTCTACGTGCCGCCCGAGCGCGCCAACGACTCGTTGTTCACGACGATGTCCGTCCGTTCGAACATTTCGATCGGTTTCCTCGATCTGCTCACCTCGCGGTGGTCGCGGCTCCTCCGCCTCCCCACCGAGCGCTCGAGGACCGATCCGCGGACGAAGCGGTTGCGGGTGAAGACCGAGTCGCTGTCCACACCGATCGGCGAGCTGTCGGGCGGCAACCAGCAGAAGGCCGTGTTCGCGCGCTGGCTGGGCCGCGACTGCCGGTTGCTCGTGCTCGACGATCCGACGCGCGGCATCGACGTCGGCACGCGAGAGGAGATCTACGAGCTCATCCGAGACCTCGCGGGAAGCGGCGTCGGTGTCCTGCTGTGCACCGAGTCCCTGGAGGAGATCATCGGCCTGGCCGACCGGATCCTGGTGCTCAAGGACGGCCATGTCACCGCCGAGATCCCCGCCCCCGCCGCCGCCAAGCCCAGCGAAGTCGACATCGTCCGTTACATGATGTGAGGTCCGCAAATGACCCAGTCTTCGCCACGCCTGGTGAAGCGGCAGACCGGTGACGAGCGCTCGTCCCCACGGTCGCCGGCGGCGGCGTCCACGTTCCTCGACCGGTACCGCAACATCCTCATCCCGATCGTGGCGCTCATCGTGCTCGTGGCCTACTTCGGCGCGCAGAACCCGGCGTTCATCTCGACCGGCTCCGCCCAGAACATCCTGCGGCAGATGGCGTTCCTCTCCATCCTCGCCCTCGCCGGCACGTTCGTCATCCTGATCGGCGGAATCGACCTGTCCGTCGCGGCGAACGCGTCGCTGGCCGGCATTCTGATCGCCAAGTGGATCGACTCCCTCGGCGGCCCGCTGGCCATAGTCCTCGTCCTGCTGGTCGGCGGTTTCGTCGGCCTGGTCAACGGGATCGTCACCACGCTGCTCAAAGTGCCGTCGTTCCTGGTGACGCTCGGCATGATGTCGATACTCGACGGCGTCTCGAACACCATCTCCAAAGGCGGCCCGGTCTCCTTCAACTCGGGACTGCTCAACACTTTGGTGAACACCTCGACCATCCCGGGTCTGCCCAACGGCGCGCTCATCGCCATCGTCCTGGCCGTCGGATTGACGGCACTGGTGTTCGCGACGTCCTACGGGCGTCACCTCTACGCGGTAGGGGGCAACGAACGGGCGGCCCGGCTCAGTGGCGTGCGAGTGCGTGCCGTGAAGTTGTCGGTGTTCGCTCTCGCGGGCGTCATCGCCGCCGTGGCGGGCATCATCCTTACCGGTCAGGCGAGCACGGGTGTGCCGTTGGGCGCCGATCCGAGCCTGCTCAACTCCATCGCCGCGATCGTCGTGGGCGGCACCGCGCTGTCGGGCGGAGTCGGCGGCCCGCACCGCACCATGCTCGGCACCCTGGTCATCGTCATTCTCGGCTCCGGCATGGACATCACGTCGGTGGGCCCGTACACCCAGTTGATCGTGAAGGGAGCGGTCGTCATCGCGGCGGTCGCGATCACGATCGACCGCAGGCGCTACGGACTGATCAAATGAGCGCCGGACGAGTTGAAGGCAAGGTCGCGTTCATCACCGGGGCAGCGCGCGGACAGGGGCGTAGCCACGCCATCCGGCTCGCGCAGGAGGGCGCCGACGTCATCGCCGTCGACCTGTGCGCCGACATGGACAACGTCCCCTATCCGCTGGGTACGGCCGAGGATCTGGCCGAAACGGTCCGGCAGGTCGAGGCGCTCGGCCGCCGCATCGTCGCCAGGCAGGCCGACGTGCGCGACTACCCGGCCCTGCGCGCGGCGGTGGACGACGGAGTCGCCCAGCTCGGTCGCCTCGACATCGTCTGCGCCAACGCCGGCGTCAACAAGCCTTCGCCCGCCCAGGACATGGACGAGCAGGTATGGCTCGATGTCGTCGACGTCGACCTGGGCGGAGTGTGGCGCACGTGCAAGGCAGCGATCCCGCACATGATCGACGGGGGACGCGGCGGCGCGATCGTGCTCACCAGTTCGGCGGCGGGGCTCAAGGCGTACGCGAACATCGCGCACTACACGGCGGCCAAGCATGGCGTGGTCGGCCTTATGAAGACGCTCGCCCAAGAGCTGGCGCCGCACCGGATTCGCGTCAACACCGTGAACCCGACCCAGGTGGACACCCCAATGATCATGAACAGGCCGATGTTCGAGCTGTTCTGCCCGGATGTCGACGACCCGACCCGCGCCGACTTCGCGCCGGTGTCGCAGGCGATGAACGCGCTGCCGGTCCCGTGGGTCGATGCGCGCGACGTGAGCAATGCGGTGCTGTTCCTCGCCTCGGACGAGGCGCGCTACATCACCGGGGTCGCACTACCGGTCGACGCAGGCGTACTGATCAAGTGACAACAACCGAAGGAGCGCACATGGCAGGTCGGGTTGAAGGCAAAGTCGCATTCATCACCGGGGCAGCCCGCGGGCAGGGGCGTAGCCATGCCATCCGGCTCGCGCAGGAGGGCGCCGACATCATCGCCATCGACCACTGCGCCGATATCGACACCGTCGACTACGCGATGGCGAGCGCCGCGGACCTGGCCGAGACCGAGCGTCAGGTCAAGGCGCTCGGCCGCCGCATCGTCGCCACGCAAGCGGACGTGCGCGACATGCAGTCACTGAAAGATGCTGTTGACGCAGGCGTCGCGGAACTCGGCCGGCTCGACATCGTGTGCGCGAACGCCGGCATCCTCTCCAACGGCCCGTCACACGAGCTGACGGAGGACACCTGGGGGCAGATGATCGACATCAACCTCAACGGCGTATGGCGCACCTGCAAGGCGGCGATCCCGCATCTCATCAAGGGCGGGCGTGGCGGCTCGATCGTGCTCACCAGCTCCGTCGCCGGCCTACGGTCCTACAGCGGCGTGTCGCATTACGTGTCGGCCAAGCACGGTGTGGTCGGGCTGATGAAGACGCTCGCGCAGGAACTCGCGCCGCACAGCATCCGGGTCAACACGGTCAACCCGACCCAGGTCGACACCGAAATGATCCAGAACGAGAGCATGTACCGCCTGTTCTGCCCCGACATCGAGAATCCCACCCGTAAGGACTTCGGAGAGGCATCGGCGGCAACGATCCTCCTGCCGATCGACTGGGTCGAGTCGATCGACGTCAGCAACGCCGTCCTGTTCCTCGCCTCCGACGAGGCGCGCTACATCACCGGCGTGGCCCTGCCGATCGACGGCGGCGCGCTGACCATCTGAACCCCACCCTTCCCGCCGTTGCGAGGGCGTCAATGATCAACACCCTCGCAACGGCGCCGCACTCGCCGCCCCTCAACGTGCCCAAGCGGGAGCTTCGCAGCCCTCGCGAGCAGGAGCCGGCGGACGCGGCGAGGGATGGCGCAGCATCGAGAGTGGCGCACCTGCCGAGCCGTTCAGCAGCAGCCCTGCGCGGCCGTCTTCCCGTGATCTTCGGTTCCGGTCGTGGTGGCCGGGTTCTCGGCCTTGCCCAGCGTGTCGCCCTCGCCCTTGACCACGTACACCTCCCACGGCTCCTCACCGGGGCCGGTCACCCAGACCTTGTCCTGGAGTGCGTAGCAGCACGAGGTGTCGTTCTCCTCCAGGGTCGCCAGTCCGGCGGTGGCCAGTCGCCGGGCGGCGGTGGTGACCAGGTCGGAGTCGTCCACCTCGACGCCCAGGTGGTCCAGCCGCGTGGCCGGCTCGTCCGCGCCTTCGATGAGGACGAGCTTGAGGGGCGGCTGTGCGATGGCGAAGTTGGCGTATCCGTCGCGGATCTTGGCGGGCGGGGTGTCGAACAGCTTGGTGTAAAAGTCGATCGAGGCGCTCAGATCGGGGACCCGGAGCGCGAGCTGGACACGGGACATGGTTCCTCCTCCATGCTGATTCGACGGTCATCTAATCACTCCGCGAGTTTGCGCCCCTGATTAGCATCCTGTCAAATTAGAGGTATGTCGAAGCAACAGGGTCCGTCTCCGGCGGGGTGCTGCACGCCGCTGATCGCTGAGCCGATCTCCGAGGCCGGCGCGGCCGAACTGGCGCGGGGGTTCAAGGCGCTGGCCGATCCGATCCGGCTGCGCCTGCTGTCGCTGATCGGCGCCCATGCCGGGGGACGCCAGGTCGGCGCGGGAGTGTGCGTCTGCGAGCTGACGGGGGCGTTCGCGGTGACCGCGCCGACGATCTCGCACCACCTGAAGGTGCTGCGCCAGGCGGGCCTGATCGACTCTGAGCGGCGCGGCACGTGGGTCTATTACTGGATCGTCCCGCACGCGTTGAAGCAGCTCGCCGGAGTGCTGGCCCTGCCCGACACCGTCACCGACGGTGCCACCACGCCGGTCGGAGCCGATTACCCGTGAGCGCACCGGCCCGCCAGGTCTTCGCCGGCACAGGAATGCCGGTCACGATGTTGATCGGTGCCACCGCCGCCCTGGAGCGACGCGTGTTCGCCAGCCTTGCTCCCGCCACCTTCCTGGCCACCCGCTTCGCCCACTCCCGGCTGACCGCAGCCGCCTATGTATTCAGGAGTGCTGATGTCCGAGGTCCCCGAGGTGCTGTTCGTCTGCGTCCACAACGCCGGACGCTCCCAGATGGCCGCCGCCCTGCTCGACCA
>Ga0164243_10015403_pt1 | contig 10569 bp, 9 predicted proteins | sample OricompcompostOP_FD_108781 | JGI IMG/M metagenome (GOLD analysis project Ga0164243, IMG submission 108781) | Organic Plus compost microbial communities from Emeryville, California, USA - Original compost - Organic plus compost (OP) | ecosystem: Engineered > Solid waste > Mixed feedstock >...
AGCGGTATCCGTGCAGGAGGCCCGCCCGCGCGAGAATGTAGGGGCCGCCGGAAACGCCGCCGATCTTCACGCCCCTTTGCGCCAGACGGCGCAGCCACGCGAGCGTCGGCTGATGGTCGAAAAGCGCGGGATTGCCGCCGGCGCACACGAAGAGCGCGTCGAGATACACGTCGTCGCCGATCCGATGGTCGGCCAGGATGCCGAGACCGTTGGAGGCTTGCACGGCCGCGCCGTCGACGGAGACGTGGCGCCACGCATAGAGTTCCCGCCCGGCAAGCCGGTTCGCCGCTCGCAACGGCTCGATCGCCGACGCGTAGGACATGAGCGCGAAGCCGGGCACCAGAAGGAAGCCGACGACCTGCGGCGATCGGCCGGGAATTGAGGCCGTTTCGCGCCGAACGTCGTTCTGAGGCAATTTAATATCGCTCTGAGGCATAACGAGAGCCGTCGTATACGGAAATGATGATGCCGATCAAGTCTCTCGAGCGCTCGAAATCGGGCGCGAATCTGGACCATCATGAAGTATTCGATCTTCAGTCTCGCCGCGAACGCGCTCACCGGCCACAAGGGCTGGAAGCCCGCCTGGCGCGACGCGAGCCCGCGGGAAGCCTATGACGTCGTCATCGTGGGTGGCGGCGGCCACGGCCTCGCCACCGCCTACTATCTTGCCAAGGAGCACGGGATCACGAACGTCGCCGTGCTGGAGAAGGGCTGGATCGGGTCCGGCAATGTCGGGCGGAACACCACGATCATCCGCTCGAACTATCTACTGCCCGGCAACATCCCGTTCTACGAGCTGTCGATGAAGCTGTGGGAGGGGCTGGAGCAGGACCTCAACTACAACGCGATGGTGAGCCAGCGCGGGGTCCTGAACCTGTTCCATTCGGACGCCCAGCGGGATGCCTTTGCCCGGCGCGGCAATGCGATGCGGCTTCACGGCGTCGATGCCGAGCTGCTCGACCGCGATGCCGTGCGGAAGATGCTGCCCTTCCTCAACTTCGACGATGCGCGGTTCCCGATCCAGGGCGGCCTGCTGCAGCCGCGCGGCGGCACGGTGCGGCACGACGCCGTGGCCTGGGGCTATGCGCGCGGCGCGAGCGACCGCGGCGTAGACATCGTCCAGAACTGCGAAGTCACCGGCTTTCGCATCGAGAACGGCAGGGCCGTGGCCGTCGAGACGACGCGCGGCACGATCCGGGCACGGAAGATCGCGCTTGCCGTCGCCGGAAATTCGTCGCGCGTCGCCGCGATGGCCGGCCTGCGCCTTCCGATCGAAAGCCACGTCCTGCAGGCGTTCGTCTCGGAAGGGCTCAAGCCGCTGCTTCCGGGCGTCGTCACCTTCGGGGCGGGACATTTCTACATCAGCCAGTCGGACAAGGGCGGCCTTGTCTTCGGCGGCGACATCGACGGCTACAACAGCTACGCCCAGCGCGGCAACCTGCCGACGGTGGAGGATGTCTGCGAGGGCGGCATGGCGCTGATGCCCATGATCGGCCGCGTGCGCCTGCTGCGGAGCTGGGGCGGCATTATGGACATGTCCATGGACGGCTCCCCGATCATCGATCGGACGCCGGTCGACGGCCTCTACCTCAACGCCGGATGGTGCTATGGCGGCTTCAAGGCGACGCCGGCGTCCGGCTGGTGCTTCGCCCATCTGATCGCGCGCGACGTGCCCCATCCGGCGGGCGCCGCCTTCCGGCTCGACCGTTTCGCCACCGGCCATCTCATCGACGAGAAGGGCCAGGGCGCCCAGCCCAATCTCCATTAAGGCTTCTGAACATGCGCATACGATGCCCGTTCTGCGGCGAGCGTGACGTGCACGAATTCACCTATCTCGGCGACGCGAACGGAACGCGGCCGGATCCGTCCGTTGCCGATGCCGCCGAACAGTTCCACGATTACGTCTACCTTCGCGACAATCCAGCCGGCCCACACCGGGAATACTGGTATCACGGAGCAGGCTGCCATGGCTGGCTGGTCGTCGAGCGCGACACGCGCACCCATGAGATCCGGTCGGTCGCCTTCGCCCATGAGGAGGCCGCCCAATGAAGCCCGACCGGATCCCGCAGCCGAACCGGCTTGCCCAAGGCGGCCTGATCGACCGCAACGCCCCGGTCGGCTTCCGCTTCGACGGCAAGACCTACCAGGGCTATCGCGGCGACACGCTGGCCTCGGCCCTCGTCGCGAACGGGGTGCGCCTGGTCGGTCGCTCGTTCAAGTATCACCGGCCTCGCGGCCTGCTCGCCGCGGGCCCGGAAGAGCCGAACGGCCTGGTCGAGATCGGCACCGGGGCCCGCCGCGAACCGAACACCAAGGCCACGACGGTCGAGCTCTATGACGGGCTCGAGGCGGCGAGCCAGAACCGCTGGCCCTCCCTCGCCTTCGACGTCAGCGCGATCAATTCCGTGCTCTCGCCGCTGTTCGTCGCCGGCTTCTACTACAAGACCTTCATGTGGCCGGCCGCCTTCTGGGAGCGGGTGTACGAGCCCCTGATCCGGCGCGCCGCCGGGCTCGGCCGGGCCAGCACCGAACCAGACCCGGACCGCTACGAGAAGGCGCACGCGTTCTGCGACGTGCTGGTCATCGGCGGCGGCCCCGCCGGGCTGATGGCAGCGCTGACGGCCGGCCGGGCGGGCGCCCGCGTCATCCTGTGCGACGAGGACTTCATCCTGGGCGGCCGGCTCAATTCCGAACGGCAGGAGGTTTCGGGCCGGCCAGGCGCCGAATGGGCGCGCGCGGTCGAAGCGGAGCTTGCCGCCCTGCCCGACGTCCGGATCATGCGGCGTACCGCCGTCTTCGGCGTCTATGACGGCGGGACCTACGGGGCGATCGAACGCGTCGGCGACCACATGCCGGTCCCGCCCCCCCATCAGCCCCGCCAGCGCCTGTGGAAGATCGTCGCCCGCTCGGCGGTTCTAGCCACGGGCGCCGTGGAACGCCCGATCGTCTTCGGCGGGAACGACCGGCCCGGCGTGATGCTGGCCTCCGCCGTGCGGACCTATGTGGGCCGCTTCGGCGCGACCCCAGGCCGGCGCGCCGCGGTCTTCACGACCGGCGACGACGGGTGGCGGACGGTCGAGGCCCTTGCCGCCGCGGGCATCCCGGTCGAAGCCGTGCTCGACGCCCGCCCGGAAGCGCCCGCCGCCTTCATCAAGGCGGCCGAGAGGGCCGGCGCCCGGGTCTACCTGGGCGCGAAAGTTTCCGACGTCCATGGCGGCCGCGGCGTGAAGGCTTTCGACCTGATCGACGCCAACGGACGCCGGGCTCGCATAGAGGCCGACCTCCTTGCCATCGCCGGCGGCTGGACCCCGAATCTAGGCCTGACCACGCATCTCGGCTCGACGCCGCGCTGGTCCGACGAGATCGCGGCCTTCGTGCCCGGCGCGCTGCCGAAAGGCATGGTCGTCGCCGGGGCCGCCGCCGGCCGCCTTTCGCTTGCCGACGCCCTGTCGACCGGCGCGGAAAGCGGCGCGGCCGCCGCCGGCGCGGCGGGCTTTGCCGCGCCCGCCGCAGAGATCCCGGAGGCCAGCGACGAGGCGACGGGCATATCGCCGCTGTGGCACGTCGCGGATTCCAAGGGCAAGGCCTTCGTCGACTTCCAGCACGACGTCACCGCCAAGGACATCGCGCTTGCGGCACGCGAAGGCTTCACCGCGGTCGAGCATCTGAAGCGCTACACGACGCTGGGCATGGCGACCGACCAGGGGAAGACCAGCAACGTCAACGGGCTCGCCATCATGGCCGAGCTGACCGGCCGTTCGATCCCGGAAACCGGCACCACCCGGTTCCGCCCGCCGCATGTGCCCGTGGCGATCGGCGCCTTCGCCGGCCCGCATCGCGGCCGTCACTTCAAGCCGACACGGCTTACCGCGGGCCATGACTGGGCCCGCGAACAGGGCGCGGTCTTCGTGGAAACCGGGCTCTGGCTGCGCGCGCAGTGGTTCGCCCGCCCGGGCGAGACGGATTGGCTGCAGAGCGTGGTGCGCGAAGTGAATGCCGTCCGCAACGGCGTCGGCATCTGCGACGTCTCCACGCTCGGCAAGATCGCGCTGTCCGGTGCCGATGTCGGGACCTTCCTCGACAGGGTCTACATCAACACCTTCTCCACGCTGCCGGTCGGCAAGGCGCGCTACGGCGTCATGCTGCGCGAGGACGGCTTCGTCATGGACGACGGCACGACGGCACGGCTGACGGACGACCTCTACGTCATGTCCACCACGACGGCGAACGCCGGCAAGGTCATGCAGCACCTGGAGTTCTGCCATCAGGTGCTGTGGCCGGAGCTCGACGTCGCGATGGTGTCGATCACCGAACAATGGGCCCAGTACGCGGTTGCCGGCCCGCGTTCGCGGGAACTGCTGCAGCGTCTGTTCGGCCCGACCGTGGATCTTTCCAACGAGGCGTTCCCCTATCTCGCCTGCGCCGAATTCCCGCTCGGCGGCGTGCGCGCCCGGCTGTTCCGCCTCTCCTTCTCGGGCGAGCTTGCCTACGAAATCGCCGTGCCCGCCCGCTACGGGGATGCGCTGGTCCGCGCCCTCATGGAGGCCGGCGCCGATCTGGGCGTGACGCCCTACGGCACCGAGGCGCTCGGCGTCATGCGGGTCGAGAAGGGCCATGCCGCCGGAAACGAGCTCAATGGCCATACCACCGCGAGCGATCTCGGGCTCGGCCGGATGATGTCCAAGAAGAAGGACTTCATCGGTCGCGTGATGGCCGGCCGGCCGGCCCTGACGGATCCCAACCGGCCGACGCTCGTCGGACTCAAGCCGGTCGACCGCAGCCAGCGGCTGCATGCCGGCGCCCATTTCCTCGATCTCGGCGCCGCGCCGACGGCAGACAACGACCAGGGCTATATGACCTCCGTCGTGTATTCGCCGACGCTCGGCCACTGGATCGGCCTCGGCCTCGTCGCAAGGGGCCCCCAGCGGATCGGAGAGCGCATCCGCGCCTATGACCCGGTGCGCAACCGCGACACCGAGGTCGAGATCTGTTCGCCCGTCTTTGTCGATCCGGAGGGAGCGCGCCTTCATGCCTGACATCGGAACCCTGTCGACACGCTCCGCCTTCGACGGCCTCCTGACGAACCAGGGGAACGCCGAACGCCCCGGACTTTCGGTAGAAGACCGGTGCGGCATGGGCCTTGCCACCGTCATCGCCCGGTCCGGCCAGGAGCAGGCGCTCCGTGCCCGCATCCGCGAGCGGCATGGCCTGGAACTGCCGGACGGCCCGCGTCGCGTGACCGCCGGCGATGTCGCCTTCATCGGCACGGGGCGCGGCAAATGGCTGGCGACCGGCACCGGCGACCAAGGGTGGGTCGAGGATCTTGCCCGCGATCTCGCCGGGCTTGCCATGGTCACCGACCAGTCCGACGGCCTGGCGGTTCTGCGGATCGGCGGTCCCTGCGTACGCCAGGCGCTGGCCAAGGGCGTCCCCATCGATCTCCATCCGCGGGCGTTCACGCCGGACGATGCCGCCGTCACGGCCATCGGCCAGATAGGCGTGACGCTCTGGCAGATCGACGACGCGCCGACTTACGAAATTGCGATGTTCCGCAGCATGGCCGGCAGCTTCTGGCACTGGCTCGCGTCATCGGCAGCGGAGTTCGGGCTGACCGTTTCTCCCCGTCCGGCGGCTTCGCCCGGCCGAGGTTGACGGCCGCGCGGGCGCGCGCTCCAGCCAAATCCACCCCAGTTCCACCCATCACCCGACGATCGAACCTTCCGAGGGAACGGTACCCCATGTCCGCCGAAGACTTCATTCTTTCTCTGTCCTGCCCGGACCGCCCCGGCCTCGTTTCCGCCGTCGCGACGCATCTTTTCGAGAACGGCTGCAACATCCTCGAAGCGCATCAGTTCGACGACACCGAGACGGGGCGCTTCTTCATGCGGGTCAGATTCGACCTCGTCGAAGACGACGCCTCGATCGACCGGGTGCGCGAACGCTTCGACCCGGTCGCGGAGAAGTTCGCCATGCGTTGGACGATCCGCAGCCGACGGGAGAAGCAGCGGGTCCTGCTCTTGGTCTCGAACCACGACCACTGCCTTGCCGATCTTCTCTATCGCTGGCGTACCGGCGAGATCGAGATGGACATCGTCGGCATCGTCTCGAACCATCCGCGTTCGACCTACGCCCATCTCGACTTCGACGGGATTCCGTTCCATTACCTGCCCGTGACCAAGAGCACCAAGCTCGAGCAGGAAACCCAGCTGTGGAACATCATCCAGCAGACCGGAACCGACCTCGTCGTCCTGGCGCGCTACATGCAGATCCTGTCCGACGGGCTGGCCGCCAAGCTTTCCGGATGGTGCATCAACATCCATCACTCGTTCCTGCCGGGCTTCAAGGGCGCCAAGCCCTATCACCAGGCGCATTCGCGCGGCGTGAAACTGATCGGCGCGACCGCTCACTACGTCACGGCCGATCTGGACGAAGGGCCGATCATCGAGCAGGACGTGGAGCGGATCAGTCATCACGACACGCCCGAGGATCTGGTCCGCAAGGGCCGCGACATCGAGCGCCGCGTGCTGTCGCGCGCGATCGCCTGGCATCTGGACGGGCGGGTGATCCTCAACGGCTCCAAGACCGTCGTCTTCCGGGACTGAACTCATGACTGCAAACATCATCGACGGCGCTGCGATCGCGGCCGAACTGCGCGGCGAGGTCGCCGAGACCGTAAGGCGACTCGGCGAGAACCACGGCATCAAGCCGGGACTGGCGGTCGTCCTGGTCGGCAACGACCCGGCGAGCGAGGTCTATGTCCGCACCAAGGCGAAGCAGACGGTCGCCGCCGGCATGGCCTCGTTCGAGCATCGCCTGCCCGCGGATACATCCGAGAAGGAGCTTCTCGCCCTCGTCCGTCAGCTCAACGCCGATCCCCGGGTCGACGGCATCCTGGTGCAGTTGCCGCTGCCGCCGCAGATCAACGCCGGCAAGGTGATCGAGGCCATCGATCCCGCCAAGGATGTCGACGGCTTCCATCCGGAGAATGTCGGGCGCCTTGCCGTCGGGTCCGGCGGCATCGTCCCGTGCACGCCGCTGGGCTGCCTGCTTCTGCTGAGGCACGTCCGCGCCGATCTGACGGGCCTCGACGCCGTGGTGGTGGGCCGCTCGGCCATTGTCGGAAAGCCGATGGCCCATCTCCTTCTCGATGAGAACTGCACGGTCACCACGGCGCATTCCAGGACGCGCGATCTCCCGGCGCTCTGCCGGCGCGCCGACATCCTGGTCGCGGCGGTCGGCCGTCCGGAAATGATCCGGGGCGACTGGATCAAGCCGGGCGCCATCGTGATCGATGTCGGGATCAACCGCCTGCCTCCCGCAAGCGGCGACGCCTCGGGCAAGGGTCGTCTGGTCGGCGACGTCGCCTTCGACGAAGCGCGCGAGGTCGCCGGGGCGATCACTCCCGTACCCGGCGGCGTCGGCCCCATGACGATCGCCTGTCTCCTGAGCAATACGGTCGAGGCCGCAAAGCGGCGCCTGGCCGGCCCGGGACCGAAGGGATAATGGCACCCGTCCCGTCTCCCACCAGGATTGCCGATGAAACGAGCCCGGCCCGACAAGGCCGGGCTCGACCGGCGTTCAGTCCCGGGGAGGCATGCCGTCCGGCACAACCGTCCTCAGGATGGACTGGTCGAGCGATTCGTAATCGAAGTACCGGATCGTTTCGTACAGCTCCTTGCGGGTCTGCATTCGGTCGATGGCGTTCCGGGTGCTGCCGTCCCGGACGATGTCGGCATAGAGCGCCTCATGCGCCTTCGCCGCGACGCGCAACGCGCTGACCGGCCAGATCACCATCCGATACCCCATTTCCTGGAACTCGGCGGCCGTGAAGAACGGCGTGCGGCCGAACTCCGTCATGTTGGCGAGCAGCGGCACGCCCGGCATGCGGCGCGCGAATTCGCGGAACATTTCCGCCGAATGCAGCGCCTCGGGAAAGATCGCGTCGGCCCCGGCTTCGAGATAGAGCCGGGCCCGCGCGACCGCGCCCTCCAGCCCTTCGCTGGCAGCGGCGTCGGTCCGCGCGATGATGACCAGGTCGCGGCGCGCTTTCACCGCCGCTGCGATCCTGGCCGCCATCTCCTCGGGATCAGCCAGTTTCTTGTCGTTCAGATGCCCGCACTTCTTGGGCAGCAGCTGGTCCTCGATATGGACGGCGGCAGCACCCGCGTCCTCGAAGACGCGGACCATGTGCATGACGTTGAGGACGCCGCCGAACCCGGTGTCGCCGTCAACCAGCAGCGGCAGTTGGGAAGCCCGGGCGATCTGCCGGATAAAGAACGCGACCTCGTCGACCGTGATCACGCCGAGATCGGGCAGCCCCATGGAGGCGCTCATCGCCGCCCCCGAAAGATAGAGGGCCTCGAATCCGGCATCCCGCGCCTGGAGCGCCGAAAGCCCGTTGTAGGCGCCGGGGATCCGCAGGATCTGCGGCCGGGCAAGCAGCTCACGGAAACGGTCGCCGGGGCGGCGCGGATCGAGTTCGGACGCAACAAGATAGGTCATGGATTCGGTATTCCTTTGAACTCAGGTCGGTGCGGACGGGCTGATTAGCCGTCGAGGGTCGCCGCGACCCGCCGCTTCCTGAGAACGGCCAGCACGTGCGGCCCGAGAATCGACGCCACGGCCAGGACCCACAGCAGGACGCTGGTCACCGAATTGAAGAGGATGACGGGATTGCCGTCCGACAGCGAAAGCGCCCGGCGGAAATTGTCCTCCAGCAGACGGGACAGCACGAAGGCCAGCATCAGCGGGATCAGCGGCACGTTCGCCTTCCGCAACAGGTAGGCGCCGACGCCGATCACGGTCGTTACCAGCAGCTCGAAATGAGAGTTCGAGACGGCGTACACGCCCGCGAACGATAGCGCGAGGATGCCGGGATAGAGGATCCAGGCCGGGACCAGCAGCAGACGGGCGAAGAGTCCGACCAGGGGCAGGTTCAGGACCAGCAGCATGACGTTGCCGATATACATCGACGCGATCAGGCCCCAGGCGATTTCCGGGCGCTGGGTGAACAGGAGCGGCCCCGGGGTAATCGAATACATGAGCAGCGCCCCGAGCAGGACCGCCGTTGTCCCCGACCCCGGGATGCCGAGAGCCAGCATCGGCACCATGGATCCCGTCTGGGCCGCATTGTCGGCGGTCTCCGGGGCGGAAAGACCCCTCATGTCGCCCTTGCCGAAGGTGCCGCGATCGACCAGCCGCTTTTCCAGCGTGTACGCCACGGCCGAGGAGATCGACGCGCCCGCCCCCGGCAGAACGCCGAGCACGAAGCCGACACCGGTCGAGCGCAGCATGGTCGGCAGGCAGGCCGCGACTTCCTTGATCCTGAGGCCCGGGCCCGAGCCGAGGCGGGATACTGCCCCGACCAGCGGGCGTTCCACCAGGATCAGGACTTCGGCCACCGCGAACAGGCCGATCGTCAGGGCGGTGAAATCGATCCCGCCGAGCAGCTCCAGCGAGCCGAAGGTAAACCGTTCGACGCCCGAGCCGCCGTCGATGCCGATCATGGCCAGCAGCAGGCCGAGGGCAATGGCCGCCCAGGTCTTGGCCGCATTGCCGCTGCCCATGGTCGTGAGCAGGGCAAAGGCCAGCACCATCAGGGCGACGTATTCGGAAGGCCCGAAGGACACGGCGACCCGCGCCAGCGGAACCGCGAGGAAGGTCAGCAGCACCACCGCCAGCGTGCCGCCGACGAAGCTGCCGATGCCGCTGATCGCAAGCGCCGCCGCGCCCCGCCCGGCCTTGGCCAGCGGATAGCCGTCGATGGTCGTCATGACGAGCCCCGGATCGCCGGGGATGTTGAGCAGGATAGACGAGATGCGCCCGCCATATCCGCTGCCGTAATAGATCCCTGCCAGCAGGATCAGAGCGCTTTCCGGCGGCAGCTGCAGCGCGAAGCACAGGGGCAGGAGCAGAGCGACCGCGTTGATCGGGCCGATGCCGGGCAAGGCGCCGACCGCCGTCCCCAGCGCGACGCCGGCGAATCCCAGGCCGAGATTGAGCGGCGAGAATGCGACCTGGAAGCCGAGAAGAAGAGAGGAGAAGGAGTCCATCAGATCCCCAACGGGCCTCGAGGCAGGGGGAGGTCAAGCAGGTAGTCGATAACCAGCAGGAAGACGAAGGACGTCACGACGGCGCTGACGGCGCTGGCGAGGGGGCGGGCCCCGAAGGCCAGCGCCAGCAGGAAGCACAGGCAGGACGTCGCCGGCACGAAACCGATCGGGCCCAGCAGGTAGGGATAGACGACCGACGCGACGGTCACGAGGACGACGCGCCCGACATGTCCGATTTCCCAGTTCCCCTTCTGCGGGCGGAACAGGATCGCGGCGCCGCAGGCACCGAGAAGGAGCGCCACCAGGGTGGGGAAAACCCTCGGCCCCACCGGATCGGCCGCGAAGGGAACGTCGAGGGTCTGCGCATGCCAGGCCGCGCCGATTGCGACGGCCAGGAAGACGATCCCGAGAATACGGTCCACGATCATGGATGTATCCGCCTCTGGTGGCGCCTTGTTGCTGGTCGCCTACTGGGCCGCCAGTCCGATTTCGGCAGCCAGGGCGCGGAACGCCTCGG
>Ga0164243_10015404_pt1 | contig 10568 bp, 7 predicted proteins | sample OricompcompostOP_FD_108781 | JGI IMG/M metagenome (GOLD analysis project Ga0164243, IMG submission 108781) | Organic Plus compost microbial communities from Emeryville, California, USA - Original compost - Organic plus compost (OP) | ecosystem: Engineered > Solid waste > Mixed feedstock >...
CGAACGGAGCTGCTGTGCCCGAACTAGCCCAACGCCATCAACCGACCGCACATCCCTTCGCCGAACGCCATCTGCATTCATTGAGGCAACCGCGCCCATCGGGCCCCGTCGCCTCCGGCGACGCCGGCATTGCGGTTGAAGAGGCAAAAGATGGAGAACGGGAAGAGAAGAAACTAAGGAAGGAACTAAGGCTCCCATCACACCAGAAAGTATTGCTTCGCTTGGGGCCGCGTTGCTGCCGTCATCGTTTTGCGAGTGCGTCGCGTCGCCGGGTTGGGTCGCGTGAGGGCAGCTGTGACGCGCAAACGCAGCGTAGGCCCGGCGTCGTGCGCGAACTGTGGCCGGCCGGTACGATGTGCCACTCGTCACGTGTGTGAACGTAGAACGCTCCGATGCTCATCAGCTGTGCGGCATACCAGAAGGGGCAGAAGCTCGCGGACATCACCCCGGAGCACATCGGCGAGTACCTGCAACGCCCGGCGTGCTTCGTGTGGGTGGCCGTGCGCGACCCGCAACCCGGCGAGCTGGACATGCTGAGCCACGCGTTCGACCTGCATCCGCTCGCGGTCGAGGATGCGAGCAAGGGCCATCAGCGCCCGAAGATCGAGGAGTACGGCGACTCGCTGTTCGCGGTGCTGCACCTCCTCGAGCGGGAGGGGACGGAGCTGCGCATCGGCGAGCTCGCCATCTTCACCGGCCCGAACTACGTCATCTCGGTGCGCGAGGGTGTGACCATGAGCTTTCAGGACGTGCGCGCCCGCTGCGAGCGTGAGCCGGATCTGCTGTGCCAGGGCCCTGGATATGTGCTCTACGCGCTGATGGATGCCGCGGTCGATCGCTACTTCCCCGTGCTGGACGAGCTCGAAGACGAGCTGGACGCGATCGAGCAACGCATGTTCGCATCGGAAGCCGAGCCGCGCGCGAACATCGAGGAGGCGTACGAGCTGAAACAACGCCTCCTGCAAGTCAAGCACGCCGTGGCGCCGCTGCTCGAAGCCACCTCGAATCTTTCCGGTGCACGCGTCCCCGGGCTCTGCGCCGGCCTGCGCGAGTATTTCCGGGACGTCTACGATCACCTGCAGAGATTGAATCAGACGACGGACGCCCTCCGCGACACGCTCACCACAGCCGTTTCGGTGAATCTGTCGTTCATCGGGCTCCAGCAGAACGAGACGACGAAGCGCCTCGCGGCCTATGCGGCGCTCGTCGCGGTCCCGACGATGATCGCCGGGATCTACGGCATGAACTTCCACCACATGCCCGAGCTGACCTGGCTCTTCGGCTACCCCGTCGCGCTCGGGGCAATGGTGCTCATCGACGCGGTGGTGTTCTATCGCCTGCGAAAGGCAAAGTGGCTGTAGCCGACACTCGCGTGCCGATGTAGGCGGCGGATTTCCCTCCGCGGCGGACCGTGGCCTCGATCCGATCCCCGTTCACTCGACCGGTCAGCTGAATGCGCTCGTCCGGTGTATCGAAGGCAAACTCGATGTGCGCGCCGTGCAGCCGCGTAGCCTTCAGTTTCGCGCCACGCTCGCCGGCGGTGCCGCTCAGTTGCTGGAACATCTGGTTGAGGTGCACGGAAAACCGGTGCTCGCCGGTTTTGCTCACAAACTGCCAGGTGCCGGCAACCTGCGCTGGCACCACCCACAGATACGCGCGGCCTTCGCGACTCAGGACGCGATCGTCCGGTTGCCAGTGTCCCATCATGAAGGAGTTCGACACCACGCGCGTTCCCGGCTTCATGGCGAGCAACGTCGGGCGCAGGCGCACGTTCAGGTTCGGCGAGAGATAGAGCATCACGACGGTGGCATCGCTGAAATCCATCTCGAAGAGATCGCCCTGCTGGATGCTCACGAGATGGCCGACGCCTTCCACCTCGACGAGACACTTCGCCAGCTGCACGAGATCCGGGTTGTATTCAATGCCTACGGCGGCGGCGCCGTAACGCTTCGCGGCGGTGATGGCGATCTTGCCGTCGCCCGCGCCCAGGTCGTACAGCAGATCGTTCCCGGTGACCTTCGCCATCGCGAGCATGCGCTCGACCATGATGTCGTTCGTGGGAACCCAGAGGACGTCCTTGCCGCGCTGGCCGTTTCGAGGCGTGTACGCCTGCTCGCAGTCCTGGCGCGTCCTGGCGTCCACGGCCTGTGCGGATGCGAGCAGCAGCGCCAAGGCGACGATGCGGATTGCCGCTCCGATGGACACCCGATGCGTGTGCACAGCAGCCCCCTCCCGGATGTGCCGGGGAAGAGTGCCAGAACTGCCGCGGAAGGGAGAAGCGCTGCGGCCGCGACCTCGGCGCAAGCAGGCCCTCCCGTGCCGGTGTCGCGGCGGCCGGCAGCAGGAGGGCCCACTTTGCCTTCCCTGGCTCGGGGGCTGGCAGGCGGCGCGATCGGCCGGCCTGCCAGTGCTCGGTTGCGCGGATCGCGTCAGTTGTTCGGCGCGCCCGCGTCGATCCAGGCGCGGATGCGATCGATCGTGGCCTGATCGAGGTACGGTCCGCCGAATGGCATGCGCTGACCGACGATGCCCGGTGCCCCTTCCAGTTTCTGGATCAGGTAGCTGCCGGCGGCATTGCCGGGCGCGATGCGCATGAGTGTGGGAACTTCCGTGCTCGCCACGTTCACGATGCGTGCATACGCGGGCGCGCTGAGATCCATGCCCGCCGCAGGTGCCGGGCCACTGTGGCAGCCCGATACCGCGCACGTGGGCGTGAAGAGCTGAGTCTGCAGTTCCGTGAACGTGAAGGGGGTCGGGCCCGTGACGTTGTCGACCGTGGCGTTCACGGGAGCGGAGGTTCCCGTGTTACCGGCCGCATCCACCGCCTGCGCGTCGATCGTGACGACTCCGTTCGGCACGCCTGCGGAATTCCAGTCGAACGTGAACGGCTCGGTCCCATCGCTGCCGACCTCCGTACCGTTCACGCGGAAGCGCACGAGCGTGACGCCCACGTTGTCTGTCGCGATGGCCGAAAGCGTGACCGTTCCGGTGATGCTGGCGGGCACCGTGCCGAGCGTGACAACAGGCGCTTCAGTGTCTGGCGCGGGCGGCACGGGCGAGGCCAGCGCGCCCGCGTTGATCCACGCGCGAATCCGGTCGATCACTTCAGCGGGCAGCGGAGGCAGCCCGGGGGGCATGCGATCACCCACGATGTCGGGCCCGCCGTCGAGCTTGCGAATGAGATAGCTCGCCGGGGCGTTGCCCGGCTCGACCCGCAGCAACGGCGGCGCTTCCACGCTCTCCACGCCGACGAGATTGGCGTGGCTCTGATCCACGTCGAGCACGAAGCTAAGGGGCGCAGCGGGCCCGGTGTGGCACGCGACGCAGGCGGCGTTGAACACGCGCTGGCGGATTTCATCGAAGCGGAACGGTTCGACACCGCCCAGCTCGATCTGGCCGCGAACCTCGCCATCCGGATGTGCCGGCGTGTGGACATTCACGTAGAAACGGCCGTCGCGGTAGTCCTGCAACTGCGCATCGGTGAGCTCGACGGAACTGGCACTCCAGTGCGAGGCGAGTGCGGCATCCTGCGTGAGCCCGATGGTCACCGGGCCGGCGACGCCTCGCGCTTCGGTATGGATGTGGGCCGCAGTCGCATCGTCCAGTCCCGTGGTATGAACGTGAGTCGTGAGTCTTCGTGCGGCCACGTCCACTGTCGTGAATGCGCGCGCGGTGTTCGTGGAGGAAACGGGCGGGGCTTCCTGCGCGCCGGTCAGATGGGTGAGCACGAGCTCGACGCCGCGCGGGAGCAACTGGCCGCGAACGAAGCCGTCGGGAGCGGCGTTGGTGTGCGCATTGGCATACAGGCCGCCCGCCTGCAGCGACTCGATCTGCGGGCCTGTGAGCGTTGCGCCGTTGGACTGCCAGTGGCCGGGTGCGTTGGCATCCTTTTCAAGTGCCACGATCACGGGTCCGTTCACACCGGCGAATCCGTCGTGAATGTGCGCGGCAAATGCGTCGTCCGCGCCGATGAGGTTCAGGTGAATTTCCGCCGCGCCGCTTGCGGTCTGCACGGTGACGGCGACTGTTCCGTGCGCGAGGGTGATCTGCGGAGCAGGCACTTCCTGCTCGCCGTTCACACGGTTCACCACGACGATGAAGCCGGGAGGCACCACCTGACCACGCACTTCGCCATCCGGATTGGCCGCGGTATGCACGTTCAGATACGTGCGCGCCATGCGTAGCGCGTCGAAGTCCGCCTGCGACAACGTTGCGTCCGTGGCGAACCAGTGGCCGGCGTTCGCCGCGTCCTGTGTGAGGCCGACGGCCACCGGACCATTCGTGCCGGCCGCTCCGCGATGCAGGTGGGCGGCGTTTGCGGTTTGAAGGTCCGGCACGTTCAGGTGAATTTGCGCCACGCGCGAGTCGGTGTTCACCGTGATGGCGCCGCGGCCGCGTACGAGGCTCGTCGTTTCCGGAAACTCCTCGAGGCTCGAGAGATCGGTGAAGTACATCGCCACGTTCGCCGGCAGAATCTGGCCGCGGATCTCGCCATCCGGAAACGCGTCGGAGTGCACGTTGAGATACAGCCCGCCGGCGAGCAGCTTGTCCACCTGATCCGCGCTCAGCGTGGCGGACGCCGGAACCTGAAATGCCGACCCGCTCGCATCCGGTTCGAGCGCGATGAGAACCGGCCCGCTGGTGCCTGCAAAACCATCGTGGATGTGCGCCGCCGTTGCGGTGATGCCGGAATACTCGAGCGTGCCAGTCACGACGCCTGTGGCAACGTTCACGTGCAGCGTGCTGGATCCTGAAGCCGCGGTGGACACGCGCGGCACTTCCTGGTCCCCGCTCAGGGCAACCTGCAGCTCGAGCTCATTCTGTACCGTGACATCGACGGGGGCCGAGGTGGTGGTGTTTCCAGCAGCATCCGATGCCACTGCGGTGATGGTGTGCGCGCCTTCCGGCACGGATGCGGTGTCCCATTCCACGGTGAACGGCGCGGCACTCGCGCTGCCAACCGCTGTACCATCCACCTGGAACTCGACTGAGGTAACACCGACGTTGTCACTGGCTGTGGCACCGAGCGTAACCGTTCGGCTCACCGGGTTCGGTAATGCATTCACGCTCACGGTGGGCGCCGTGGTGTCGGGCCCATCACTGGCGCCACCCCCGCCACCGCCGCAGGCTGTGAGCATCATGACAGCGGCACACCTCAGCCATCCCCACCGCTGAATGCGCATTCTCATTGTCGTGTCTCCCCGTTGAGACCACGGGCGAATCCGTTCGCATGAGTAGCCCGAGCGCGGCGGCGAGGTTCATTGAACCTTTTCCGCTGTGCCGCGCAACTCATGCCGAACCATCGAGGCGACGGGGTAGTAGATTCAAAATGATGGAAATGTTCGGCACACGCATTCATGCCTGCGCGCCGCTGGTGTTGTGCGCCGGCGCGGCGCTCGCGGGCTGCGCAGGTAATGGCGAGGGGCTCGATGCATCGGGGCGGCCGGTGGGAGAGGGTGGCGGAGGCACGCCGCCGCCGCCTTCGACTCAGGCGAGCTTTCAGCAGATTCAGGACACGATCTTCACGCCGATCTGCACGGCGTGTCATGCGGGAGCGGCCGCGCCGCTCGGACTGCGGCTGGATGCAGGGAACAGCTATGCGTTGCTCGTGAACGTGCCAAGTGTGGAGGCCCCCGCAATCCTGCGCGTGACACCAGGCGATCCGGACAACAGCTATCTCGTTCAGAAGATCGAGGGGAGTGCATCGGTCGGTGCACGAATGCCGCTGGGCGGGCCGCCACTGCCGCAATCGAGCATCGATCTCGTGCGCGCGTGGATCGCGGAAGGTGCTCCTGCGCCGGCCGGCGCATCCGGAACGGCGGACGTGTTCCGGGTCGTGACGACCATTCCTGCCGCCGATGCGCAGGTAGTCGCGCCCGTCGAGGCGCTTCACGTCATCTTCAATGCGGATGTGGATGCCACGCTCGTCGGAGCGGCGGGCATCCGCATCGAAGCCAGCGGCGGCGATGGAGTGTTCGACAATGGCAACGAAGTCCGTGTGCCCCTCGCGGACGTGCGTGTCTCCGCAGTGAATCCGCGCATGCTCACCGTCCGCCCCGTCGCGCCGCTCTCGGGCGACCGGTTCCGGCTCGTTCTCGGCGCTTCTGCAGGCATTGCGCTCGCGGATGTGGGCGCACATGTGCTGGATGGCGATGCGGACGGACGCGCCGGCGGAGAGTTCTCCGTCACGCTCGATACAGTGCCGGAACGCGCACCATGAGTCGGCACATCGCAGTATGGGCCGCCGGCCTCGTGTGTCTCGTCATTGCAGGTCAGGCGGCGGCGGAGCCTTATCTCGCCACGTACGCCGGCTTCAAATGCTCACAATGTCACGTGAACCCCACAGGCGGTGGCATGCGCAACACGTTCGGCAACAGCTGGGCACAAACCCAGCTCGCGGCCACGCGCATCGGCCCGGAAGACGAGCTGTGGACGGGCGTGGTGAACCGCTTTCTCGCGGTCGGCGGCAACGCGCGCGCCGAGGGCACGTGGACGCGCATTCCGCACGAGCACGACGCGAACGCCTTCGATGTGCAGGAGGCGCGGTTGTATCTCGAAGCGAGCGTCATTCCGTCGCGACTGTCGTTCTACGTGGATGAGCTCGTCGCGCCCGGCAACGCGGACAATCGCGAGGCGAACATTCGATTCTGGGTGCAGGAAGGCAATCTCTACGTGAAAGCCGGGCGCATGTATCTGCCGTTCGGGTGGCGTCTGGAAGACGACAACGCCTTCGTGCGCCAGCTCTCGGGTATCAACATGCAGACGCCGGACAGCGGGGTCGAGGTGGGGCTCGAGAGGCCGAACTGGACGTTGCAGCTCGCCGTGAGCAACGGCTCGGGCGGCGCACCCGAGAACGACAATGGCAAGCAGGTCACCGGCCGCGCGGAGTACGTGCAGACGCACTGGCGCATCGGCGCTTCGGCCGCCTTCAACGACAGTGATGCCGGAGACCGCACGGCCGGTGCGTTGTTCGCCGGATTGCGGCTGGGGCCGACCGTGTGGCTCGGCGAGGTGGATTACGTCGAGGATGACAGTCTGGACAATCGGGATTCCGTTGCGGCGCTGGCCGAGCTGAACTGGTTCGTCCGCAAGGGGCACGTGCTCAAGCTCACGCACGAATGGCTCGACCCCGATCGGGATGTCGATGAAGACGAGCAAACGCGCTCCAGTTTCGTGTACGAGTGGTGGCCCGTGCAGTTCCTCGAAACGCGCGTCGGTGTGCGCCTGTACGACGGCATTCCGCAGAACAACATGCAGAACCGCACGGAAGCGTTCGCACAACTGCACGCGTACTTCTGAAGGCGCTTCAGGCGCGTGCAGCCGCAGTCAGTTCAAAGGGCGTCGCCGCGGGGACTCCCGCCATGCCGGGATCGTGGCGGGGTCGGGGAACAGGGGGGCACCGTGGTGCAGAACGACGGTGCCCAGGTCGGCTTCCGCGTCCTCGTGAGCCGCGTGTGCGTTCGGCTGCATGTTCCAGTTGTGTGCGGGGCCGGGCGCAGCAGGTAACAGGACGTGCAGCGTCGCTCCGGAGGTTTCGTTGTTGCTCGCCCAGAGACGGCCCTCGTGTGCCGTGATGATGGTGCGGCAGATGGCGAGCCCCAGCCCCAGACCGTCCGGTTTGGTAGTGAAGAACGGCGCGAAGATCGTTTCCGTATCCGGCAGTCCGGTGCCGTTGTCGCAGATGTCGATCTGGATGCTGCCGTCGCGGGCCCGGGTCGTGATCTCGAGGTGCCGCTCGTGCGCCGGTTTGCCGGCCATGGCATCGCACGCGTTGACGATCAGGTTCACGATCACCTGCTGGAGCGGCACGCGATCGATCAACGCGGCCGGCAGGTTCTTGTCGAACCGCAGCGCCGTCGTCACGCGATGTGCGATCAGATGGCTCTTCTCCAGCGCGAGCACATCGAGCAGGCACTCGTTTGCATCGACGGGTTGCACCTGAGCCATGCCGCGCACGAAGAGCCCACGCAGGCGCCGGATGATCTCCGTCATCCTGCGGTTCTCGGAAATGATGTCGGCCAGGATGTCATCGACCAGTCGCAGGTCGGGCCGCCGCCTGGATAGCGCGACTCGTGCGGCCTGGGCATTGCTCAGAATGGCGGTGAGCGGCTGCTTGACCTCATGGGCGAGGGCGGCAGACAGCTCGCCGAGCAGCGACACCCGATACAGCCGCGCAATCTGCTCGCGCTGCTCGGTGAGTTGCGCTTCCTGGGCCTTGCGCTCCGTTGTGTCGCCATACACACCCATCATCCGCAACGGCTTGCGTTTCGCATCGGAAATCACCTTGCCGCGGATGCTGAACCAGCGAAAGCTGCCGTCGCGACCGCGTGCACGGAACTCGATTTCCGCACTGCCACCGCATTCGACCGCACGCTGGGCAGCGTGCACGAGCGGCCCGCGGTCGTCCGGGTGCACGTACTTTGTCACGGCGGCGAAGGTCCGTGAACGCGTGAGGCCTCGCGAGGGCGCAGAGCGCGATTCCCTGGCGCGCCAGGTTACCCGGTCGCGCACGATGTCCCACTCCCACGTGCCCATCTGAGCGGCACCGAGCGCGAGCTTCAGGTTCTCGGTCTGCCATTGGGCGACCTTCCTTGCATGCTTCAGCTCCGCGAGTGATGCCGCGAGGAGCATGAAGGAGGACGCGGCGATGATGAGGAAGATCTGCATGGCGCGCGCGGCCGCGTCCGGCGTTTGTGCGTGGAACGGGCCCGTGCCGTTCAGTACGCCGAGAATGGCGCACGTGGCGACAATCGCGACGCTGAGGCTCGCGCCGGCGACTCCCCAGCGCATGGCGGCCCAGAGCAGAAAGGGCAGCGGCAGATTCAGCAGAACGAGCGCGTGCTCCTGCGGATGCTCACGCTGAAACACGATCACCGAGGCGATGCACAGCCCGAGGAAGAGCAGCGTCATCTCGATGCCTTGTGCGACGCTGATCTGGCGCAGGGCCCGGAATCCTCCGCGGACGGCAATGACGATGATCGGCGCGACGGTGAGCGCGGCGAGCGAGTTCGAGAATGTTCGCGTTCCCCAGATCTGCCAGAAATCACCGTAGCGCCAGCCGACGAGCGCGACGAACGCCACGTCGAGGAACGAGGTGATCGCGGGGACAGCCGCGCCGGCCACCGCGATGAACACCGATACGTCGCGCATCCGGTCGAAGCGTAGCGGCCGCCCGAGGTAGCGCAGGATGAGCGCCGCGCCGAGCACCGCTTCGGCCGTGTTGCTGACGAGCCAGCAGGCGGTCATGGTCCACGGCACACCCAGAGAGAGCTCGGCGACGAAATGCGCCGGAATGATGGCGCCGATGAGAAGCGGCCAGCGGCGCGGCCGGGACAGCAGGAGCGCCGCCAGCAGGATGGCGTTCGGCGGCCAGAGCGTGGAGACCGGTGCGACTTTGAAAGTCAGCGCGAAACCCAGATACACGCCGCCGAGATACGCAACGGCCAGTGCAGCGGCCGCCAGCAGCATGCGCGGCGAGCAGAGCGGTGCATCGCGCATGGCGAGCGCATGGGGTGAATCGTCGCTCGGTAGCAGCATCGACCAGGCTTTCACGGTCGCCGCCGCTGCGCGTGAAAAGGGATGTCGGGCGACCGTGTACATCCTGCCAACACTTCAGAGGGATCGGAGAGGGTCGCCCCGACGCTTTGCGCTCAACAATGGCCCAAGGTCCAATAGACAAGCGCTGCAGTCTCGATTTCGAGCCGGTCGGCGCGGAACGCGGCGCACGGCCGCGCGCGTCGCATCGCAGCATGCAACGGGCAGCCTGCGCCGCATTCGATGAACACAATCCGATGCGCGCACGCGCGGTATCAGCGATCCGCCGGGAAGGTGAACGGCTGACCGGAGGGACGCATCGGCACGATCTCCGGGGCCCCGAGTCGCCGCGGTGGCAGACCCGTCGGAATGCCGAGGGAGGCCGCCAGATGAACGAGCTCCGCCAGCGAGCGTGCACCCATCTTGTGCATCACCCGCGCACGGTGGACCTTCACGGTTTTCTCGACCGTGCCGAGATCGGCCGCGATCTGCTTGTTCAGCCGGCCGGCGACGACATGCTCCAGCACCTGACGCTCACGCGGCGTAAGGCTCGCGAAACGCTGCGCTACAACCTTCTGGAGCGACTCCTTCGTGCGCTCGGCGGCATCGACGCGCAGCGCTTCCTCCACGGCGGTGAACAGCTCGCTCTGCTCCACGGGCTTCATGAGGAAGTTGACCGCGCCGGCCTTGAGCGCACGCACGGTCGTGCCGATGCTGCCGTTCGCGGTGAGAAAAATGATGGGGCGGCGGCATCCCGAGGCGGCGAGGCAGGCCTGAACCTCCAGGCCTCCGCAATCGGGCATGGCGAGATCGAGAATGATGCAGCCGGGGACGCAGGGGTCGTGTGCGGCCAGAAACTCGGCGCCGGTCGCAAAGGCTCGGGAATCGTAGCCTGCCGAGCGCAGCAGACGTGCGAGCGCCTTGCGTACGTCTGCATCGTCGTCGACGACATAAATGGTTGCGGGCGGTGTGTCCATTCCAACCTCCGGCGGAAACGGGTTGTGCGCATGGGCATCCTTCCCCCCGGCCGAAAC
>Ga0164243_10015405_pt1 | contig 10568 bp, 8 predicted proteins | sample OricompcompostOP_FD_108781 | JGI IMG/M metagenome (GOLD analysis project Ga0164243, IMG submission 108781) | Organic Plus compost microbial communities from Emeryville, California, USA - Original compost - Organic plus compost (OP) | ecosystem: Engineered > Solid waste > Mixed feedstock >...
CCCTCGACGACCACGGTGATCTCCCCGCGCACGCCCTCGGCCGCCCACGCGGCCAGCTCGCCCAGCGGCCCCCGCTTGACCTCCTCGTACGTCTTGGTCAGCTCGCGGCAGACGGCGCCGCGGCGGTCGGCGCCGAAGACCTCGGCCATCGCGGCGAGGGTGTCGTCGAGGCGGTGCGGTGCCTCGAAGTAGACGAGGGTGCGGCGCTCGCCGGCGACCTCCCGCAGCCGGCCGAGGCGCTCGCCCGCCTTGCGGGGCAGGAACCCCTCGAAGCAGAACCGGTCGACGGGCAGCCCGGACAGGGCGAGCGCGGTGAGCACGGCGGACGGTCCGGGCACCGCGGTGACCCGGATGTCCTGCTCGACGGCGGCGGCGACCAGCCGGTAGCCGGGGTCGGACACGGAGGGCATGCCGGCGTCGGTGACGAGCAGCACGCGCGCGCCGCCCGTCAGCTCCTCGACCAGCTCGGGCGTGCGGGCGGTCTCGTTGCCCTCGAAGTACGACACCACCCGCCCCTTGGGGGTGACGCCGAGCGCCTGGGTCAGCCGGCGCAGCCGCCGGGTGTCCTCGGCGGCGACGACGTCGGCGCCGGCGAGTTCCTCGGCGAGCCGGGGCGGGGCGTCGGAGACGTCGCCGATGGGGGTGCCTGCGAGTACGAGGGTTCCGGTCACGCGTCCATCCTCCCAGGAGCGGACGGAGGCGGGGCATACCGCCCATGCGCGGGACTCACACAGCGCCGTTCCCTACGATGGCGCGGTGACCAGTACCGCGTCCTCCACGGACACCCGCCAGGAGCAGTCGCCGCTCGAGCAGCGGCAGACGTGGCAGCACCGGCTGCGGCGTTTCGGCCACCGTGCGTCCGCCGTCAGAGGCGATGTCCGCGACCGCCTGGTTCCGCCGTACACCGAGCCGTCGGGCCGGCTGTGGAAGACGCTCGGCGTGCCGCCGGTGCTCGCCGACCGTCTCGTCCGCTGGTCGGGGTGGGGCGGTCCGCTGCTGGTGACGCTGGTGGCGGGGGTGCTGCGGTTCTGGAACCTGGGCCACCCCAAGGCGGTGATATTCGACGAGACGTACTACGCGAAGGACGCGTGGGCGATCGTCCACCGCGGCTTCGAGGTGAACTGGGACAAGGACGTCAACCGGATCGTCCTGGACTCGGGCGGCAACGTCCCGATCCCGACGGACGCCGCGTACGTCGTCCATCCGCCGGTCGGCAAGTACGTGATCGGCCTGGGCGAGCTGCTCTTCGGCTTCGACCCGTTCGGGTGGCGGTTCATGACGGCGCTGCTCGGCACGCTGTCGGTGCTGATGCTGTGCCGGATCGGGCGCCGTCTGTTCCGCTCGACGTTCCTCGGCTGTCTCGCGGGTGCGCTGATGGCGGTGGACGGGCTGCACTTCGTGATGAGCCGCACGGCGCTGCTCGACGGCGTGCTGATGTTCTTCGTGCTGGCCGCCTTCGGCTGTCTGCTGATCGACCGGGACAGGGCGCGCGAGAAGCTGGCCGCCGCGCTGCCGGTGGACGCGGACGGGCGGGCCCGTCCGGACGTGGACGCCGCCGAGAACACCCGGATCGGTTTCCGGCCATGGCGTCTCGCGGCGGGCCTGCTGCTGGGCCTGGCGATCGGCACGAAGTGGAACGGCCTGTACATCATGGCCGCTTTCTGTGTGATGTCCGTGCTGTGGGACGTCGGCGCGCGCCGGGTCGCGGGCGCGGTGCGGCCCCGGGTCGCGGTGCTGAAGCGGGACCTGGGCTGGGCGTTCCTGTCGACCGTGCCGGTGGCGGTGTTCACGTACTTCGCGTCCTGGATCGGCTGGATCCTCTCCGCGACGGACGGCAGCGGCGGTTATTACCGCGACTGGGCCACCCGCGACGGGCGGAAGAGCGACTGGGCGTGGCTGTTCCCCGACTGGTGGCGCAGCCTGTGGCACTACGAGAACCAGGTGTACGAGTTCCACGTCGGCCTGTCCTCGCCGCACACGTACGAGTCCAACCCGTGGAGCTGGATCGTCGCCGGCCGCCCGGTGTCGTACTTCTACGAGTCGCCCGCGCCCGGCGTGGACGGCTGCCCGGTGGACGCGGGCGAGAAGTGCGCGCAGGAGGTCCTCGCCATCGGCACGCCGATGCTGTGGTGGGTGGGCTGCCTGGCCCTGCTCTACGTCCTGTGGCGCTGGGCGTTCCGCCGCGACTGGCGCGCGGGCGCGATCGCGTGCGGCGTCGCCGCGGGGTACGCCCCCTGGTTCCTGTACCAGGAACGCACGATCTTCTACTTCTACGCGATCGTCTTCCTGCCGTTCCTGTGCCTGGCGGTGGCGATGCTCCTGGGCGCGGTCGTCGGCCCGCCCCGCTCCACGGACACCCGCCGCGTGGCGGGAGCGACGGCGGCGGGCGTCCTCACCCTGCTGATCGTGTGGAACTTCATCTACTTCTGGCCGATCTACACCGGCACCCCGATCCCGATCGACGACTGGCGGTCGCGGATGTGGCTGGACACGTGGGTGTAGCCCTCCGGGCGCCTTGACCGGGGCGCGGCGCCTTGCCGCGCCCTGCCCGGTCTCACCCCCCGTACCGGCGGCGCAGATCGTCGGTGACGCCGGCCATCGTCCGGGCCGCGTGCTCCGGGGCCTCGTCGAGGGGGTGCCCGGACTGGGGGTCGTAGGCGGTGAGTCCGGTTTCCTTCTCCACGACGGCCGCGAGGGCGGCGATCCGGCCGATCACGGACTCGGCGCCCTCACCGGTGTGCCAGTAGGGCACGGTGACACCGACCTCGCCGCCGTAGACGTACAGCTCGATCCCGGTGCCGTCATGGCTCAACGCGCGCTCGGTGGACCCCTCGTCGTCGATCTCCACCTCCCCCAGGAGGTCCCTGGCCTGCGGAACGATCCGCTCCCAGGCGTCGAGGAGGTGACCGGGAATCGCCTCGTCCCCCTCGTCCGCCTCGGCCGCGTCCTCCAGCGCCTTGAGGGCGTCGTCCCAGGACTGCCCGTAGCGCCGGCTGAGGAAGAGGATGTCGTAGCTCACCGCGTGATCGTAGTCACCCGGTCCGGCGCGCGCGGGAGGGGGTCTCTTTGGGACAACGATCCTTCGCACCCGCCCCCTTGGGCGCTCACAGCGCATAGGGTTCGGGACGTGCCGGGCTTTTGAACGCGTTCAGAAGACGCGGGGCCCGGCCGGGGGAGGACAGCCCGATGGGCAAGGGGGTCAAGGCCGCCGTCGTCGGCGGCGTGTTCGCCGTGATGGTCGGCGGTGCGGGGTACGGGGCGTACAACATCGTCTCGGCCCTGAACGGGGACGGGGGCGGCGGTGCGAGCGCGGCGGAGACGCGCAAGTCGGGGCCGCCCGAGAAGGACGAGGTGCGCGAGACGACCGACGCGTTCTTCGGCGCCTGGGAGAAGGGGCAGGCCACGCGGGCCGCCTCGTACACGAACAACGCGCAGGACGCGGGCGCGCTGCTGGCCGCCTACGGCGAGGAGGCCCGAATAGGGCGGGTGGACATCACGCCGGGCGCCCCGCGCGGCACCACCGTGCCGTTCACGGTGAAGGCGACCGTCTCCGCCGACGGCGTCTCCAAGCCCCTGCGCTACACCAGCACGCTGACGGTCGTGCGCGGGCAGACCACCGGCCGCGCGCTGGTCGACTGGAAGCCGTCCGTCGTGCACCCGGACCTGAGGGACGGGGACACCCTCGTCACCGGGGAGTCCGCGCAGCCGCCCATCGAGGCGGTGGACCGCGACGGCACCGTGCTGACGAGGGAGAAGTACCCCTCCCTCGGCCCGGTCCTGGACACCCTGCGGGGCAAGTACGGCGAGAAGGCGGGCGGCAGCCCGGCCGTCGAACTGTCGATCCGGCACGCGACCGACGAGGCGGACACCCCGCTGCTCACCCTCGCCAAGGGCGAGGCCGGCAAGCTGCGCACCACGCTCAGCGCCGGGGTGCAGGCGGCCGCCGAGACTGCGGTGAAGCAGTACCAGGAGTCCTCGGTGGTGGCGCTGAAGCCGAGCACCGGCGAGGTGCTGGCGGTCGCCAACAACCGCGGCGACGGCTTCAACGCGGCCTTCCAGGGCCAGGTCGCCCCCGGCTCCACCATGAAGATCATCACCGCCGCGATGCTCATCGACCACGGCGTGACCTCCATGAACGGCCCGGCGCCCTGCCCGGACACCGCGACCTGGCAGAGCCAGACCTTCAAGAACCTCACCGGCATGGAGCCGAACGAGGGCGCCACCCTGGCCAACAGCTTCCTGCGCTCCTGCAACACCGCCTTCATCAAGCTGATCGACGAGGAGCCGCTCGGCGACGCCTCGCTCACCGAGGAGGCGCAGGAGCGGTTCGGGCTCGGCCGGGACGACTGGAAGACGGGCATCGCCTCCTTCGACGGCAGCGTGCCGGCCTCCGGCGGCCCGGACCGCGCGGCGAACGCCATCGGGCAGGGCCAGGTGCAGATGAACCCGCTGAACATGGCCTCGGTGACGGCCACCGCGATCACGGGCGCGTTCCGCCAGCCGTACCTGGTCTCCCCCGAGCTGGACGGCCGTCAGCTGGCGCAGGCGAAGGGACTGCCCGCACAGACGTCGGCGCAGCTCAAGGAGATGATGCGGCTCACCGCCACCCAGGGCACGGCGGTGCGGGCGATGTCCGGCCTGGGCGGTGACATCGGCGCGAAGACGGGTTCCGCGGAGGTCGACGGGAACGCCACGTCGGACAGCTGGTTCACCGGTTTCCGGGGCGATGTCGCGGCGGCGGCGATGGCCCAGCAGGGCGGCCACGGCGGCGACGCGGCCGGGCCGATTGTCGCAGCCGTGCTACGAGCGGGCGGCTGAGCGCACGGCCCTCGCGGCGGGACTTTAGGGTGGGGGCCGTCGTCGGCGCGGCTGCGCCGACGGGGCCTTGACTCGATCGAGAGCCACGCGGGCCGCGGGGGGCCGGGGCGGGGCGACGGAGGACGGACACCAGTGGGGAACAGAGGGCGCGCCGGGGACCGGCGGAACATGAGACCGGTCGTGATCGGCGCGGCGATGGCCGTGCTGATGGGCGGCGCCGGCTACGGCGCGTACGCACTCGTGGACGGCGCGGGCCGGGACGGCGGGGACTCCGCCTCCCAGGCGGAGGCCGTGAAGTCGGGGCCGCTGTCGGCCGAGGAGGTCACCGCCGCCGCCGGGACGTTCCTCACCGCCTGGCAGTCCGGCCAGGTCGCCGAGGCCGCCGCCGCGACCGACGATCCGGTGGCCGCGAAGGCGGCGCTGATCTCGTACGTGAAGGACGCCCGCGTCCGGAACCTGGCCCTCACCCCGGGAGCCCCCGCCCGGAACTCGGTCACCTTCGCCGTGAAGGGCACGGTGACGTACGAGCGGACGACGAAGCCGCTGACGTACGACAGCACGCTGACCGTGGTGCGGCGGGCCGGGGACGGGGAGCCGCGCGTCGCCTGGCGGCCGTCCGTGCTGCACCCGGAGCTGCGGGAGGGCGACAAGCTGGTCACCGGCGAGGCGGGCACCCCGCCGGTGAAGGCGCTGGACCGCGACGGCGGCGAGCTGACCACGGAGAAGTACCCGTCGCTGAAGTCCGTGCTGGACAGTCTGCGCGACAAGTACGGCGAGAAGGCGGGCGGCGAGGCCGGTGTCGAGCTGCGTGTGGTGCGCGGCGAGGCGTCGAAGAAGGCGGAGCTGTCCGACACGACCCTGCTGGAGCTGAGCGAGGGCACGCCGGGCACGGTGAAGACCACGCTGAGCCCGTCCCTGCAGGCGCTCGCCGAGACCGAGGTGGCGAAGCGGAAGCAGGCCTCGGTGGTGGTGATGCGGCCGTCGACCGGCGAGATACTCGCGGCGGCGAACTCCTCGCACGGCTTCAACGTCGCCTTCCAGGGATCGCTGGCGCCGGGCTCCACGATGAAGGTGGTCACCTCCTCGATGCTGATCGAGAAGGGCCTCGCCTCCATCGACAAGAAGCACCCGTGCCCCAAGTACTTCAGCTACGGCGGCTGGAAGTTCCAGAACCTGGACAAGTTCCAGATCAAGGACGGCACGTTCCGCGCGAGCTTCGCCGCCTCCTGCAACACGGCCTTCATCAGCCAGGCCCCGAAGCTGGAGGACGACGACCTCACGAAGTTCGCCCAGGACTACTTCGGTCTCGGCCGCAACGACTGGAAGGTCGGGGTGTCCACGTTCGACGGCGCGGTGCCGGTGCAGTCGAAGGCGCCGATGGCCGCGTCGCTGATAGGCCAGGGCGGGGTGCGGATGAACCCGCTGAACATGGCGTCGGTGTCGGCGACGGTGAAGGCGGGCGTCTTCCACCAGCCGTACCTGGTGTCGCCGGAGGTCGACGGGCGCCTGCTCGCGACCGCGCCGCGCACCCTGTCCGCGGACACGCTCGCGCAGGTGCGGGAGCTGATGTCGTACACGGCGAGCGCCGGGACGGCCACGGAGGCGATGGCCGGAATCGGCGGTGACCGGGGCGCGAAGACGGGCTCGGCCGAGGTGGACGGACAGAAGAAGCCGAACGGCTGGTTCACCGCGTACAGCGGCGACCTGGCGGCGGCGGCCGTCGTGCAGGCCGGCGGCCACGGCGGATCGACGGCGGGCCCGATCGTGGCGTCGCTGCTGAAGGCGGGCGGCTGAGGCCCGCGCTCCGGACGGCCCGGGCGGTCAGTGCGGTACCGGCTGGGCCGTCTTCACGTGGGTGAGGCGGAGGAAGCGGGACAGGGTCTTGGTGTCGAACTCGACCACCGAGTGGCCCTGGCCGGTGTGGAACTCCACCACCGCCTGCACCCGGCCGCACGGCCACACCCGTGTGCCGCCGCTGTCGACGGGCGCCTTGAGACCGTGTTCCAGCAGGTCCCGGTCGACGACCCATCCGAGGGGCCGCGTCCCGGGCAGGTCCACGCGCACATTGCGGGGATCGCGCACGGGGTCGTACCGCAGGACCACGGGGACGGCCCCGTGACTCTCCAGCAGGGGATCCTCATCCGTCACGATGTGGACTCGCGCGTACTGCTCGATCACGGACATCGGTGGGCCCCTTACGCTGCGTCGTGCGCCCGGCAAGGCATTCATGGCTTACAAGCCCTGTACCCACCCCTGTCCCATCCTGCACCCAAATCGGAATCTGCGCTTCCGAGCGGCCTATATCACAGATGAGGTACCCACCGAGCCGGGCGAGACGTAGGACAACCCACTCGCTCTTGCGAATGGTTCGCAAGAGGGGACATCATCGAGTCCGTGCACGCACCTGACGGATTCATCGACGTTCCCGTGTCCGCCGCCGCCGGCGTCCTCGCCGCCGGCGCGATCGCCGTGAGCCTGCGCGGCGCGCGCCGCGAGCTCGACACCGCCGCGCGGCCCGGCGCGGGCGGCGGGGCCGAGCGCACCGCCCCGCTGGCCGGGCTGGTCGCGGCGTTCATCTTCGCCGTGCAGATGCTGAACTTCCCGGTGGCCGCGGGCACCAGCGGCCACCTTCTCGGCGGCGCGCTCGCCGCGATCCTCGTCGGCCCGTACACGGGTGTGCTGTGCGTGTCCGTGGTGCTGCTGCTCCAGGCCGTGCTGTTCGCCGACGGCGGTCTGACCGCGCTCGGTGTGAACATCACCACGATGGCGCTCACCACCACCGTGGTCGCCTACGCCCTGTTCCGGGTGCTGGTGAAACTGCTGCCGAACTCCCGCCGCTCGGTGACCGCCGCGTCCTTCGTGGCCGCCCTGGTCTCCGTCCCCGCCTCCGCGGTCGTCTTCACCCTGCTGTACGCGGTGGGCGGCACCACCGACGTGTCGATCGGCAAGGTCGCCACCGCGATGGTCGGTGTGCACGTCCTCATCGGTCTCGGCGAGGCCGCCATCACCGCGCTGACCGTCGGCGCGGTCATCGCCGTACGCCCCGACCTGGTGCACGGGGCGCGCGGGCTGCGGCAGCAGCTCAAGCTGCGGGTGAACGGCGAGCTGGTCGACGCCCCCGAGGCCGCGGAGCCCGTCCCGGCCGCCGCGCGCTCCCCGCGCACGGTGTGGATCGCCGGCCTGGTCACCTCGCTGCTGCTCGCCGGCTTCGTCAGCTTCTACGCCTCCGCGAACCCCGACGGCCTGGAGAAGGTCGCCGCCGACCACGGCATCGACAAGCAGGCCGAGGAGCACGCGGCCGCGGACTCGCCGCTCGCCGACTACGGAGTGAAGGACGTGGACGACGCCCGGCTGTCCGGCGGCCTCGCGGGCGTGATCGGCGTGGGCGTGACGGTCGTGGCCGGCACGGGCGTGTTCTGGGCGGTCCGCCGCCGGCGCACCACCGACGAGGAGGCGGAGGCCACCTCCCCCGCCGACACGAGCGTCTGACGTGGGCGCGGGTCACTCCCACCGGCTCTACCGGCACGGCCACTCCCCCGTGCACGCGCTGCCGCCGCACACCAAGCTCGCCGCGGTGCTCGCGTTCGTGATCGTGGTCGTGTCGACGCCGCGCGAGGCGATGTGGGCGTTCGCGGCGTACGCGGTGCTGCTCGGCGCGGTCGCGTACGCGGCGCGCGTGCCGGCCGGGTTCCTGCTGAAGCGGCTGCTGATCGAGGTGCCGTTCGTCGCGTTCGCCGTGCTGCTGCCGTTCGTCGCCGAGGGCGAGCGGGTCGATGCCCTCGGGCTGTCGCTGAGCGTGAACGGCCTGTGGGGCGCCTGGAACGTGCTGGCCAAGGGCACCCTCGGCGTCGCGGCGTCCGTCCTGCTCGCCGCCACCACCGAGCTGCGGGAGCTGCTGCACGGCCTCCAGCGGCTCAGGCTGCCGCCGCTGCTGGTGCAGATCGCGTCCTTCATGGTCCGCTACGGCGACGTCATCACCGACGAGATGCGCCGGATGCGGATCGCCCGCGAGTCCCGGGGCTTCGAGGCGCGCGGGATACGGCACTGGGGTGTGCTCGCCAAGTCGGCGGGCGCGCTGTTCATCCGCTCCTACGAGCGCGGCGAGCGCGTCCATCTGGCGATGGTGAGCCGCGGCTACACCGGGGTCATGCCGGTGATCGACGAGGTGGCGGCGTCCCGGGCGCAGTGGTCGTACGCCCTGGCCCTCCCCTGCGCCGCCCTCGTCGTGTGTCTGCTGGGATGGACCCTGTGAGTACTGCTTCCCTGGAGGTCTCCAGCCTCGCCTTCGCCTACCCCGACGGCCATCAGGCCCTGTTCGGCGTGGACTTCACCATCGGGCGCGGCGAGCGGGTCGCGCTGCTCGGGCCGAACGGCGCCGGCAAGACGACGCTCGTGCTGCACCTCAACGGCATCCTCACCGGCGGTGCGGGCACCGTCCGCGTGGCCGGTCTGGAGGTCGGCAGGCGGAACATGGCGGAGATCCGGCGCCGGGTCGGCATCGTCTTCCAGGACCCGGACGACCAGCTGTTCATGCCGACGGTGCGGGAGGACGTGGCGTTCGGACCGGCGGCGGCCGGGCTGAAGGGGGCCGAGCTGGAGGCGCGCGTGGACCGGGCGCTGGAGCGGGTCGGCATGGCGGAGTTCAAGGACCGCCCGCCGCACCACCTCTCCTTCGGGCAGCGGCGCCGGGTGGCCGTGGCGACCGTGCTCGCGATGGAGCCGGAGATCCTGGTCCTGGACGAGCCGTCCTCCAACCTCGACCCGGCGTCGCGCCGTGAACTGGCCGACATCCTGCGGTCGTTGGACGTCACCGTCCTGATGGTCACGCACGACCTGCCGTACGCGCTGGAGCTGTGCCCGCGTTCCCTGGTCCTCAGCGACGGGGTGATCGCGGCGGACGGCCCGACGGGTGAGCTGCTCGCCGACGACGCGCTGATGCGGGCGCACCGCCTGGAGCTGCCGTACGGCTTCGACCCGCGGTCCGTGCCGGCGCCGCCCGCCCGTGGGTGACGAGCGCGCCGCACCCTGGAATCGCAGGCGTGGCAGCGTGGTTGCACCCACTGTCGCAGGCGAGTGGAAGGAACGACAGGACGTGGACGTCGAGGTGCGGGGCACGGTGGCCGGCGGCTGGGAACCGGTCCGGGAGGCGTTCGCCCGGAACTTCGAGCGGCTCGGGGAGCGGGGCGCCGCGCTCGCCGTGTACCGGGACGGCCGCAGGGTCGTGGAGCTGTGGGCCGGCACGAAGGACGTCGACGGTGACGCGCCCTGGCAGCGGGACACCGCGCAGGTCGTGCGGTCGGCGACCAAGGGGGTCGCGGCCGCCGCGGTGCTGATGCTGCACGAGCGGGGGCTGCTGGACCTGGACGCGCCGGTCGGCCGGTACTGGCCCGAGTTCAAGGCGCACGGCAAGGAGGGCGTGCTGGTCCGGCACGTCCTCGGGCACCGCGCCGGGCTGCCGGTGCTGGACCGCCCGCTGAGCTTCGCCGACGCCGCCGACCCGGTACGGGCCGCGGAGGCCGTGGCCTCGCAGGCCCCCGTGTGGGAGCCGGGCACGGACCACGGTTACCACGCGCTGACGTACGGCTGGCTGGTGGACGAACTGGTGCGCCGGGTGACCGGGAAGGGCACCGGGGAGTGGATCGCGTCCGAGATCGCGGCTCCCCTCGGCGGGCTGGACCTGTGGGTGGGCCTCCCGTCCTCCGAGGCGCATCGCGTCGGGCGGGTCGGCAAGGTCGAGGCGCCCGAGCCGG
>Ga0164243_10015406_pt1 | contig 10568 bp, 11 predicted proteins | sample OricompcompostOP_FD_108781 | JGI IMG/M metagenome (GOLD analysis project Ga0164243, IMG submission 108781) | Organic Plus compost microbial communities from Emeryville, California, USA - Original compost - Organic plus compost (OP) | ecosystem: Engineered > Solid waste > Mixed feedstock >...
GAAAGCAATACCGGAAAGCCGATCATTAAGACAAATTGAACATCAAAATATTCCGAAAACAGGTTATGATAATGGGCAAAATCACTGGGAGAGCGACCGATCGCCTGACGATGTTCCCAGGCAAAAAAGATTTGCAGCGGAACGGAAAACAACAACACCAGAAAATTAACGATGGCTAACCAACCCGTTTGCCGGAGGTTTAGGTTAAGTAGCGCTTTATGATAACGGAATGGTTTCAATGGCATAACCCACTTCCCCCATTTCATAAATAAAAATTTCTTCCAACGAAAGCGGTAAAACATCCAATATCACCGGCTGCCATTTCCTGAATTCGATGAGAATATCCTCGACATCCCCGCGCACGATGCATAGCAAGACGCTGCCCCGCTCCTCTTTATATAAAAGGTCGACCGAACGGAATAAATCCTCAGGAAGTCCGTCTTTAAAAGCTGCTTGTACTTTATGTATTTCCGACTTCACATCATCGAGTTCCCTATCTAATACTAATTGGCCAGCATGCAACATGCCGATATGGTCGCAAAAGTCTTCGATTTCTCTGAGGTTGTGAGAGGAAATCAGGATAGTGACTTCGCGTTCAGCGATATCGTGCAACAGCAAGCTTTTTATTTTTTTGCGCATGACCGGATCCAATCCGTCAAACGGTTCATCCAAAATAAAGACATCCGCCATGGTTGATAGCAATAACCAAAAGGCGACCTGCCGTTTGGTGCCTTTGGATAATTTATGAATTTTCTTGCGGGGATCCAAACGAAACACCTCATGCAATGCATGAAATCGCTCATCACTCCACGTGGGATAAATCTGTTTATAAAATTGTGCCATCTGTTGGATGGTATATTGTGAAAAGAAATAGAGGGCATCTGGCATGAAAACGAACCGTTCTTGAATGGCTGGATTTTCAAACACGGGCTGACTGGAAATGGTAACTTGCCCTCGCTCCGGTTGGTAAACCCCTGCGATCGTTTTCAGCAATGTCGTTTTCCCAGCCCCGTTTGTACCAAGAAGCCCGTAAATGGAACCTTTTTTTACAGTAAACGAGACATCTTTTAATACATCTCCCTCATCAAAACGCTTCCAAAGATTTTTTGCCTCAATCATCATGCTCCCCTCCGTTTATCTTTTGATCCAGTTCTTTCAAGAGTTGATAGAGCTCATTGAATGTTAATCCGAGATATAATCCTTCGGCTATTAAACGGGTGAGTTCACTTTTAATCTTCCTTCTTTTTTCCGCCTTCTCGATGTCAGGAACGCTGTTTACGTAACTGCCTTTTCCTTTAATGGAGTAAATATATCCTTGCGTTTCTAACTCACGATAGGCTTTTTGGATGGTGTTTGGATTAATGGTCAACTGTTCAGCCAAAGCTCTGACGGAAGGCAGTTGTTCATCCTTTTTCCAAACATCATTAATAATGAGGGTTTTAATTTTCTCGACCAGTTGTTCATAAATCGGCTTACGGCTTCGCCAATCTAAATCAAACATAAACGCCCTCCCGTTCTTAAACCGTACCAACTGTACTATTATTCATAGTACAGTATTATTTTATAAAAAATCTTCAAAAAAAGGAAGTGATATTTGCAAAAACTTTTCGACATTTATTCGTATTTAATATCAATGGGGCAGGTTTTTTAATCCAATACTAAAAAGCCTGAAGAATTCATCCCTCAGGCATTTTTAAAAAAATAAAAAACGCACTTCCTCGGAGACAATCTCTCGAAAAAGCACGTTACTCAAAGATTATGTATGGTGACCTGCACAGGACTTGAACCTGTGACCCCTACCCTGTCAAGGTAGTGCTCTCCCAACTGAGCTAGCAGATCATTTTTTAAGATGTTTTGGAATTTCAAAGGACAACTATAACTATACACGCCTTTGTTTCATTCGTCAAGGGGTTTTTAAAAATTTTTTTCGTGCCGATAAAAATACAGGTTTTCCCCCGTATAACTTGCTATCCGGTGGTTGGCTCATCTTCGGCTTTATTTGATGCATCGAATAGCGCTTCTTCTTCATCTCGAAGGTGGTGCGCTAATCGACTCGAGGCATTGGCAGCAATGCTCGCCACAAGATCGTCCAAAAAAGTGTGGACACCACGCCCGGTTTTGTTATCAAGTTTTTTTATAATGCCCGTTTTCGCCTTGTCGAGATATCCAAACGTTGTAACGGCAATGCTCCCATAACCGTATACCGCACCGATTGCGATGGTTTCATCGATACCAAATAACCCTTCGTCTTGAGCGACAATGGATTGCAACGGCTCCGAAAGTTTCCCTTCCTCTGCTAATTTATCCAATTCAATTCCAACGAGCAAAGCATGTTGCATTTCCCTTTTTTCAAGAACAGCCAATACGCTTTCCAAACAATCTTGCATAGTTAAATTCGGTGCATATGGCGACTGCATTTCATAGACGATTTCGGCGATGTCCGAAAGCGCGACACCCCTTTCTTTAAGAAGAGAAAAGACCGCCTTTTTGACATCCCGGCTGTGCACCCGCTCTTTCATGGTGATTCCCCCTGTTATGCGTGACGTTTATGTCTGTCATGTGCACCATCATTATTCATTTTATGTTAAGATAGCTGAAGATGATGAAACGACGGAGGCATACTATGATTAATGACAAACCTACAATGGAAGCTTTTCGTATTAATAGCCTAGTGTTAAATACCATGATCGAAGCGCGGGTTTATCTTCCGCCGCATTATTCGCCTTTATATACTTACCCTGTGTTGATTGCATTGGATGGTCAGGACTATTTCAATCTCGGCCGCATTGCCGGTTTGTCCGAACGGCTCATTTCCGAACGGAAAATGCGCCATACAGTGATTGTAGGGCTTCCCTATACCGATAAAATGGAGCGTTGGGAAAAGTATCATCCCGAAGGCCGCCACCATGAAGCTTACATAAAATTTTTGATTCGCGAATTTCTCCCCGCTTTATCGAAACAGTATCCCATTGACGAGTTAGCAGGCGGCAGATTCCTCATCGGAGACTCTTTGGCCGCGACCTTTTCCCTGACATGTGCGCTACGCTATCCGCATACATTCGGAAACGTCATCTTGCAATCTCCTTATGTCAATGACGCGATCATTGAAAACGTGAGGAATTTTCGCTTGGCCCCGCAACTTTCCATCTACCACTCCATTGGGGTCAACGAAACAGCGGTCATGACGACTCGGGGCACGCGCGCTGACTTTCTCCGTCCCAATCGCTTGTTGCACGAAACCCTTGTGCAAAAAGAACTTGGCTTTTACAAATATGTCGAAAACGATGGAAACCATACTTGGACGTTTTGGCAAGACGACTTATCGGACGCCCTATGCACCATGCTCGCTTATGAAGCTTTATAGAAGATATCAGGGGTACAGGGTTCCCCTATGACATGCAACTTGGATGAACAGCCTTTTATTAAGGGCTGTTTTTTCATTCAGTCAGCGAATCGTTTTTCTCATCTCCACATGCGGAATGCCTGCCTCTTCAAATTCCTCAGAAGTGATCTCAAACCCAAGCTTTTCATAAAAACCGATGGCGTGGGATTGTGCATTTAAAATCAAAGTTGAAAATCCGGCACGGTAAGCTTCTTTTTCAATGGCTTCCATTATGGCTTCCCCAATGTGTTCCCCACGTCTCGCTTGTAAAACACAAATCCGCTCGACTTTAGCAGCATCACCCTTCTTACGGTAGCGACCAGCCCCAACTGGTTTACCATTGTCATAGGCGACAAAGTGTACCGCCGTCTCCTCATATTCATCGATTTCGAGTTCCGGTGGGACGTGTTGTTCATGTACAAATACTTCCTGTCTGACGGCTAATGCATCCTGATATTGAGCATCTGTTTTTACCGTGATGACTTCCATGTTGTCTGATTCTCCTCCAACTTTCAAAAATAGGGTGCACGGGATGGCTTAAACTTTTTAGTCTCCAAGCTTAAATGTCTCGCGGACGTGCCACATTCCAGTGTCGTCCTGATACAGGAGGTGGAAGGTATCAATCATCTCTTCATGATAAAAGGAAAGCATTTTTAGTCTATCATAAATGTCGTTATGTTCGATATCCGAAAGGTCTTGTGCAATCGTAATATGTGGGACGAAGCGGTAGGCTTTTGTATTGGGAAAATCGGGGCCGTGTAAACGTTCGTGGAGTTCCGTCAAAGCCGCGCAATCCTCCACTCGCAAATAAATCACATTGTTAACGGGCCAAAAAGAATGGACGCGGCTTGCGACGAGTCGAATCGGCCCGATGCCTTTTTTGGCCGCTTGCACCTTTTTTATAAAAGCTTCCACTTCGCCTTCTTGTAACTCAAAAGGCTCTTTGACGGTGATATGCGGCGGAATCAAAGGATAGTGCGTATCATAGCGTTTGCGATAGCGATTGACGAGGTCTTGTAAATCTTTCGACGGGAATAAGGCAATACCATATTTCATCTCTTAACCTCCTTTTCTGAATATATAAAAAGATTATAACATTTTTTGCGAAAATCTCCAAGGGCATGGGTCACTTTGGTCCGACTGAGAAAAGAAAACCTGGCTCTGCCAAGCTTTAAAGACAAAGGCAGTGCCTTCATTGCCCATATATTGGACTAAAAAGGATATTTTCTTACCCGTGCAAGCCTTTTATGGGGAGATTGAGCTGATATAGTCCATATGCTGGCGTGAAAAAATTTATTTTACCAGTATAAAAAACGCTTTTTCAATGCAAACTGTCACGGGAGGTGGTTGCGTGAAAGGCTATTTGGAAATTACGGTTGAACTCGTGGTCGGTTTTTTCGCGTTACTCGTTTTGACAAAGGTGATCGGGCGCTCCTCCATCTCAGAAGCCACCCCGTTTGATTTTGTTGCCGCATTGGTACTTGGTGAATTTGTCGGTGGAGCCATTTATGATGATAACATTCATCTAGGGAAAATTTTATTCGTCATCGTCTTATGGGGAATTTTAATCTACAGCATTGATTTTCTAACACTTAAATTCAATCGCTTGCGGGGGATTTTTGAGAGCAAACCAAGTCTTTTAATTAATAATGGTGTGATCCTCAGATCCTCCATGAAAAAAAATAAAATTGACGTGAACAGGCTGCAAACGCTTTTACGGGAAAAAAACATTTTCTCTATACGCGAAGTCGCTTTTGCTATTCTTGAACCGAACGGCAAACTCTCGGTCATCAAAAATCCTTTGTTTGAAAACGTCAAACGCATGGACCTTGACTTGCCGATCAAAACCGCTGAGTTACCATTAACACTAATTAGCGACGGCGTTTTAATTAAAAACAACTTAGATATTATCCATAAAGATGAAAACTGGTTAATTGGGGAGTTGCAAATGCGGGGTATTCCAAGTATCAGAGAGGTGATGTTAGCGGAATATGACGCGCAAAACGGGCTTTATGTACAAACCATCTATAAAGGTGATACGCAATAACGGGTACAAGAAGCGTTTTCTTACAGCCGTTCCGCTCAGTTTAGCTGGATGCGTTTTACCCGAATTATAGGTTCCTCGGTCCTCACACCAATGAGGAAAACAGTCTTTAGACCAAACGTTTTGCCTTCAGAGAAGTTTTACCAACGACCCATAAAATGGGGGCCTCGCCCCACCACGCGTTTCATGCGGTTTGCATGGAAGACCGCCATCAAACGCTTATTTGGCGGGACAGACCCCCTATGAGTCATGTGCTGATCAGATCCAGCCAGGAGGCGGACCTTGTTGGGTGCCTTGTTGGTTATTTGGATTGCCATCGGTGTTTTCACCCGGTGGCGCGGCATTGCCTTGGGCTTGCGGCATCGGCGGTAACGGGAAACCCCAGAAATCGCGCTGAGGCCCTTGCGGCGCATTGCCTTGAGCGTCGTCCGTTCCGCCGGGAGCGCCTGCCGGTGTGCCGCCTGGCGGAGTGAACGGAAAAGTAAACGGTCCCGTAAACGGAACGGTGCGGCCATCCGGTGTATGGAAGACGACTTCGTTAGCATGGATATGCAACGTGTCGACGTGCAGCTCCCGCTTTTTCTTCTTACCTTCAGACATCGTTATCCCTCCTGAAATGGTTTCGTGACCAATATATGCATTTATCATGAATCTTGTATGGTTAACGGCCTATCGCAACTTTTTTAAAAATTTAAAGCGATTTTATTAACGCCTTTTATGCGATAGTCGTTTTTCTCAAAAAAGACAAACACTTCAACGGTCAAATGTTCGTAAAACCTTCTTTCGATCGGTATTTGCCAATCGTTAAGTTCGACCCGCTCCCCCGGAAGAATGGCAAAGGGTGCGGTTGGAGCAATCCATAGTTCGCCCCGTTCCTTCGCCTCTTTTGCCCAATCATTGTCAAGATAGACCCATTCCCAATGGTCACGATCATTGATCTCGGTTTCGACGGTCTCCCATGTTTTAATTCTCCCTTTGAGAATGGCGGCATCTCCGGGATTAAAACGAAAGCAGATGTACGGTGTGGAAAGCGCCTTAGATCCCTTATTTTCAATCGTTAAGTTCCCGCGAACCATCGCACGAGGCTCTCGGTCGATCAGGGCATAATCCATATAGGCGATCGCTTCCACATCCGACCGCTGTATGAAATCGGCATCTACACTTGGCGGCTCGTTTAAGGAGGTTGCCGCGTGAAGCTTTAACCGTTTCTCAAGAATGGTGACGCGCTTCCGATAATGATTCAGCTCCCGATCCTTTTCATTGATCTCCCGCTGCATATCATTAAGCAAGCGTTCAAAGCCTTTCACTTTCTCATCAAGCGCGTTTCTATCGGCATCCGTACCGAATCGATTTTTATATTGTAAAAGTTCTTCTGTGAGTTGCTGATTGTTTGCCGTTTCTTTGGCATAATCTTCTTTCAGTGTTTCATAAAGCGCTTTGATCTGATCAAACTGTGCCCGCACGTCGTGGTATTCTTTTTCTCGCGCTTCATAAGCTTGTGTCAATGTTCGAACTTCTTCTTCCAAAGCCGAAATTCTTTCATTCGCGAAGATAAAATTTTTTTCAAGGCGCAATGCCTTCTCTTTGTAAAAACGTTCCCGGTCTATGAGGCGTGCGACGCTTATACCTCGTTTTTGTTCTTCCAAGCCCTCGCCCCCTCGGAGATAGTGAATGCATCTATATACAGCATATGTTCACTGTCCCGTTTCGGTTGCTTGGGCAATCTGTAAAAATGATGAGAAAAAATCAGGAATCATCAGCGGACGTGTTGGCCCGCTGATGACACCTATTTATAGCGCCTTAAATTTGAGATCTTGGAAGGTGACGCAATCTTCCACTGTCAGCTCGCCTTCCGTCACATCTACTACACCGGTGTCAAAAACAATCTTGCCATTCCGTTCGTTAATCAATTGAACATGGAATTTGTCCCCGTTCGGGCTATCAAGAACAGCGAGATTGAAATCTAGCCGACGTCCGTCACTTGTGACCCCTTCACCGCTGATAATTAGCTTCAAACCATCTTCACAGGGTTGGCATTCAAGTGTTTCGGGGTCAAAACTGGTCGCGGTAAAGTTGATGTTTTTCAATCCGTCACTTGTTTCTCTGTCATCAAAGGTGAACTCAAATTCACTGTCAGTTAGGCTGCAATTTGGGCAAATATGGAGATTGATGCCGGCTTCCCCTTGTTCCGTCGCATGCTTTGCAGTCGGTCCGCTCGCTTCACCCATCGCTTCGCAATCACAATTTTTTTGTGGGAAAATCGACGGGCATTGAGCTGGAAACTCGATCGGCGGGCATTGGTTAATGATCTCTGGAGCAACAATGTTGTTTTCCCTTGGCGAGCAGAATTTCGCCAACACTTCGAGTTTGACTTCGGCCTCGACTTGAACATCGACGCAGAAGGTGACTTCGACTTTAAAGCTTTCCGGGCACGGATTGTTTAATAATAAAGATCCCGTTGAAATACGGCAGAAGATTTTCGACACCCGGCATAATAAATCCGTGCCATCCGGGAAGCAGAGAACAAAGGATTCCATGGCAGCCACATCGACTTTCGTTTCGGTGACGACATCGCCATGGCGATCAATGACTTTTATTTTTACTTCTGCATTGAATAAGAGGTCAACAAGTTGTGCTTCCGTAAATTCACCCGCAACCGGTACGGTGACATTTTGCTTTTCCCCTACTTGCTCGCAGAAGAAACCGCGCTCTTCTATGAGACGAGGATCGCTTTGATTTAGCGGGAAAAGCGGCGGTGTCTTCGGCGTTTTGCATATGATTCTGAGCGGACGACGATTGGGGTCAGACATCGCTTCTTCGATGGCTTCAAGTTGATGGCGATCAAACCGAACGGTTTTGCTGACGGTTAGCTGATCCGTGACCCAGTCATACACTTTTGGGACGCGAATGCATTCTTCTTGAAGACTGTTCGCCGCCTTCATGACCTTCCTCGGTTTATGAATGTTACCCATCCTTACCTTCCTTTCCACTCAACAAATACATTGTTGGTTGATTCATTACATAGTATGGATAAGACCGGGGCGTTGGCACCTGTCACTTCGCCCATTTTGAAAACGGCGATAGGCTTAAGAGCCATAGAAGTCAGATACATTGAAACGGGTGATCATGGAGCACGGATGGGAAGGATCCGGAATAGATTAAAAATGAGGTGGTGCCTTTGAAAAAATCAGAAGTGTTGACGCTTTATAAAGAAGTCAAGCGGCGCCGTGTGGCAAGGGGAAGCGGACAAAGAATGGTCTCCCGAGGCCCGGTGAGGCGCTGTGGATGCGGGGGTACGGTAAAAAAAGGGATGTATTAACAATAAACAGCGCGGTGGAACGCCTCATGATAGCGGGAACCACCGTGCTTTTTTAGTACTAGTAAATAAAGGGGTCATTTTGACCGTCTAGGACAACAAAGGGCTCTGCCACTACCTAAAAGGCAAGACAGAGCCAGGTGTTCGTTTTCTCAATTTTAAATAGCAAGCGTTTCTGTCATTCTGTTTCGGGTGCTTGTCGTTGTTTACGCAATATTAAATGGCAATGATGTTGAATCCGCTGTCGACATGAAGCGTTTCACCGGTAATCGCCGTCGCCCAATCACTCATCAAAAATACTGCCGCATGACCGACATCTTCAGGAGTGACCGAACGGCGCATCGGCGCGCGCTCCTCGATTAACTTTAACACACTGTTAAAGTCAGCGATCCCCTTTGCTGACAAGGTCCGAATGGGACCGGCTGAAATCGCGTTCACACGGATGCCGTCTTTGCCAAGGTCATTCGCCAAATATTTGACGCTAGCGTCAAGTGAAGCCTTGGCAACGCCCATCAAATTATAATTTTTGACAACCCGTTCGCCGCCAAGGTAGGTCAAAGTCAAAATAGAGCCGCCTTCTGTCATCAGCGGACGGGCCGCTCTTGCGACAGCCGTCAATGAATAGGCGCTGATGTTATGGGCGAGCAAAAAGCCATCACGGCTCGTATCCACGAACTCCCCTTCCAAATCTTCTTTATTGGCAAAAGCAATGCAATGGGCTACGCCGTGAATGATACCCACTTTTTCTTTAATGGTGTTAAAGCAAGCAGCAATTTGTTCATCACTCGACACATCGCACGGGAGAAGAAAATGTTCTTCATTGCCTAAAGTATCAACGAGCTGTTGGACACCGTCTCTAAAGCGTTCGCCCAAGTATGTAAAAATTAAACGCGCCCCGGCGTTATGTAAAGCTTTGGCAATCCCCCAGGCAATGCTTCTTTTATTGGCTACGCCCATGACGACAAATGTTTTTCCTTCTAATGATAATGTCATCCGCTATTCCTCCTTTTTACTTGGATTATAGCATAATCTCTCAATCAAAAAACAGTTGCTTTTATATGACGCGAAATGTTCTCCTTTTAAAAGAAAAAGGGTCGCGCCTTTCCCTTTACTTGGCACAGACCCTCAAACTTTAAGCGACCTAGCCGCTGAGTCGCTCAATGAGTTCACGAACGTGTTCGGCACTCCCAGTGACAATGAGTCGGTCACCAGTATGGAATTCGGTATCACCATGGGGAATAAGCGATTCGCCATTTCGATAAATCCGAATAATAATCGTATCACCGAGGAAAGGAAAGCGCCTTAAAGGAATCCCCGTGTATGCGCTGTTTTTCACTTCCACTTCATAGAGGCCATTTTCTTCCGCCATAAGTAAATTGACTGTCCCTGGTGACTGGATCATCGCCTTTAAAATCGTCTTGGTTGAAAAGAAGGACGAGAACACTTCGATCCCTAATTTGCGAAGTTCTTCAAGTAACGCCGGACTTTCAATTCGAGAAATGATACGGTCGACCCCCGCTTCATTGGCCGCTTTAGCAATCTCACCGTTCAGCTCATCATTTCCCGTTGAGACCACCAAAATATCCGCGTTAAAGATACCGGCCTTCCTTAAAGTCGCCGTTTGATAATCATCAAGCGCCATAATGTCAAAATGAGAGTTGTCTCCGGCATCCATTTTGTCAAGCCTTCGATGATAAACGGCCGTTTCGTACCGATGGGGATCCATCTCCAGTGACAGAGGCAATGTCAGCTGGTTAGCCCCAAGGAACACGATTTTTTTCCTTTTATCCACCAGTTTCGGAAACACCGCATTAAAAGCGACCGGC
>Ga0164243_10015407_pt1 | contig 10568 bp, 2 predicted proteins | sample OricompcompostOP_FD_108781 | JGI IMG/M metagenome (GOLD analysis project Ga0164243, IMG submission 108781) | Organic Plus compost microbial communities from Emeryville, California, USA - Original compost - Organic plus compost (OP) | ecosystem: Engineered > Solid waste > Mixed feedstock >...
GCCGTCCTTGGCCGTGAACAGCTTGACGCCGCGGACGGTGGTGCCGACCGAGCTGTCGTGGATCGAGGTAATGACGACCGGGACGCGCTGCTGCCCGGTCGTCTCGTTACCGCCGATACCGAGGAACCGCATCTGGCTGTACGCGCCCACGTCAATGGTGGGATCCGCTTGCGGATCGACGCCGTTGTCGACGCCCGAGAGGAAGCCGGCCCCGCCGAAGTCCTCGGTGGTGATATTCGGGGTTTGGGTCGTGGTCGGGCTCGGGGCGGGGTTGCCGTTGTTGTCGAGTTTAATGATGACCGACTCACCGGGCCGGGGAATCGAGCTCCCGTCGGGCAGGAGGGTACCGGGGAGGGCGCTCTGGACCGTAAGCACCACCGCCGGCTTCGGCTCGGGCTGCAACGAGGTCGGCGGGATGCCGTTCCCCAACCTTCCAGGACCGCCCATGACGATCGAGTTGCGGACGATATAGGTGAGGTCGGTGGAATCCCAGAGCGAGTTGAAGTCGACGTTGCCGCGCTGGCGGTCACCCGGGTTGGAGCCCTTCACCAGCAGGCCGTTAGCCCCGGTGTTCCGCTGGAAGACGTTCCCGCGGAAATACGGGTGGCCCGAGGAGAGCGGCCGGAGGGTATCGGCGGCGAGCAGCCCGTTGGGCTCGATCGACATCGGCACGTCGGCGCTGTCGTAGAAGTTGTTGTTGGTGACCATCAGGCGGGTGCCGAGGCCGCTGAAGGCGTTGACGAAGTTTAGGACGCCGGGCTGCGTCGCCGTACCGCCGGGGATGTTCAGGGCACCGCCGCCGTAGCGGAGGTCGGCCTCGTCGAACGTGCCGTACGCCCCGGAGGTGTAGTTGATGTAACCCCACCGGGACGAGCCCGGAACGTTCCCCGGGGTCGGCTGCCCCACCCCGTTCGTGTTGAGCGTGTCGATCGCCGGGACGATGACGGTGTTCGTCTGGGAGATCGGGTCGAAGTAGGAGGTCGTCGCGGTGTTGTCGAGGGCGGAGGTGAACACGACCCGGGCGTCGCCCGTCGTGTTGGGCTTGAAGTTCGAAGACTGGGGGCTGTACGTGGAGATCGGAAGGCCCGTGTTCGGGTCGATCGTCGCCGCGGCGTCCCAGTTGTTGATGTAGGTCCGGTCGCCGACGATCATGCTCGAACCGGCGGTGAGAACTCGGATCCCCGCACCGGGCTCGGACTTGACCATCATGCCCGGCTGGACGTACAGCCGGTTGTGGACACTCAGCGTCTGGCCGACGTTCGTGACGACGCCCTGGGTGCCGATGTTGAGCACCGAGGTCAGGACGTACGGGAGGGGGTCGTCGAAGGTGTAGTTACGGACGCCGCCGAGGGTGACGGGGTTGTCGACGTACGGGATGGCGTCGGTCGCCTGGGCGACGCCGCTGGCCAGTTGGGGCCGGACCCAGATGCCGTTGATGCTGGTCTGGGCCACGGTGGTCCGGCGGATCAGCGGGCCGCGGGCCATGTCGTCTTCGCGGAACGAGTCGAGGTCGCCGGAGATGCCGGCCTGCGAGCCGCCGCCGGGGCCGCCGATGATGGTGGCGTTGGTGATCGCCGGGCGGCTGTTGTAGAGGGTGATCTCGTCGTAGCGCGTCCCCTGCGTGGCGGGGACCGCGCCGCCGCCGTAGGAGATGTTCACGAAGTTCAGGCTCGACAGGACGTCGTCGGCGCCGGAGACGGCGGGCGCCCCGTTCGGGCCCTGCTTCAAGGTGATGTCGACCGGGAACGTGGTGGACCGGCCGAGCTGCTGGTAGTTGCGGAAGACGATGCCGCCGTAGTCGCCGGCGAGGGGGCTGGTGTTGCTCCCGTTGCCGTTGGTGTCGCCGCCGACGGAGTCGTCGGCGTACGAGGTGATGTTCACCCGCTGGTTCGGGTTAGGCCCGCCGAGCGTCTGCAGCGACGAACCCTGGTTCTGGACGAACAGGGACGCGTTCTGCATCTTCAGGGTCGAACCCGGGGTGAACACCAGGGCGGTGTCGAACGGGACCGACGCGCTGCCGTCGTTCTGGATCGGGTCGGACCCCGAGGGGGCCTGGAGGACGAACGTCTTCTGCGTGATCACCCCCGTCGACGGGTCGCGCTGGGGGGTGCCCGGGAGGGCGACGACCACCACCGGGCCCCGCATCGAGAGCTGCTGGGCGGCGTAGAAGGCCGACCGGGCGAACCGTTTGATGCCGGCCCGGTCGTAGATGGGGTTAAATCCGCCCAAGAAGTTGACGTCGCTGTTCAGGCCGCCGTTGGGGTCGCCGTTGTTGAGGGTCGCGCTGTTGGCCGCGTTGGGCGCGGCCTGCGGGGCGAGGACCGAGTACGGCTTGGCGATACTGCCGTCGGAGGCGGTGCTGGGGAGCAGCGCGTCCTCGAAGTAGTCGGGCCGGGCGTAGATCAGGTTGCCGGTCGGGACCACGATGAACCCGGTCACGAACGCGCCGCCCGCGACCCCGTCGCCGGACATCCCCGGGCGGTACTTGCCGGTGGGCAGGAGGTCCTCGTACGCCGGGTTGCCGCTCTGGTCGACGCCGGCGGTCGCCGGGTTGCCGAGGAACTCGCCGTCGAGCTGGTTACCGTAGATGTCCTTGATCGCACCGGCGCCGGCGTTCGGGATGTAGAGGCGGTAGTGGTCGGCCGGGAGCACGGTACCGGCCGGGAGTTGGAGGACGAGCCGCGCGTTCGGAACGCCGGCGGCGTTGCTGGCCAGGGAGACCGTCGTCCCGGCCGGGTTGAACCGGCTGAAGCCGTTGCCGGTCGACCCGAGCCCGGCGACGCCCAGGGTGCCGAAGTCGCCGTCGGGCGCCCCGGCCGAGCTGTCGGCGGTGCGGATCAGTTGGACGGCGTCGGAGTAGTCCTTGGTCGGGTCGAGCGGGTTGGAGAAGTCGATGTAGAACTTCGTCGGCGGGGCCGAGACGATGTCGCCGGCGCGGGGGTTGATCTCGTAGTACGACTGCGGCAGGAGGGTGTTCCCCTGCGCGTTGGCGACGTCGGCCGAGACCGAGGTGACGTAGACCGGCTCGGGCTGAATGTCGAACTCGATGGTGAAGCTCGTACCCAGCGGGTTGCCCGCGGAATCGGTCAGGCCGCCGTACGACGTGCCACCGACCGTCTCCTTCGTGTGCACGGTGAGCCGGTAATGGCCCCGGCTCAGGCCGGGAGCGAACAACAGATCGATCCGGCCGGAGTACGGGTCGGCCGTGGTCGCGCGGTTCGGGGCCGAGACGAAGTCAGAGCCCGTCGTCGTGAACGTGGCGGAGGTGATAAACCGCGACTTATCCGGGTCGTTGGTATCGCTCGTGTTGGTGAGCGTGTAGTTGCTGATGTTACTCGCCGTCGCCGGATCGAGCGCCGGGAAGTAAACCTGCGCCGGAGTGGCGAGCGCCCCGGTAAGCGGGTTCATCGGGTCTCGGACGTTGAGCGACAAGGTCGTCAGGCTGCTCAGCGCGGTCTGGCCGCTTTGCGGTAAAGGCGCGCCGCCCGGCGTAAGCGTCGCCGAGACGACGGTCGGGGCGGTCTTGTCGACCCGGAACGCGTGGTCGTACGAGCTGGAGAGGCCGGGCAGGGGCGGGCTGTCGGGCTGGCCGATGACCACGAGGCGGATCCGCTGGAACCCTTCAAAGAGCTTCGGGGCGGTGATCCGGAACGTCCCGTTGGCGTCGGTCGTGACGGAGACGTCGTACTGCCCCGTGTAGCCGCGGCCGTTGAGCGGGGCGAGGTCGAGGTTGCCGTTGTGCAGGGAGCTGAACTCGGCCAGGACCGTCAGCCCGGCGAGCGTGCCGGGGAAGCCCGCGGCGACCTGCCCGACGAACACCGGCATGTCCGAGTTCGTGTTCTCGTCCCCCTTGATCCCCGAGTCGTACTGGGGGAGCAAGTTCAACGACGTCACGACCGGGGCCCCGAGGTTCTGGAAGCCCAGGAAGTCGTTGAAGTTGTTGTCGCCTTCAGGGTCGATGCGGCCGTTGCCCGACGGGAAGACGCCACTAAAGGCGCCGTCGAGTTTGTTACCGGCCAGGTCGGTTACACCCACCTCGTACTGGTTTGTCGTCTTATTTAAGTTGCCCGCCCGGACGGTCACCTTGTAGTAGCCGGCGGGGAACTGCGTCTGGTCGAGGCCGGTGTAGTCGAGGGTCACCGTCGCGGTGTTGACGTCGTACGACATCTTGAACCGCGGGTCGTTGTTGAGGATCGACAGGATCTTCCCGTTCTGGTCGGTCCGCGAGAGGAAGACGGTGAACGGCGTGACGGTGTTCGGGGCCATCGCCTCCGAGAACTTGACCGTGATGATCCGGCCGTTCACCGAGACGTTCGACACCTTCGGGGCCGCGGTGTCGTTGATGTTAAACGAGGAGTTGAACGTCTCCTGTAACGTCTTGCCGTCCTTGGAGGTGATCGGCGGCCCGCCGACCGGGTTCTGGATCCGGTACGTGAACGTGCCGTTGGCGACCTGGTTCGGCGCGACCGTGAACACGAACGGGAAGGCGACCTGCGTCGGGAACTTCGGGTCGTCGAGGCCGACCGGCTGCCCGACCCACATGTTGGTCAGGGTCGACGGCACGGTGATAAACGCGAGGTCGGCCGTCCGGACCGTGGAAATGTCGACCGGCCGGCTGAAGGTGACGACGATCTGCGTCGGGGTGGTGGTGACGGTCGCCCCGGGGGCCGGGGTGGTGCTCGCAACCCGCAGGACGTCGGCCGCGGACAGCGCGGCGACGGCGTCGACCAGGCCGTAGCCCCCCTGGGCGTCCCAGGTGCCGGCCGCCGCCGAGTTGAGCGGCCGGGCGCCGGCTTGCAGGGCGGAACGGATCTGCTCGTTGGTCAGGGCGGGGTTGCGCTGCTTCATCAGCGCGGCGACCGCGGCGACGTTCGGGGCCGCCGACGACGTGCCGAAGAAGCTGGGGAGGTCTTGCGAGAGGTTCGTCGGGGTCGCCGGCTGGCCGGGGAAGGGGGGCGTGCTCGTGTCGATCGCCGGCGGGGTGAAGAACGAGGTGTTGCCGCCGTCGGGGCCGGAGATCGACGGGTTCAGGGTCGGCGTGATCGTGCCGGTCTTGAGCGAACCGTCGGGGTTGCGGACCGAGAGCGACGGGCCCGACGAGCTGAACCCTTCGTTCTTCAGCGGGCTCGTGCCGAGGAACGGCTGGGAGGCCCACCAGGGGACGGCGCCGACGCCGATCGTGTTCGGCCCGGCGTTGTGGCCGAAGCTGGACGGGTAGTAGGTCCCGCCGGCGTTGCCGAACTGGGTCGAGACCTGCAACGTGTTGTCCGGCCCGTCGCTCCAGCGGATGAACTGGACGTGTCCGGGGTCGGGGCCCGACTTCACCTGGATCGCGACGAAGTAACTACCGGCGTTGGGGACCACGAGCGTCTGGATCGGCTCGTGGACCGCCATGTTGTTCTGGGTGCCGGAGGCCACGATGTTGCCGCTGGCGTCCAGGACGTAGAAGTCGACCTCGGACGTGACGTCGTTCGTCGAGCCGGTCGGCTGCTGCGTGAAGAACGGCTGGTCGAACTGCATCGTCAGGACGGTATTCGGCGCGTTGATCGTGATGGGCAGTTGCGTCACCGGGGCGCCCGACGGGGCGAAGTTCATGAACCGGCCGCTGCCGATCGCGCCGACGGTCGCCTGCACCCCTCGGAAGGTGGAGAGGTAGCCGTTGTTCGTCGAGGAGTTCGCCGCCGAGGAGAAGTAGGCGACGTTGTACTGGGAGACGGCGGTGTTAACCCCCTGGGCGATGACCCCGTCCTGGAACATCGGTTCGTCCAGGTAGCTCACGTCGTCGACGATCACCGAGGCCCCGGCCTGGGCCAGAGCGACGATGTTGTTCCCGAAGTTAACCTTGCCGGTAAAACCGGAGGCGAACTTGAGGGTGGCCCCCGGGGCGATGTCGTAGATGTTCTCCATCATCGCCCGGCCCTCGTCCGAGGACCCGGCGGGGCCGTCGAGGCCGGTGAGGACGCTCGCGCTGGCGGGCAAATCGCCGGTCTGCTTCGAGGCGGCCAGGCCCCCCTGGAACAGGTCGGCCGAGTCGGAGAGCACGCCGACGGTCACGCCCGACCCGTCGAGCCCGGTCTGCTGCCGCGCCGTGTCGGCGTTCAGCGACTGAAGGGCCTCGTTGAAGGCCGTCCCCTTGTAGGGGACCTTCGAAGGCGGGGTGGGGGTGGCGCTGACGACCGGCTTGTACATCGGGCTGGCGCTGATCGTCTGCGGCAGGCGCGCGAGGGTCGGCAGTTGGGAGATGGGGATGTAACCCTCGGCGAGCGCGTACTTCTCGGACGACGCGGTGATCTGCATCCCCAGGTTGCGCAACGACGTCAGGAACGCGTTGAAGTCGCCCTGACCCTTGACGTCGACCCCCACCGAGTTCCCCTGGAACTGGATGTAGGAGAACTTCGCCGGGATCCCCGTCGTGTTGGTCGGCTGCTTCAGGTATTCCTGGTAGATGTTGATGAGGTCCTGGCCCTCATTGGCCATCGGGCCGTTGCGGACGTCCTTGAGGTCCGTCGACGTCGGGTGCCAGCCGTTGGCGCCGCCGTCGAGGAGGACGCGCCCTTCCAGGGACTCGACGTTCGGGAAGCCGCGGCGCCGCTGGCCTTTATCGCCGCGGCGCCGGTCGGGCCCCTGATTCCGTCCGTTGCTGTTGGAGCTCCCCATCGCCAGACTCCCCGGTAAGCTTCGGAGTTCTTCCCGGCCGGCCCCGCCGCCTCGGCGCCGCGCCCGACCGGGGTGTCTCCCGTTGATCAAGGTGATCCGACTGTTTCCCGAACCCGACCGCCTTCGGCCGTCCCCCAGCCGGGGCGATCATGCCGCCCTTGGAGCCTGCCCGCCTCGTACGGGCTCGCGGCCCCGTTCTTTCGCAGCCATTGCGATGTTCGTTTTCGCCAACCCGTCGACCGGGTTAGCGGGTTCGACAGCACGGTGTCCAAACACAACCGCCCATAACCCCACGGGCCGCGACACGGCGATCGGGCCGACAACCCGGACGGGGCGGACGGAACAAGAACAAGTGATTGACTGCATGCACGCAGGCAATCATTGCTAAGGGAAATACGCCTGTCAAGTCCGTTTCAGGAGAATTCGAGAGAGGTGTGGATTCGGGGGGGTGCGTCGCGCGAATTCTTTACAACCCGCGCCGGGCGCGGATTGCTGATCCGTACGAGTGTGGCCTCTGTCCGGACGAAGTCAAACGGACGGCGGCCGAATCGAGTCATCAATCGCGCGGTCACGCGAACGAAGGGAAAAACTCGGGGGCGGGAAGCCGGCCGAGGACGCACCGACCCATCGGGGGTGGCACGCGCGCAGGAAATGTGGCAAGTGTCGTAGGGATCAATAGGTCCGTCGACGTGGAGGCGTCAGACGTCGACGCCGAGGGCCCGCAATTCGGCGACCAGGCGGGGCGTGTCGAGGAACTGCACGGCCTGGAGACCGGCCCGCCGGGCGCCTTCGACATTTTCCGGCAGGTCGTCGATGAAGACGCAGTCGGCCGGTTCGGCGCCGGCGGCCTCGGCGCACGCGAGGTAGAAGGCGGCCGACGGCTTGAGGTGCCCCACCTCGAACGAGAGCACCAGGCGGTCGAACAGGCCGAGCGTCTCGGCGAACTGCCAGCGGAAGTGGTTGGCGTGGATCTCGTTGGTGTTCGAACCGAGCACGAGGCGGTAGCCCCGGCCCTTGAGCGCGGCGACCAGTTCGGCGACCGGCCCGTTCAGCGAGAAGATGTCGGCCCAGGCCGCCGCGAATTCGTCGTGGCCGAGTTCAAGTCCGGCCAGCGCGCCGACCGATCGACTGAATTCCTCCGACGGAATCGCCCCGCGCTCGTACGACTGGACCAGGGCGGTCAGGCCGGCCTCGCGCAGTTGATCGAGCAGCGCGTCCCCCGAGAGGCCGAGGCGTCTGCCGTACGATTCGCAGGCGAGCGCGTAGTCGAAGAACGCCACGACGTTTCCGAAATCGAACACCAGGGCGGGCCGGCGCGGCGTCATCTCAACGGGGCTCCTTCGAAGGCTCGACGCGGGGCGGGGGAGGGGCCGGGCTGTGGGTCGTCGCCAGCGCCTTCCAGACGGGGGGGGCGACGGTCGGACTCACGGTGCGCACGCTGCCGTCGAAAATCAAAACGTTGACCCCGCCGACGTGTCCGCTTGAGGCCCCCATGAAGGCCGAAGAACCGTCGTCCGCGACACAGGAGGGGGCCGCGTTGGGCGTTAAGGCGTGGTTATAGAGCGTCGACCGCCAACTCGCCTCGGCCCACGACGCCCCGGCGTCTCCCCGCCAGCGGGCCTCGGCCGATGACGGACAACGATCCCCCGTGAGCGGACCGTCGACGACCATGTAATCCATCGGGCCGCGCACGTTGCGGCCGAGCAGGCGTTCGGAAAACGCCGCGGTGAAGCTCCGGCCGTCGCCGTCCTCGATCTCGGCCAGGCGGATCGAACGGCCCGGGGCGAACGCCCCCGTCCCCCCGAGGGGCGAGTCTCCGGCCGTGGCCCGGTAGGAAACGGGCGCGGGGAGTCGACCCTCGGAGAAGGCCGTCAGGTCGCTGGGGCAGACGAACCCCGGAACCGGGCGCTCGCCCGGAACCCGACCCGGTTGCGGCTTCGGCGGCCTGGACACGTCGGTCAGACCCGTCAGGTCGGGCTGAACCAGCGCGTCAAGCAGCGACTTCAACGGCCCGCCCGACGACGCGGGGTCGGCCGTCAGCGTGGGCACGGTCGGCAAACGGCCTTCCGACCTCTCATAAAGCTCCAGGGCGACCCCGATCTGCATCAGGTTGCGCCGACACGCGGCCAGCCGCGCGACCTCCCGCTGACGGGGGAGGGCGAGCAACAAGACCAGGACCACGACAACAACGACCACCAGGATCACCAGTACTTCGGCCGCGCTGATGCCGCGTCGCCGTCCCGCGGCCGTCGCCCAACAGCACCCCCGGGGCCGCGCGACGGCGGCCTTGTCGTGATCGGAAAAACGCGGGCGTCGGCCGGTCTTCGCTGATTCCATCGTCAACCCGGGTCGATGAACCGGTCCAACGACCGGGACGTCTCCTCAAGACGGGCGGGAGACCGTCAGTCACGTGTCCGCGAGCGCAGCCCGCGGCCGCCGTTGCGTTTGTTTCGCCCCGGCCGCTTCAACACCGCCGCACGGGGTTAGCCGGCGGCTCCAGAGATCCCCCTTGGACCTCGGAAACCTCCGTCCTATTCAACGGCAAAACCCCGGCCGGGTGGGGGCCGCGAACGCAACGGGGCGGCCGTGGCCGGAGTCATCGTCGGTCAGAATTCCGACCCGGTCAAGGTGAGTACGAACCTCTTGACCGCAAAGCCGTGACCGCGCCGGCCCCCCGTCCGCCAGCGACGGAGGGCCGGCCCGCGTGTCAGCGGGTCTCGATCAGGGCGTCCCCCGTTCCGACATTCCCCGCGGCGTCGGTCGCGCGGACGACGAGGACGTGGGTCCCCGGCTTGAGGTCGGTCAGGGGGATGACGACGGTCTCGGACGGGGTGTCAAAGAGCCCGTCCTCGGGGAAGACGGGGACCCACTCGCCGCCGTCGACGGCATAGGCGGCCTTGGCGACCCGGGTCAGGCCGTCGCTCAGCGTCGCGGTCGCGCGGCGGGGGTCGGTCTTGATCGCGACCGAGGGGGCCTCGTGGTCGACGATGAACGGCTCGCTCACCTTGTCACGCGACTGCGCGTCGGCCGCGTTGTTCGACGGCCGGTCGCTCGCCGACAGCCGGACGCGGTAGAGTCCGGCCGGCACGGAGGTCGTGTCCCAGGAGAACGACTTCTCGGTGAGCGGCTGTTCGTTCAGCTTAACCCAGTCGGGCCAACCTTCTTTGCGAAGGTGGAGGGTGTAGTTCAGGTCGTCGTCGTTGGGGTCGTTGACGTCCCAGCGGAAGGTCAGGCGGGTTTGACGGGTCGTGCCGTCGAGCGCCGAGACGTCGGGCACGTCGAGCTTGGTGATCTCCGGCGGCAGGTTGGCCGTCTGGTAGCGGAGCGTCACCGCCTGCAACTCGGGGGTGACCGACGGGTCCTTCGTCGAGAGCGTCGCCCGGTACTGGACGAACCGGCCGGCGGGGATCTGGGCCTTGGCGCGTTCGCGGTCGGTCTGCTCGGGCGACCACTCCGACCAAGTCTCGTCGGGCTCCGAGACGTTGCCCGAGCGGACCTGGACGGCGATCGATGTCCCCTTCGGCTGGTCGGCACGCCACGACAGCGCGCCGAAACGGCTAATCAGCTTGGTGTCGCGGACCTCGGACGTCAGCGTACCGCTCGACACAAAGCCCGGTTCGAGCCGGACCACCGCGCCCGGGTCGCCGGTGCCGATCAAAAGGCCGCCGGCGGGCTCTTTCAGGAGCGAGAGGATCTGGCCGTTGTCGAGCCGGGCGACCGGCGCCGACTCGCGGCCGAGGTCGCCGATCTCATAAAGTTGCCCCTCCGGCCCCGTGCCGACGAGGACATGGTCCCCTTTGAGGGCCAGGGCAAATACGAGGACCTTCGCCCGGAAGAGTTCCCGGGCGACGCCGTCGGTGTCGAGCCGGTAGACCGCGTTTTCGCCCGGCGAGACGGGGCGGGGCGACGCC